>PJUK01000019.1_pt1 | contig 312312 bp, 276 predicted proteins | sample 1512211 | NCBI WGS metagenome assembly PJUK01 (sample SAMN08177668, study PRJNA422409) | Feces metagenome, whole genome shotgun sequencing project. | reverse complement strand
GCGTCGGCCATGCAGCGTTGAAATCAAGCTCAGAATGCTCATTTACAGCTCGTAAACTGCGCTTCTTCGCTCGATTTCGCCTTGCCTGGCTCTAGCTCGCGAGACTTTGAACAGGCTCTTAGCACGCACCTGAAAGTGATCGCGCGCAAAACCCTATCAGCCCCGCCGCGGGAGCGCACTTGTAGCTAGCGTTCCCCTCATATGGTAGGGCTCGGAACACTGGCTTACACTCATAGGCAAGGCTTTACCCGAGACGCGACCATGACCGAGCTGGCCCGCCTGAAGTTCTACGCCACTCAACCGCATCCATGCAGCTATCTGCCCGAGGAACAGGCGACCACCTTGTTCCTTGACCCCAGTCAGCCCATGGATGTGCTGGTCTATGCAGAACTCTCGGAAATGGGCTTTCGCCGCAGCGGCGACCACCTCTACCGTCCGCACTGCCAGCAGTGCAGTGCCTGCATCCCGGCACGCATTCCGGCCGCCCTTTTCACACCCAACCGCCAGCAACGGCGAATCCTCAAGCGCAACGAAGACATCAGCGTACGCTCCGTACGCCCGGTTTTCTCCGAGGAGTACTACTCGCTCTACGTGCGCTATATCGAGCAGCGCCATGCCGACGGCGACATGTACCCACCCAGCCGAGATCAGTTCTCCACCTTTCTGGTTCGCGACCTGCCCTTCTCGCGTTTCTATGAGTTCCGCCTGCAAGGTCGACTCGTCGCGATCGCCGTTACCGACCTTCTGCCAAACGGTCTCTCGGCGGTCTACACCTTCTATGACCCAGCTGAAGAGCGCCGCAGCCTTGGCCGCTTCGCTATCCTCTGGCAAGTCGGCGAGACCGCACGCCTGAGTCTGGAAGCCGTCTATCTTGGCTACTGGATCAAGAATTGCCGCAAGATGAACTACAAAACCCAGTACCGCCCGATCGAACTCTTCGTCAATCAGCGCTGGACGCTGCTCACCTAAACCCGCTTGACCACCCTCAAGTCAGCTCGACGAACCAAGCCCCTTGGCGCAGCCCCCTGTTTTCGGGCACAATGCACGCCGCTTTTGCCTGGCGCCAGTTGCACCGGGCCATTTCCTGGATACCGAGGGCTTTACTGCATGTCGAAAGAAGACAGCTTCGAAATGGAAGGCACTGTCGTCGACACCCTGCCCAACACCATGTTCCGCGTGGAGTTGGAAAACGGGCACGTCGTTACCGCGCACATCTCCGGCAAGATGCGCAAGAACTACATCCGCATTCTCACTGGTGACAAGGTGCGCGTCGAGCTGACACCTTATGACTTGAGCAAAGGTCGCATCACCTACCGCGCCCGTTAAGCCAAGCACCAAACGAAAACGCCCGGCATATGCCGGGCGTTTTCGTTGGCTCACTGAAAGCCGCCAGGGCTTTCAGTGACCTTGAGGCCATTCGATCAGGCGACCTCCGCCGCCGTCTCGAACTCGAAGCTTGGCTCGCCATCCTTGATGTCGACGTGCACCACGCCGCCATGCTCGGCCAGCTCGCCAAAGAGGATTTCCTCCGCCAGCGGGCGCTTGATCTTGTCCTGGATCAGGCGCGCCATCGGCCTAGCCCCCATCATCACATCGTAGCCGCGCTCGGCCAGCCAACTGCGCGCCGCGTCGCTGACTTCCAGCGTGACACGCTTGTCTTCCAGCTGCGCCTGCAGTTCGGTGAGGAACTTGTCGACGATGCTCTTGATGGTTTCGTGACTGAGACGACCAAACTGGATGATGGTGTCCAGACGGTTGCGGAACTCCGGCGTGAAGCTCTTCTTGATGACTTCCATGGCATCGGTGGAGTGATCCTGCTGGGTGAAGCCGATCGAGGCACGCGACGCAGTTTCCGCGCCGGCGTTGGTGGTCATGATCAGGATCACGTTGCGGAAATCCGCCTTGCGCCCATTGTTGTCGGTCAGCGTACCGTGATCCATCACTTGCAGGAGCAAGTTGAAGACTTCCGGATGCGCCTTCTCGATTTCATCGAGCAGCAGCACGCAATGTGGCTGCTTGGTAATCGCCTCGGTCAAAAGGCCGCCCTGATCGAAACCGACATAGCCGGGTGGTGCACCGATCAGACGCGAGACGGTATGCCGCTCCATGTACTCGGACATGTCGAAGCGTACCAGTTCGATACCCATGGCCTTGGCCAACTGTCGCGCGGCCTCGGTCTTGCCGACACCAGTAGGACCGGCAAACAGGAAGGAACCGACCGGCTTGTCTGGCGCCTTGAGCCCAGCACGCGACAGCTTGATCGCGGTTGCCAGCGAATCGATGGCAGCGTCCTGACCGAACACGGTGAGCTTGAGGTCACGCTCCAGGTTGCGTAGCAGCTCTTTGTCGGAACTGGAGACATGTTTTGGCGGAATTCGCGCGATCTTGGCGACGATGTCCTCGACCTGTGCCACCTCGATACGCGGTACGCGCTTGTCCTCCGGCTGCAGACGCTGGTAAGCACCCGCTTCGTCGATCACGTCGATGGCCTTGTCCGGCATGTGCCGGTCATTGATGTAACGCGCAGCCAGCTCGGCGGCGGCACGCAAGGCTTCATCGCTGTATTCGATATGGTGATGCTGCTCGAAGCGCGCCTTGAGCCCTTTGAGAATGCCGTAAGTGTCATCCACGGAGGGCTCGACAACATCGACCTTCTGGAAGCGCCGCGCCAGGGCGCGATCTTTTTCAAAGATGCCGCGAAACTCCTGGAAGGTGGTCGAACCAATGCAGCGAATCTCGCCAGACGACAGCACCGGCTTGAGCAGATTGGACGCATCCATCACCCCGCCCGATGCCGCACCCGCACCGATGATGGTGTGGATCTCATCGATGAACAGAATGGCGTGCGGGCGCTTGCGCAGCTCGTTGAGCAACGCCTTGAAGCGCTTCTCGAAATCGCCACGGTATTTGGTGCCGGCCAGCAACGCGCCGAGGTCGAGCGAATAGACCACGCTGTCTGCCAGCAGATCGGGCACCTGCTCATCGACGATGCGCTTGGCCAGGCCTTCGGCAATAGCGGTTTTGCCTACACCTGCCTCACCCACCAGCAACGGGTTGTTCTTGCGGCGGCGCGCGAGAATCTGCGCCACGCGCTCGACCTCGTGCTCACGCCCGACCAGCGGGTCGATACGCCCCTGACGAGCCAATTCATTGAGATTACTGGCATAAGCATCGAGCGGATTGCTTGAGGCAGACGATTCACCGCCCTCCTCATCCTGCATTTCCTGGTCGTGCTCATGTTGATCGCCATGTCCCGGCACCTTGGAAATGCCATGGGCGATGTAATTGACCACATCGATACGCGCCACGCTCTGTTGCTTGAGCAGGAACACGGCCTGACTTTCCTGCTCGCTGAAGATCGCCACCAACACATTGGCGCCGGTCACTTCGCGCTTGCCGGAGCTCTGCACATGAAAGACCGCACGCTGCAGGACGCGCTGAAAGCCCAGGGTCGGCTGAGTTTCGCGCTCTTCATCATGCTGAGGAATCAACGGCGTGGTGGAGTCGATGAACTCCTGCAGATCGTGGCGTAGCTTGTCGAGGTTGGCCCCACAGGCCCGCAGCACACTGGCTGCCGCCTCGTTATCCAGCAAGGCCAACAGCAGGTGTTCGACCGTCATGAATTCATGACGCTTGGCACGGGCCTCCTTGAAAGCCAGATTGAGGGTGACTTCGAGCTCTCGATTCAACATAGCTTCACCTCATACCCAAGTGGCCGGCGTTAACCGTCCTTCTCTATTTCACAGAGTAGCGGATGCTGGCTCTCTCGCGCGTACTGGTTGACCTGCATTGCTTTGGTCTCCGCAATATCACGGGTGTAAACACCACACACCGCACGCCCTTCTGTATGGACGGCCAGCATGATCTTGGTCGCCAGCTCCCGATTCATGCCGAAAAAGGTTTCAAGCACTTCGACGACGAAATCCATCGGGGTGTAGTCGTCATTGAATAAGACCACCTTGTACATCGGTGGTGCCTGCAATGCTGGCTTGGATTCCTGAACAGCGACACCAGAGGAATCATCCTCATGCTCTGCCGGGCGATCCTGATTGAATGTTAGTCGAATCTGGCTACTTGCATGCATGCTGAAATCAGAGGTTCAGGGCCGGGCGAACAGGGATGCTAGAGGGAGTTTGACTGAGTTCTCAGCCGTCCGCCGCATAGCCTTGACTATCGGCAAAAGGGTGTTACAACCAATGAATACCCTATTAGCGGGTATCAGGGGTTCCGCACTTTCGCCCAGCCTGGTCGGTTATCGTGCGGAATCGAAGTGGATGATACTCCAGAGATGGAGTCCTTTGCAGAGGGATATCAGCATGCTCAGCGGTAAGGTCAAGTGGTTCAACAACGCCAAAGGCTACGGATTCATCCTGGCCGACGGCCGAGATGAGGACCTGTTCGCCCACTACTCGGCCATCCAGATGGAAGGTTATAAAACGCTCAAAGCCGGCCAGCCGGTTCGCTTCGAGATCGTACAAGGCCCCAAAGGCCTGCATGCGGTCAACATCAGTGCCGCCACCACCAGCCAGGAAATTCCTGCCGCTGTATCGGTGCAACAGAACGCCGCGAGCACTGCCGAAGCCTGATGATCCCTTGGCATATGCCATGAAAAAGGCCGGTCAATTGACCGGCCTTTCTTTGTCGCCTTACCGCATTCTTACATGTGCTTGATCATCGCATCGCCGAATCCGGAGCACGACACCAGCGTCGCACCGTCCATCAGACGCTCGAAGTCATAGGTCACGGTCTTAGCAGCGATAGCGCCATTGGTACCCTTGATGATCAGATCCGCAGCCTCTGGCCAGCCCATGTGGCGCAGCATCATCTCGGCAGAGAGAATGACCGATCCTGGGTTGACCTTGTCCTGGCCGGCATATTTCGGCGCCGTACCGTGGGTCGCCTCGAACATGGCCACCGAGTCGGACAGGTTGGCGCCCGGCGCGATGCCGATGCCGCCAACTTCGGCCGCCAGGGCATCGGACAGGTAGTCACCATTTAGATTGAGCGTGGCGATCACGTCATATTCGGCCGGGCGCAACAGGATCTGCTGCAGCATGGCGTCCGCGATCACATCCTTGACCACGATGTTCTTGCCGGTCTTGGGGTTCTTGAACTGCATCCAAGGCCCGCCGTCGAGCAACTCGGCGCCGAACTCTTCGCGCGCGATCTCGTAACCCCACTCCTTGAAGGCCCCCTCGGTGAATTTCATGATGTTGCCCTTGTGCACCAGGGTCACCGAGCCACGGTCGTTATCCACCGCGTATTGCAACGCCTTGCGTACCAGGCGCTTGGTGCCCGCTTCGGAAACCGGCTTGATGCCGATACCGCACATATCGGTGAAGCGGATCTTCTTGACGCCCATTTCCTCGGTGAGGAACTTGATGACCTTCTCCGCCTCCGGGCTGCCGGCCTTCCACTCGACACCGGCGTAAATGTCTTCGGAGTTTTCGCGGAAGATCACCATATCCACGTCACCCGGTTTTTTCACCGGACTGGGTACGCCTTCGAACCAGCGCACCGGACGCAGGCAGACGTAAAGATCCAGTTCCTGGCGCAAGGCCACGTTGAGTGAGCGAATACCACCGCCAACAGGCGTGGTCAGCGGGCCCTTGATCGAAACGACGTAATCACGCACGGCCTCGAGGGTTTCTTTCGGCAGCCAGGTGTCCTGGTCATAAACCTGAGTGGCCTTCTCACCGGCGTAGACCTCCATCCAGGAAATCTTGCGCGCGCCGCCATAGGCTTTCTCGACGGCGGCATCGACGACCTTGATCATCACCGGGGAAATATCGACGCCGATGCCATCACCCTCGATGAACGGGATGATCGGGTTGTTCGGAACATTCAGCGACATATCGGCATTAACGGTGATTTTGTCACCGCTAGCTGGCACCTGGATCTTTTGGTATCCCATGCTGGACTCCATCTTGTGGTTAGACAGTGTGCATCCCCGAGAGTAGCGCAAACCCAACAAGCGAGACACATGTGCAAAGGTCTTATTCATCTGGGCATTCTGCGACGAGGTGCCGCAGTGATATACTGCTTAGGTGACTAACGAGTCATAAGGGGCGACCTGCCTGGAACCAGGTAGCAACCTCTTGAAACCGGTTGATGGCCACCACTGTCAGCCGGCTCGAACCGCTCGACACTCTACGGGTGCATCCAACATCACCGCGGCGAGTCCTCGACCCAGCTCCGCCACCATGGGGCTCAAGCGCCTACCCGCGCAGGTCGAGTTTCTATGCGCGCTCAGCAAAGAAGAGAGTTAACCCTAAATGCCCACCCCTTCGAAGATCATCTACACCTTCACCGACGAAGCTCCGGCCCTCGCTACCTACTCGCTTCTGCCGATTGTAGAAGCCTTTGCCGCCTCGGCTGACATCTCCGTCGAAACCCGCGACATCTCTCTTGCTGGACGGATCCTGGCAAGCTTTGCCGACCGTCTGGATGCCGACAAGCGCATCGATGACGACCTGGCCAAACTGGCCGAGCTGACCCTGCAGCCGGATGCCAACATCATCAAACTGCCCAACATCAGCGCCTCCGTTCCGCAGCTCAAGGCAGCCATCGCCGAACTGCAAGCCCAGGGCTACAGCATCCCCGATTTCCCGGAAGATCCGCAGAGCGAAGAAGACAAAGAAGTTCGCGCCCGCTACGCCAAGATACTGGGCAGCGCCGTGAACCCGGTTCTGCGCGAAGGCAACTCCGACCGCCGCGCCCCGGCCGCGGTCAAGGCCTATGCCCGCAAGCACCCGCACAGCATGGGCAAGTGGAGCATGGCTTCGCAGTCCCATGCAGACTACATGCGTGGCGGCGACTTCTTTTCCAGCGAGCAGTCGATCACCATGGCCAAGGCCGGTGACGTACGCATCGAATTCGTCAGCAAGGACGGCAAGGTAGAGGTGAAGAAAACCCTGCCACTGCAAGACGGCGAAGTGCTGGACAGCATGTTCATGAGCTGCAACAAACTGCGCGCCTTCTTCGAGAAGACCCTGCAGGACTGCAAGGAAACCGGCGTGATGTGGTCCCTGCACGTCAAGGCGACCATGATGAAGGTCTCCCACCCAATCGTCTTCGGCCATGCCGTCAGCGTTTACTACAAAGACGTGTTCGACAAGTACGGCGACCTGTTCAAGGAACTGGGCGTCAATCCGAACAACGGCATCAGCAGCGTCTACGACAAGATCAAATCCCTGCCGGCCTCGCAGCAGGAAGAAATCCTGCATGACATCCACGAGGTCTATGCCCATCGCCCGGAAATGGCCATGGTCGACTCGGTCAAGGGCATCACCAACCTGCACATCCCGAGCGACGTCATCGTCGACGCCTCCATGCCGGCAATGATCCGCAACTCCGGTCAGATGTGGGGCAAGGACGGCAAGCAGAAAGACACCAAGGCCGTCATGCCTGAGAGCACCTACGCTCGCATCTATCAGGAAATGATCAACTTCTGCAAAACCAACGGCGCCTTCGACCCGACCACCATGGGCAGCGTGCCGAACGTCGGCCTGATGGCGCAGAAAGCCGAAGAGTACGGCTCCCACGACAAGACCTTCGAAATGACCGCCGACGGCACTATGCGCGTCGTCGCTGCCGACGGCACCGTGCTGATGCAGCATGAAGTCGAAGCCGGCGATATCTGGCGCGCCTGCCAGACCAAGGATGCGCCGATTCGCGACTGGGTCAAGCTGGCCGTCACCCGTGCCCGTCAATCCGGCACCCCGGCCATCTTCTGGCTGGATCCGGAGCGCGCTCACGACCGCGAACTGCAAAAGAAAGTCGAGCTGTACCTCAAGGATCACGACCTGAGCGGTCTGGATATCCGCATGATGGGCTACAACGAAGCCATCCGCGTATCCATGGAGCGCATGATTCGTGGCCAGGACACCATCTCGGTGACCGGTAACGTGCTGCGTGACTACCTGACCGACCTGTTCCCGATCATGGAGCTGGGCACTTCGGCCAAGATGCTGTCCATCGTTCCACTGATGGCCGGTGGCGGCATGTACGAAACCGGCGCTGGCGGTTCGGCTCCGAAACACGTACAGCAACTGGTCGAAGAGAACTACCTGCGCTGGGATTCCCTGGGCGAGTTCCTGGCCCTGGCCGTCTCGCTGGAAGAAACCGGCATCAAGACCAACAACGCCAAGGCCAAGGTACTGGGCAAGACCCTGGATCAAGCCACTGGCAAGCTGCTGGACAACAACAAGTCCCCGGCGCGTAAGGTTGGCGAGATCGACAACCGTGGCAGCCACTTCTACCTGGCACTGTACTGGGCGCAAGCCCTGGCCGCCCAGGACGAAGATGCAGCGCTGAAAGTGCAGTTCGCGCCGCTGGCCAAACAGCTCGCCGAGCAGGAAGCCACCATCGTTGGCGAACTGGCCGCCGTACAAGGCAAGCCGGCCGAAATCGGTGGTTACTACCGCTCCAACCCTGAGCTGACCAGCAAGGTGATGCGCCCAAGCGCTACCTTCAACGCCGCTCTGGCTGCGCTGAACGCCTGATAAAGGCTTCGACGTGAAAAGAACCCCGGCCTGGTGCCGGGGTTCTTTTTTATGGCGCAATGCTGAAAATGGCCTAGGCCAATCGGCACACCCGTACATCGTCCATCTGGAGCAACGGAAATGGAGTGGCAACCCCATATCACCGTGGCCACGGTCATCGAAGACCAGGGCCGCTTTCTGTTCGTCGAAGAATTCAAAGCCGGCCGCCTGGTACTCAACCAACCAGCCGGGCATCTGGAAGCCAATGAATCGCTATGCGAGGCCGCGCTGCGCGAAACCCTCGAAGAAACAGGCTGGGATGTCGAATTGACTGGCCTGCTCGGCATCTACCTTTACACGGCGCCGAGCAATGGCGTCACTTACCAACGCGTGTGCTTCAGCGCCCGCCCCGTGAACCACGACCCGCAGCGCGAGCTGGACACCGACATCAGCGGTATCACCTGGCTGACCCGTGATGAACTGGCCGCTCAACCCGAGCGCTGGCGCAGCGAGCTGGTATTGCGTTGCGTGGATGACTACCTGGCCGGTATCAGCGGATCGCTGGAGCTGCTGCGATAAAACTGAAGCCTGTCGACGCGGCAGCGCAAATCGCACTGCCGTGATGAACCGCCCCACTCACCTCAACAGAGCCAACATCGCCGGAACACTCAGCACCGCCGTGTAATACCCCATGAATTGCACGCCGATATTGAAGCCCAGAAAGCGCCCCAGGAAACCACCGAGCAAACCGATGGTGACGACCACCAGCACCCCCAGCAGGCCGCCCTCCCAGATACCCACGACCAGCGCCAACCCGATGAAGGTGGAAATCACCGCCTCGTGACTGATCTTGCGGAACACGAAGGACGCAGCCCGGTGAGCGAAACTCATGGAAAAGGGATAGGCAATCAGGATGGCGATAACCACCGCCAACATGCCGTAGCCGAAGAACTCCCAGTAGTTCAACAGATTGTGCAGGTTATTGACCTCGCCAGTCGCGCTATCCACGGTAAACCGCGGTGGTGCGTTGAACAGCGGCGCAGCTGGCCCTGCGGCTACCGGGCTGAGTGGTAGACCGAAGGCAATCAGGGGAATGAGCGCTTCTGCGATATAGGTCGATTCGGTTACGCCATTGCGCGCGGTGATCACGGTGGTCAGTCGCTCGTATGCCTGCTTGATACGTGCGCCGATCACCTCCCCCATGATCACAGTCATGGCCACGGGGCTGAAGACGAAGGTGGCACTGGTGACACTGGCAGCCATCGCGGTCATCCGCCTCTGGCGCTTGTTGATCACCCGAAACGGATTGGGAAAGTAGCCTTTCCACCCTTTCATGTCCGGAGCCAGGGAAAAGACCCGAAACCCATCCCGGCGCATCTTCTCGCGCTCGACAGGCGCCAACAGCGAGAACAGTGAAGCGATCAACGGTGCGACTGCGATACCGAGAAAATAGCTGACGGCCAGCTTGACGTCGTATTGAGCCGTCAGTGACTGCAAGGCAACGATGACCAGCACGAACGGTAGCAACGCCAGCACCGAGGCCCAGCGGCCGGCCGAAAAATAAGCGATGGCGAAGGCCGCACAGAGGAACACCCAAGGTGCGAACTGCTTGATCACATCGCCGAATGGCGCCAGCAAGACCGCGAACAGCACCGACAACGGCACGGCGATCAGAGCGGCCAGCGCGCCGCCAGTGATCATCTTGCGCAAGGCCACGTGAGGCACGCCGAGCCGGCGCAAGTAGTTGGCGTCACCGATGAGCGCTGTCGCCATCGTGTCACCAGGGATTCCCAGCAGAGCGGTCGGCACCGCGTGGGTCATATGCTTGGCGACCGCACCAGCCAGGAAGAAGGTGAGAATGCCGGCCGGCGGCGCCCCGAGCATCACGACCAACAGGGTCAGGGGAGCCAGGGTCGTGGTTTCATCGGTTCCTGAGACCAGGCCAATCGCAGAGAACAGCACAGCGCCGAACAAGCCAAGTGCCAAAGCCATCAGGATTTCGTAGAGCAGCCCTTCCATCACGAGCGCCCTCCGCTTGGCTGCAGGGACGCATGCGCATCCAGCCCGACGTCAGTCGCTGGCTCACGCGTAGCCTCCTCCCGGAGTTGGGCATCGCGAAATAGCTCGTAGAGGCCCAGATCGCGCAGCTCGGCAAGCACTTCGGGCGAGGTTTCCTCAAGGCGACCAAGGCTGCCGTACTCCTTGAGCAGGTCATTGACCACCTGCTCACGAAACGCAGGATCTGCGACATGCTCGATCACATCCCTTTTGGGTTTGAACAAGATGGCACTGATCGTACCGCCACCCAGGCAGCCCAGAATCCCGAACAACATGGCGTAGGCTCTCGCCATCTGCGTCGAATCCAGAATGCCGCCAAGAATCCATAGCGCCAGTGCATAGGTACCGAGGCTGACGACGGAGCTGACAAGGATGGCCAGCACAAGGTGCCTGGCATCCACGGTGTCGCCCCACACCTCATAGAGGTTGTCCGTATTGCGTATGACGTCGTCATTGGGCGGCGTTGCCGCCGATCTGGCAAGTTCTTGAGTCATGATGTCCCTCGCCCTCACGGGCTCTTGTTGTTATTGAGGAAGCAGTTGCCTGGACGACCGTGAGGCCGTCACTCATTGGTTATTGGTAGGCTGACAGGGTGCTCATCACTGATGGAATACCCGGCTGCGCAAAGCAGTCGCCACCCGTGAGGCCGAGGCTTTGCCTAATGCCTTATCGATAAAGGCCCCTGCTTCGAGCAGTGCAGGAAGATCCACGCCAGTCGCCACTCCCTGGCCCTGGAACAGGTAGACCAACTCTTCGGTTGCCACGTTGCCAGTGGCGCCTGGTGAGTAAGGGCAACCGCCCAGCCCGGAAATCGAGCTGTCGAACACCCGCACACCAGCCTCCAGAGCTGCCTGAACATTGGCGACTGCCATGCCATAGGTGTCATGAAAGTGCCCAGCCAACGCCGTGATCGGCATCTCGCTGGCGCAGGCCTCCACGAGCCGCCTGGTGTTGCCGGGTGTACCTCTGCCGATGGTGTCGCCCAGGCTGATCTCGTAGCAGCCCATGGCATACAGCTCACGGGCGACTCGAACCACATCGGCCACCGCCACGTCACCGCTGAACGGACAACCCAGCACGCAGGAAACGTAGCCACGTACCGCTACACCCTGCTCTGCCGCCTTGGCAAGCACAGGCTGGAAGCGCTGCAGGCTTTCATCGATGGAACAGTGGATGTTCTTCTGCGAGAACGCCTCGGATGCTGCCGCAAACACGGCGACCTCCCGGCAATCGACCTCCAGCGCAGCATCCAGCCCCTTGAGGTTAGGAACCAGCGCCGTGTAGGTAACCCCCGGACGCAGTCCAAGTCGTCGCAGCACCTCATTGGAGCCGGCCATCTGCGGAACCCAGCGCGGCGAGACGAAAGCGCCTGTCTCCAGGGTTCGCAATCCGGCCGCGACCAGGCGCTCGATCAGCTCCACGCGTATCTCCACCGGTAGCGCCTGGGCCTCGTTCTGTAGGCCGTCACGTGCACCGACCTCTACCAGCTTCACCGCCCCCATGGTCATTGCCCACGCTTCTCGCGCAGCAGAACCTCCGCGCGGTCAGCACGTACATCTCGCGCCTCGACCATCAGTTTGACCAGCCAGTCCACCTCATCGCCACGAGCGCCAGCCGACAGCGCGACATTGCGCGCATGCAAGGCCATGTGGCCGCGCTGAATGCCTTCGGTGGCCAGGGCGCGCAAAGCCCCGAGATTCTGCGCCAAGCCCACGGCGACCGCTATTTCGCCCAGCTCCTGCGCGCTCTTCACACCAAGAATGCGCAGCGACAACTGCGCCAGCGGATGCGTCTTGGTAGCGCCCCCCACCAACCCCAGCGGCATGGGCATTTCAATCGTGCCGACCAGGTGGCCTTGGCTGTCCTTCTCCCAGGTGGTCAGGGAGCCGTAGTGACCATTGCGACAGGCATAGGCATGGGCGCCAGCTTCCACCGCTCGCCAGTCATTACCGGTGGCCACCACCAATGGATCGATGCCATTCATGATGCCTTTGTTGTGTGTGGCGGCTCGGTAGGGGTCGATAGCCGCAAAGGTATAGGCATCTATCACCCCCTCGATGACCTCGGCCCCTTTGTACTCTGGCGTGTCCAGATGCTCCGGCGCGATGCGCACCTGGGCGCGAGCCAAGCGCAGATCGGCCAGGTTGGAAAGAATGCGCAAACGCACCTTGCCCCCTGTGAGCTGCTCCATCAGCGGCGCCACCGCCTCCGCCATGGTATTGACCGTATTCGCTCCCATGGCATCGCGCACGTCGACGATCAGGTGAGCCACCAGCATCGGCCCGCGCGGGCTGTCGATGAAGGTGTGCACTTCGATGTCGCGACAACCGCCACCCAGGCTGTTCAGCAACTGATCCTTGCTGTTGGCCAGGGCGATGATCTCTTCCTTGCTGCGCAACAGGCTGAGCCGCGCATTGTAGGGATCGCTGACACCAATGATCTGCACCTGAGCACGCATCAATGGCGCACTGCTGGAAGTCTGGAAACCACCGGATTGACGGGCCAGCTTGGCCATGAACGAAGCCGCGGCAACCACCGACGGCTCCTCCACCACCAGCGGAATCACTACATCCCTGCCGTTGATACGAAAGTTGCTCGCCAGTGCGTAGGGCAACTCGAACGTGCCAATCACGTTCTCGATCATGCCGTCGGCGATTTCAATTGGCAGGGCACCGGCATCACGTAGAAGAGCGAAGTCCTCGGCAGGCAGACCGAGCAGTTGCTGAACGTAATCGAGGCGTTTCGAGGGCGACAGATTGCGGAAATTGGGCAGGCGGGAGTCGATCGACATGGGAGCTCTCTTGGAGTCGTTTGTTCTTGGTTGGGGGAACACTATCCTCACTGTATCCATGAAAGAAGGTACAGTTTGCCCAGACACTTACCCGCATGTACCCACGACCTTTTCGCCATGCCCAAACAAACCCTTGCGCAAAAAGTTGCTGACGCGATTGCCAGGCAGATCGCCGAAGGCGCCCTACTGGAAGGCAACAAACTGCCATCGCTGCGCGAGTACATGCGCCTGCATGGGTACTCCAAGAACACCGTGATCACTGCCTACGAACACCTGGCATCACAGGGGCTGGTAGAGGCTCGGCACGGCAAGGGCTTCTTCGTCTGCAAGAACCTGAAAGTCCGCACGGAGGATGACGACTCACAGCCTTACACCCGAGCGCTGGACACCATCTGGATGATGCGTCAGCAGTTCGTACGCGACCCTGGCCACTCACACCTGGGCGAGGGATTCCCACCGATTGAATGGCTGATGGATATGCGCCTGGACAAATTCCACCGGCAAGTGGTGCGCGGCGGGGTCTCCACCCTGTTTCGCTACGGAACACGACTGGGCAATCCCGACCTGCGCCAGCGCCTGGTACAGAAACTGGCGGACTACCAGATTGCCGTTTCGCAACGGCAACTGGTGACCACTCTGGGCGCCAACCACGGCATGGACCTGATCATCCGTCGCTACGTGATGCCTGGCGACACGGTTCTGGTTGAGGATCCGGGCTACTACCCGTTGTTCGGAAAGCTGCAACTGCAAGGGGCACGCATGCTCGGCATTCCGCGGGAAGCCGATGGCCCGGATCTGGATGCGCTGGAACACGTTCTGAAAAAACACAGGCCCAAGCTGTTCTTCCTTCAATCCGTGGGTCATAACCCGACCGGCTCCGACCTCTCACCAGCCAAGGCGCACCATCTGCTGCAGATTGCAGAAGCGCATGATCTTCTGCTGGTGGAAAACGACGCCATGGCCGACTTCAAACCCAGTTCGGCGATAAAACTGACGGCTCTGGATCAGTCCGAACGCACCCTTTATCTGGGCAGCTTTTCCAAATCGATTTCCGCTGCCTTGCGTGTCGGCTTCATCGCCGGCAGCAAGAAACGCATCGAGGAACTGGCCGACCTGAAGATGCTGCTGCACAACAGTGGCGCCGAGTACAGTGAGCGCACCATCGACGTGATCCTCGCCGAAGGGCACTTCCTGCGCCACCTGTCGCGCCTTCAGGAGCGCTTGCGGGCCGCCACCAAACGCGGCCTGGAAGTGCTCGATGGACTGGGCGCGGAGGTGTTCTGCCGGCCCGAACAGAGCCTCTATCTGTGGGCCCGCTTTCCTGGCGCCGACGACGCCAACACCCTTACCCGCCAGTGCCTGAGCCAGGGCGTGATGCTTGCCCCGGGTTCGATTTTCGCGGTCGACCGGCAGATGCCCGTAGCCTGGACGCGGCTCAATGTCGCCTACCTGGATGACCCGGCCTTTCGCCGCAGCCTGACGCACCTGGGGCTTGCACGATAGGAACCACAGCCGCTCTCGCCCGTGCACTGAACGGGCGGAGGCTTTCTGGTAGACTCGGCAACTTTTCAGGCTTCACTCGCAGATTCCCATGCAAGCACCTAGCACCCAACGCGTGATCGTCGGCATGTCCGGCGGCGTCGATTCATCCGTTTCCGCCCTGCTGTTGATCGAACAGGGTTATCAGGTCGAAGGCCTGTTCATGAAGAACTGGGACGAAGACGACGGCACCGAATACTGCACCGCCATGGATGACCTGGCAGATGCCCAGGCCGTATGCGACCGCATCGGCATCAAACTGCACACCGCCAACTTCGCTGCGGAGTACTGGGACAACGTGTTCGAGCACTTTTTGGCCGAATACAAGGCCGGACGCACGCCGAACCCGGACATCCTGTGCAACCGCGAGATCAAGTTCAAAGCCTTCCTCGACTACGCCCTATCGCTCGGTGCCGACCTGATCGCCACCGGCCACTACGTGCGCCGCCGCGACATCGATGGCCGCACCGAACTGCTCAAGGGCCTGGATCCGAACAAGGATCAGAGCTACTTCCTGCACGCCGTGGGCGGTGAGCAGATTGCCAAGACCCTGTTCCCGGTCGGTGAGTTGGAAAAGCCACAGGTGCGCGCCATTGCCGAGAAATACGAACTGGCCACGGCGAAGAAGAAGGACTCCACCGGCATCTGCTTCATTGGCGAACGTCGCTTCAGCGACTTCCTCAAGCAGTACCTACCGGCGCAGCCAGGCGATATCGAGACCACCGACGGTCAGGTCATCGGCCGTCACCATGGCCTGATGTACCACACCATCGGCCAGCGCCAGGGCCTCGGCATCGGCGGTTTGAAGGATGCCAGCGATGATCCCTGGTACGTGCTGCGCAAGGATCTGACGCGCAACGTGCTGATCGTCGGTCAAGGCAACGAACACCCATGGCTGTTCTCCCGCGCCCTGCTCGCCTCGGAAATCTACTGGGTCAACCCGGTGGATCTGAGCAGCCCACGCCGCCTGACGGCCAAGGTGCGCTATCGCCAAAGCGACCAGAGCTGCACCTTGGAAAAGACCGAGAACGGCTATCGCGCCGTATTCGATGAACCCCAACGCGCCGTAACCCCCGGCCAGTCCGTGGTGTTCTACGACGGCGAGGTATGCCTGGGTGGCGGCGTGATCGAAACCGCCGAAGCCTGGTACGAGGACGCCCGATGAGCCCACTTCAGGAACAACTGGTCGCGCTCGGCGCCGTATTTGAAGCTGCGGTACTGGCCGACAAGATCGCCCGTACCGGCCAGGTCAGCGAGGCGTCGATGAGCTGTATGCTCGGTAGCCTGCTGGTACGCGACCCGAAGAGCACGCTGGATGTCTACGGTGGTGACGACCTCAACCTGCGCGATGGCTACCGCGCACTGATCAGCTCGCTGGAGCGCAATCCCTCAGCATTGCAGCGCGAACCTCTGCGCTACTCCCTGGCGATGATCGGCCTGGAGCGCCAACTGGACAAGCGCGGCGACATGCTCGAGACCATGGGCAATCGTCTGGATCAGATCCAGCAACAGGTCGAGCACTTCGGCCTGGTGCACGACAACGTCATCGCTGCCTGTGGCGGCTTGTACCAGGACACCATCAGCACCTTCCGCCAGCGCATTCAGGTGCAAGGCGACATGCGCTTCCTGCAGCAGCCCAGCAACGCCGCAAAAATTCGCGCACTCCTGCTTGCTGGCATTCGCTCGGCACGCCTGTGGCGGCAACTGGGCGGCCATCGCTGGCAACTGGTATTCAGCCGCGGCAAGCTGCTCAAGGAACTCTACGAACTGACGCGCGCCTGAACATGAGCGCCCCCAGCCGCAGCGTCAAACCGCTGCAGGGCGCTCTCCTGCTGGCCATCTCCGCTTTGTTGTTTGCCTTCACCGGGGTTGGCATCCGCGAGATATCCGCCAGCGTCAACAACGAGTCGGTGGTGTTTTTCCGCAACCTGGTCGGCGTACTGTTCTTCCTGCCTCTGCTGCTGGTGCGCGGCATACGCCCACTGCGCACCACACGCCTCAAATCCCATCTCTGGCGCACCACCTACGGCCTGGCGGCGATGTACTGTTTTTTCTACGCCATCGCCCATCTGCCATTGGCAGACGCCATGCTGTTCACCTATTCGGCGCCGATCTTTACCCCATTGATCGCCCACTTCTGGCTCAAGGAACCGCTGACACGGCGAATGCTGATCACCAGCCTGATCGGCCTGTGTGGCGTGTTAATGGTGGCCAAGCCCAGCGCCGCGCTGTTCGAGGGCGCCGCACTGATCGGCCTGGCCGCCAGCCTGCTGGCGGCATTCGCCTTCGTCTCTATCCGCGAGATGAGCGACAGCGAACCGGCCACGCGCATCGTTTTCTATTTCTCGCTGTTCAGCGCATTGTTTTCCGCCATCCCTCTGACCTGGAGCTGGCAGCCCCTGGATGCCACCCAGCTTGGCTGGCTGCTCGGCATTGGCCTGCTGGCCACCGCCAGCCAGATCATCATGTCGCGTGCCTACGGCCTGGCACCCCCAGGCCTGATCGGCCCCATCGCCTACCTGGCGATCGTCTTCGCCGGCATCATCGCCTGGCTGCTCTGGGGCGAGACGCCAGACACGCTGTCACTGCTCGGCGCTGCACTGATCTTCGCCGCCAGTCTGTTATCGGTCGCCAGACGTAGCGCATAGACGGCCAAGCGCTGGTTTTCATGTATGATATGCGCCCTTTTCGTCAGAGGCCGTCCCGGCAACTGAGCCAGAGCCCGCTTCACAGAGCAGGCGCAACGCACAGTGACCCAGGATGGCTTTTCAGCCCGACAGCCCGAGAACGCCTACATGCAGCTTTCCTCGCTCACCGCGGTTTCCCCCGTCGACGGCCGCTACGCCGGCAAAACCAGCGCACTGCGCCCCATCTTCAGCGAATACGGCCTGATCCGTAGCCGCGCACTGGTCGAAGTGCGCTGGCTGCAACGTCTGGCCGCCCATGAAGGCGTCCCGGAAGTCGCGCCCTTCTCCGCCGAAGCCAACGCCGTGCTCAACGAGCTGGCCGAGAACTTCGCGGTCGAGCACGCCGAGCGCGTCAAGGAAATCGAGCGCACCACCAACCACGACGTGAAAGCTGTGGAGTACCTGCTCAAGGAGCAGGCTGCCAAGCTGCCGGAACTGGACAAGGTCAGCGAGTTCATCCACTTCGCCTGCACCAGCGAGGACATCAACAACCTGTCCCACGCCCTGATGCTGCGCGAAGGCCGTGACAGCGTACTGCTGCCATTGATGAAGCAGATCGCCAACGCCATTCGCGAACTGGCGGTGAAGTTCGCCGACGTGCCAATGCTCTCGCGTACCCACGGCCAACCGGCCTCGCCGACCACCCTGGGCAAGGAACTGGCCAACGTCGTCTACCGCCTCGAGCGCCAGATCGCTCAGGTCGCCGCCGTACCGCTGCTGGGCAAGATCAACGGCGCCGTGGGCAACTACAACGCACACCTGTCGGCCTACCCGAGCATCGACTGGGAAGCCAACGCCCGTCAGTTCATCGAAGGCGACCTGGGCCTGACCTGGAACCCCTACACCACCCAGATCGAGCCGCACGACTACATCGCCGAACTGTTCGACGCCATCGCCCGCTTCAACACCATCCTCATCGACTTCGACCGCGACGTCTGGGGCTACATCTCCCTCGGCTACTTCAAGCAGAAGACCGTGGCTGGCGAAATCGGCTCCTCGACCATGCCGCACAAGGTCAACCCGATCGACTTCGAGAACTCCGAAGGCAACCTGGGCATCGCCAACGCGATCTTCCAGCACCTGGCCAGCAAGCTGCCGATCTCTCGCTGGCAGCGCGACCTGACCGACTCCACCGTGCTGCGCAACCTCGGTGTCGGCTTCGCTCACAGCGTCATCGCTTACGAAGCAAGTCTCAAGGGAATCAGCAAGTTGGAGCTCAATGTTCAACGCATTGCTGAAGATCTGGATGCTTGCTGGGAAGTGCTCGCCGAGCCGATCCAGACCGTCATGCGCCGCTACGCCATCGAGAACCCGTATGAGAAGCTCAAGGAATTGACCCGCGGCAAGGGTATCAGCGCCGAGGCGCTGCAAACTTTCATCGACGGCCTGGATATGCCAGCCGCCGCCAAGGAAGAGCTCAAGCAACTGACCCCGGCGCGCTACATTGGTAACGCCGTGGCCCAGGCCAAGCGTATCTGAGCGCGACCAGCCTTGAGGACGCCCGGCTGAGCCGGGCGTTTTTGTTTTAAGGTTTTTATCTATTTCAAGGGCTTACTGATGAATCCTGATACTCCGCTGCAATTGCTGGGTGGCCTCACAGCCCGTGAATTCCTGCGCGACTACTGGCAGAAGAAGCCGCTGCTGGTGCGTCAGGCGATCCCGGACTTCGAAAGCCCGATCAGCCCGGACGAGCTGGCTGGCCTGGCGCTGGAAGAAGAAGTCGAATCGCGCCTGGTGATCGAGCACGGCGAGCGCCCCTGGGAACTGCAGCGCGGCCCGTTCAACGAAGACACCTTCCAGGAACTGCCCGAGCGCGACTGGACGCTGCTGGTACAAGCCGTCGACCAGTTCGTTCCGGAAGTGGCCGAGCTACTGGAAGACTTCAAGTTCCTGCCCAAGTGGCGCATCGACGACTTGATGATCAGCTTCGCTGCGCCCGGCGGCGGCGTCGGCCCGCATTTCGACAACTACGACGTATTCCTGCTGCAGGCTCACGGCCATCGCCGCTGGCAAGTTGGCCAGATGTGCGATTCCGACAGCCCGCTGCTCCCCCACGCCGATCTGAAGATCCTGGCTCAATTCGAACCAACCGATGAATGGGTGCTGGCACCCGGCGACATGCTCTACCTGCCGCCATGCCTCGCCCACTGTGGCACCGCTGAGGATGATTGCATGACCTATTCCGTGGGCTTCCGCGCGCCGAGCGCCGCTGAAGTACTGACCCATTTCACTGACTTCCTCGGCCAGTTCCTGCCCGACGAAGAGCGTTACAGCGATGCCGACATCCAGCCGAGCGAGGATCCCAACCAGATCCAGCGCGATGCCCTGGAACGCCTCAAGGCCCTGCTCAACGAACACATGAGCGATGAGCGCCTGCTAATGACCTGGTTCGGCCAGTTCATGACCGAGCCCAAGTACCCGGAACTGGTGGCCGGCATCGAAATCGAGGAAGAAGACTTCCTCGGCGCCCTGGAAGATGGCGCGATCCTCATCCGCAACCCCAGCGCGCGTATGGCCTGGTCGGAAGTCGGTGAAGACCTGGTGCTGTTCGCCAGCGGCCAGAGCCGCCTGGTTTCTGCCCGCCTGCGCGAGCTGCTGAAACTGATCTGCAGCGCCGATGCGTTACATGTGGAAAACCTCGGCGCCTGGCTGGCCGAGGACGAGGGGCGTACTCTGCTATGGGAACTGGTCAAGCAAGGCAGCCTGGGATTTGCCGATGAGTGAGATCACTGTCCGTGTCGCGGACTGGCATAGGGACAATGCCGAGCTTCGTCGTATCCGCGACAGCGTTTTCGTCGCCGAGCAATCGGTACCGCCGGAACTGGAGTGGGACGCCGAAGATACCGACGCCGTGCATTTTCTCGCCGAAGAAGGCGACTATCCGGTAGGTACCGCGCGCCTGTTGCCCGACGGCCATATCGGCCGTGTTTCGGTGCTCAAGGACTGGCGTGGCCTGAAAGTGGGCGAGAAACTGATGCAGGCCGTGATCGCCGAAGCGGAAAAGCGCGGCCTGCATCAGCAAATGCTCACCGCTCAGGTGCACGCCACGCCGTTCTATGAAAGGCTAGGCTTCAGGATTGTCAGCGACGAGTACCTCGACGCCGGCATTCCCCATGTGGATATGGTGCGCACCAGCCAGTAGAGGCCGTAATGGACAAACAAAACGCCCCGGTCGAACCGATTGATACGCCAAAGTCCAGCGAGCTGGCGGCCATCGAATTCGAGTCGCCGGGGCGTTTTGCCGTGCACAACCCCGACCCCATCACGCCGGATGTAGCGCAATGGGAGCCAGCACCCTTCATCCTCGGCCAGCACGAGCGCCTGGAGCGGTTCAGCCAACCCCAGCAAGCCCGCGCCCACGTCCTCGCCCTGATCCAGCAGGCGCAGCGCAACCTGTGCGTGTACAGCGATGACCTTGAGCCCTGGCTCTATCACCACAGCAGCGTGCAACAGGCCTGCACCCGATTCCTGCTGAGCAGCCCACGGGCACGCCTGCGCATCCTGCTGCGTGACCCGACCCGTGCCGTGAAGGAAGGCCATCGCCTACTGAGCCTGTCACGCCGGTTGTCCTCCAACCTGCATATCCGCAAACTCAACCCGGACTACACCAACGAGGAACTGGCCTACCTGATCGCCGACGACAGAGGCCTGTTCTTGCGGCCGGAGCCCGATCAGCAGGCTGGCTACGCCCTGTATGACGATCCCGCGCGGGTGCGCCAACGCCAGGCACAGTTCGACCAGGCCTGGGACACCAGCATCACCGATCCTGATCTGCGGAGTTTTCTGCTATGACCACCCTGCGCACGCTGTTTGCCGCCCTGCTTCTCGGCCTGTGCCTGCCACTGCACGCCGCCACCGAAGTGATCCCACTGAACTATCGCACCGCCGATGATGTGCTCGGCGTGGTGCAATCGATGCTCGGCAATGAGGGCAAGGTCAGCGCTTACGGCAACCAGCTGATCGTCAATGCCCCGCCTGCCAAGATCGGCGAAGTTCGGGTACTGCTGCAGCAACTCGACACCCGCCCTCGTCGCCTGCTGATCACCGTGGAAAGCGCCGACAGCAACTACCAGAACGATCGCGGCTATCGCGTCGACGGCACCCTCAGCGCCGGTAATGCAGAGGTTCAGGTCGGCCGCGGTGAAGTCAACGGTCGCGACCAGGTGCGCATCATCCGCCGCAGTACCGACAGCCGTGGTGGCGGCACCCAGCAGGTACAGGCAACCGAAGGCTATCCGGCGCTGATTCAGGTCGGCCAGAGCGTACCATTGACCAGCACCAGCACCGGCCCCTACGGCCAGGTTTACCAGGATACCCAATACCGCGACGTGACCCGTGGCTTCTACGTGACGGCCAGCCTTTCCGGCGAGCTGGTGCATGTTTCCATCAGCAGTCAGCGCGACCGGATGAATGACCATCGCCCTGGCGTCATCGACGTGCAAAGCACCGATACGCGCGTCAGCGGTCGGCTTGGCGAATGGATCACCCTGGGCGGCGTCAGCGAGGAAACCAGCTCCAGCGGCCGAGACGTGCTACGTCGACACACGACTCAGGGCCGCGAGGACATGTCGCTGCGCCTGAAGGTCGAAGCACTCGACTGAGCCCTCCGACCAAAGTCGAATGGCACTACATCCTTTGCAGCATAGCCAGCGTGCAATCCCCGCGAAATGCCTGAAACGCCCGCCTCATGGGCTGTCGTGCGTGACTGGCCAGTCGTCTACTGAATATGTAGTAGTTTAAAAAAACCACTACAAAACGTTTGACGAAGCATTTTCCCAGAGGCATGATGGCCTCGCTCCCGCTAGCCAGGGGTCCTGAAAAGGATCTCCAGATCGCCAACGAAGCACTTCGTAGCGATCCGTGTCCCAACAGCCCACAAGGCCGTACGACGAGGTTGCGACTGGAACGAAGTTGTCCTGAGGGACGGGGAAGCGTTAAGTAACAGACAGCTCGACACGCTAGCCGCAACGCCAAGGGTTTCCACGAACCCAAAGCATTGAGACAGCCGACGACCTGCTCGCCTACATCCCCCTCTTCGCAGTACACCCTCGCCTTTCCAGCCGTTTTCTCGCCGTCAAGTGGTAGCCGCCCGCAGCCGTTGCATCCGTGCGCGTCTAGAGTGGGTAGTTGGTGCTCAAACAACACATTCTTTGAAGGATTGACCATGTCCGCATATCAAAACGACATCAAGGCTGTAGCCGCTCTGAAAGAGAAATTCGGCAGCAGCTGGAGCGCTATCAACCCCGAGTCCGTCGCCCGTATGCGCGCTCAGAACCGCTTCAAGACCGGTCTGCAAATCGCTCAGTACACCGCCGACATCATGCGTAAGGACATGGAAGAGTACGACGCCGACTCCTCCGTCTACACCCAGTCGCTGGGCTGCTGGCACGGCTTCATCGGTCAGCAGAAGCTGATCTCGATCAAGAAGCACCTGAAGACCACCAACAAGCGCTACCTCTACCTGTCCGGCTGGATGGTCGCCGCCCTGCGCTCCGACTTCGGCCCGCTGCCGGATCAGTCGATGCACGAGAAGACCGCCGTCTCCGACCTGATCGAAGAGCTGTACACCTTCCTGCGCCAGGCTGACAGCCGCGAGCTGGATCTGCTGTTCACCGCCCTGGACGCCGCTCGTGAAGCTGGCGACCACGCCAAGGCCGCTGAAATCCAGAGCCAGATCGACAACCACGAAACCCACATCGTGCCGATCATCGCCGACATCGACGCCGGTTTCGGTAACCCGGAAGCCACCTACCTGCTGGCCAAGCGCATGATCGAAGCCGGCGCCTGCTGCATCCAGATCGAGAACCAGGTTTCCGACGAGAAGCAGTGCGGCCACCAGGACGGTAAAGTGACCGTTCCTCACGCCGACTTCCTGGCCAAGATCGCAGCCGTTCGCTACGCCTTCCTCGAGCTGGGCATCGACAACGGCGTGATCGTTGCTCGTACCGACTCCCTGGGGGCCGGCCTGACCAAGCAAATCGCCGTGACCAACGAGCCGGGCGACCTGGGCGACCTGTACAACAGCTTCCTGGATTGCGAAGAAGTGTCCGCTGCCGACCTGGGCAACGGCGACGTCGTGATCAACCGTGGCGGCAAACTGCTGCGTCCGAAGCGTCTGCCTTCCAACCTGTTCCAGTTCCGCGCTGGCACCGGCGAAGACCGCTGCGTACTGGACTGCATCACCAGCCTGCAGAACGGCGCCGACCTGCTGTGGATCGAAACCGAGAAACCGCACGTTGGTCAGATCAAGGCCATGGTTGACCGCATCCGCGAAGTCATCCCGAACGCCAAGCTGGTCTACAACAACAGCCCGTCCTTCAACTGGACTCTGAACTTCCGCCAGCAGGTGTTCGATGCGTTCGCCGCCGAAGGCAAGGACGTTTCTGCTTACGACCGCGCCAAGCTGATGAGCGTCGAGTACGACGAAACCGAACTGGCTCAGGTTGCTGACGAGAAGATCCGTACCTTCCAGCGCGATGGTTCGGCACACGCCGGTATCTTCCACCACCTGATCACCCTGCCGACCTACCACACCGCCGCGCTGTCCACCGACAACCTGGCCAAAGGTTACTTCGCCGACCAGGGCATGTTGGCCTACGTCAAAGGCGTACAGCGTCAGGAACTGCGTCAGGGCATCGCCTGCGTCAAGCACCAGAACATGGCTGGCTCCGACATCGGCGACAACCACAAGGAGTACTTCGCTGGCGAAGCTGCTCTGAAGGCAAGCGGTAAAGACAACACCATGAACCAGTTCCACTAAGAGCCGGTTCCCGCTGCGGACCACGCATCCGCAGCGACTTTTGCCTAATCCGCCCCGGTTTGCCGGGGCTTTTTTTGCCTGCCGATCCTGGCGAGCGCCGTGAAACGACACCCATCTCTTCTATGCTGAAAGCACTCTCTGCCCTCTGCGGAAGCCTTTCATGCGTACAACGCCACTGCTATTCGGTGCAGCACTTCTATTGAGCACACTCGCGCTGACCTGGCACTGGTCGCGTCCCACCACAGAAAGTACCGAGCCTTCCGCCACGATCGAAGCGCCCATCCCTCATGCGGCAGATTCCGATGAACCCGATCCAATGGCAGCCAACAGCGAACAGCAGCAACTGCTGAATTCACCTCAGGCGCGCGACCTGGAGCGGCGCCTGGCGTTTCACAATCAATACCGCAGCTTCGTCCAGCAAGCTGTGCAGCCTGAGCACGCCGCTCGGCAAAGTGAAGCCGAACGCCTGAGCAAACGCATCGATACCCTGGAGGCACAAGGTGAACTGGCATTGAGCGAAGCGTTGCTGATGCAGCTGGGCCTGATCCGCGCGACCGAGAGCGATGAGGCAACACAGAAAATGCAGGCGCAGCGATTGATCGAGCGCTACCAGCAGATCAGCGCCGAACGCGAGGCACGACTGGCCGCACAGCCCGATCCGAACTTCGAGAGGTACAAGGCCGAGGAAAAGCGCATCGTCGAGGAAGTGCTGGCCCTGCAGAGCATTCCCGATGGGCTGAGCCGCGACGAATACCTGCGCCAGCGCCTGCAGGAGGCGCGCGAGCGCAGTTTTCAGTGACGCCGGATCGACTCACCCGACCCGGCGAACACCCTCAGAGTGCTTGATCCAGCAGGTAATACAGCAGGTTGAACGGCTTGTTGCGATCCGCAACATCACTGCTTTCTGACGCATCCAGCACCTGGCCACTACCTTCCAGCACACTACTGACGAAATGATCCAGCTGCAGGTTCTGCTCCTGGATATCGGCATTGGCGAACTCGATGATGCTGGTGCAGTGGCTTTCGTTGACGTTACGGAACTGCGGGAAATAGCCACCGACATTGTTCAGGCTGGCCAGCTGACTGCGCAGGCGCGTGGTATCGGTTGCCCAGCGCTGCTTGATCAGCGCCTCCCTGGCCGCCTGATTCGGTGCGTTGACGATCTCCGGATAGAAACGCTCGTAGGAATAGGAGGAATAATTCAGGTCCTGCCAGAAATGGGTGTGCCCCATCCGATCCCCTGGCAGGTTGCTCGACAGCGCTGGATACAGGCTGCCCAGGTCATTGCGATTGAAGCCGGGCAACCGAGCCTGCAAGTACTGCAGCGGGCCTTGCGGCGAATCCAGCCCCCAGGCCTGACGGATGAACGCCTGCAACGGGTAGGACGGGTACGCCTGATTGTCCCCAGCCAACGCCGTGTAAACCGGGCCGGAATCATTGATCAGGTAACCGCGCGGCGGGTCGATGTCCTGCCGGATGTTCGCGTAGTTGGTCAGGCTGCCCGCACCGCCAGCGCTACACCCGGTGGTGAGCATCTGCGTTGGCCGCGGCAGGTTGTCCTTCAGCCAGCCGACCACCGCACGCATGTTGCGCAGCCCATTGTGGTGCCAGACCAAAGGCGACTGTTGACCTTGAGGGTCTTCATACACCGCCACCTTGTCACCGGAATAGATGTCTCCCGTGCAATAAGGCACGTAAACCATGTTCCAGTTCTGCGTTTTCACCCGTGTCCAGGGGTGCAGGCGCACGACGAAGGGACTGACCAGACTGGCACCTGGGTTGAGCAGCGACATGTAGTCGTTAGGGATGCCATCAGGATTGCGCGCACCGCGAATACCGCTCTGCCCGCTGCAACTGGCGTAATCCCAACAGGCGCCGCCACCCTCGAGGTAGATGATGGTGTTGCGCGTGTTCGGCACGCGATTGACGAAGAACTTGTAAGGCGAGCCATTGCCGCAGACCGCACCGGTCTGGGGCGCCATTTGGATGGTCTGCCAGCCGTAGTAATTTCCGGGGTTGAAGCCACTGTTGAACCCGGATGGATTGGCCAGAAGCGGGTAAGGCCCCGTGCGCTGCGCAGGTGTCACCGGGTTGTCGGCCTTCGGTGGCGAGAGCAGATTGCTCATGGTCTGCCAGAAGTTGTAGTCGCCCTGCTCCGCCTGCACAGGCAAAGACAGCAGCAAGATGAGAGTGACAGGCAAAGCGCGCTGCAATGGCACGGCGACAGGCATGGCAAAACCCTCCTATTGTTTTTGTGTAGAGGGTCGGCATACCCAGGCAGGGGCAACTGCGCAGACCCAATGAAGCATCGGGAACTGCTCGATCAGCGAAAGCACCAGAAGGCGGCGCTTCATGCACGCTAGTACAAGATCAGAAGGGCAGCACAGGTTAAAAAATATCTTTTAGGGATATGCAAAACTCTTTTAAGCACATCCAGTTATTTAAAAAGTCATTCTCAAGTACAACTTTGCCGCTGCTTTAGTCCTAACCTTAAAAGCCAGCAGCGCTTCGCACGCCCAATAAAGAGTTATAGAAGTACGACACTTTATTATGCCCGCGCGGCCCTCCGGTTTATGCACGCAAAATAATCGAAGCAATCCAGGCGCGCCGGGCGCTCTCGGGCGAATCAACGCAGCCCGCTATGCATGAGGCCTTAAGCCGAACGACGACGTTTAGCGCCAGGCTTATTGCGCAGCTAGTTGACCTCAAGTCAATAGAGAAAGCGCCCTAAATGCACAAGCAGACAGGTTATTTTTTTGCTCGGAAAAATTTACTTACACCGTCACAGGCGCATAGAATTGCGCCCATACTTTGCGGGGCACCCTACCGGGTCGCACTCACTACTAAATTAAAAGCCGTTCCTTGACCTAAGGAGTACCGGCATGCCTGATGCGGTATCGACCATGTCTCACGACTGGGCTTTCGCTGTTTTCCTGCTCGGAGTCTGCGGACTCATTGCCTTCATGCTTGGCCTGTCCAGTCTTCTCGGCAGCAAGGCGTGGGGCCGTAGCAAGAACGAACCCTTCGAGTCCGGCATGCTCCCCACCGGCAGCGCGCGACTGCGCCTGTCGGCCAAGTTCTATCTGGTCGCGATGCTCTTCGTGATCTTCGATGTCGAAGCCCTGTTTCTGTTCGCCTGGGCCGTATCCGTGCGTGAAAGCGCATGGGTCGGCCTGGTCGGTGCTACCGTTTTCATAACCATTCTGTTCGCGGGTCTTGTCTACGAGTCGGCGATAGGTGCGCTGGATTGGGCACCTGAGGGACGTCGCAAGCGGCAGGCGAAGCTGAAACAATGAGGCTTTGGCGATGCAATATAAACTTACTCGGGTCGACCCGAATGCTGCCAACGAGCAGTATCCGATCGGCCAGCGGGAGATTGTCTCCGACCCGCTGCTAGAGGATCAGGTTCACAAGAACATCTACATGGGCAAGCTGGAAGACGTGCTTAACGGCGCAGTCAACTGGGGGCGCAAGAACTCCCTGTGGCCATACAACTTTGGCCTTTCCTGCTGCTACGTGGAGATGACCACCGCGTTCACTGCCCCGCACGATATCGCCCGCTTTGGCGCGGAAGTCATTCGTGCGTCACCCCGCCAGGCTGACTTCATGGTCATTGCCGGCACCTGCTTCATCAAGATGGCGCCGATCATCCAGCGCCTCTATGAGCAGATGCTCGAGCCCAAATGGGTCATTTCCATGGGTTCGTGTGCCAACTCGGGTGGCATGTACGACATCTACTCGGTCGTCCAGGGGGTGGACAAGTTCCTTCCCGTCGACGTCTACATCCCTGGCTGCCCACCGCGCCCGGAGGCATTCCTGCAAGGCCTGATGCTGCTGCAGGAGTCCATCGGACAGGAGCGCCGCCCGCTTTCCTGGGTCGTTGGCGACCAAGGCATCTACCGTGCCGAAATGCCTTCGCAAAAGGAACAGCGCCGCGAACAGCGTATCGCCGTTACCAACCTGCGTAGCCCGGACGAAGTCTGAATCGCCTTTTCCTGCTGGTAAGGAAACCCGATTCATTCTCTACGTTGACCGAAAGCGACCGAGACCATGACTGCAGACACCGCTCTGTCTATTCCGCCGTACAAGGCCGACGACCAGGATGTCGTCAACGAACTTCAATCGCGCTTCCCTGAAGGCAGCTTCACCTTGCAGGCGACCCGCACCGGCATGCCGGTGATCTGGGTCGTCCGCGATCAGCTGATAGAGGTGTTGCGCTTCCTGCGCCAACTGCCGCGCCCCTACGTCATGCTCTACGACCTGCATGGCGTCGACGAGCGCCTGCGCACCCAGCGCCGCGGCCTGCCGAACGCCGATTTCACGGTGTTCTACCACCTGATGTCGCTCGATCGTAATAGTGACGTGATGATCAAGGTGGCGTTGTCCGAAAGCGACCTCAACCTGCCTTCCGTCACCAGCATCTGGCCCAACGCCAACTGGTACGAGCGCGAAGTCTGGGACATGTATGGCGTGCATTTCTCCGGGCACCCGCACCTGACCCGTATCCTCATGCCGCCGACCTGGGAAGGTCACCCGCTGCGCAAGGACTACCCGGCGCGCGCCACCGAATTCGATCCCTACAGCCTGACCCTGGCCAAGCAGCAGCTCGAGGAAGAAGCCGCACGCTTCAACCCGGAAGACTGGGGCATGAAACGCGGCGGCGAGCACGAGGACTACATGTTCCTCAACCTCGGCCCCAACCACCCGTCGGCGCACGGTGCGTTCCGTATCATCCTGCAGCTCGACGGTGAAGAGATCGTCGACTGCGTACCGGAAATCGGCTACCACCACCGTGGTGCCGAGAAGATGGCCGAGCGTCAGAGCTGGCACAGCTTCATCCCCTACACCGACCGTATCGACTATCTCGGTGGGGTGATGAACAACCTGCCCTACGTCCTGTCGGTGGAGAAACTGGCTGGCATTCAGGTGCCGGCGCGCGTCGACTTCATCCGCGTGATGATGGCCGAGTTCTTCCGCATCACCAGTCACCTGCTGTTCCTGGGTACCTACATCCAGGACGTCGGCGCCATGACCCCGGTGTTCTTCACCTTCACCGACCGCCAGCGCGCCTACAAGGTGATCGAAGCCATCACTGGCTTCCGCCTGCACCCGGCCTGGTACCGCATCGGCGGCGTCGCCCACGACCTGCCGCGCGGCTGGGACAGGCTGGTCAAGGAGTTCGTCGACTGGCTGCCCAAGCGCCTCGACGAGTACGAAAAGGCTGCGCTGAAGAACAGCATCCTCAAGGGCCGCACCATCGGCGTTGCCCAGTACAACACCAAGGAAGCGCTGGAATGGGGCATCACTGGCGCCGGCCTGCGCTCCACCGGTTGCGACTTCGACCTGCGCAAGGCGCGCCCCTACTCGGGCTACGAGAACTTCGAGTTCGAAGTACCGCTGGCCGTCAACGGCGATGCCTATGACCGCTGCATGGTGCGCGTGGAAGAGATGCGCCAGAGCATCAAGATCATCGACCAGTGCATGCGCAATATGCCGGAAGGCCCGTACAAGGCGGATCACCCGCTGACCACGCCGCCGCCGAAAGAGCGCACGCTGCAGCACATCGAAACCCTGATCACCCACTTCCTGCAGGTTTCCTGGGGCCCGGTCATGCCGGCCAACGAAAGCTTCCAGATGATCGAGGCGACCAAGGGTATCAACAGCTATTACCTGACCAGCGACGGCAGCACCATGAGCTACCGCACGCGCATCCGTACGCCCAGCTACCCTCATCTGCAGCAGATTCCTTCTGTGATCCGCGGCAGCATGGTGGCTGACCTGATCGCCTACCTGGGCAGTATCGACTTCGTCATGGCCGACGTGGACCGCTGATTATGAGCACGCTTATCCAGACTGACCGTTTCGCCCTGAGCGAAACCGAACGCTCGGCCATCGAGCACGAGATGCATCACTACGAAGACCCGCGCGCGGCCAGCATCGAAGCGCTGAAGATCGTGCAGAAGGAACGCGGCTGGGTGCCGGACGGCGCCGCTGATGCAATCGGCGAAGTGCTCGGCATTCCTGCCAGCGACGTCGAAGGCGTGGCCACCTTCTACAGCCAGATCTTCCGCCAGCCGGTGGGTCGCCACATCATTCGCGTCTGCGACAGCATGACCTGCTACGTCGGTGGCCACGAGTCGGTGGTCAGCGAAATGCAGAAGCAACTCGGCATCGGCCTCGGCCAGACCACTGGTGACAACCGCTTCACCCTGCTGCCGGTGTGCTGCCTGGGTAACTGCGACAAGGCGCCAGCCGTGATGATCGACGACGACACCTTCGGCGACGTTCAGCCTGACGGCGTCGCCAAGCTGCTGGAGGACTACCAATGAGAACCCTGACCTCCATTGGCCCGGCCAACCGCATCGAACGCAGTGAAGAAACCCACCCGCTGACCTGGCGCCTGCGTGACGACGCCCAGCCGGTGTGGCTCGAGGAATACCAGCAGAAGAACGGCTACGCGGCTGCGCGCAAAGCTCTGGGCGAAATGGCTCAGGCCGATATCGTGCAGACGGTCAAGGACTCCGGCCTCAAGGGCCGTGGTGGCGCCGGCTTCCCCACCGGGGTGAAGTGGGGCCTGATGCCTGCCGACGAATCCATGAACATCCGCTACCTGCTGTGCAACGCGGACGAAATGGAGCCGAACACCTGGAAAGACCGCATGCTGATGGAACAGCTGCCCCACCTGTTGGTGGAAGGCATGCTGATCTCGGCACGTGCACTCAAGGCCTACCGCGGCTACATCTTCCTGCGTGGCGAATACGTCGACGCGGCACGCAACCTCAACCGCGCCATCGACGAGGCCAAGGCTGCCGGTCTGCTCGGCAAGAATATTCTTGGCAGCGGCTTCGATTTCGAACTGTTCGTGCACACCGGCGCCGGCCGCTACATCTGCGGTGAAGAAACCGCGCTGATCAACTCACTGGAAGGCCGTCGCGCCAACCCAAGGGCCAAGCCGCCCTTCCCCGCTGCCGTCGGCGTTTGGGGCAAGCCAACCTGCGTGAACAATGTCGAGACCCTGTGCAATGTGCCGGCCATCGTGTCCGGCGGCGTCGACTGGTACAAGAGCCTGGCGCGCCCCGGCAGCGAAGACCATGGCACCAAGCTGATGGGCTTCTCCGGCAAGGTGAAGAACCCCGGCCTGTGGGAGCTGCCCTTCGGCGTGACTGCCCGCGAGCTGTTCGAGGACTACGCCGGCGGCATGCGCGACGGCTACACGCTCAAGTGCTGGCAGCCCGGCGGCGCCGGCACCGGCTTCCTGCTGCCCGAGCACCTCGAAGCGCAGATGTACGCCGGCGGCATCGCCAAGGTCGGCACGCGCATGGGCACCGGCCTGGCGCTGGCGGTAGACGACTCGATCAACATGGTCTCGCTCTTGCGCAACATGGAAGAGTTCTTCGCCCGTGAATCCTGCGGCTGGTGCACCCCATGCCGCGACGGCCTGCCGTGGAGCGTGAAGATCCTCCGCGCCCTGGAGCGCAAGCAGGGTTCAGCGGAAGACATCCAGACCCTGCTCGGTCTGGTCAACTTCCTCGGCCCAGGCAAGACCTTCTGTGCACACGCACCAGGCGCCGTAGAGCCGCTGGGCAGCGCGATCAAGTATTTCCGTGAAGAGTTCGAGGCCGGCGTCGCCGCCGAGGTGATCCCACCGAAGGTGGCAGCCCACGCCTTATGAGCCTGACGGCCGGACAAGTGGGCGCATGGCGCCGTCCGGCCCGGGTCGTTGAGAAGAATTCCCTTAGCCCGTCCACCTTCGGGTGGGCAAACGAAGACTGAAGAAAATGGCCACTATCCACGTAGACGGCAAAGATTTCGAAGTCGATGGTGCGGACAACCTGCTACAGGCCTGTCTGTCTCTCGGACTCGACATCCCCTACTTCTGCTGGCACCCGGCGCTTGGCAGCGTCGGCGCCTGCCGCCAGTGCGCAGTGAAGCAGTACAACGACGAGAACGACACGCGCGGCCGTATCGTCATGTCCTGCATGACGCCTGCCACCGACAACACCTGGATCAGCATCGACGATGAAGAATCCAAGGCGTTTCGCGCCAGTGTCGTCGAATGGCTGATGACCAACCACCCGCACGACTGTCCGGTGTGCGAGGAAGGCGGTCACTGCCACCTGCAGGACATGACCGTGATGACCGGGCACAACGCCCGTCGCTACCGTTTCACCAAACGCACCCACCAGAACCAGGAGCTCGGCCCGTTCATTTCCCACGAGATGAACCGCTGCATCGCCTGCTACCGCTGCGTGCGCTACTACAAGGATTACGCGGGCGGCACCGATCTCGGCGTGTACGGCGCGCATGACAACGTGTACTTCGGCCGCGTCGAGGATGGCGTGCTGGAGAGCGAATTCTCCGGCAACCTGGTCGAGGTCTGCCCGACCGGGGTATTCACCGACAAGACCCACTCCGAGCGCTACAACCGCAAGTGGGACATGCAGTTCGCCCCGAGCATCTGCCATGGTTGCTCCAGCGGCTGCAACATCAGCCCCGGTGAGCGCTACGGCGAGATCCGCCGCATCGAGAACCGCTTCAACGGCTCGGTCAATCAGTACTTCCTCTGCGACCGTGGCCGTTTCGGCTATGGCTATGTAAACCGCGAAGACCGTCCGCGTCAGCCACTGCTGGCCGGCCAGGCACTGAGCATCGACGCCGCACTGGACAAGGCCGCCGAGCTGCTCAAGGGCAAACGCGTCATCGGCATCGGCTCGCCACGGGCCAGCCTGGAGTCCAACTACGCTCTGCGTGAGCTGGTTGGTGAAGGCAACTATTACAGCGGCATCGCTGCAGGCGAGCTGGAAAACATCCGCCTGATTCGCGACGTACTGCAAAACGGCCCGCTGCCGACGCCAACCCTGCGCGACGTCGAACTGCACGACGCGATCTTCGTCCTCGGCGAAGACCTGACCCAGACCGCTGCTCGTCTGGCCTTGGCCCTGCGCCAGGCCGTCAAGGGCAAAGCCACCGAGATCGCCGCCGGCGCCCGCATTCAGGACTGGCACATGGCGGCCGTGCAGAACGTCGCCCAACACGCCCTGCACCCGCTGTTCATCGCCAGCGTAGGCGAGACCCGCCTCGACGACGTGGCCGCGGAAAGCGTGCATGCCGCACCGGCCGATCTGGCTCGTATCGGTTTCGCCGTGGCTCACGCCATCGACCCGAGCGCTCCGGCCGTCGAAGGCCTGGAGTCCGAAGCACGCGAGCTGGTGCAGCGCATAGCCGATGCCCTGATCAATGCCAAGCGTCCGCTGATCGTTTCCGGCGCCTCGCTGGGTGAGAAGGCGCTGATCGAAGCCGCTGCCAACATCGCCAGCGCGTTGAAGAATCGTGAGAAGAACGGCTCGCTGAGCCTGGTGGTTCCTGAAGCCAACAGCCTGGGCCTTGCCCTGCTCGGCGGCGAGTCCGTAGATGCTGCGCTGGAGGCCCTGAGCAGCGGCCAGGCCGATGCCGTGGTGGTGCTGGAGAACGACCTCTATCGCCGTGCCGATGCTGCCAAGGTCGATGCCGCGCTGAACGCCGCTCAAGCGGTGATCGTTGCCGATCACCAGAGCACGGCTACCAGCGAGCGCGCTCATCTGTTGCTGCCCGTGGCGTCCTTCGCCGAAGGCGACGGCACCCTGGTCAGCCTGGAAGGCCGTGCCCAGCGCTTCTTCCAGGTCTATGAGCCCAGCTATTACGACAGCAACATCCTTATCCGCGAAGGCTGGCGCTGGCTGCATGCCTTGCACAGCACTCTGCAAGGCCAGGCCGTGGACTGGACGCAGTTGGATCAGGTCACCGCAGCCTGCGCAGCCAGCAACCCGCAGCTGGCCGGTATCAAGGATGCCGCGCCAAGCGCCTCGTTCCGTATCAAGGGCCTGAAGCTGGCACGCGAACCACACCGCTACAGCGGCCGTACTGCCATGCGCGCCAATATCAGCGTGCACGAGCCACGTCAGCCGCAGGATCAGGACAGCGCCTTCGCCTTCTCCATGGAAGGTTACGCCGGCACTCAGGAAGACCGTCAGCAGATTCCATTCGCCTGGTCACCAGGCTGGAACTCGCCGCAGGCCTGGAACAAGTTCCAGGACGAAGTCGGTGGCCATCTGCGCGCCGGTGACCCGGGCGTTCGCCTGATCGAAGCCAAGGGCGAAACACTGCCCTGGTTCGCCATCAACGCTCCGTTCAATCCGGCTCAGGGCACCTGGCAGGCTGTCGCGCTGCATCACCTGTTCGGCAGCGAAGAGAACAGCTCGCGTGCCGCGCCGGTGCAAACGCGCATCCCGCAGCCTTACGTGGCCCTGGCCAAGGATGAGGCCGATCGCCTCGGTGTCAATGACGGCGCCCTGCTCAGCCTGACCGTCGCCGGCCAGATCCTGCGCCTGCCGCTGCAGGTGCGTGAAGAGCTGGCGCTCGGCGTGGTTGGCCTGCCGGTCGGCCTGGCAGGTATTCCGGCGGTGTTCGCGGGTGCCAGCGTCACCAACCTGCAGGAGGCCGCGCAATGAGCTGGCTGACTCCCGAGGTGATGGAAACCCTGATCGCGGTGCTCAAGGCCATCGTGATCCTGCTGGTGGTGGTGATCTGCGGTGCGCTGCTGAGCTTCGTCGAACGGCGCCTGCTGGGCTGGTGGCAGGATCGCTACGGCCCGAACCGGGTCGGGCCGTTCGGCATGTTCCAGATCGCGGCTGACATGATCAAGATGTTCTTCAAGGAGGACTGGACGCCACCGTTCGCCGACAAGTTCATCTTCACCCTGGCGCCGATGATCGCCTTCGCTGCCATGTTGATGGCCTTCGCCATCATCCCCATCACCCCGACCTGGGGCGTTGCGGATCTGAACATCGGCATCCTGTTCTTCTTCGCCATGGCCGGTCTGTCGGTGTACGCCGTGCTGTTCGCCGGCTGGTCGAGCAATAACAAGTTCGCCCTGCTCGGCGCCCTGCGCGCATCGGCGCAGACGGTGTCCTACGAGGTGTTCCTGGCCCTGGCGCTGATGGGCGTGGTGGCTCAGGTCGGCTCGTTCAACATGCGCGATATCGTCGACTACCAGGCCGAGAACCTGTGGTTCATCATTCCGCAGTTCTTTGGCTTCTGTACCTTCTTCATCGCTGCCATCGCCGTGACCCACCGTCACCCGTTCGACCAGCCGGAAGCCGAGCAGGAGCTCGCCGACGGCTACCACATCGAATACGCCGGGATGAAATGGGGCATGTTCTTCGTCGGCGAATACGTCGCCATCGTCACCGTTTCGGCGTTGCTGGTAACGCTGTTCTTCGGCGGCTGGCACGGTCCGTTCGGCATCCTGCCGCAGATCCCATTCTTCTGGTTCGCGATCAAGACCTGCTTCTTCATCATGATCTTCATTCTGCTGCGCGCATCGATCCCGCGCCCACGGTATGACCAGGTCATGGCGTTCAGCTGGAAGTTCTGTCTACCGCTGACCCTGATCAACCTGCTGGTAACCGGCGCCCTGGTGCTGGTCGCGGCCCAGTAAGGAGAGATGACAATGTTCAAGTACATCTGGGGCATCCTGGTTGGCACCGCCACCCAGTTGCGCAGCCTGGCCATGGTGTTCAGCCATGGTTTTCGCAAGCGTGACACCCTGCAATACCCGGAAGAGCCTGTTTATCTGCCGCCGCGCTACCGTGGTCGCATCGTCCTCACCCGTGACCCCGACGGCGAAGAGCGCTGCGTCGCTTGCAACCTGTGCGCCGTGGCCTGCCCGGTCGGCTGCATCTCGTTGCAGAAAGCCGAGACCGATGACGGTCGCTGGTACCCGGAGTTCTTCCGCATCAACTTCTCGCGCTGCATCTTCTGCGGCCTGTGCGAGGAAGCCTGTCCGACCACCGCGATCCAGCTCACCCCCGATTTCGAAATGGGCGAGTTCAAGCGTCAGGATCTGGTGTACGAGAAGGAAGACCTGCTGATCAGCGGCCCAGGCAAGAACCCGGACTACAACTTCTACCGCGTTGCCGGTATGGCCATCGCCGGCAAGCCGAAAGGCGCCGCGCAGAACGAGGCCGAGCCGATCAACGTGAAGAGCCTGCTGCCTTGAGGAGCTGCTGATGGAATTCGCTTTCTACTTCTGCGCCGGGGTGGCCGTTGCTGCAACGGTTGGCGTCGTCACCCACACCAACCCGGTGCACGCCCTGCTCTATCTGATCGTTTCGCTGCTGGCGGTATCGATGGTGTTCTTCAGCCTCGGCGCGCCCTTTGCCGGTGCACTGGAAATCATCGTCTACGCCGGCGCCATCATGGTGCTGTTCGTGTTCGTGGTGATGATGCTCAACCTCGGCCCAGCGGCGGTGACTCAGGAACGCAAATGGCTGACGCCCGGCATCTGGTTCGGCCCGGCGATTCTCAGTGCGCTGCTGCTGGCGCAACTGTTGTACGCCCTGTTCATCCAGCCCAGCGGTGCAGCCATCGGCCACACCAGCGTCGAAGCCAAGGCCGTCGGCATCAGCCTGTTCGGCCCCTACCTGCTGGCCGTCGAACTGGCCGCGCTGCTGCTGCTCGCCGCCCTGGTCGCCGCCTTCCACCTGGGCCGCCACGACGCCAAGGAGCCAACCCTATGACCGGCATCCCCATGGAGCACGGCCTGGCACTGGCCGCCGCCCTGTTCAGCATCGGCCTGATCGGCCTGATGGTGCGCCGCAACATTCTCTTCGTATTGATGAGCCTGGAAGTGATGATGAACGCCGCCGCCCTCGCCTTCGTGGTGGCCGGGGCCCGCTGGGGCCAAGCTGACGGCCAGGTGATGTTCATCATGGTGATCACCCTGGCAGCCGCCGAGGCCAGTATCGGCCTGGCGATCCTGCTGCAGTTGTATCGCCGCTTCAATACCCTCGATATCGACGCTGCCAGCGAGATGCGCGGATGAATCTTCTAGCCCTGACTCTATTCTTCCCGCTGCTTGGCTGGTTCCTGCTGGCCTTCTCGCGCGGGCGACTCTCGGAAAACACCAGTGCGGTGATCGGCGTCGGCTCCATCGGCCTGGCCGCCGCCAGCGCGGCGGTGACCATTTTCCAGTTCCTTGGCAACCCACCAGCAGGCGGCTCTTACAGCCTGACCCTGTGGCAGTGGATGAACGTCGACGGCCTGGCGCCGAGCTTCACCCTGTACCTGGACGGCCTGGCCGTGACCATGCTCGGGGTGGTCACTGGCGTAGGCTTCCTGATCCACCTGTTCGCCAGCTGGTACATGCGTGGTGAGGAAGGCTATTCGCGCTTCTTCGCCTACACCAACCTGTTCATCTTCAGCATGTTGCTGCTGGTACTCGGCGATAACCTGCTGGTGCTGTTCTTCGGCTGGGAAGGCGTGGGCCTGTGCTCGTACCTGCTGATCGGCTTCTACTACAAGCACGTGCCCAACGGTAACGCGGCGCTGAAAGCGTTCATCGTCACCCGCGTCGGCGATGTGTTCCTGATGATTGGCCTGTTCCTGCTGTTCCTCAACCTCGGCACCCTGAACATCCAGGAGCTGATGGTGCTGGCGCCGCAGAAATACGTGGCCGGTGACACCTGGCTGTGGGTCGCCACGCTGATGTTGCTCGGCGGCGCGGTGGGCAAATCCGCCCAGTTGCCGCTACAGACCTGGCTGGCCGACGCCATGGCCGGCCCGACGCCGGTGTCGGCGCTGATCCACGCCGCGACCATGGTCACCGCGGGCGTCTACCTGATCGCCCGTACCCATGGCCTGTTCCTGCTGACCCCGGAGATTCTCCATCTGGTCGGCGTCGTCGGCGGCGTAACCCTGGTACTGGCCGGCTTCGCCGCGCTGGTGCAGACCGATATCAAGCGCATCCTCGCCTACTCGACCATGAGCCAGATCGGCTACATGTTCCTGGCCCTGGGCGTCGGCGCCTGGGACGCGGCGATCTTCCACCTGATGACCCACGCCTTCTTCAAGGCCCTGTTGTTCCTCGCCTCCGGTGCGGTGATCCATGCCTGCCACCACGAGCAGAACATCTTCAGGATGGGTGGCCTGTGGAAGAAACTGCCGCTGGCCTACGCCAGCTTCATCGTCGGTGGCGCCGCTCTGGCTGCGCTGCCGCTGCTGACCGCCGGTTTCTACTCCAAGGACGAGATTCTCTGGGAAGCCTTCGCCAGTGGTAACAGCGGCCTGCTCTATGCCGGTCTGGCCGGTGCCTTCCTGACCTCGATCTACACCTTCCGCCTGATCTTCATCGCCTTCCACGGCGAGCAGAAGACCGAAGCCCACGCAGGTCATGGCATCGCCCACAACCTGCCACTGATGGTGCTGATCGTGCTGTCGACCTTCATCGGCGCCTGGATCACTCCGCCATTGGCCGGCGTGCTGCCGCAGAGCGTTGGCCATGCCGGTGGCGAGGCCAAGCACAGCCTGGAGATCGTCTCGGGCTGCATCGCCCTGGCTGGCATCCTCCTGGCGGCGCTGCTGTTCCTCGGCAAGCGCAGCTTCGCCACGGCGGTTGCGCAGAGCGCACCGGGCCGCTTCCTGTCGGCCTGGTGGTTCGCCGCCTGGGGCTTCGACTGGCTCTACGACAAGCTGTTCGTGCAGCCCTACCTGCTGCTGTGCCGCCTGCTGCGCCGCGACCCGATCGACCGTGGTCTGCGTGCCGTGCCACTGCTGGCGCGTGGTGGCAACGCCCTGCTGTCGAGCAGCCAGACCGGCCAGACCCGCTGGTACGCCGTATCCATAGCGGCCGGCGCAGTGCTGGTACTCGCCGTCATCCTCTTTCTGAGCTAAGGAACGCAGCCTGTCATGATTCTGCCCTGGCTAATCCTGATTCCCTTCATCGGCGGCCTGCTCTGCTGGCAGCTTGAACGCTTCGGCAATGTGCTGCCGCGCTGGATCGCCCTGATCACCATGGGCCTGCTGTTCGGCCTGAGCCTGTGGCTGTGGCTGACCGGCGACTTCGGTCTGGCTCCTGCACCCGGCAGCGACCCGCGCTGGGCCCACGAATTCGTGGTGGACTGGATACCGCGTCTGGGTATCACCATCCACCTGGCGATGGACGGTCTGTCGATCCTCATGGTGGTGCTCACCGGCCTGCTCGGTGTGCTCTCGGTACTCTGCTCGTGGAACGAGATCCAGAACCGCGTCGGTTTCTTCCACCTCAACCTGATGTGGATTCTCGGCGGCGTGGTCGGCGTGTTCCTCGCGGTCGACCTGTTCCTGTTCTTCTTCTTCTGGGAAATGATGCTGGTGCCGATGTACTTCCTCATCGCGCTCTGGGGTCATAGCGGCAGCGACGGCAAGACCCGCATCACCGCCGCCACCAAATTCTTCATCTTCACTCAGGCCAGCGGCCTGCTGATGCTGCTGTCGATCCTCGCCCTGGTGTTCGTGCACTTCAATCAGACCGGCCTGTTGACGTTCAACTATGCCGACCTGCTGAAGACCGAACTGGCGCCCGGCACCGAATACCTGCTGATGCTCGGCTTCTTCATCGCCTTCGCGGTGAAGTTCCCGGTAGTGCCGGTGCACTCCTGGCTACCGGACGCGCACGCCCAGGCCCCCACTGCTGGTTCGGTGGATCTAGCCGGTATCCTGCTGAAAACCGCGGCTTACGGCCTGATGCGCTTCGCCCTGCCGCTGTTCCCCAATGCCTCGGCCGAGTTCGCACCGATCGCTCAGTGGCTCGGCGTGTTCGCCATCGTCTATGGCGCCCTGCTGTCGTTCGCACAGACCGACATCAAGCGCCTGGTGGCTTACTCCAGCGTGTCGCACATGGGGTTCGTGCTGATCGCGATCTACTCCGGCAGCCTGATCGCCCTGCAAGGCGCGGTGGTGCAAATGGTCGCCCACGGCCTGTCCGCCGCAGCGCTGTTCATCCTCTGCGGCCAGCTGTACGAGCGCATCCACACCCGTGACCTGCGCGAAATGGGCGGTATCTGGGCGCGTATGCCCTGGTTGCCGGCCATCAGTCTGTTCTTCGCTGCCGCCGCCCTGGGGCTGCCGGGTACCGGCAACTTCGTCGGTGAGTTCCTGATCCTGCTCGGCAGCTTCCCGAGCGCACCGTGGGTCGTGGTACTGGCCGCCACCGGCCTGGTACTGGGCTCGGTGTATGCCCTGGCGATGATTCACCGCGCTTACTTCGGCCCGGTGAAGATCGAAGCGGCGCTGCCAGGACTCAAGGCACGCGAGCTGAGCATGGTGCTTGGCCTTGGCGTGCTGCTGATTCTGCTCGGCGTTTATCCGCAACCGGTGCTGGACACCTCCGCTGCCAGCATGCAAGGCGTGCAGCAGTGGATCGCGGGCGCCCTCAATCAACTCGCTTCGGCTCGGTAGCCTTATGGAACATCACGCTGTGGAATTCACGACCCAACACCTGATCGCCCTGCTGCCGCTGGTGGTCACCAGTGTGACCGTGCTGGTGGTGATGCTGGCCGTCGCCGCCAAACGCAATCACGCCCTGACGTTCATTCTCTCGGTCATCGGCCTGAACCTGGCTCTGCTGTCACTGATCCCGGCCATGGGCGTGGCGCCAATCCAGGTCACCCCGCTGCTGCTGGTCGACAGCTTCGCCGGCTATTACATGGCTCTGGTGCTGGCCTCGACCCTGGCCTGCGTCACCCTGATCCATGCCTATCTGGGCGCCGAATCTGGCAAGGGCTATCCGGGCAACCGCGAGGAAATGTACCTGCTGATCCTGCTCTCGGCCGCTGGCGGCCTGGTGCTGGTCAGCGCACAGAACCTGGCCGGCCTGTTCATCGGCCTGGAACTGCTGTCGGTACCGACTTACGGCATGATCGGTTACGCCTTCTTCAACAAGCGCTCGCTGGAAGCCGGCATCAAGTACATGGTGCTGTCGGCCGCCGGTTCGGCGTTCCTGCTGTTCGGCATGGCCCTGCTCTATGCGGAGTCCGGCAGCCTGGCCTTTACCGAAATCGGCGCGAGCCTGGCCAATGGCAGCAGCCTGATCGTGGAAATCGGCATCGGCATGATGCTGATCGGCCTGGCCTTCAAGCTGTCGCTGGTACCCTTCCACCTATGGACGCCGGATGTCTACGAAGGCGCTCCGGCACCGGTGGCGGCGTTCCTCGCCACCGCCAGCAAGATCGCCGTGTTCGCCGTGCTGCTGCGGCTGTACCAGATCTCCCCGGCGACCGCTGGCGGCTGGCTGAACGAGCTGCTGACACTGCTGGCCGTGGCCTCGATCCTCTTCGGTAACCTGCTGGCGCTGCTGCAGAACAACCTCAAGCGTCTGCTCGGCTACTCCTCCATCGCTCACTTCGGGTACCTGCTGGTGGCGCTGGTCGCCAGCAAAGGCCTGGCCGTGGAAGCCATCGGCGTCTACCTGGCCACCTATGTACTGACCAGCCTCGGTGCGTTCGGCGTGATCACCCTGATGTCCACGCCCTATAGCGGCCGTGACGCTGATGCGCTGTACGAATACCGCGGCCTGTTCTGGCGCCGTCCGTACCTGACCGCCGTGCTCACCGTGATGATGCTGTCGCTGGCCGGCATCCCGCTGACTGCCGGCTTCATCGGCAAGTTCTACGTGATCGCCGCGGGTGTCGAAGCGCAACTGTGGTGGCTGCTCGGTGCCATGGTGCTGGGTAGCGCCATTGGCGTGTTCTACTACCTGCGCGTGATGGTCACCCTGTTCATGCGCGAGCCGAACATGCACCGCCACGATGCACCGTTCGACTGGGGCCAGCGTGCCGGCGGCATCATGCTGCTGGTGGTCGCCCTGCTCGCCTTCTTCCTCGGCGTCTACCCGCAGCCGCTGCTGGAACTGGTGCAACAGGCCGGCCTGGTCGCCCTGGCGCAGTAAACGAAAAGCCCCGCAGATGCGGGGCTTTTTCGTGGTTGCTGAAAATCGTAGCGCGGATGCAATCCGGGGAAATCGCTGTCTGGAAACACGCCCCCGGATTTCATCCGGGCTGCGGGGTCAGCGCCGCGCCACGAGGAACAGACGCGGGAATGGCAACAGCACACGGCCATCGGCCTGCGCCGGATAGGCTTCACTGACGGCGGCCAGGTAGCGCTCTAGAAACGCAGCCTGCTGCTCGGCATCCATCGGTTGCAGGAATGGCCGCAGCGCCGTCGACTTGAACCACTCCACCACCGCTGCCGCATCATCGAGCACATGGAAATAGGTGGTGCGCCAGATATCCAGCTCACTGCAGTGCGGGCCCAGAATGTTGTAGTAGGCCTGCGCGCTATGCCGCTGCGGATGACTTACCTCACCAATACGCGACGCCCATGGCCCATCGGCCGCCACTTCGCGCGCCAGGCGATGGGCTGGCTCCTGCAGATTGTCCGGCGTCTGGATCGCCAGCCAGCCCCCCGCAGCCAACTGCGCGAGCAAGTGCGGATAGAGCTGGGCATGATCCGGCAGCCACTGCAGCGAGGCGTTGGCCAGAATCAGTTGCGGAGCCTCGCTGGCGCGCCAGTGCTGGATATCCGCCAGATCGAAGCGAATGTTCGGCAAACGCTCGCGAGCCGCACGCACCATGTCCTCACTGTTGTCGAGGCCAAGCACGCGCGCCGCCGGCACATGCTCTTGCAGCACCTGCGTGGAGTTGCCTGGGCCACAGCCCAGATCCACGGCCAGGTCGATCCCGTGACTCGGCACTGAAGCAAGCAAGTCGTACACCGCTCGGGTGCGCTGACGCTCGAACAGACTGTATTGCTGAGCGGACCAACTCATCATCTGACTCCTCATGGCAACGAGGTCTGCAGGATAACAGGCTCTGCGCCGCCCCTCGCGAACGAACAACCGGCAATTTTCCGCTCTTGTGCAGCACACAAATGGCGGATATCCGCCATCCTCTGTGAGCCAGATCACAGCCTTTTTACCGCCGCGAGCAGGCTGGCGGAAACTCGCCACAATGGCATAACCCTTGCCACACAAGGCCCAGCTTTGCTCTGACGAACAGGTGCTGCCACGGCATCTCTCGACCTGATCCCACGACAAAGCCACCAACACGAGGCGGCCCCAAAGCCCCCACAACCGATAAGAAGAAAAGGTAGCAGTATGTTCAATTCGATCCGCGCCCTGGCCGTCTGCGCCCTGGCGTTAGCCTCTCTCAGCGCCACTGCGGTGCTGGCCGATGAACCTATCCTGATCAAGTTCTCCCACGTCGTCGCCGATAGCACGCCCAAGGGCCAGGGTGCCCTGCTGTTCAAGGAGCTGGTCGAGCAACGTCTGGCTGGCAAGGTTCGTGTCGAGGTCTACCCCAACTCCAGCCTGTACGGCGACGCCAACGAGCTGGAGGCACTGCGCAACGACGACGTGCAACTGCTGGCACCGTCCCTGGCCAAGTTCGAGCAATACACCAAGCAGTTGCAGGTGTTCGATCTGCCTTTCCTGTTCGATGACCTCGAAGCAGTCAACCGCTTCCAGAAGCGCGCCAAGGGCCGCCAGTTGCTGCGCTCGATGGAAGATCACAACATCGTCGGCCTGGCCTACTGGCACAACGGAATGAAGCAGCTATCGGCAACCCGTGCGCTGAACCTGCCGGGCGATGCCAATGGTCTGAGCTTCCGTATCCAGCCGTCCGCTGTGCTGGAGGCGCAATTCGGCCAGCTGGGCGCAAAAACGCAGAAGCTGCCATTTTCCGAAGTCTTCAAAGCGCTGCAGAGCGGCCAGGTGCAAGGCGCGGAAAACCCCTGGTCGAATATCTACAGCCAGAAACTGCACGAAGTGCAGCCCTTCATCAGCGAGACCAATCACGGCGTGCTCGACTACATGCTGGTGAGCAACTCACGCTTCTGGTACGGCATCCCGCATCAGGTGCGCATGGAGCTCGAAAGCATCATCGACGAGGTCACCTATGCGGTTAATAAACAGGCTGAAGCCGCCAACCAGAGCGATCGCCAGCGCATCATCGATTCCGGTCGCAGCCAGGTGATCAGCCTCAGCGCCGAGGAACGTCAGGCCTGGCGTGATGCCATGCGCCCGGTGTGGCAGCAGTTCGAGCCGATAATCGGCAGCGACGTGATCAAGGCTGCGCAAACGGTCAATCGCAAGAAACGCGACTGATAGCGCCCTCACCAGTGGGCAAGTGCTCAGCCGGCAGCGGATGGCCGAGCAGATAGCCCTGCAGTGAGTCGCAGCCCAGTTGGGTAAGAAACGCCTGCTGCTCGGGCGTTTCCACCCCTTCGGCGACGATACGCAGGTTCAACGCCTGCCCCAGCGCCACGATGGCGGAGACGATGGCGACGTCGTCGCCGTCATGCTCCAGGTCACGCACGAAACCACGGTCGATCTTCAACTCATTGGCTGGCAGGCGTTTGAGATAGAGCAGGCTCGAATAGCCGGTACCAAAATCGTCGATGGAGATATCCACGCCCATCTCGACCAGACGCTCGAGAATCTCCTGACTGGCGCCCACATCGTGCATGGCGGTGCTTTCAGTGATTTCCAGGGTCAGGCAATTGGCCGGCAGCTCGTGGCGTGACAGGGTCTGCCGTACGTTCTCGACCAGCTCGCCGTGGCAGAACTGCAACGCCGAGAGGTTGACCGCGACGCGCCAATCCTCATGCCCCTGCTCGTACCAGACGCGCATCTGTCGACAGGCCTCGTCCAGCACCCATTCACCGATGGGAATGATCAGCCCGGTCTTCTCCGCCAGACCGATGAAATGAATCGGCGCCAACAACCCCTGCTCCGGGTGCTGCCAGCGCAGCAGGGCTTCGGCGCCCAGCATGCGTCCGCTTTCGCTGGCGAACTTGGGTTGGTAATGCAGGCGAAACTCACCGCGCTCCAGCGCCACACGCAGATCGTGCAACAACTGCAGTTGCTGCCGGGCGTTGGTGTTCATCGAGCTCTCGAAGAAGCTGTAGCCGTTCTTGCCCAGGCTCTTGGCGTGGTACATCGCCGCATCGGCATTGATCAACAGCTCCTGCTGGTCGATGCCATCGCCGGGATACAGGGTGATACCGACGCTGGTCGAGACCCGCAATTCATGTCCGTCTATGTCGAACGCCTGCCCCAGCAGGCCAACCACATGGCTGGCGACCTTGGCCGCATCGTTCGGATGGCGCAGCTCGGCCAGCAGCACGAACTCATCGCCGCCGATCCGTGCCAGGCTGTCATGAGCCCGCAGATGGGCACGCAAACGCTGAGCCACGGCTACCAGCAACAGGTCGCCGACGTGGTGACCGAAGGCATCATTGACGGGTTTGAAGCCGTCCAGATCCATGAACAGCAAGGCGAAGTAGCCGCCGTTGCGCTGCACCTTGAGAATGCTCTGGCCAATCCGGTCCTCCAGCAGCAGACGGTTGGGTAGCTTGGTCAGGCTATCGTGCAAAGCCAGTTGAGTGAGCTCCTCATTGGCCTTGGCCAACGAACTGTTGAGCAGCTCCGTACGTGCTTCAAGACGGGCGTCGAGAATCGACGTCAACAGGGCAATGGCCAACACGGCGAAGGTGGTGACGATCACCAGGCTGGCCAGCCAACGACTGTCCAGGCCGCTGAAGGCGGCGCCGCACAGGCTACCCTCGGGAAAGCTCGCTGCAGCCATCCCGGTGTAGTGCATGCCGACGATGGCGAAGCCCATGATCACCGCCGCGCCGGCTCGGGCCAGACGCACGTAAGGCGTATGGCGGCGCAAGCGGAAGGCGATCAACAATGCCGCCCCCGATGCCGCGACCGCGATCAGCAGTGACAAGGCGAACAACAGCGGGTCGTAGTCGATGCCTGGCTGCATGCGCATCGCCGCCATACCGATGTAGTGCATCGCGCCAATGCCCGCGCCCATGGCCAACGAGCCCAGCGCGATATGCCAGACAGGCAGTTCGGACTGGCTCACCAGCCACAGGGCAAAGCCCGAGGCGAGCATGGCGATGGCCAACGACAACAAGGTGATGGTCAGGTCGTAACCGAGGGGGATTGGCAGGCTGAAGGCAAGCATGCCGACGAAGTGCATCGACCAGATGCCGATGCCCATCGCCACAGCGCCACCACCGATCCACAGGACGCGCGCGGCGCCCTGGGCGCTGGCAATGCGCCCAGCCAGATCGAGCGCCGTATACGAGGCCAGAATGGCGACACACAGCGAAAGCGCTACCAGGGATGAATCGTAACTACCAATCAGCATCGAAGGGCTCTGAGTAGAAAACGCACGACCGAAGGACGTTATTCGCCCCACATCCCTGATGGCCAGTTGCGATTACTGAAGACGACGCAACGAATACTAACGGAAAAGTTAGCCTTGAGGTCAGGTAATAGTACGTTGACTAGCGAGTCTCTTTCTCACCTGTGGTAATCGCTGCCGGATCGTGCAATTGCTCCAACTGCCAGCCACCACCAAGGGCCGCGATCAGTTGCACGCTGGCGGTCAGCCGGCTACCGAGCAGAGTCAGATTGCTGCGTTCATTGCTCAGCGCCGTGGCCTGCACGGTGACCACGCTGTTGTAGTCCACGGTGCCGGCGCGGTACTGGTTCTCGATCAGCCGCAGTGACTCGCGCGCCGCATCCAGCGCCTCCTGCTGGACACCACTCTCCTGCTCCAGCACGCGCAACTGCACCAGGTAGTCCTCGACCTCACGGAAGCTGTCCAGCACGGCCTGGCGGTATTGCGCCACGGTCTGGTCGTAGGCGGCTTCGCTGCGCTCCAGCTCGGCACGGCGCGCACCGCCGTCGAACAGGGTCAGCGCCAGTTGCGGGCCAAGCGACCAGAAACGGTTCGGCACTTCGATCCAGTCGGCGAAGCTGCTGCCGCGGTAGCCGCCCGTGGCGGAAATGCTCAGATCAGGGAACCACGCGGCTTCGGCCACGCCGATCTGCGCATTGGCGGCCATCACCCGCCGCTCCGCTGCCGCGACGTCCGGACGACGTTCGAGCAACTGCGACGGCAACGCCGCAGGAACCGCCGGCAAGGCCGGCAGGCTTTCACGCGGCGCGATGGACAGTTCCGCCGGGCTGACGCCCACCAGCACGGCAATCGCATGTTCCAACTGCGCACGCTGCCACTGCAGATCGATGGCTTGCGCCTGGGTACTCTTGAGCTGGGTAGTGGCCTGAGTCACGTCGGACTTGGGCACGATACCGGCCTTGTACTGGTTCTCGGTCAGCCGCAGGGAACGCTGGTAAGCCGCCACGGTGGCGTCGAGCAAGCGCTTCTGCTCATCCAGAACACGCAGTTGCAGATAATTCTGCACCAGCTCGCTCTGCAGACTCAGGCGCGCTGCAGCGAGATCGGCTGCACTGGCGTCGAACTCGGCCCGGCTTGCCTCCAGACCCCGGCGCAGTTTGCCCCAGATATCCAGTTCCCAGGCCGCATTGAGGCTCAGGTCATAGCTCTTGGAGATGCGCGAGGCACTCGAACCACTGACGGCGACACCATCGGAGGTTCTCAGCGTGCTATCGCCACCGCCCTGCCCGGCACGCGTCACTCCGGCGCTACCGGACAAGGTGGGATAGAAACTGGCCCGGGCGCTGCGCACCAAGGCACGCGCCTGACGATACTGGGCTTCGGCCGCAGCCAGGTTCTGATTGGACACCTGCAGGCGCTCGGCCAACGCGTTCAACTCGGTGTCGCCATACAGCGCCCACCAGTTACCTCGCTCCAACGCGTCAGCCGGGGCCGCGGACTTCCAGCCCTCGACCTGCTTGAACTGCGTAGGCGCCGCCAATTCGGGACGCTGATAGTCGGGCCCCAGGGCGCATCCGCCGAGGACGCCGGCCAACAGCAGAGAGACGAGGGTTCGGGCAAAGGGAGCTCGATTCATAACGGGGTATCCAACGAAGCATCGGTACGCACGCCGCGCCAGCGATTGACGCGGTGGCGTAGGCGGTCGAAGTAGAGATAGATCACCGGAGTGGTGTACAGGGTCAATAACTGGCTGAGCACCAGGCCACCGACGATGGTGACGCCCAGCGGTTGGCGCATTTCCGAGCCTTCGGCGCTGCCCAGTACCAGCGGCAAGGCGCCGAGGATGGCAGCCAGGGTGGTCATCAGAATCGGCCGGAAGCGCAGCAGACAGGCACGGCGGATCGACTCCTGCGGGCTCAGCTTTTCGCCACGCTCCAGTTGCAGGGCCAGATCGACCATCAGGATGGCGTTCTTCTTGACGATGCCGATCAGCAGGAACAGGCCCAGCAACGAGATCAGGCTGAACTCCATGCCCACCAGTTGCAGCGCCAGCAAGGCGCCGACGCCAGCGGATGGCAGGGTCGAGAGAATGGTCAGCGGGTGCACGTAACTCTCATAGAGCACGCCAAGCACCAGATACACGACCACCAGCGCCAGCAGGATCATCAGCGGCTGGTTGTCCTGCGCCTTCTGGAACGCCGCACCGGTGCCGCCCAGCGTGCCTTGTACTGCGGTGGGCAGGTTGAGCCGGGCGATGGCGTCATCGATGGCACGGGTGGCCTGATCCAGGCTCACGCCTTCGGCCAGCGAAAAACCGATGTTCTCCACGGCGAACTGGCCCTGGTGACTGACTCGGTCGTTCTCCAGGCTGCGCTCCCAGTGGGCGAAGGTCGACAATGGCACGCGCGCGCCCTCGTCGGTGATCAGCTGGATCTGGTTGAGCGCCTCGGGATGCTGGGCATATGCGGGGTTGATCTCCATCACCACGCTGTACTGGTTCAGCGCTTCGTAGATGGTCGACACCTGGCGCTGGCTGAAGGCGTTGTTCAGCACCGCGGTGATCATGTCCATGTCCACGCCCAGGCGGCGCGCCGCCTCGCGGTCGACCACCAGGCGAATCTGCTGGGCACCCTGGGTTTCCCTGGCGTCGATATCGGTCAGCTCGGGCAGCGCGCGCAGCGTCTCGCGTACCTGCGGCAGCCAGGTGCGCAGCGCATCGAGGTCGTCGGACAGCAACATGTACTCGTTTTCCGAACTGCGCCCCTGGCGCCCGCCCATCTGCAAGTCCTGATCCGGCATGAGGAACATGCGCCCGCCCGGCACCTTGGGCACGCTGGTACGCAGGCGGTTGATCACGTCCTGGGCGGAATCGCTGCGTTGGGCGATGGGTTTCAGGCGCACGATCATGAAGGCGTTGTTGATGCCGCCGCTGCCGCCGATGAAACCAGCCACGCTTTCCACGGCCGGATCGGCCAGCACTGCGTTGCGGAAGATTTCCATCTTCGGCTGCATGACCTGGAACGACAGACCGTCGTCACCACGGATGAAGCCGATCAGCTGGCCGGTGTCCTGCTGCGGCATGAAGGTCTTGGGCACGCTGACGAACAGGTAGACGTTCAGTGCGATGGTGGCCAGGAAGCTCAGCAGCATCAGCAGCGAATGGCGCAGCGCCCAGTCCAGGCTGCGGCCGTAGAACGCCAGCACACGATTTTGCAGGCGGTCACCCCACTGCTGCAGGCGCCCGCGCGACTGCTCGTCCTCGGGCTTGAGCCAACGCGCGCAGAGCATCGGCGTCAGCGTCAGCGACACCAGCAGGGAAATGATCACGGCCACCGCCAGGGTCAGCGAGAACTCGCGGAACAGCCGCTCGATGATGCCGCCCATGAACAGGATGGAAACGAACACCGCCACCAGCGACAGGTTCATCGACAGCAATGTGAAACCCACTTCGCGGGTGCCCTTGAACGCCGCCTCCATCGGTGTCTCACCGTTCTGGATGTGTCGGGAGATGTTCTCCAGCACCACGATGGCGTCGTCCACCACCAGACCGGTGGCGATGATCAGCGCCATCAGCGACAGGTTGTTGAGCGAAAAACCCAGCAGGTACATGGCGGCGAAGCTGCCGATCAGCGATACCGGTACCGCCAGCGCCGGAATCAGCGCCGCACGCCAGCGACCGAGGAACGCCAGTACCACCAGGATCACCAGACCCACGGCGATCAGCAGGGTCTGCTCGGCTTCATGTAGGGTGGCGCGGATCACCGGTGAGCGATCCATGGCCACTTCCAGTTCGACGCTGGCCGGAATCACCTCGCGCAGCGCCGGTAACTCGGCGCGGATATCGCTGATGGTCTGCAGGATATTCGCCCCGCTCTGCCGGTTGATCACCAGCAACACGGATTCCTTGTCGTTGTAGAAACCGCTGTTGTAGCGATCCTCGACGCCATCGGTGACGGTCGCCACGTCGCCCAGGCGCACCGCGGCGCCATCCTGATAACGAATGATCATCGGGATGTAGTCGGCGGCCTTGGCCAACTGGTCGCTGGCCTGCACCTGCCAGCGGCGCTGATCGTCCTCTACCGCGCCCTTGGGTTTGGGGGCGTTACTGGCGGAGATGGCCTGGCGCACTTCGTCGAGGGCGATGCCGTACTGGTCGAGCAGGCGCGGCTCCAGCGCCACGCGCACGGCCGGCAATGAACTGCCACCGACCTGTACCTCACCGACGCCGGTGACCTGCGACAGCTTCTGCGCCAGGATGGTCGACGCCACGTCGTAGAGCTGGCCCTTGTTCAGGGTGTCGCTGGTCAGCGAGATGACCATGATCGGCGCTTGCGACGGGTTGATCTTGCGGTAGCTGGGCATGGTGCGCATGCTGCTGGGCAGCAGCTCGCGCGCGGCATTGATCGCCGCCTGAACCTCACGGGCCGCGGTATTGATGTCCTTGTTCAGGTCGAACTCGACCATGATCCGCGTGCTGCCCTGGCTGCTGTTGCTGTTCATCTGGTTGACGCCGGCGATGCTACCCAGCGAGCGCTCCAGAGGCGTGGCCACGGTTGCCGCCATGATCTGCGGGCTGGCACCGGGCAGGTTGGCCTGCACGGTGATCACCGGGAAATCCATGTTCGGCAGCGGCGATACCGGCAACAGGCCGAAGCTGACCCCGCCAAGCAGCATGATCGCCAGGCTCAGCAGCAGGGTCGCCACCGGACGACGGATAAAGGGTGCGGACAGGTTCATGGGTGATTGATCCCGCCAAGGCTTCGCCAATCCCGTAGGAGCGGCTTCAGCCGCGAATATCCTGCACCGGCCTGTTCGCGGCTGAAGCCGCTCCTACGTCGGGAGCTCATACCGCCACCCCGGCCGCGCTGCGCCCACTGACACGACGTGACAGACGGTCGAAGTACAGGTAGATCACCGGCGTAGTGAACAGCGTCAGCACCTGGCTGACCAGCAGGCCGCCAACCATCACCAGACCCAGTGGCTGACGCAATTCCGCGCCGGAGCCTGAAGCCAGCATCAGCGGTACCGCGCCGAACAATGCGGCCAGGGTGGTCATCAGGATCGGCCGGAAGCGCAGCAGCGCTGCCTGGTAGATCGCCGCCTCCGGCGCCATGCCCTGATGACGCTCGGCCTCCAGGGCGAAGTCGATCATCATGATGGCGTTCTTCTTGACGATACCGATCAGCAGGATGATGCCGATGATCGCGATCAGCCCCAGGTCGTTGCCGGTCAAGAGCAGCGCCAGCAAGGCACCGACACCCGCCGACGGCAGCGTGGAGAGAATGGTGATCGGGTGGATGTAGCTCTCGTAGAGCACGCCAAGCACGATGTACATGGTGACGATGGCCGCCAGGATCAGCAGCAGCGTCGAGGACAGCGACGCGCGGAAGGCCTCGGCAGCGCCCTGAAACTGCGTGTCGATCGCGCCGGGCAGACCGATGTCGGCCTCCACCTGCTCGATCACGCTAACTGCCTCACCCAGCGATACGCCCGGTGCCAGGTTGAACGACAGGGTCACCGCCGGGAACTGGCCGATATGGTTGATCAGCAGGCTGGCCGGGCGCTCCTCGATGTGTGCCAGCGATGACAGCGGCACCTGACCGCCTTCAGCGGTAGCGACGTGAATCTGCCCCAGCGCGGCCATGCCGATACGCCCGCCGTCGCGGCTCTCCAGCACTACACGGTACTGGCTGGCCTGAGTGTAGATGGTGCTGATCTGACGCTGACCGAAGGCGTCGTACAGCGCGTCGTCGATGGTGCTGACGCTCACACCGAGGCGCGATGCGGCGTCGCGGTCGATCTGCAGATACACCTGCAGGCCACGGTTCTGCAGGTCGCTGGCCACGTCGGTCAGCTCTGGCTGCTCGCGCAGCGCCTCGACCAGGCGCGGCGTCCACTCTTCCAGCAAGGCGCTTTCCGGCGACTCCAGAGTGAACTGGAATTGCGTGCGGCTGATGCGGTCTTCGATGGTCAGATCCTGCACCGGCTGCATGTACAGCTCGATGCCGGGAATGCGTGCCAGCTCGGGACGCAGGCGGTCGATCACCTCGCTCGCCGTCACGTCGCGCTCGGCGTGCGGCTTGAGGTTAATCAGCAGGCGGCCGCTATTGAGCGTCGGGTTGTCGCCGTCCACGCCAATCGAAGACGACAGGCTGGCCACCGCCGGATCACGCAGGATTACATCGGCCAGGCGCTGCTGGCGCTCGCTCATGGCGCTGAAGGAAATCGACTGCGGCGCCTCGGAAATGCCCTGGATCACCCCGGTGTCCTGCACCGGGAAAAAGCCCTTGGGCACGGCCAGGTACAGCAGCACGGTCAAGCCCATGGTGGCGATGGCCACCAGCAGGGTCAGCGGCTGGTGACGCAGCACCCACTGCAACCACACGCCATAGCGTTCGATCATGCGGTCGATCACGCCACCGGCCGCGTGGTAGAAGCGCCCTTCCGACTCGGGCTTTTCGGCCTTGAGCAGGCGCGCGCACATCATGGGCGTCAGCGTCAGCGATACCACCAGGGAAATCATGATCGCCACCGCCAGGGTGATGGCGAACTCGCGGAACAGCCGGCCCACCACATCGGCCATGAACAGCAGCGGAATCAGCACGGCGATCAGCGACAGGGTCAGCGACACCAGAGTGAAGCCGATCTGCCGCGCGCCCTTGAGCGCAGCGTTGAACGGCGTTTCGCCCTCCTCCAGATGGCGGGCGATGTTCTCCAGCATGACGATGGCATCGTCCACCACGAAACCGGTGGCGATGGTCAGCGCCATCAGCGTCAGGTTGTTGATGGTGAAACCGGCCAGGTACATCACGGCGAAGGTGCCGATCAGCGACAGTGGCACCACCACCGAAGGAATGATGGTCGCCGACAGCTTGCGCAGGAACAGGAAGGTCACCAGCACCACCAGGGTGATGGCCAGCAGCAACTCGTGCTGCACGTCGCGCACGGCGGCGCGGATGGTCTGGGTGCGGTCGGTGAGCACCTTGACCTCGACGCTCGCCGGCAGGCTTTCGGTCAGGTGCGGTAGCAGGGCCTGGATGCGGTCGACCACGTCAATGACGTTGGCGCCGGGCTGACGCTGCACATTGACCAGTACAGCCTGGTTACGGTCGGCCCAGGCGGCCAGGCGCTCGTTCTCGGCGCCGTCGACGATTTCAGCGACATCCTTCAGGCGCAGCGCGGCGCCGTTTTCATAGCTGAGGATCAGCTCACGGTATTCCTCGACCGAACGCAACTGGTCGTTGGCGTCGAGCTGCGAGACGCGAGTTGGCCCATCGAAGTTGCCTTTAGGCTGATTGACGTTGCTGGCGGTGATCAGGCTGCGCACGTCCGCCAGGCTCAGGCCATAGGCCGCCAGGGCTTCGGGGTTGACGCGAATGCGCACGGCAGGCCGCTGGCCGCCAGCCAGAGTGACCAGGCCAACACCGCTGGTTTGCGCCAGTTTCTGCGCCAGGCGGGTATCGACCAGGTCGTTGACCTGCGGCAGCGGCAGGCTCTTGGAGCTGACCGCCAGAGTCAGCACCGGCGTGTCGGCCGGGTTGACCTTGTTGTACACCGGCGGCGCCGGCAGATCATTGGGCAGCAGGTTGCTTGCCGCGTTGATCGCCGCCTGCACTTCCTGCTCGGCCACCGCCAACGACACTTCCAGATTGAAGCGCAGGGTGATCACCGAAGCGCCGCCGGAACTGGTCGAGGACATCTGCTTGAGGCCGGCCATCTGCCCGAACTGGCGCTCCAGCGGCGCGGTGACCGCACTGGTCATCACATCCGGGCTGGCGCCTGGATACAGAGTGAGCACGCGAATGGTCGGGTAATCCACCTCCGGCAAGGCCGAGACCGGCAACAGGCGATAGGCGATCAGGCCGCTGAGGAAGATCGCCACCATCAACAGGGTGGTGGCGACCGGCCGCAGGATGAAGGGGCGCGAGATGTTCATGCGTCAGTCCGCGGACTGCCGGAGCGCTTGCTGTTTTCAGGCGCTGCGTTTGGCGTCGGCTGCTCGGCCTGGTTGGGGTCGATCACTTCGACCTCGGCGCCGTCGCGCAGGCGGTCGGAGCCTTCCAGTACCAGGCGTTCGCCCGGCTGCACGCCCTCCTCGACCAGCGTGTCTTCGCCGTTGCTGGCGGCGACATTGACCAGACGGATGCCGACCTTGTTCTCGCCATCGACTACATAGACGAAGGTGCCGCGATTACCGAACTGCAGCGACGATGACGGAATGATGGTGGCCGCCTCGCGGGTTTCCACGCGCAAGCGTACGTTGACGAACTGGTTGGGGAACAGCATCTGCTCGGCGTTCTCGAAACGCGCCTTGAGCTTGACCGTACCGGTGGTGGTATCGATCTGGTTGTCGAGGCTTTCCAGCACGCCGTCGGCCAGTTTCAGGCGTTCGCCGCGATCCCAGGCTTCTACCTGCAGCGTCACGTCGTTGCGCACCCGCTTGAGCACGGCGGGCAGGTCGCCCTCGGGAATGGTGAAGATCACCGAAATCGGATCGGTCTGGGTGATCACCACCAGCGGTGTGGTATCACCGCTGCTGACCAGGTTACCGACGTCCAGCTGACGCAGGCCCAGGCGGCCGCTGATAGGTGCGCGAATCTGGGTGAAATCGAGGTTGAGCTTGGCGGTCGCGACATCCGCCTGATTGCTCTTGATGCTGCCGCGATACTGGTTGACCAGCGCACGCTGGGTGTCGAGCGTCTGCTTGGCGATGCTGTCTTCGGCGTACAGGCCTTCATAGCGGGAAAGATCCAGTTCGGCGTTCTTCAGTTGCGCCTGGTTCTCCTGCAGCGCGCCCTGCGCCTGCTGCAACGCCACTTCATAGGAACGCGGGTCGATCACTGCCAGCAGATCACCGGCCTTGACCTGCTGCCCTTCAGTGAACAGCGCCTTGACCAGCTCGCCATCCACCCGCGAGCGCACGTTGACGGTGTTGTAGGCCGTCACCGTACCCAGCGCTTTCAGTTCGATGGCGAAATCCGCCTGTCTGACTTCAGCCACCCGTACCGGCGTTGGCCCCATGTCGCCAAAGCGACCACGCCCGGTCTGTTGCGATTGCGGCGCACTCGGCCAGAACCACCACAGCAACAGGAACAGTACGGCGAGCAGGGTCAGGCCGATCAGCCATTGGCGGGAGGTCTTGGCAGAGGTCGCAGAGGCATTGGACATGGCGGAAAACGAGTCACTTCTTTAGGGAGTCGGAACGATAAGCACTGGCCGGTGGCAAGCAAAGTCTATTTACCGGCTTTTTACTCTCTTCTTACGTAACTAACTGTTTGGATCAGCGAACAATTTAGGGTAGGCAAGAGACTGTCACGGTGTACACGGCGTTCGCCGGGGCGCACAAATAAAAACGGCCTGCTAGGCAGGCCGTCTGTTTTTACTTGCCGCTTACTTGAGCACGGCCAGCGCTGCTGCGTAGTTCGGCTCGTCAGCGATTTCGCCGACCAGCTCGCTGTGCAGCACCTTGTCGTTCTCGTCCAGCACCACCACGGCACGGGCAGCCAGGCCGGTGAGCGGGCCGCTGGCGATGGCCACGCCGTAGTTCTTGAGGAAGTCGGCACCGCGCAGGGTCGACAGATTGACCACGTTTTCCAGACCTTCGGCGCCGCAGAAACGCGCCTGGGCGAACGGCAGGTCAGCGGAGATGCACAGCACCACGGTGTTTTCCAGTTGGCTGGCCTCGGCGTTGAACTTGCGCACGGAGGTGGCGCAGGTCGGGGTGTCGACGCTCGGGAAGATGTTCAGCACCTTGCGCTTGCCGGCCAGGCTGGCCAGGGTGACGTCGCTCAGGTTGCCAGCGACCAGGCTGAAAGCCGGAGCCTGTTGGCCTGCGCTCGGCAGTTGACCATCGACCTGCACCGGGTTGCCTTTGAGGGTGACTTGCGCCATGGGAGTTTCCTTATCGTTCAGGGAGTTGAAGGGCAAATATGTGACACGGGTTTCACCGAGATGAAGAGCCCATCGAATGGCAGGTCACGGCCCGACCATGCATCCAGCCTAGCGCAGAAGCGCGGCCGATACACCTGAGGCCGTGTAGGGGTATAGCGCATGTTCAGAAGTCCCGGCGGTAGAACAGATCCAGCGAACTGGCCAGGCCACTGGCAGCTTCCAGATACAGGCGCCGGCTGAGCATGTAACGCAGGGCGATGGTGTTGGCCGGTTCGAACACCCCGACACCATAACGCAGGCTTAGGCGCTCGGTAATATTGCCGCTGGCCACGACACTGGTGGTCACACCGCTGCCTTCGGTGTCGAGCTGAAAGTCCTGAATGCCCAGGCTGTTGGCCAGGCTGGTGGTCAACGACGAACTGCCGGCCAGACCGAGCGCCAGCGCGGCCTGGCCGAGCATGTTGTTGTCACCGCTGCTCTGCCCCAGCGGACGACCGAGCACCAGATAGGACAGCGCCTGTTCCTGACTCATGGTCGGCTCGGCGAATACCGTGGTCGTGGGCTGGTCGGCGCTGCCGGAAAGGCGAATACCGGCGACGACGTTGTCGACCCGGCGAATCGCTTCGACATCGAGGAACGGTTGGTCGATGGGGCCAGTGAACAACAAACGCGCCCGGCGAATGGTCAGGCGCTGGCCGTAGGCGCGGTAGCGGCCATTGACCAGGTCCAGTTCACCGCGGGTATCGAGGTCATCACCGATATGCATACGGCCGCGCAAATCCGCCGTCAGGCCAAAGCCGCTGAACGCCAGTTTGTCCTGGCCGACTTCGACGTCGACATCCATGGCGATGCCCATGCCCTGCTCCGCCGCCGGCGCTTCACGCCCGACCACACGCGCATCGTTGGACAGTTTTACCGTGGAAGGCGGCAACTCTCGCACGCTGATCAGCCCACGCGGCACAGCGACCTTGCCCTTGACCGCCAGGTGCTCGGCGCGCAATTGCAGTTGCAGATCCGGTTCCACCTCAAGCTCGGCATAGGGTTCGACCTTCACCGGCAGACGCTGCCCCTGCAGGCTCAGATCACCCACCAACCCCTCGCTCCAGTTCAGCTCGCCCTTCAGGTTGCCACGTCCCTGCTCGCCGCTGCGCCAGTCACCCGACAGCTGTACCTGCTCACCGGCGATCAGCGCCTGCAATTGCAGCGCTTCCAGGCTGACCGGCAATTCGCTGCCTGACAGCTCGCCGCCCTCAAGGCGCAATTGGCCGTTGATCTGCGGCGCCAGCAGGTGACCGGCGATATTGCCGTTGCCCTGCAAGCGCCCCTCGAGCTTGTCGGCCATCGGCACGAACGGACGCAGCACGGCCAGATTGAAACCGCTCAGGCGAAACTCGCCATTGACCGGTTTGTTTTGCGGACGCGGATCGATCTGCGCCTGCAACGTCAGCTCGCCCATGCCGACGCTGACGAAACGCAGCTCACTGTCCACCCGTTGTGGTCGCAAGGTGCTGTCCAGACGCAGGCTGTCGTAGGGGAAGTCGTGCCACTGCTCCTCGTCCGGCTGACGAATGCGCAAGGTGCCTGCCCCGGCATCGAGCAGGATGCGTCCATTGGGGCCGCTGTCCGGCAGGTCGAGCTTGAGCTGGCCGTCCAGGCGACCTTGCCAGGCGAAATCATCAGGCAACCAGGGTTGCAGGCTGGCCAGGGGGAAGTTTTCTAGGCGCCAGTCCAGAGACGGCTGGGGCATCAGACGCTGCTGCGCACCACACAAGCTGGCCTCGCCGGATCGCCAGCAATGCGCGCCCAGGTTCATGCGGCCACTGGCCAGGCGCTCCAGACTCGCCGCCTGCTGCAGTTGCCAGTCTTGTCCGCCGCTCTGGATACGGCCACTGGCGATGCGCCCGCGCCAGTCACCCTGCTCGCTGAGCGTACCATCGGCCGCCAACGCCAGTTGCAACAATGGCCCTTGCAGACTCAGCTCCAGTGCCTGCCGGCGCAGGTCACCACTGCCATCGGCCTGCAGACGGCCCAGGTAGGTGTCGCCCACACGGATACCGCGCAGATTCAGGCCGATTCGTGCCTGCTGGCGGGCATCGAGTGTCGCGTCGAGTTGCAACCTGCTCAGACTTGGGTCGCCGAACGCCAGGCGTTCGCCGCTGAGCGCCAGTTGCCCCTGCGGTGCCTGCAGTGTGCCGGCCAGCGAAAGCTGGCCCTGCATCTGCCCCTGCAAGCCGGGCCAGAGCTGCCCCAGGCGCGGCAGCGCCAGTTCCAGTTGGCCACGCAAGCGCTGATCGAGCGCGCCCTGGCCACTGATCCGATTGTCGCCCAGGCGCACCAGCAGGCGCGCCAGTTGCCACTGCTCACCAGCGCCAGTGCCCTGCACTTGCAACTGCGCGGGTTGACCGCGCAGGCGCCCGTTCAGGTCGATGTCGGCCTGCGCCTGTAACGCACCGTCATCGAAGCGGCCCGAGGCATTCAGCGGCCCGCCGAGGTTACCGGGCATCTCCGCCAGCCAGTATCCAGGGTCGAGCTCGCTGAGCTGCAACATGGCCTGCCAGTCTATGCCGTCGGCAAAACCCAGTTTGACCACGCCCTCGGCACGCCCCTGGCCCGCAACCAGTTGCAGCTGCGGCAGGCTCACCTGGCCCAGATCACCGCTGACCGGGCTGCTCAGGCTGAAATCCCCCGCTGGCCCCTGCAACTGGGCGGCGAAATTGCCCAGGTAGTTGCCGTCGCTGTAGCTGACCTCCGCCTGCAACTGTTGCAAGGCCACGGGCGGCGGTGCCTCCAGTGGATAGAGGCGCTGCCAGGGAAACGCCAGCCAGTCCAGTTTCGCATCGGCCTGAAACGCCTCGCTCCAGGCCAGTGCGCTGGTGAGCTGCAGATACTGCTGTGGCTCGGCCTCGATGCGCAGCAATTCGATATCGGCGCCTTTGGCGTCCACCCGCCCGCGTAGCGTCAGCGGCATCGGGGCCTGTTCGGCTGGCAGACTGGCGGTGCCCTCAAGGCGGTAGCCCGCGGCTAGATCGCCCTTGGCCTGCACTGTCAGGTCTTGCAGATCCAGCGTCTGTGGCAAGGCGCTGCTGGCCCGGAAACGCCGGCTGGTCAGACGCAGCTCGGCTGGCAGATGCTCGGCCAGCGCCTGCACCTGCCCTTCGAGGCGAGCATCGAGATAGCCACTGCTGTCGGCCTCGAGCTTGAGGCTGCGCTGCAACTCACCGCCGATCTGCAGCACCACCTGCCAGGCCTTGCCGTCGACTTCCGGCAGTTGCAGGCGGCCACTCAGGGCCAGCGGCCAATCGCCCTGCGGCGTCATCTGGCCGCTGACATCCAGGCGCAGTTCATCGCGCTGCAAGGCCAGGCGCTGCAGTTGCACGCCCTGCTCGTTCCAACTGGCGACCAATTCGAGATCGCTTAGCTGCGTCTGGCCATCGAGACGCAGTTCGCCCAGCTGAATATCACCCAACTGCAGACGCAGCGGCAGTTTCAGGTTCGGCAGGCTCAACGGCTCTGCGCTGGACTCCCCACTCTCCGGTAGGGTCACGGCCACCTGCTGCAGATGCAGACGATCCAGGCACAGCGTCAGGCGTAACAGGCATGATGGTGACCAGGCCATGTCGGGTTGCTGCAGTTCTACCCGCATCTCGTCCTGCTGCCAGAGCAGCGTATCGGCCTGCCAGGCGCCACCGAGACGGCCATTGAAGTTGTCGACCTGCAAGCCAGGCACCTGCGCCAGCAGCCATCGGCTGCCACCCTGGGTACCCAGCACCAGCCAGAGCACGGCGCCGAGCAGCAGTACCAGGCTCAGCAGGCCAATGATCGACCCTTTCAGCAGGCGCCGCGTCATAGCTCCGGCCCCATGGAGAAGTGCAGGCGTACACCGCCGTCGTCATCCAACGCATGAGCCAGATCCAGGCGCAGCGGGCCGACCGGTGAAACCCAGCGCACACCGAAACCGACACCGGTTTTCAAGGTGGGGAAATCCAGCGAATTGAATGCGTTGCCCTGGTCGATAAAGGTCGCCAGGCGCCATTTGTCAGTCAGGCTGTACTGGTATTCGGCGCTGGCGGCGAACAGATAACGACCACCGATCTTGTCGCCACGGTTGTTCTCCGGCGACAGGCTCTGATAGTCGTAACCGCGCACGCTCTGGTCACCACCGGCGAAGAAGCGCAGAGAAGGTGGCACGGAGGAGAAACCATTGGTCTCGGTGCCACCGAACTGCACCCGGCCGAGGACACGATGGTTGCTGAAAAAGGTGGCCAGGCCCTTGAGCATGACGTTGCCGTGCAGCACGTTGGCATCGGACAGCACGCCATCCACCGCTCCAGCCAGGTCGAACTGCACCCGATAGCCTTCGTTCGGATCGAGGCGGTTATCGCTGCGCAGCAACGAATAGCTGACCCCCGGCATCAGCAAGGTGCTGAGCCCGGAGTCATCGCCCAGGCGGTATTCCTCACGTTGCCATTTGACCGACAGTACCCGCTGCCAGCCGCCGGCGCGCTGGCTATGCCACTCCGGGCCAACGGTCAGCAGGCGGCTGAGGCTGTCCTTGCTGGCCAGCTCCTCGTACTGATAGCCACCGGCCAGGCGCAACTTGTCGGTAAGAGGCGGATCGCCAGGAATGTCGTACCACAGGCCGACGTTCTGCCGCGGCGCCGATAACTCGGTTTCCACGCCGTAACTGTGGCCCTGGGGGTTACGCCAGTGGCGCGTCCAGTTGGCACGCAGGCGTGGCCCGACGTCGGTGGAGAAACCAAGGCCCAGTCCCATGGTACGCGGCTCTCGGGTCTGCAGCGCGACTGCAACGGGAATGCGCAACTGGTCGGCCTGGGTCGGAATGGCATCGACCCGTACCGACTCGAAATAGCCACTGGACTGCAAGGCCTGGTACAGCTCGGCGATCAGCTCGGAGTCATAGGGCGTATCGGCCTTGAACGGCACCATGCGCCGCAACAAATCCTCATCGAAGGGGAAGTCGCCGCTGAAGGCGATATCGCCCAGGCTGTAGCGCGGCCCACTGACGAATACCAGGTCGATATCGGCCACGCCTGCAGCCGGGTCGATCTCCAGGCTCTGTTGGGAAAAACGCCCATCGAAGAAGCCGTAACGCGAGGCCTGGTTCTGGATCAATCGCTTGGCATCTTCGTAACGCCCATGATTGAGCACCGAGCCCGGTTGCAGGCGGCTGGCATTGGGCACCCGAAAGGCCGACAGCTCACTGGCCGGGCCTTCGATGCGGATGTTCACATTGCGCAGACGCACGCGCTCGCCGGGTTCGACCTCGAGCACCAGGCGCGGTGTTTCACCTTCTTCGATGCGACTGCGGATACGCGCCTGATAATACCCCAGCGCCTGCGCGGCCTTGTCCGCCTCACTCTCGGCAATGCGGCGCAGGCGACGTAGGGCCTGCGCATCACGGCCATCGAGGCTCCCGACGTAACCTTCGATATTGGCCTTAAGCGCCGAATTGCTCGGGGTGACTCGCACGTCCAGCTCGCCTGCGGCAAGGGCGCCAGTACTGATCAGCAGCAGTGCAAGGCTGCGCTGCAAATGTCCATATACACTCATGGCCGGGGATGCTACCACGGAGCGAAGCGCACGCTAGAAGCTTCGCGCCATGTGCAGACAGCCGGAGTTCAGGCGCTGGCGCGCACCACAGGCTGTGGATTGGGGTGGAAAAACACGTGCTCCACCACCGGGCCGATGGCCAACTCGCCGACCTCCTCGTAACCCTGGCGCCGGTAGAACTCCAGGTAGCGCGAGTTGCCGGTGTCCAGCACCACGCCTTGCGAGCCGGAATCCTCGGCGCACCAATCGTGCAGGGCCTCGAGCAACTGTTCGCCGCGGTGCTGGCCCTGGAACTCGGGATGAATGCCCAGCAAGGGCAGCACGTGATAAGGGCCGGGCGGCAGGCAGGCGAGCACGGCATCGTGGTACTCGAGATAGCGTTTGGTGCAGCGAAAACCGGTGCTCAGCAGCATGCGCAGGCGCCAACTCCAGCTCTCGGTGATGTCCAGCCGGCGCTGTGGCGGCGCGATCAAGGCGGCGCCGATCAGACGGTCATCGATCAGCAGACCGATGGCCGGCAGATCCTCGTCGAAATGCCGCTGCACCAGCTCCCGGATGGTCGCCCGCACGCGCTGGTCGAACCCGGCGCGCTCGGCCTCGAACAGGTAGGCGAAAGTCGGTTCATGACGGTAGGCGTGATAGAGCAGCGAGCGCACTTCGCGGGCATAACCACCGTCGAGCATGCGGATTTCGGCAGGAGCGTTGTGGGGCATGGCGAACCTCTGTTGTTATCGTTTTCAGAATGTGTGCAGAGTCTGCTGCGCGTCGGCCATACAGCGTTACAGGCAACTTAGCACCGCTGCCTTCTGGCTGCCAGGCGCTGGTCGCCGGCGCGAAGGATCGGCTAGCATCGCCTTTTCGTCCCAGAATCCGCCGCCCATGAAAATCGTCTCGTTCAATATCAATGGCCTGCGCGCCCGCCCTCACCAACTGCAAGCCCTGATCGAAAAGCACCAGCCGGACGTGATCGGCCTGCAGGAAACCAAGGTGGCCGATGAGCAGTTTCCGGAAGCGGAAATCCGCCAACTCGGCTATCACGTGCACTACCACGGCCAGAAAGGTCACTACGGTGTCGCCCTGCTCTCGCGCCAGGAGCCGCTGAGCCTGCACAAGGGCTTTCCCGGCGATGCAGAAGACTCCCAGCGCCGCTTCATTTACGGCACCTTCGCCGACGCACACGGCAACCCGGTCACCGTGATGAATGGCTATTTTCCTCAAGGTGAAAGCCGTGACCACCCGGTGAAGTTCCCGGCCAAGCAACGCTTCTATGCCGACCTGCAACAACTGCTGGTGGAACGTTTCGATCCGCAGCAAGCTCTGGTGGTGATGGGTGACATCAACATCAGCCCCGAGGACTGCGACATCGGCATCGGCGAGCCCAATCGCCTGCGCTGGCTGAAAACCGGCAAGTGCAGCTTCCTGCCGGAAGAGCGCGAATGGTTGGCGACCTTGAAGAACTGGGGCCTGGTCGACAGCTTCCGCCACCTGCACCCCAAGGTGAACGACCGTTTCAGCTGGTTCGATTACCGCAGCCGCGGTTTCGAGGACGAGCCCAAGCGCGGCCTGCGCATCGATGTGATCCTCGCCAGCCAGCCACTGCAGGCACGCCTCAAGGATGCCGGCATCGACTATGACCTGCGCGGTATGGACAAGCCCTCGGATCATGCCCCTATCTGGCTGGAACTGGCCTGAGAACCGGTTAAAAGTCTGCTGCGCGTCGGCCATGCTGCGTTGAAATCAAGCTCAGAATGCTCATTTACAGCTCGTAAACTCGAATGCGAGCCCAGTGCGTTCTTCGCTTGACTTCGCCTTGCCTGGCTCTAGCTCGCGAGACTTTGAACAGGTTCTGAGCAGCCACGAGGCGCAACGCCTCGTCATATCCCTGCAACCTGACTGACTTAATCTGCGCGGCACTTTCCCTCACCCATCAGAAGGTGCCTGCCGCATGCCGCGCGCTTCGTCCGCTGTCGACCGCGACCTTTGGAGTCGCACCCTGTCCCTGCTACTCCTGGGCTTCATCTGCTATGCCCTGCCCTTGTCGGTGCTCGCTACCCTGCCCGCTTCGCAGAATGGTCAACCGGTGTTGCGCATCCAGGGCTCCAACACCATCGGCGCCAAGCTTGGCCCGGAGCTGGTCAAAGGGCTGTTCGAAGCTCAGGGCCTGCATGACATCCAGATCCAGGATGGCGGCCGCGACAACGAACAACGCGTGCTGGCACGCCAGGCCGACGGTCGTCTGGTGATGATCGAGATCGCGGCGCACGGCTCAGGTACGGGATTTACCGCGCTCAAGGAGGGCACTGCCGACCTCGCCGCCTCCTCGCGCCCGATCAAGGACGCCGAAGTCGCCAGCCTCAAGACTCTCGGCGACATGCGCAGCTCGCAGGCCGAACAGATCATCGCCATCGATGGCCTGGCGATCATCCTGCACCCCAGCAATCCCATCGCGGTACTGAGCGTGGCGCAGGTCGCCCAGCTGTTCTCCGGGGAGGTCAATGACTGGTCGGCACTCGGCGGCAAGCCCGGCGCGGTTCGCCTGTATGCGCGCGATGACAATTCCGGCACCTACGACACCTTCAAGGAACTGGTACTGGCACCCGCGGGCCGCGCCCTGGCGGCAACGGCCCAGCGCTTCGAGTCCAGCACCCAGCTTTCCGATGCCGTCAGTAGCGACCCGAACGGCATCGGTTTCATCGGTCTGCCCTATGTGCGTCAGGCAAAAGCCGTGGCCATCGCCGCAGGCGATTCGCAGCCAATGCCTCCCAGCCCCACACTGATCGCGACCGAGGATTACCCGCTGTCGCGGCGCCTGTTTCTGTACAACCAGCCGCAGCTGGACAACGCCTGGGCCCGCGCCCTGATCGACTTCGCCCACAGCCCGCGCGGCCAGGCTATCGTCGAGCGCAGCGGTTTCATCGCCCAGACCGTGCAAGCAGTGCGGGTCACCGCCGACGCGAAGATGCCAGCCGATTACCGCCAACTGGTCGAACAGGCGCAAAGATTGTCGGTTAACTTCCGCTTCCAGGAGGGCAGCGCGACGCTGGACAACAAGGCTCATCGCGATCTGGGTCGTGTACTGGACTACCTCCGGCAGCATGACAAGCTGCAAGGCAAGGTGGTGTTGGTCGGGTTCGGCGATCCGAAGAACGATCCACAACGCGCCGAGCTGCTGTCGAAACTGCGCGCCATGGCCGTGCGCCGCGAGCTGGCCAAGCAAGGCGTATTGCCACGCGAGGTCACCGGTCTCGGTGACGAGCTGCCGGTCGCCGCCAACAGCGAAGACAACGGGCGCATTCGCAATCGCCGCGTCGAGGTCTGGGTTTACTGAATCTGCCGCTGTGGCGCGCCGTCACGTCGCTGGGGCTTGGCAGAATGACAAAGCGGCGTTAGCCTTTGCAGCGCGTGACGCCGGGCCCCTCTGGCGGTGAGTTTCTCACCGTGATGTCGGAGTCACTGAGTCGAATATCAACTCAGGCAGACATAAGGGAGGGCTCATGGACGCTCTACTTGCCTTTTTCACCACTTCGTACTTCGGTACACCCGGCTGGTTCTGGCTAGCCTTTCTGGTACTCATCCTCACCTTGCTGATCCTGGATCTTGGCGTCCTGCATCGTGATCAGCACGAGATCGAGATGCGCGAAAGCCTGCTGCTGTACAGCGGCTATTTCAGCGTGGGCGTGGCCTTCGGCGGCTGGATCTGGTGGCAGCTCGGCGCCACCAAGGCCATGGAGTACTACACGGGATTTCTCGTCGAACAGTCGCTGTCGATGGACAACGTGTTCGTCATGGCGATGATCCTCGGTTACTTCAATATCCCGCGCAAATACCAGCACCGCGTGCTGTTCTGGGGCATCCTCGGGGTCATCGTCCTGCGCGCCATCATGATCGGTCTGGGAACGGCCCTGGTGCAGGAATTCGAGTGGATTCTGTACATCTTCGGCGCCTTCCTGCTGTTCAGCGGCATCAAGATGCTGCGCAGTGGCGATGAGGAATCGCACCCGGATCTGGCGCAGAACCCGATGATCCGCTTCGTGCGCCGGCATATCCGCGTCACCGACGACATGCACGAGGGTCGCTTTCTCGTGCGCATCAAGGACAAGGTCAGCGGCAAACCACTGCTCTATGCCACCCCGTTGCTGCTGGCGCTGGTGTTGATCGAACTGGCCGACCTGGTATTCGCCGTCGACAGTGTGCCGGCGGTACTGGCCATCTCCCAGGATCCGTTCATCGTCTATACCTCGAACATCTTCGCCATTCTCGGCCTGCGCGCCCTGTACTTCGCCCTGGCGGCACTGATGCACCGCTTCATTTACCTGAAGTACGCCTTGGCGCTGGTACTGATGTATATCGGTGGCAAGATCTTCCTGCATGACCTGGTCAAGGTTCCGGCCCTGCTGTCGCTGGCCGTGACGATCGGCCTGCTCGCTGGCGGCGTGATCCTGTCGCTGATCAAGACCCGCGACCAGAAACCGGCCTAGCAAGGAGAGGCGATGCCCGACGTGCGCATAGAGCTCATCGAGCGACGAGGCCAGAAGCTTTGGCAAGTGCGCGTCGGGCGTCGTGCCCTGACCTTCCGCGAGGAGCAGGCCGCCCGTGCCTTTGCCGCCCAGTTGCATGCGCGATTGAGCTGGCTGGCAGAAGACAGGTAGCCGCAGGCAGCGCCGCATTAACCGACTCAGGCGCAGCAAGCTCCACCTGGAAAAACCAAGGCCCGCATATGCGGGCCTTGGTTTTTCTGGCAGTTGCCATCAGCGGCTGGCTTTCATCACATCACGCGGCACGTACTTGCCGATCTCGTACTTGCCGATGGCTGCGCGGTGCACTTCGTCCGGGCCGTCGGCCAGACGCAGGGTACGCTGCATGGCGTACCAGTAGGCCAGCGGGAAGTCATTGGAGACCCCGGCACCACCGTGCATCTGGATTGCCCGGTCGATCACCTTGAGTGCGACGTTGGGTGCGACCACCTTGATCTGGGCAATTTCGCTGGCGGCGATCTTGTTGCCCACGGTATCCATCATGTAGGCCGCATTGAGTGTCAGCAGGCGCGCCTGGTTGATCTCCATGCGCGAGTCGGCGATATGGTCGATGTTGCCGCCCAGACGTGCCAGCGGCTTGCCAAAGGCGGTACGCGAAATCGCACGTTTGCACATCAGCTCCAACGCACGCTCAGCCATGCCGATCGAACGCATGCAGTGGTGAATGCGGCCTGGACCAAGGCGCCCCTGAGCGATTTCGAAACCACGGCCCTCACCCAGCAACACGCTCTCGTACGGTACGCGTACGTTCTCGAACAATACTTCGGCGTGGCCATGTGGCGCGTCGTCATAGCCGAATACCGGCAGCGGACGCAGCACGGTGACGCCCGGTGCATCCATCGGCACCAGGATCATCGAATGCTGCTGGTGGCGCGGCGCATCCGGGTTGGTCAGGCCCATGAAGATCATCACCTTGCAGCGCGGATCGCAGGCACCGGATGTCCACCATTTGCGGCCATTGATCACCCACTCGTCACCTTCACGGCGAGCGTTGGCCTGCATGTTGGTGGCATCGGACGAGGCTACACCCGGCTCGGTCATGGCGAACGCAGAGCGAATCTCGCCGGACAGCAGCGGCTCCAGCCACTGTTGTTTTTGCGCCTCGTTGCCATAGCGCACCAGCACTTCCATGTTGCCGGTATCGGGCGCGGCGCAGTTGAACGGCTCCGGGCCGATCAAGGAGCGGCCCATGATCTCGGCCAGCGGCGCGTATTCGGTATTGCTCAGGCCGGCGCCATAGTCCGACTCGGGCAAGAACAGGTTCCACAGGCCTTCGGCCTTGGCCTTGTTCTTCAGCTCTTCCATGATCGCCGTCGGCTGCCAGCGATCACCTTCGGCTACCTGCTGCTCGAATACCGCTTCAGCCGGATAGACGTGCGCCTCCATGAATGCCGTGACGCGCTCGCGCAGCTCTTGAACCTTGGGGGAATAAGCGAAATTCATCGGGCTACCTTCTGACGGGGCTGTGTGTAACAAGAGGGTGTGAGGTTGTGGAAATGATGCTAGAACAGCGCTTAAGATTTATCGAACCTATTTTCAGCGTGTATGAACATTCATAACCGATATATGATCGACTGATATCGACACCCCTGGAGCACTGCCGGCATGAACCTGACCAAGGTGGATCTCAACCTCTTCATCGTCTTCGACGCCATCTACACCGAGGCCAATCTGACCCGTGCCGGACAGATCGTCGGCATTACCCAGCCAGCCGTTTCCAACGCCCTCGCCCGCCTGCGCGAAACCTTCAACGATCCGCTGTTCGTGCGCACCGCCCAGGGTATGGTGCCAACGCCCATGGCGCAGAACATCATCGGCCCGGTGCGCAACGCCTTGCAGTTGCTGCGCGTGTCGGTACAGGAAAGCCGTACCTTCAACCCGCAGCAGGCGAACAAGACCTACCGCATCAGCATGACCGACCTCTCCGAGCAGATTCTCCTGCCGCCGCTTTTTCAGCGTCTGCGCCGTCAGGCCCCGAACGTGTGCATCGAGAGCTTTCTGGCCAAGCGGCGCGAGACCACCAAGGAACTGGCCGCCGGCCGCCTGGATTTCGCCGTCGATGCGCCGCTGAACACCGACCCGCAGGTACGCCACGTCAAGTTGCTGGATGATCGCTACGTTTGCGCCATGCGCCCCGGCCACCCACTGGCCAAGGAAAAGATCAGCCTCGACGAGTACCTGTCGCTGACCCACATCCATATCTCCAGCCGTCGTAGTGGCCTCGGCTACGTTGACCTGGCGCTGGGCAAGATGGGCATTCAGCGCAAGATCGCCCTGCGCTCGCAGCACTATCTGATGGCCAGCAGCGTGATGCTGCAGACCGATATGGTGATGACCGTGCCGGAGCGCTTCGCCCGCCGCCATAACCTGCACCATGTGACGTTGCCAGTTGGTGACGTGCCGGCCCTGGAAACCCATCTGTACTGGCACGAGAGCACGGATCAGGATCCGGCCAATCGCTGGATGCGCGAACAGATGATCGAGCTGGCCCAACAGGTTGCCGCTCAGGAGAAGAAGGCCGAACAAGCGGCGTGAGTGAAGTCCATAAATGCAACAAGGCCCGCAAATGCGGGCCTTGTCGTTTTCGCGGAAGCGGGATCAGCGGGCGAGCTTGCTATCGACCGACAGCTTGCCAGCACCTTCGAACACCAGAGCGATGCTGATGGCCAGCAGTGCCAGGGCGAATTCATAGCCGTTATTGCTCATGAAGAAACCATTGGCCAGGTGCACGGTGAAGATGGCCACCAGCATGGTCACAGCCAGCACCGCCGCAGCCGGGCGCACCAGCAGGCCGATGATCAGTGCCACACCACCGAAGAACTCAGCGCTACCGGCCATCAGCGCCATCAGGTAGCCCGGCGCCAGGCCGATGCTTTCCATCCATTGGGCAACCCCTGCCAGACCATAACCACCGAACCAGCCGAACAGCTTCTGCGAGCCATGGGCGGCGAAGGTGATACCGGCGATGATGCGCAGAACGGTAATGCCGAAACCGGCTTGGCTAGCGGTAATGCTCTTGATCAGGTTGTTCATTTGCAAGGCTTCCTTTGATGTGTGGGAGTTGATGGCGCACAGAATATCCAATTTATTCGATTAAAAAATAGCAAAAAACCGCTTATAAAAATCGAATAAATGGATAATTAATTGGCCGTCACGCGCTGTCCTTGCGGCTCCAACAGATAGCGCTCACGGTCATAAGCAAGGTAGTACTTATTAACCGCGTTCACATAGCTCACCACGCCCATGCCCATTTGCTCCATGGCCACACGCTCGACCTGGAAGAACCACTGGTTGGGGTTGAGACCTCGTCGGCGCGCCTCGGCGCGCAGACTCTGAACCCGTTGCGGGCCCAGGTTATAGCCCGCCAGCACGAAGGCCATGCGCTCGCGCTCGTTGAGCTGCGGGCTATTGAAGAAATTGCGGCGAATCATCGCCAGGTACTTGCTGCTGGCCTGAACGTTGCCGTCGACATTCTGGATATTGCTCACCCCCACGCTACGCGCGGCTGCCGGGGTAATCTGCATCAACCCCGTGGCACCGTTGGCGCCACGGGCCGTAGGGTTGAGCGTCGATTCCTTGAATGCCAACGCAGCCAGCAGCAGCCAGTCGAAGTCCTGTTGCCGGGCATGTTGCTGCAGCACCGAGCGCACCTTTTCCAGGCGCTGACGCTCGGTGCGACCCAGTGGCGAGTGAACCTTGTACAGGCGCCGGTAGACGCGCTGGAAGGCAGCGTCCTGATCGGCCGGGCTCTGGTAGCCGCTGAAGAAGCGGTCGATGCTGGCCCGCAACATGGGTGCGTCGGGGCGCACGAACCACTTCATGTCGCCATCGCGCGCCAATACCAGGTGCTTGTCGACCCGAAGCTTGGGCATCACCTTGGCCCAGCGCTCGGCAATCGGCAGTTCTACCGCAGTACGTTCGAAGATGCCGGCCTGCACCATTTCCAGCACGTCCTCCACCGCCAGGGTCGGATCGACCCATTCGACGACGATGGGCGGCAACTTGCGGTCGGCCAGTTGCTGGTTGATCAGTCGCAGCGCTTCGCCAACAGCGCTGCCTGCCGGCAATGAGAGGCTGCGTCCGGCCAGTTGCTCGAGGCTGCGGTAATGCCTGTTGCCCTGCTTCGATACCAGCACCAGGGGTACGTCGCTGCGAATCGCCGTACTGGCACTGACATCGTGCCCGGTGCGCACGTTGAGCAGTTCGCCTGGCGCGACCAGATCGCCCTCACCCCGCTGCAGGGCGCCGAGCAACTGATCCTTGGCCTTGGGAATGATCTTCAGCGTCAGGCTACGCCCGTCGCGGGAATTGCGATTGAGGTACTGCTCGAAGGCACGCAAACGGTGGTATTCGACGCCGATGCTTTGCCCTTTGACCGAGCCCGAGCTGTTGCGGCTTTGATTGACCAGCACGCGCAACTCTCCGCTGCTGCGAATGGCTGGCAAGTCCCGGGTGGTACTGCGCGTCTGGCCTGTGACCTCTGGTGGGCCGGCCAGGCGCGCGCTGACCGGCAGCGGCAGCATGGCCAACAGGCACAGAATCAGCAGCAATCGCGACATCGACTCTCCAGGAATGGCGGCAAGCCGCCGAAGCCTCGCGGGGTTCATAGCCTGCTCTTCGCCGATGCGCGACAGACGACAACTGGCTGTAACCCCGTCAAACACGTTCCCATGACGGGCACGGGGCGCGGAGAGTGGCACAGCCAAGCGCTGCAGCGCCACCCCATAGCCTTGCATCAACCTTAAAAACAGAGACCAACTTATTGTTTTAAATCGACTTTCTGACGAACGGATGGAAGCTGCTATTCTGCCCTTTCGCTCACATCAGGTGGCACCATGCAACTCATCGATATCGCCGTCAATCTCACTCACCCCAGCCTCGCCTCGCAGGCCGAAGCCCTGCTCGAACGCGCCTATGCCGCCGGTGTGTGTCAGATGGTGCTGACCGGCACCAGTCTGACCGAAAGCGAAGCCAGTCTCGCACTTTGCCGACAGCTGGATGCCAGCGGCGAGCGCCTGTTCAGCACCGCAGGAGTCCATCCGCACGATGCCAGTTCCTGGAACAACGCCAGCAGCGTAGCGCTCAAGGCATTGCTGGCCGAGCCGGCGGTGCGTGCCGTCGGCGAATGTGGCCTGGATTTCGACCGCGACTTCTCACCCCGCCCCGCTCAGGAAAAGGCCCTGGAGCAGCAGTTGGCGCTGGCGGTCGAACTGAACATGCCGGTGTTCCTCCACGAGCGCTCTGCCAGCCAGCGCATGCTGGAGATTCTCCGTGACTTTCGCGATCAACTGCCGGCGGCCGTGGTGCACTGCTTTACCGGCGAACGCAGCGCCCTGTATGCCTACCTTGATCTCGACCTGCATATCGGCATCACCGGCTGGGTGTGCGATGAGCGCCGCGGCACGCACCTGCACCCGCTGCTCAAGGACATTCCCGGTGATCGCCTGATGCTGGAAACCGACGCGCCCTTCCTGTTGCCACGCAGCTTGCGACCGAAACCCAAGAGTGGGCGCAACGAACCAGCCTTCCTTGGCGAGGTACTGCGCGAAGTCGCCTTGCACAGAGGCCAGTCTGAGCAGGCGCTGGCTGCGCAGACCACCGCCTGCGCGCGGGCATTCTTCGATATGCCGGCCATACTAAAGGAAGCAACGCAAGAGTGTTGATTGACGTCAAGACTCTGACAAATAGCCAAGGCATACTGCTGGCAATTAGCCAATACCGACCGCAACGAGACGGATAACAACAGCATGGGCGCCTGGATCAGCGATCTTTCCCTCAAGTACAAATTCTGGGCGGTCAACGCCGTCGCACTGATCATCAGCCTGATGCTGGTGCTGTTCGCGCTGCACACCGAGCAACAGGCGCGCAGTGCCGATGCCAGGCAGGCCGCTGTCGAGCAGTCGCGCCTGCTCCAGCAATGGCCACAACAGGCTGCCTTGCCCAGCGCGACGAATATCCAGGTGCTGCAAGGCAACGGCAGTTTGCCGGGCGCTCAGGGCGGCGCCGATGCCAGCGGTTGGCAGGTGCTGGCTCACGATGCCTGGTTCGGTGACAACCCGCTTATCGGTGCGCAGCGCGTCTCGCTCGGCGACGGGCGCAATCTGGCGATCCTCGCGCGTGCGCCCAGCCTGCTCGATCTCTTTGCCCAACACGCCTTTTCCTATGCGCTCGCGGTCGCGATTCTGATGCTGTTGCTGCTGGCCGCCTCGCAATTGCTGATCCGCTTTCTGCTCAGCCACCTCAACACGCTCAAGGACGTGATGCTGCAGGCTGAGCGCAGTGGCGACCTGTCTTTGCGCGTACCGCTGGATAGCCGCGACGAAGTCGGCCAGATGGCCGCTGCCTTCAATGCCATGCAGGCCGGCTATCAACGGGTGGTCGGTACTGTCGGCCAGGTCGCGGCGGAGCTGAACAACGGCACCCGCAGCATGGCCGAGCGCATGGGTAGCGTGCGTCAGGGCATGCTCAGCCAGCAGAGCGAAACCGACCAGGCCGCCACCGCGATCAATGAAATGTCCACCACGGTGCAGCACATCGCCGAGCATGCCGGCAGCACCCGGGATCAGTCGCACAACGCCGATCAGCTGGCGCGCGCCGGGCAGCAAGTGGTCGAGCGCGTCGAGCAATCCATCGCCGCGCTGTCGCAAGGCGTACGGCAGAGCGCCGGCAGCATCGAACGCCTGGCCGAGGACAGCCAGCACATCAGCCGTGTGGTCGGTGTGATCCATGGCATCGCCGAACAGACCAACCTGCTCGCCCTCAACGCCGCCATCGAAGCGGCGCGAGCCGGTGAAATGGGCCGTGGCTTCGCCGTGGTCGCCGACGAGGTGCGCAACCTGGCCAAGCGCGTGCAGGACTCCACCGACGAAATCACCCAGATGATCGGCAACCTGCAGGGCGGCACCCGTGACGCCGTGGAGTTCATGCGTGAGAGCTCGGAGAACGCCAACCACTGCGTACAACTGGCACAAGAGGCAGGCGAGTCGCTGGCGGCAATCACCGCGGCAGTGGCACTGATGCGCGACAGCAATACGCAGATCGCCGTGGCAGCCAACCAGCAGAGCCAGGTCGCCGAGGAGATGACCCGCTCGGTAGTTGGCATCCGCGACGTCACCGAGCAAACGGTCGGTCAGACCCTCGAGTCGGCGGCCACCAGCCAGCAGTTGGCCGAACTGGCCGCAGAACTGAGCAAGGCCATTCGCCAGCTACGCCTGTAGCCACGGCCTCAGGCTATCTGCTTCATAGCCAGGAGCAATTCGTCACAGCCGCATCGGCAGTCCTAGACTCCCTTTCATCGAGTCGAGGATTGCCCCATGGACACTCATCCCAACCTGCCGCCCCTGCTGGCGGTGCTGCTGTTTCTGCTATCGCTGACCCTGCTGCTGATCGGCGCCTGGCACCTCCGTTTCGTGCCGCTGGCACTCGGCCTCATTGGGCTGTACGCCGCCCTGGCACTACGGCCTCATGGCCTCTCTCCGAGGTGACAAGCCATGCAAGCATTTCTGTAATGGACGCAGCACCAGCAAGCGTCCGCTGAGCATCGTCCTGGCAAGCCGCACCATCTGAATCATGAACTGAAATCCTTGGCGCCTAGAGCAAGACGCCAAGGACGCTGACTCAGCCGAACACCGTCACCGTCTGCCGACTCAACGCGATCAACTCGCCGCTCGGGCTCCACATCGCCGCAGCCACGTGGCCATAACCGTCACGCGCATGCTCGATCTCCGCCCGATACAGGCACCAGTCTTCGGTGCTCAGCGTCTGCAGCGGCTGGACGAACTCGATGGTCCAGGTCAGCGAGCTGCCTGGTGCAGGGCTCTTCAGGTGCGGCAACACCGCCGGCGGCCAGGCATCGACCAATGCCAGCAGGTACGCCTCGCTCAATGCTTGTGGTTCGGCCTCGCCTCGCAGGCGTACCCAACCACCCATCTGGCGCGACTGATTGTTGGAGAAGGGCATGCCGCCTATGCCCCAGCGCATGGCCAGAAATCGGGTGAACTCCGGAGTGACGTTACGCACGTACGGCAGCTCCTGGCACTGTTCGACCACGGCGATCTGCGGTGCAGGCACTGCCTGCACCGCAATGGCAGACGTACGTGAGGCGCCGAAGCTCCCCTGCACCATGGTCACCACCTGGCCGTCCTGTACGGCACGCAAACACAACTGGCTGACCGCCTTGCCTTCACGCAGCACCTCAGCCTGAAAACTCACCGGCACCTCTGCCGCAACCGGGCCAACGAAGGTGATGGCCAGCGAGCGAACCGGACGCCCTTCCGGCACTTTGGCGCGCATCGCCTCGAACGCCAGTGCTGCCACCAGGCCGCCAAAACTGGCGCGCCCCTGCCCCCATTCGGCGGGGATCACCACGGCATCGGGATCGCGACGCACCGCGTCCAGCAACTCGGAAAAGATCATACGCACCTCATACGTCATCAATGGCGATGATCTTAGGGGATGCAGGAGGCCGAACGATAGGCCGGCAATACGCCCGTTCGGTCATATTGCCGGCGAGAATGGCACCCTATCCCTGAAAGGGAAAATCACCATAGAGCGCCAGCAAGGCATCATCGGCGCGCTGTTCGGCAAGCTGCAGAGCCTGTTGCCAGATGGCCCGACAAGGCGCCAGAGTCGGGAGCGACTCGCTTTGCGCGAGCCATTGCAAGCGGTCATGCCAGTCGCCCAGCTGACTCTGCGCACGCTTGAGTCTCAACTGCACGGCTTTGCTCAAGCCGCTTTGCGCCGGGTAGGTTTCCGCGGCATAGCGAACTCGCTTGATCAGCAGGCGCAGGCGATGACGATCATGCGCCGGGTCGCGCAAGGCCTGCGCCAGCTTGTCTTGCTGACGCCGCAAACGACGCCGGATGCGTTTTTCCACCGATTTCAGCTGGCCTTGCCTGGCGGCCTCGCGCCAGCTCGCCGGCCATGCATCGAGCAACAACATCAGTTCGGCAAGCTCGCGGCTGCTGGCAATCGCGGCATAGCCTGCGGCACGCTGCCCGGCATCGATCGCTGCCAATTGCGGCAAACCCAGCCGCTCCAGTTCGGCCACCAGTACCTCGCGATCACGCAGCGGGCCACTGAGGCGCCCCAACACCGCTGCGCCCTGCTCCAGCTCATCCACTGCCGGGAGCCCGCGTAGAGGGCGTAGCAAGCTGCGTAGTTGGCGCAGGGCGATGCGCAGATCGTGCAACGCCTCGGTATCGGTACAACTGGTCAATCGTGCCTGACAGACATACAGGCGCACCTGCAATGCCAATACACGATTGAGGCAATGTTCGATGAAATCGCTCATGTTCGTTCCTCCCGAACGACGATGGGCCAAGCTAACAACACCGAGCCTATCGCATACACGTGACCATTGGTCGCTAGCGCGAAAAACGCCAGGGCAGCGCCCGACGCAGATCCCCCAGCGCCTGGAGCAGCGCCACGCGCGAAGCCGGCTGACCCGCATAGCGTTGCTGTTCGAAACAACGGGCGAACGCCTCGATCTGCGCCGCCTGCGCCGGCAGCTCACGAGCGGCACGCAAAGCGAAGGAACGTGCGCCCTCACCTGCCTGACGCTGTACCCCGTGGCGCGCCAGCAAGCGTTCGAACTCGCGGAAAACCTGGCGCTGCGGATCCGCCCGCTGCTGCCAGGGTTTGAGCAGCCAGAGCGCCAAAAGGCCAAGCAGTAGCCCACCCGTGCCGACCAGAGCCAGCGCCAGACGCTGCCAGTCGAGGCTACCGAACCAGTTCTGCAACAGCTTCAATTGCTGCTCGCCCTGGTAGCCCAGTACCCAGCGCTGCCAACCGTAATTGAGGTTCTCCCAGCTCAGACGCAATTGATTGAGCCAGGCCAGCTCGCGGTAGCGCAGCGGCGAGAACGGCTGGTCGTCGAGAAAGCCGTCCTCTTCGGCCAGCGCCTCTTCCAGTCCCTGCTCGATACGCTGCGGTGCGACCTGAAAGGTCGGGTCGATGCTGCGCCAGCCCTGCCCCGGCTGCCAGTATTCGACCCAGGCATGGGCGTCGAACTGACGAACCTGAATGTAGTTGCCATTGGGATTCAGTTCGCCGCCCTGATAGCCCGCCACCACCCGTGCCGGGATGCCGGCAGCACGCAGGACGAAAGTCATCGCGCCGGCATAGTGCGCGCAGAAACCACGGCGGGTGTTGAATAGGAAGTCGTCGATGCTGTCACGCCCCAACGGCTGCGGGCGCAGGGTATAGACGTAAGGTTCACGATTGAAGTGCTGCAACAGCGCCGCCACCAACGCGTCGGCCTGCGGATGCTGCGCCTTCAATTCAGCAGCCCAGGCGCGGCTGCGCGGGTCACCCTGTGCAGGCAATTGCAGAGTGCGCTGCAAGGCCGGTGAAGCGATATCCGTCTCACGCAGTGCCTGGGGCCAGGAACGCACCTGATAGAGCAAGGGCCGATCCACAGGGCGCCGTCGCTGCCAGCGGAAATCCGTCATCATTCGCGCGTCGTTCTGCGCCATCTCGCCGACATCCAATGCGAACAACCAGGGTTTGCCGCTGGGCTGCATGATGATGCTGTAATCGAGCGCCTCACCTGCCTTGCTCCACTGCGGCGACGCCGGCAGCTCCGCATAGCTGGACTGCGACCAGCGCCGGCCATCGAAACGCTCCAGCGTCAGTGCACGCCAGTACAGTTGCTCGCGCGGCGGCACAACGCCTTCGAAACTGGCCCGGAACGCCAGCGCCGAGGATCGGCTGAGTTCGGCGATATCGGCCGGCTCCATGCTGTCCGATAAGCCGGTGATGCCCTTGTCACTGGGCACCGGCAGCGACCACAGCGGCCCCATGCGAGGGAAGAACACGAACAGCAGCAGCATCAGCGGCAGAGCCTGCAACAACAGGCTGCTGGCCAGTCGCAATGTCGGCCAGGGGCGCTCGGCGAAACCGCTGTGCTGCAGCCCCACCAGCGCAGCCAGCAGCGCGGTAACCGGCAGCAAGCTGTAGAGCGCAGCGAGAATGCCGTCCTCGAACAGGTAGGCCGTGACCACGCAGAAGAAACCGAGAAAGATCAGCACCAACGCATCGCGTCGGCTGCGCATCTCCAGCAGCTTGAGAATGAAGGTGGCAATCAGCAGCACCACGGCCGCGTCCAACCCGACCAGCGTGCCGCGCGACAACAGGATGCTGGCCAGCACCAGCACCATCAGCCCGCCCTTGGCCCAGCCATTGGGGTAACGCGCGCGCATGCGAAATATCTGCACACGCCACCCCGCGGCGATCAGCCAAAGGGCGATCGTCCACAGCGGCAAGTGCACCAGATGCGGCAGGATTACCAGAACCTGCGCCACCAGCAACCAGGTCAGGGCAATGCGCGGAATGCCCGGCAGCACGCTCATGCCCGCTCTCCGAACAGGGCCAGAGCGCGTAGGCAGGCATCGCGATGGCCTTCGCCATAATCCGGCGCGATCACCTGCCCCGGCAGTTGCAGGCCGAATGCCTGCTGGCGTTCGGAAAACTGCAGTACCCAATGGCAGAGCAGTGACAAACGCATTTCGCTGTCACCGCCCAGGCTGTCGAAGTCCAACCACAGATCTCGGCCGCTGAGCATGGCGAAGTCCTTCACCAACAGGCCCTGACCGCGTGAGTAAGCCTTCCAGTCCAGGCGACGCTTGGAATCGCCTGGCTGATAGTCGCGCAAGCCCTGGAAATCATCGGCACCCTGACCACGGGCACGCATGCCCTCTTCTTCCTCCTCATCACCAAGACCGGCCGACAGCGGCAGGTCGCCCTCCAGCGGACGCGGATAGACCAGTACCGCCTGATCCAGGTCGACCCAGCTCCAGGCCACCAGCAAGCCCAGAGGAAAACGGCTTTCCACCCGCAGGCGCTCAGGCCGCAGCCAGCCACGACGCACGGCAGGCAAATCGAGATCCACCTCGGTCTGGCCCTCACGCGGCACATCGCGCAGCAGCAGATCGCTCGGTGGCCACCCCAGCGCCACAGCCTGATGTTCACGTTCGCGGCTTTCCAGGCGTACGCGAAAACGTGCCTGCTCGCCGACGAACACGGCACCGCCGCCGCCGGCCTTGAGCACCAACCCGGCCAGATTTCGATAGGTGTGCAGGATGGTGACGACGAACACCGACATCAGCAGGAAGGTCAGCCCGTAGGCCAGACTGTTCTGGTAGTTGATCCCCACCAGCAGCATCAGCAACAGCGCCACGGCAAAGGCAGCGCCCACCCGGCTGGGCAGGATGAAGATGCGCCGCTGGTTGAGGCGCACACTGGCCGCTGGTGGAATCCGCCTGGCCAACCAGCGTCGCCACAGTGGTTTCAGCGCTGCACGCATCAGAGCGCCGGCACTTCGCGCAACAACCACTGCACCAGGCTGCCACCACCGTGGCCGGTGGGGTCGGCACGCTCACGCAGGCGATGCCCGGCGACCGACGGCAGCACCGCCTGTACGTCCTCGGGAATCACGTAGTCGCGTTCGGCCAGCAATGCCCAGGCCCGCGCGGCAGCCAGCAGAGCCAGGCTGGCGCGCGGCGACAGGCCCCAGGCGAACTGCGGTTGACTGCGGGTCGCCTCGACCAGGCGCAGCACGTAATCGACCAGCGCATCACTGGCGCGCACCTTGGGCACCTCGGCCTGCAGGCGGGCCAGCTCGGCATGATCGAGAATCGGCTGCAAGCGCGGCAGCAGATCGCGCCGCGCATCGCCGAGTAGCAGCGCTCGCTCTGCGGCCTGTGCCGGATAGCCAAGTGACAAGCGCATGAGAAAGCGGTCGAGTTGAGATTCAGGCAGCGCGAAGGTGCCGCCACTGCTGACCGGGTTCTGCGTGGCAATGACGAAGAATGGCTCAGGCAGCGGCCGCGTCGCCCCCTCGATGGTCACCTGCCCCTCTTCCATGGCCTCGAGCAACGCACTCTGGCTTTTCGGCGTAGCGCGGTTGATCTCATCGGCCAGTACCAGCTCGGCAAAGATCGGCCCCGGGTGAAAGACGAACTGCCCGCTGTCCTTGTCGAACACCGAAGTGCCGAGAATGTCGCCTGGCAACAGGTCCGAGGTGAACTGGATACGCTGAAAACTCAGGCCCAGTACGCGTGCCAGAGCATGGCTGAGCGTGGTCTTGCCCATGCCGGGCAGGTCTTCGATCAGCAGGTGACCGCGCGCCAGCAGGCAGGTCAGCGCCAGGCGTACCTGTGCCTCTTTGCCCAGCACCACCTCATTGACCGCATCGAGACAGGCATCCAGTTTGCTTCGCATCGTTCGCTCCTTATGCAGAACGCCGATGCTACTGGGCCGCAGGTGTACGGCAAAGCGCCATGACATTTTTGCTCACGAAACTGTGAGAGCCCGTACAAAGTCTGCTACGCATCGACCCTGCTGCATTGAAAATCGACAGAGCAACCATCGATGTTGCATGGCTTTGGCTCGCAAGCCGCAGAACAGCCTCCGAGAGACTCGCTCACAGCCGGAAATGTCCGGCCAGCCCCTGCAGCTCGCGCCCCAACTCGGCCAACTGGATGCTCGAAGCAGCCGTCTCATCCATCGCTGTGGCCGACTGATCGGCGATGTCCCGGATCGAGGTAACGCTGCGGTTGATTTCCTCGGCCACTGCCGTCTGCTGCTCGGCCGCGGCAGCAATCTGCTGGTTCATCTCGAAAATCAGCGCCACCGCTTCGGCGATGGCGGCCAACGCGCCTTCGGTCTGGCTTGCATCAGTCACCGTCAAGCTCACCAGACTGGCGCTTTCCTGCATGTCCGCCACCGCTCGGCGACTTCCTTCACGCAGCGCGGCGATCAGCGACTCGATCTCGGCAGTGGATTGCTGGGTGCGCTTGGCCAGCGCCCGCACCTCGTCAGCGACCACCGCAAAACCGCGCCCCTGCTCGCCAGCGCGCGCGGCCTCGATAGCCGCATTCAACGCCAGCAGATTGGTCTGCTCGGCGACGCTCTTGATCACGTCCAGCACCGCATCGATACGCTGCGTGTCCTGACTCAGGCGCTGGATACTCGCCGTGGTGGCGTCCATGGCGCTGGCCAGCTGCTCGATACGCTGCAAGGTCTGACGCACCACCTGGCTGCCATTGCCGACACGCTGATCGGCCTGCTCGGTCGAGGCAGCCGCAGCTTCGGCATTGCGCGCCACTTCATGCACGGTGGCGGTCATCTGGCTCATGGCAGTGGCGACCTGATCGGTCTCCAGCTTCTGTCCATTGACGCCCTGCCGAGTCTGTTCGGCGGTCGCCGAAAGCGATTGAGCCGAACTGGAAATCTGCGCGACACCGCCTTGCAGGCGACCGACCATCTCCCGCAGGTTTGCCGCCATGCTCTGCATGGCTGCGAGCAGTTGGCCGATCTCGTCGCGGCGATCCTGCTCGATGCGCACGCTGAGATCACCGCCTGCGATGGCTTCGGCAAGGCCGATCACGCGCTTGAGCGGCCGCACGATGGCCAAACTGATGGTGACTGCCGCGCCCAGCCCGAACAGAAGAGCCAGCGCCGCAGCGAGTACGATCAGCCCACTGCTGGACTGCTGATCGGCCTGCATGACCTGACGCTGAGCCACCAACGCCTGATCGACCTTATCGAGCAACTGCTCGACCTGCGCAACCAGCTGCAGATAGACCTGCTTCTGCTGTTGCAGTTGGGTGGCGTATTCCTTGAGGCGCTCGTTGAAGGAGTCGACATTGACCACCACCTCACCGAGCACGGCGGCGTATCCCGGATCGTCCAGCGCATCGCGCAACTGCGCAGCCAACGCCTGGGCTTCGCCAGCCTGGGCGATCTCGGCCTGTTCGCTTGCATCGCTGCGGCGGCTGGCCTCCAGGCGCTGCCGAGCCTGATCCAGCGCCTGCAACAGCAGCTGATGGATCTTGCCGACCTGACCGGCCTGCACAATCGAGTCGCCGCCCTGTTCGCCCTGGGTACGCTTGAGCAGGTCAACGCCATCTTCGGCCAACCCTTCCTGCAGCAGATCGAGGCTGTTGGCGGCACTGATCACCAGCCAATCTGCGGCCTGCAGGGACAACTGCATGCTGTCGGTCAGTTCGACGTAACGGGAAAAGGCATTGCGGTAATCGCCCAGGGCGGGTTCGACCTGCGCCAGAATCGCCGCCGTGTCACTGTCCAGATCGCCTTGTAACGCTGCGCTGACCTGCAGGATGGCATCGGCCTGTTCGGCCAGTCGCTGGGCGTGCTGGCTGTCGCCATTCAGTGCGAACGCCTGCTCGCTGTGACGCATACGCAATACCTGCTCGCCCAGAGCACTCATGCGCTGCTGCAATTCAGCACCCGCGCTCACTTCGCGTAGCGCCAACAAGCCGGTGCCAGCCACCAGCGCAGTGAGGCCAAGCACCAGCGCAAAGCCCAGCATCAGTTTGCTGGCCGTACTCAGACTGGCCAGCCGATTCGCCAATGAGCCACCCATGACATCCCCCTGCCTACTGCAGCCAGCCCCGGAATTCTGGAACATAGAAGCGCAGCCTTGCTGGCGACAAGCCAGCAAGTGCCAGGATGGCCGGAACAGTTAACTGGACGTCGTTTTCAGAACGACTTCAGGGACGTTGCATCTGGAACAGATCACGCGTGCGGCAATAGGCGCTGCCGCCGAGACGACCGACAAGGTCGAGCTTGAGTGGATCGAGACGGCCCTGCTCGTTGAGCACGGCGTCATCGATATGCGCCAGCAGCACCTCGGCGAAGATCAGGTGGCAATTGGGCTGCTGCGCTGGATAGGGCTGGATCTGCGCCACCCGACATTCGAAGGTTACTGGCGCACCAGCGACACGGGGTACGTTCAGTCGCTCGCACGGCAGGCTGGCAATGCCGCAATGGGCGAACTCGCTGACCTCATGCGACAGAATCGCGGCACTGGCGTTCATCGCCTCAGCCTGCGCATGGCTGACCAGTTGAATCGCCAGCTCACCGGTGGCCTGGGCGTTACGCAAGGTGTCCTTGAGGCTGCCGTCATCACGGGTGTTGACGTTGACCAGCAGGGTCGGGGGATTGTCGCTGATCACCTGGAAGAAACTGAACGGCGCCAGATTGGCCACGCCCTCGGGCGAACGGCTGGAAACCCAGGCTATAGGCCGCGGGGTGATGCTCGAAGCCAGCCAGCGGTAGGCGTCCAACGGGCTCAGGGTGGTGAAATCGAGTTGCATCAACGCCCCGCTCGCGATTCGCGGATGTAGAAGCGCGCACGCTCGGCCTTGCTGGTGCAACCGGCATAGGCCTCGAACTGCTGCTGGGTCTTGGCTGCAGTGAGCAGCGAAAGTGCTTTGGAATAGCTCACAGTACCGGCGAAGCCCTCGGCCTCGGCGATGCTCAGCTCCTTCCAGGCGGCATCCAGCTGATTGGCGCAGGTATCACGGTAAACGGTCTTGCCGGCGCAGCCGGTCAGCACGACCGCCAGCAGCGGCAAACAGATCCAGTGTTTCATTTCGACCACACTCCTCGAACGGATATGACTACGGGTTGGCCCAGTCTATGACGCTCCGGCCGGGCGAAAGTGCCCGGCTCCCGGCCGTTTCGCTTGCACGATCATACTCATGCCTGCTGCCCGCTGGCGAACCACTGCGTGCAATATCGTGCTCAGGGTGAAAAATCAGCTTCCCTGCATGGCGCCGCAAAGCAGCGCCCGCCTGCCAGTGAACGGATCAAGGTAGCCATCGACGAATTCTAGCAACGGGTCTCTTGGCGCCGCCCCACCTCAGGGGTAAGGTCGATGCCTCTGTGAGGAATATCGTCAATGAGCAAGAAAGTAGCGCTGGTATTAGGCTCCGGGGGCGCACGTGGTTATGCGCACATCGGCGTGATCGAAGAATTGCAGGAGCGGGGTTACGAAATCGGCTGCATCGCCGGTTGCTCCATGGGAGCCGTGGTCGGCGGCGTCTTTGCCGCTGGCAAGCTGCGCGAATACCGCGAGTGGATAGAAAGCCTGGATTACCTGGACGTGCTGCGCCTGCTCGACGTCAGCTTCCGCCTCGGCGCCATTCGCGGTGAGCGGGTATTCGGTCGCATTCAAGAGATCGTCGGCGAGGTGGATATCGAAAACCTGGATATCCCCTTCACCGCTGTCGCCACCGACCTGACCAACCAGCAGGAAATCTGGTTCCAGGAGGGCTGCCTGCACCAGGCGATGCGCGCTTCGGCGGCAATCCCCAGCCTATTCACACCAGTCATCCAAGGCAAGCGCATGCTGGTCGACGGCGGCCTGCTCAATCCGCTGCCGATCGTGCCAGTGGTCTCCAGCCACTGTGACCTGATCGTCGCAGTCAACCTCAACGCCACCAACCAGAACCATTACCAGTTGCCGGTGATCGAGCGCCCCGCGGCACTCAAAGGGCGCATCGACCAGTTGATGAGCAGCCTCGGCTCACGCCTGCCGAGCTTTCGTCGCAAAAGCGAGGATGAGGCTCTGCTGCTCGCCGAAGAGCAGCGCCTCGCGGATGAAGTCAGCCCGGCCGCTGCACCAAGCCGCAAACAGGATGGGGATGAAGCAGCGCCGAAATCCGCCAGCGGCTCGCGGATTGCCGAGTTCAGCGGCCCGGCTTCGCTGCTGGAACTGGTCAACCAGAGCTTCGAAGTCATGCAGACCTCGCTGGCGCAGTACAAGATCGCCGGCTATCCACCGGACATCCTGATCAACGTCCCCAAACGCGCCTGCCGCTTCTTCGAGTTCTACAAGGCGCCGGAGCTGATCATGCTCGGCCGGCAGATCGCTCGCGACACCCTGGACAAATACGAAAGCGAGCGCGGCTGATCAGTCGCGCGGTTCCTCGCCAGGCAAGGGCTTGTCCACCACCGCTTCGGCTGGCGGCGCCTTGTCCGCCACCCAGTCGCTGAGCAGGCTGTAGGCCACCGCCAGCAGAGTCGGGCCAAGGAACAGGCCCATGAAGCCGAAGGCGAGAATGCCGCCGAACACCCCCAGCAGCACCACCACCAACGGCAGGTTGCCACCGCGGCTGATCAGATAGGGCTTGAGGATGTTGTCCACGCCGCTGATGACGAAGAAGCCCCAGACGCCAAGGAAGATCGCCATGCCGATTTCCCCCTGCCAGACCAGCCAGGCCACCGCCGGGCCCCAGATCAGCGGCGGAATCATGATAAAGCTGAAGGCGAAGGTCAGCAGGCCCAGCACCAGTGCGCCCGGCACGCCGGCAATGACGAAACCGATGTAGGCCAGCACGGCCTGCGCGGCGGCGGTACCGATGACCCCGTTGACCACCCGCTGCACGGTGCCGGCGACCAGTTCCAGGTAATGATCGGCACGCTCGCCGATCAGCCGCTCCAGCAGGCTGTGGACGAACACCGCCAGCCTTGGCCCATCACGATAGAAGAAGAACACCAGCACCAGGCTCAGTGCCAGCTCGACCATACCGCCGCCGATCTTCGCACTGCGCGCCAACAGCCAGTTGCCCACCTGCCCCAGATACGGACGCACGGTATCGAAGAATGCGGCGCCCTGCTGGTCGATGGTGCGCCACAGCTCAACCAGTCGTTCGCCTACCAGCGGTACACCGGCCAACCAACTGGGCGGCGGCGGTAGACCTTCTACCTGCAGATCCTTGACCAGCGCGTTGGCATCCTTGATGTGATCGGCGAGGTTGAACCCCAGCCAGATCAACGGCACCGCCACCAGCACGACCCACACCCCGGTCAGAATGCCCGCCGCCAGCGACAGACGGCCATTGAGCAGTTGCGTCAACAGCCGCATCAACGGCCAACTGGCGAACGCCAGCACACCTGCCCAGAACAGCGCCGACCAGAATGGCGCCAATACCCAGAGACTGGCCGCCAGCAAACCGAACAACAGGATCTGCACCAGCAGACGATCATTTGTGGCCATGAAGCGAAACTCCCTTCGACGAAACGACAAAGCGCCCATGATGGGCGCTCTGCAACAGGCGATTGCGGGCGATAGCTTAACGCAACAAACGTACGCTCAGTGCGCCATCCTCACCATCGCCCAGCTCCAGGCGAGCTTCGCGCACGCGCTGCTCGATCAGGGCCTCGCGCCAGGGCTCCGCCTGATCACCGGACAGCGCGACGCGCAAGGTACTGTCCAGATTCAGGCTGCGTGCCAGCACTTGAACCCAGGCGCTATCGGCCTTGGCGTCATCAGGTAGCTTCAGTTGCCCATCGGTACGCAACTGACGCAACAGCGTCGCAGGTGTCGGCAACAGCTCGCCAAGCGGAGCAGCGGCGTCCAGTTGCTCGACATGCAGATAGGCACGGCGGTTGCCGCGGGTGATGCTGTAGAGCGTCAGCAGACTTTCATGATTCGGCTCGGCCAGACGCAACAGTGCATAAGACTGCTGATCATCGGAGCCATACAGCGTGGCATTGCCGAATACCGAGTTGGCCCACAGGCTGCTCGCACCGCACTCACGCCCTTGGCACCAGTAGAGCAGCTCGGCGCCCTGCTCCAGCAAGGCCTCGCGAGAAGCGCCGAACACCTGGTCGGCGCTGTGGGTGCGTGGAAGTTCGTAGGTCACCGCAGTGTGCTGGCCCTGCACCAGAATCTCCCGCTCGTAACGCAGGCGGCCGCTGATACGGCGAATCGAGCCCTGCGGATAGATGCGTTCGACATCCGGGGCGTCCTTGAAAGCGACGATGTGACTTGCCGGGAAGCGAGGAAGAACCTCGAGGTCACGGCTGCCAGGAAGATCGGCCGCCAGCACGGCACCGCTGCAGAACGTGGCAAACACCGCGGAAAATAGCTTCATATGTCCCTTCATCGAATGGCAATCCGTTGAAAGAAAGCGGCGGGTAAACGTGCGATGCAGCGAGTGGCGACTTTTTGCGGGTCGATCATGCGATCCTCCATGGCAGACCGCCACACCTTTCCCCACGACCACAGGCAAGTCAAGGCAAGCGCAGGAATGGATTGAAACAATCCGCTACACGTTGTGCGCCTGCCTCGTCATCCAGATGCAGATGGTGGCCGCCCGGCAAGCGGTGAATCTCGAACGGCAGATCCTGCAGCAACGCCTGTACGGCGGACTGGGTGCCCATCATGCCCTGCTCCGCCAGCACCAGGCTGACCGGGCATTGCAGCGCACGGACGAAGGCCTGGGCATGCGCCCAGCTCAGGCGCAGCGGCGACGGCAAGGTCAGACGGCTATCAGTGCGCCAGGTGTAGCCACCCGGCACCGGCATCAGCCCACGCTGGGCCAGCAGTTCTGCTGCCTCGCGACTGACTGCACCAACCCCCTTCATGCGCGCTTCGACAGCACGCGCCATCTCGGCGTACACCGGTTTGCGCTTGTCATTCAGCGCCTGTCTGGCGCGCAACGCTTCACCGAGCTTCTGCGGCGCCTGTTCGGCCTCACCGGTATAGGGCACCAGGCCATCGATCAGCGCCAGGCGCGCAATCCGCTCGGGCATGGCCGCCGCCAGCAGCACCGAGGTAATCGCCCCCATCGAGTGACCGAGGATGGAAAACCGCTCCCAGCCAAACTGCTCGGCGACCTGCAGCACATCAAAGGCATAGTCCCACAGCGCATAACCGGCCCCTGCCGAGCGATGTTCGGAATGACCATGACCGGCAAAATCCAGGGCCACGATGCGCAGACCTTCGAGCTTCGGAGCCAGACGCACGAAGCTGGCGGCATTGTCCAGCCAGCCGTGCAAGGCCAACACCGGCACCCCATCGTCCGGCCCATACAGGTGAGCCGCCAGTTCGATATGCGGCAAGCTCAGGCGAACTTCCTCGAAGCCATTATTCATGCGCGCTCCTCATGCGAGTCATGCCAGCGGTTGAACAGTTGGCGCAGCAACGCAGCCGTATCCTGCGGGCGCTCCAAGGGAAACATGTGTCCGCCCGGCACGTGGTGATATTCGGCCTGCGGCATGCGCCGCAACAGTCGAGCGTGGTGCGGCAGGACTACCCGGCTATGACGGCCGCGCACCATGGCCAGCGGCACGGCCAATTGCTGAGGCCGACCTGGCGAGGTATGCGGCACGTTGCGATAAATGCTGATTTCCGTGGCCGGATCGAACTTCAGACGCAAACCCTGCTCCGCCACCTGCAGGCCATGGCTGACATAGGCGTCGAGACATTCGGGATCGAAACGGCGAAACAGACTCTTGCCGGCAAAATACTCCCGCGCCTCGACCGGATCGGCGAATGCCTCCCGGCGTCCGAGAGTACGTCCGGCTGGCGTAATGCGATCAATGAATCCAAAGCGCTTGGCGGCACGTATCACCACGCGGTCGACCAGGGTCAATACCGGCGAGTCGAGCATCACCACGCCGCGATACAGCTCGGGCCGGCGCAGTGCGGCGTGATAGTGCAGAACGCCACCCAGCGAGTGACCAACACCCCATATCGGTTCATCGCTCTGCTGCAGATGGTGGATCAGCTCATCCACCAGATTGTCCCAGTTCTCGTTGACCGGGAACTTCGGATCATGGCCATGCTGCTCCAGGTAGCGCACCTGATAATCCGGGGCCAAGGCGGCGAACAGCTTGCCGTAAGTAGCAGACGGAAAACCGTTGGCGTGGGCGAAGAAGATCGGCTGCGACATGCGCAATTCCTGCTGATAGGTATTCGCCGATTCTCCAGTAGCACCGCCAGGCCTGCAATGACCGTAATGGTCAACCATAACGGCGCACTGGCCAGATATATCCAGTCGTTGAAAAGCCACTTGAGTTAGCAATAGGATAAGCAAGGATTGGTAGGCGCCGCCCCTCAGCGTAATCAGTGCTAATGGGCTATGCAGCCATGGCAACGCCAGTCCAGCAGCGCAGGTTACCAACACAGAAAGACAACAAACGAGCCCGACATGCCCCAGCCCACAAGGCAGCCAGCACGACCTTGCTTACAGACTGGCGTGCAGGTTTGGATGACGCGCCGTGCATGAGCGATGCAATAACCAATGACAAACTGTCGAAGCTGACTGTGCCGGCCTCACCACGTGCCCAGAGTTAAAACCCTGAAATGACTGACAAACCCTACACTCTCATGCCCAGCACAGTGATTGCCCAGAGCTCGCCCGGCGTATCAGCCATGATGGGGGAACACCTGATCATGCTGAGCATTGAGCAGGGTGCCTACTTTGATCTGAACCCAACAGCAAAACTGATATGGGAATCGCTAGTCAGCCCTCGCACAATGCATGAGCTATGCATGATTATCCATGAAGAATACGAAGTCTCTGAACAACACTGCAAAGATTCGGTAGAGAGTTTTGTTTTGGAGTTATACAAAGAAAACATGGTTTCCTTGCAAAACCTCACCACCCAAGCGATCGAAACATCGCAAGCTTAAAGCCATCAAACAATCCCAGTAGCCGAGAAAATCATGCAAAAAGCAGACACCAAGCAGCGCAAAAATACCAACAGCTCAGCCTCTTCTGCAAAAAAGGCCTTTATTGCTCCAAGGCTGGAAAAACTGGACACCGCGCTAACCAAAAGTGGCACGGGAAGCTTTAGTAACACTGATTTCTCTACGTATTCGAGCTAACATTAAGGCTCCGAAACACCCCTACTAACAGGACATCTTTTCACAGTATCGACAAAACGCTCACACTGACATCAGCGCCCCACTGCACAGAGCGTCTCTGATATCCAAGAAAAGAAGCCAACACAACGAATATTAGCAAAACGGAATTCACGAATTTCAGGGGCATTCATAGGCGCACAGGCTCTTGCCCACTGTATCTATATCTGCAGCAAGCACAGTAGCGCGGCAATATATATTTCATCAATCCCAGCCAGAGCTGGGCCAGCTCTAAAACAGGAATTAACTAACCACTATAAGCAGAATACTTAGACCTGCTTGGAATGAGCGCCTCATCTGATGCCCAACCAAAAGACCAGCATTGTTTGGCTTCACTCAGGCGCCATCAAGAATGAGAACTATGGAAACTTCCTCCAACGAGTATTGAAGCCATGCTCATTATGGCAGAACGATCCTCTAATCAAGGTCACGGAGCTCTCCATACATGCTCCGGAAGCTTTCGACCTTTCACTAAATTGCGATCTACTGATCGTTATTCAGTGCGATGCCCACTGGCTATGGAGCGTTATTCAGCACAGAAAAAAGGTCAACCGAGCGACGCTATATGAAATCAATGACGATATCGCCTCACTTGGCGACTGGCTGCCTGCGACTCATTTACTGAAGTCCACGTTAGGCCGACAGCATCTACTGAATCTAGCTCATTGCTGCGATGCAGTTTTATTTTCATCTCAAGAACTAGCCAAATATTATCAAGTATTACACCCCGTACGGCTGGTCAGCGACCCATGGGTTAGTCCCCTTCTCCCCAATACCCCCAAGCAAGATGGATTCGTCATTGGCTGGGGAGGTTCGACCACCCACCTGGATGACCTGCTGTGGATTGCCCCAGCACTAAGAAAATTTCTTGAAAGCCGCCCCGATACTCGATTTTCGATCATGGGTTGTAATGAAACGCTAAGCGAGTTCTTGAACGCATTACCGTCTGCGCAAGTCGTGCATACTCCTTTTGGGGATGAGACCGAATACTTCAATTTTTTACAATCGCTGCATGTAGGTATAGCCCCGCTCAAAGACACTCGCTTCAACCGCTGCCGCAGCGACGGCAAATTCGTCCAATACTCCATCAATGGCTGCGCCAGCCTTCTCAGCAACATAGCCCCATTTCACGCTCATCACGAGCGAGCCATTCTCTTTGATTCACCAGAAACCCTGCATGAGGGACTGGAGCGACTTTATCGGGATCGCTCAACACTACATAGACTTGCAGATACGGCCCACCAATGGGCACGAGAACATCGAAGTCCGTTAGCCGTAAAGAATCATCTGGAGTCGATATTTTCGATGTTCCTTCCCCAGATGCCTCATGGCAAGCAGATGCTCTGGCCTGAAAAAGAACGAAATATATGGTGGGCAATTCACGACGCGATGAGCGCGCAGGATTACGAGCAATCGATCCTGCTGTGCGAGAAGCTGCTGGATGAACACGCCGACCTGCCTCAAGTACGCTGGCTATTGATACAGAGCCTGCTTGCCGCAGGACAGAGAGAAAAGGCATTCGACGCAACACAGGCCCCCACCCACAGCGCCATCTGGGCGGATGAGTTTTCTGCACTGGCCCACTCAATTATTCCGCCATCGGATATTCAGCGTAAAGCAAGCCTTTTAGGGAAATTACAGCATCCCCTGAAAAAGATTCAGCTCAAAGGACTGCCAGCAAAAGACTTGGAATACCATTTTCGACTGACACTAGACTGGCTACCTTACGATTACTTTTGCTTATTTGGCCTGATCCAGATATTAGAGAAACACAGCTCAGAAAGTAAAGAGCTGGATATACTCAGAGCGCGCGCTAGCCTCCTGATACCAGAAAATTCATCGCAGCGTTGATCATGCCCAACTTATATTATTACCGAACATTCGGGCTTAACCTTGCCGTCAATCGCCCCATTCACTTCCTAATCGAAACCGATGCCCAAAAACCTGACTGTCTAATCTTATTGCATGGCAGCACTTCTCTTGCAAAGGTACCTCCGCAGGCCAGGCAAACCACTCCCACTTCCTGCGAATGGACATCAGATGACAGGGGAATAGTCATCCGATTCCATGATCCACTGAACCGTGGGGAAGTTGAGTTCAAGCTGCAATCGAGCGGGAATCAGCTGGACGTTTGGTGGACCCCAGAGGTGGACGTGCATGATGTAATACGTGTATGCACCTCAATCATGATAGGCCGCATCTTGAACGCACTCGGAAAATTGGCTCTACATGCCAATGCAGTTCAAGTTGGTGGGTCATGTATTTTGCTGGCTGCGCCATCGGGCGCAGGTAAGTCCAGCACCACAGCAGCACTCTTGAAAGCTGGAGCAACCTTGCTCAGCGAGGATATCGTCAACATAGACAACATCAACAATCAATTCATTGCCGCCCATGGTTTTGCTCAGTTACGACTATGGCCAGACACTGCATCCGAGCTGCTTCCTGATATGACTTCATTGGAGAGCGTCTATAAACGAACAGCACTGACGGGCGACAAGCGTTATTGGGATCTTGCACGGCAACCTGATTCATTCCATCCGAAAGACAGCCCGATACAGGCTATTTACCTGCTGGGAGAACGCAGCAAGGATCGAATATCAGCACAGTTACTACCTGCCAACCTAGCCATAGGCTCACTATTGCATCAACTGTATCTGGGGCAGCCTGCTCATCCAGAGCTATGGCAAAGCCCCTTCCTGGCGCTGGTCAAGCTGGTGCAGCAGGTTCCTGTTTTTACCCTGCAACTACTAGAGGGCTTGCACAGCCTACAGAGTGCTCATGATTTCCTGTTATCGCACCTCACAAGCATACCGAATGACCAGGCAAGCGGGCTCTGAACATGGCAATTCTCGTAGACTTTGCAGAAAAAAAATTCACTCAGACCTCGGCAAACCAGAGCACGCAGCCACTCCCTGAAAAAGACTGCATACTTGGCTACCACGCCCGAATTGATAACCTATCCGAACTGAAAGCCAAACTTGGCTTGAATGATTCTTTCACCCACAGTATTACGACTCAGGCACTACTACTCCTGGCATTCGAGCACTGGAATGTTGATATGTTTCGACACATCAGAGGAGATTGGTGGCTTGCTGTCTGGGATGCCAACAGACAGTCGGTGATACTGGCAGTTGACCCAAGCAGTCCAACCACCTTGTTCCATGCATGGACAACAACAGGGCAACTGGCATTTTCCGCATCACTAACTGACATTCTGAATATTGAAGGCATTCCCCAAGAACTGCATGAAGCGCGGATATTGAGCTATCTTTTACAATGGATACGCTATAGCGATTTCTTGCAGACAGAATATAAAGCCATTCGCCAGATCGGCTCGGCGACCTTCAATATATTCAAATCAGGCACAGTACAGACAGAAACCTACTGGCAAGCCACTCAATTTCAGATAAAGCAAGCCAACACATCCGAAGAGTACGTTGAAGAGTTCTTAAGACGCTACCGGCAGGCTGTAGTCAGCAGATTACCCCATACAGGCAATGCGGCCAGCATGCTCAGTGCCGGCCTGGACTCAGGCTCGGTCACCGCCTTGGCTGCTAACGCCTTGATGAAAGAAAATCGTGAGGTATGCGCCTACACTCACGTCCCTGTTCAAGAGGCTAAAAATCTATGCCTGCCCGGAAACCTGGTCAATGAATGGCCCGCCGCTCAACAACTCGCAACGATGCATCCCAATATAAAGCACATCGCACTTGAGAGTGACCATCTCAATCCTATCAGCGCCATGGTCTTCATGCTTCAAGCGACAGGCAGAATGCAGGCGGCCACTGCGAACGCAACCTGGATTCATCATTTATATCAGACTGTCAAACAGGACGGCTTCGACACACTATTGAGCGGCCAGGCAGGCAATATCACTGTTTCATGGAGCGGTGGTCAGAGCAATTTTTGGGATTTATTACTCAGGAAAGAATGGACTCAAGCCTCATACTACATGCGTCACTGCCAGCAAAGCTGGCCCGGCAAACTGAAATTATTAGCACGCGACACGCTCCGCTATATCAACCCTGCCCGAGACTTTCCTCCCCTCCGCTTTACTCCAGCGGCAACGGCTATAGCGCACCCAGAGCTATGCCTGCACTGGCAACGTAGATTCGAAACTGATTTTATATTGGAGCCTGCCACGATTACCAAACACCGGCAGTTTCGTGACCATATGTTCCCCATGCTGACAACGGCCCACAGCTTTGGGCAATTAGCCGCCAGAGCCCATGGCATAACCCTGACCGACCCCACAAGCGATCAAAGTGTTTTCGAATGGTGCTTGCAAACCCCTGACGCAGAATTCATTAACGCCACTCAGAGCAGGCTGTTAATGAGAAATGCCATGCAAGGCATCATCCCTGAATCGACACGCACCACAAATCTCAGAGGACTGCAACCTGCCGACCTGGGGTACCGCCACAGCAAATACCGAGAGTCTGTCGCCTATGTTCTAGACTTGATGCACAACTCAGCCACGGCAGCTCATTACCTCAACCTGAACGCAATTACAAAATACTGGCATGGCGCTCAGGCCTCAAAGATGCCCGATAGAAACCTGTTTGACTTTCATCGAGGCTTACAGGCTGGGCTGTTCTTCCTAGTTCGGGAAGGGAAAATATCGAGCCACGACTTCTAGCGTACGGATACCTTAACTCAAATCAGGGAACTGCATGGAGCGAACCATGATGTCCGGGGCAGCCCCAATCAAGAAACCTAGAAAAGGCGACCTTTAGGACTCCTTACGCCAATAAACCCCGCTCCAGTCTATCCATTTCAGCGGAGCCTGAATGTTCCGTTCAAGTCGGAAGTCATCAATCGCCAATCGACAGGCCTCAAACGCACCATAATCGTCAACGACCACAAAACCATCAGGAACCACTTTGTCATATAGGTTGGTCAAGACTTCCATGGTTGACTGATATAAGTCAGCATCCAATCTGAGCAGAGCAAGCGGCCCACAATCCAGCTCTGGCAAAGTTTCACTGAACCACCCCTTGACCAGGCGTACATGATCGCTCCATAGCTCATACCGCCTGAAGTGCTCTTCGACTCTTTCCTGACTGAATGCCAGCCACGGGTAATTGGACTCGGTAAAATCCAAACCTTCATCTTGAGGCAAAGTAGCCGGTGGCAACCCTTTAAAAGAATCTGCCGCCCACACTTTGCGCTGTTCTTCACCGAACGCAACCTGTAATGCCCGCAGAAAAATACTGGCCCCGCCCTGACAAACTCCAGCCTCGAAAAAGTCACCCGGTATACCTTGCGCAAAAATTTTTCTCGCACAGTACTCCAGGTGATTCAACCGTCGTAGCCCTACCAGGGTGTGGGATAAGACCGTTACGAAGCCATGCCTTTTCTTTTCCAGAAGTTCGGCATATTTTTCTGCCTCAACATGCGAGATATCGCGCAAGTAGCGGCTACGGGTTAATCGATCCTTGGCAACGTGGTCACTTTGGAGATAGTTCACCTGCAATTCGTGCTCGGGGTATATCCAGTTTACCAAAGCACGCTTCAGCAGACCGAGGTAGCGTGAATGGAGCGACGACTCGTTTTGATACGGAGCAAGCGCAACAATCCAGCCAGCCGACTCCAGCTCATGCAGGAAAGGCAGAATGAACCGAGCGCATTCCCTTTCATCCACATCATATGTTTGGCATAGCTGCTCAACCATACTATCAAGTGTCTGCGGCTCATACAGCAACTGCAGTACGTCAAACGCCACCTGGTTCAGCTTGAATGAAGATAGATCACCCACATGAGCGACCAATGCACCATCCTCTTCAGGTTTCACCATAATTTTCTCAGGAGAGAAATACCAGCTCATTGACATATCGACCAATAGAATTAATGGGAGCTTAAGATAAAATACGATTTCTAAAAAATAGACGGAGCAAACTGGACTTGCCCCATAAAAGTTTTATCAGAACCGCCTGCCGAACTTTGTATCGAAAAATCAGCTCAGAATAAATCCTCTTGACCTACTGGTAAACGGTGTTCTCTTAATATTTTTGTTTTATCTGCCTCACCTACGTTTCTCAATGATTACTACAGCAGTAGATGCCCAAAGATGCTCGCAGCGACTAGTAGGAATACCAACCCGCAAATGACATCGATAACTGGGGCGACCTGCAGCAAGCGCTGGCGCATCAGCGGACGACTCAAGGTCAGGCCCAGCAGACTGAACCAGACCAGGCTCAGGCCGAACAGCAGCGCCGCACAAGCCACCTTGCCTGGCAGCGACATATCCGCCGGCACCAGGCTGCTGAGCAGCGCCAGGAAGAATACCAACGCCTTGGGGTTGCCCAGGTTGGTGAGTACACCGCGTAACCAGGGACCGAATACCGAAGGCGCCAGCTCGCCATCCAAGCGCCTGCTCCCCACGCGGCCACTCCACCAGGCACGTACAGCGCTGATCCCCAACCACCCCAGGTAAAGCGCGCCACCGACCTGCACCAGGTCGAACAACCATTCGGTACGGCTGAGCAACAACGCCACGCCACTGAGTACCAGGGTGCCATGCAGAAGAATCCCGCAAGCCAGACCCAAAGCACTGAGCAAACCCGCTCGCCGCCCCTGATGCAAGGCAGTACGTACCACCAATGCGACATCGGGGCCAGGACTGATAAGGGCTACCGCGAACACGGCAGCCAGCGACAGCAAGACGGACGTCTCCTGCATGGTGATCTCCAAGGGATAGAAGGGGTAAAACGAAAGTACGGACGAATCAGCCCTGGCGCAGGCGCGCCGGCGGCAGGCCGTATGTGCGGCGGAACAAGCGCGAGAAATGCGCCTGATCGTAGAAGCCCAGACGCAGCGCGATCTCACTCAAGGGCTCACCCGCCAACACCAGCGGTAGCGCCCGCTGCAAGCGCAGTTGGGTAAGCCACTGATGCGGTGGCAAACCCGTGTGCTGCCGGAATCGGCGTAGCACCTGCCAGGGGCTCATCCCGCAGAAACTCGCGATGTCTTCCAGCGACGGCGGATCGTCCAGGCGACTCTCCAACCAATCACGCAATTCTTGCCAGGTACGCCTATCGAAGGCGCTCTCCGTTTCGCTGACGCGTAATGTCGAGCCCATCTCCAGCAGGCTCGCCAGCGCTTGCCAGAGAGCAGTCTCCTGAGCCAGGGTCGAGCCCCCCAGCATCGCAGCATGAAACTGCTGCAGATGCTGCGACAGCTGCGGGTGGCGCAGACTGGAAGTGGTCAATCGCGGCGCGCCCTGACGGCCATCACTCAGGGTACGACTGGCCTCGTCGAGCCAGTGTGGATCGAAGGCCATCACGCGGATACGGTAGCTTTCGCCATCCAGACAGGCACCATCATGTATGCCTTCAGGGGCCATCAGCAGGACGTCCCCTGCCCCGACCTGGCGTCGTTCCCCGCGATAGTCATAGCGGTGCCGTCCCTGAACCAGCAGACCGACGTGGTATTCCAGGTGAAAGTGCCGGGGAAAGGCAAAGCGGCGGTACTCGGCGTCGATCAGGCGTACGCCGGGCAAACTGCTTTGAATGTGAGTGATGTGATCCATAGCGCGTACTGTAGCGCCATGGATCGGGCAAATCTTGGATGAAATTGCAGATATCGAAGCCTTTTCAAAGGCTAGCGAGCTAGAGTCGCGGCCACGCGAATCAAGCGAAGAACGTACTGGGCTGTAAATGAGTATTTGACCGGGCTGGCGTTCCTGCTTGATTTCAACGCCGCATGGACAACGCGCAGCAGACTTTGAACAGGCTCTCAGAGCTTCGGCGGCTGCTCACCCAGCGGCACGATGGCCATGGTCAGTCGCGAGATGCAGCTGGCCTTGCCGTCGTCGCCACTGAGGCGAATATCCCATACGTGGGTGGTACGCCCCAGATGAACCGGCCGCGCCACCGCATGCACACGCCCGCTACGCAGACCGCGCAGATGGTTGGCATTGACCTCGAGCCCGACACAGTAGAAACGGTTGCTGTCGATACACAGATAGCTGGCGGTCGAACCGAGGGTTTCCGCCAGCACCACCGAGGCACCGCCATGCAGCAGGCCGTATGGCTGATGAGTGCGCGAATCGATCACCATGCTGGCGCTGAGCGATTCGTCGTCAAAGGATTCGAAGCGGATATCCAGCACCTCGCCAATGCTGTTTTTCAGCGTTGTGTTGAGTGCCTCGAGATCGGGTGTTCGTTGCCACAAGCCCATGGAAGCATTCCTTGTGCATTGGAAGAACAGGGCCAGTTGCCTGGCCCATTGATGATCAGTCGTGCCAAAGAACCGTTTCGCTGCGCTGCTGCCACTCGGCGAAACGCTCGCCATAGGTACCTTCGATCACCGCGCGCTTGATCTTCAGAGTTGGAGTCAGGAAGCCATTCTCCACTGCCCAGACCTCCTTGACCAAAACCAGGCCTTGCAGACGCTCATGTTGATCGAGGCGACCATTGACCTCGGCAAGCAATGCCTTGAGGCTGCTTTCAAGCTCGCTTCGACTGTCGTTGGCCGCTTCCTGACGGCCCACATCGGACAGCACGCACAAGGCGATGGGTTGCGGCAGACCGTCACCGACCACACAGACCTGTTCGATGCGCGAATGCTCGCCGATGCGGTTCTCGATCGGTGCAGGCGCCACGTACTTGCCCTTGCTGGTCTTGAAGATTTCCTTGATCCGCCCGGTCAGCCGCAGATTGCCCTCGGCATCCTGCTCGCCCTTGTCACCGGTACGCAGGAAACCGTCATCGGTCAGTGCTTCGGCGGTCTTGGCCGGATCCTTGTAGTACCCCTGCATGGTCGCACCGCTGCGTACCTGAACTTCGCCGTCCTCGGCGATGCGCACCTCGACACCAGGGTTGTTCTGGCCGATCCAGCCCTGCTTGAACTTGCCCGGCAGGCAGACATGGGAATAACCGCAGTTCTCGGTCATGCCGTAGACCTCCTGGATCTCCATACCCAGACGGCGATACCAGTTGAGCAGCGCAATCGGCACCGGCGCCGCCCCGGACAGCGCATAGCGGATGGCGTCCAGACCGAGCCCGGCAAGCACCTTGCGCCCGACGATGCGGCCGATGATCGGCAGTTTCAGCAAGCGATCGAGTTTCTGCGCCGGCATCTTGTTGTAAACACCCATCTGGAACTTGGTCCAGATACGCGGTACGCCAAACATCACGGTTGGCCGTGCGCGCTTGAGATCTTCGAGGAAGGTATCCAGGCTTTCGGCGAAAAAGATCGTCTGCCCTGCATAGATGGATGCCAGTTCGACGAACATGCGTTCGGCCACGTGACAAAGCGGCAGATAGGAAATCAGCCGATCGTCTTCACCCACTCCGAACAGCTTGATGGCGTTGCCGGCGGCGAAGCCGAAATTGGAGAAGTTGTGCATCACGCCCTTGGGCGTGCCGGTCGTACCGGAGGTGTAGATGATGGTCGCCAGCTGGTTGGCGGCAGGCTTGGGGTCATCCTGAATCGGCGCACTGCGCTGCAGGTCGTCCCAGCTGTGATCGAAGGAGCCTTGCGGATGCAGCGGCAGGCTGATGGTCGGCATCCCCTGCGGCAATCCTGGCGCCATAGCGGCCCAGTCATCGAGCTTGCCGATGAAGGCCAACTGCGCCTCGGAATGCTCCAGCACCTGGCGCATGGACTCAGCTGTGAGGTTGGGATAGAGCGGAACCGACACATGCCCAGCCATCCAGATCGCCAGATCGGTAATGATCCAGTGCGCGCAGTTCTTGGAAACGATGGCGATGCGGCTGCCCTGCGGCAATTCGCGACTACGCAACCAGTTGGCGGTGCGGCGAGCCTGCTCGCCCACATCGGCCCAGGTCAGTTCCAGCAGTTGCCCGCCGCCAAGGGGTTGCACCATGTAGCGTTTGTTCGGGTGCCTTGCTTCACGTTCGTAAAACAGCTCGAGCGGCAAACGGATTGCATCAGCCACAGGGCTTCCTCCTTTGTTGTTTTTGTAGGAATCAACCAAGCACTTGCTTGGTTGACTATTCCACGCAGACAAAGGAGGTGCAAGTTAAGAAATGTTTCCCGCTGTAGCGGAAGGGGAAAACCCTCAGTGCGGATGGATCAGCGCCAGCAGTTCCATCAGGCCTGCCGCCGGTATGTCGCCCTCCAGCTCGGCCAGGCTGGCGGTACGCATCGGCAAGGGTTCCTGACGATGGCCATGCACCAGCAAACCACCCAAAGCCCCCACCAGCGGTTGGTGGGTGACCAGAAGCACCTCGGCGCTCTCACGCTCATCGAGATATTTGAGCGCCTCGCGTGGGTCACTGTCCGGCGTCAGCCACGAGACGGTGGTCAATGGCCCACTGAAACCCAGCTCGCTGCGCACCAGCTCCGCCGTTTGCTGGGCACGCACGTAGGGGCTGACGAGAATGGCAGTCAACGGTCTTCCAGCCAGCTGCTTGGCGGCCTGGCGTACTTCCTGACGGCCATGGGCGGTCAGCTCACGCGCCGCGTCAGTGGCCGCATGCGGCTCGGCCTGGCCGTGACGCAGCAACCACAACCTCACAGCTTGGGCTCCTCGTCACGCACCGGGTGCGGCGCAGGCGGAATGCTATGGGCGGTTTCGCCGTCCGGCGTACGTGGTGTCGGCCAGTCGGCGAACGGCCAAGGTTTTTCATCGGTATTGAAAGTGCCGAAACGACCGATCTGTGCCAGGTACTGGCTCAGGCTATCGCCAAACCCCATCAACCCGACGTTGGGCGCGCCGTAAAACAGGCGGTAGCCCAGTTGCAACAGCACCACAGCGCCCAGCACCAGTTCGGCCAGTTGCCAGACGATGAGGAAAATCACCATCCACAGAATGCGCAACACAATCGACTCGCGCTCCAGCTCCTGCTTTTCATCGCTCATGACTCGTTCTCCTTGATTGGCTGCCAGGCTCAGAAACCTGCAGTTGGGATGAAATCGACATCGGTCTTGGGTTCGCCACGCATCAGCAGTTCGATGACCTGCGCCAGCGTACGCCCCTCGAACAGAATGGCATGCAGACCGGCGACCAGTGGCATGTACACCTCAAGTTCCTCGGCACGGGCCTTGAGCACCTTGAGCGTATTGACGCCTTCAGCGACTTCGCCAAGTCGCTGCACCGCCTCCTCCAGGCTGAGCCCCTCGCCCAGGGCGAAGCCGACTTGATAGTTGCGGCTTTTCGGTGACGAACAGGTGACGATCAGATCACCCACGCCGGCCAGGCCGAGGAAGGTCATCGGGTTGGCCCCGAGCTTGACCGCGAACCGGGTCATCTCGGCCAGCGCACGGGTGATCAGCATGCTCTTGGTGTTTTCGCCCATACCCAGCGCCGCGGCCATGCCGGACATGATGGCGTAGACGTTTTTCAAGGCCCCACCCAGTTCGACGCCAAAGCGGTCAGCACTGGCGTAGACACGGAAGGTTCTACCATGCAGCGCTTGCTGCACACGCAGGCACAGCTCTTCGTCCTCGCTGGCGATTACCGTGGCGGTCAGGGCGTGATCGGCGACTTCCTTGGCCAGGTTCGGCCCGGAGAGCACGCCGATGCGCGCCTGCGGGGCGATTTCTTCGAGAATCTGGCTCATCAGCTTGAACGTCTTGGCTTCGATACCCTTGGTGGTGCTGATCAGCATCTTGCCCGCCAACTGCGCCGCCACCGGCTGCAAGGCATCACGCAGGGCGCTGGAGGGCAACGCCACCAACACCAGCTCGGCCTGCTGCAACGCCATGTGGATATCGCTGGTCGGCTCGATCCCCGCATGCAGTTTGACGCCCTTCAGGTAACGCGGATTCTCGCCGCTCTGGCGCATCTGCTCGGCCTGCTCGGGATCACGCATCCACTGCAGGACGCGCTGGCCATTCTCCGCCAGCAGGTTGGCCAGGGCGGTGCCGAAACTACCGCCGCCGAGTACGGCAATGGGTTGGAGCTGTGTCATAGGTCTTCCGAATGAGGCCATGCGTGATGGCGGTCTGCGGGCATTATACGGAGCCGAGAGTACCCGGCCAGGGCAAAAGTTCAGTGCTGACCGTCAGTTAAGGGAGCAAACGAGAATTACCGCAGAGTGCACGCGCCTGAAGCTGGCAAAGCGCGGCGGGTCGGTTAACATGCCGGATCGACGTTAATTGCCAAGGACGATTCGTGCCCACAGGCAACCCCTTGCCCCCGCCCTGCTCCCCTCGCCAACAGGCAGCAGCGCCGCACCTGACCAGGGATGGTACAGCCATGGCCCAGCGCCGCGGCTGGAACATCCATACCCGTACCCAGCTGATCAGCGTGGGCCCTGCCCTGCTGCTGACGCTGCTGCTCACCGGTTTTCTCACCTTCACCCGTCTGCAGGATCTGCGTCAGGAACAGGGACATACCGGCCAACTGATCGCCAATCAACTGGCCCCGGCTACCGAGTACGGCGTGCTCAACGGCAATCTGAGCACCCTGGAAAGCCTGCTGCGTGCGACCCTGAGCACGCCCGATGTGCGTTTCGCCGAAGTGCGCGATCGCGATGACAACATTCTGGTCTACGTCGAGCGCCCCAAGGAGCAAGGACACAGCTCACCGCAGGTCGAGGTGTTCCAGGCGCCGATCCGTCTGCAAGGCCCGCCATACCCGACAAACACCCTGCCGCCACTGGGCAAGGCGCTCGGCGACGGGTACCTCGGGCGCGTCGTGATCGGCATCTCCAACGACACCTTCAATACCCGCCAACAGGAAATCCTGCTCAAGGCCGGCGTCCTATCACTGTTCGCCCTGCTACTGACCTTTCTTCTCGCCAGACGCCTGGCACGCCGCCTGGCGCAACCGCTCAGCGCCATGGGTCAGGCGCTGGAGCGCATCCAAAGCGGCGACTACCGCCCTTCGCTGGTCGAACGCGGTAACGACGAACTCACCGACCTGGCCCGACATATCAACAACCTGGCCTGCGCCCTCGAGCAAAGTGGTCGCGAGCAGCAACTGGCCATTGCCGAACTGATTCAGGCCCGCGAGGAATCCGAACAGGCCAACCGCGCAAAATCCGACTTCCTGGCCATGATGAGTCACGAATTGCGCACCCCCATGAATGGCGTATTGGGCATGCTGCAATTGCTGGAAACCACCAGCCTCAACGACGAACAGACCGAATACGCAGCCCTGGCCACCGAATCCACCGAACACCTGCTCAAGGTGATCAACGACATCCTTGATTTCTCGCGGATCGAGCGGGGGGCGCTGGAGCTCGAAGCCATCCCGTTCAACCTGTTGGAACTGCTGCAAAGCTCGGTGCAGGTTTTCCAGCACAGCGCCCATCAGCGTGGTCTGCAACTGCTGCTGGAAACGCAGACAGGCCTGGAGCAACTGGAGGTCAGCGGCGACCCGACGCGCATCCGCCAGATTCTGGTCAATCTGATCGGCAACGCGCTGAAATTCACCGAAGAAGGCCACATTCGCGTGGAGACCCACTGGCAGCAACTGGATGACCAGGTGCTGTGGTTCACCTGCGCTGTTCACGACAGCGGCATTGGCATCGGCAGCGAGCGCCTGGAGCGCATGTTCGACGCCTTCCAGCAGGCCGACACCTCGATTTCCCGACGTTATGGCGGCACCGGCCTCGGCCTGCCGATTGCCCGCACCCTGGCCGAGCGCATGGGTGGCACCCTGCGCGCGGAAAGCCAACTTGGCGAAGGGTCGGTCTTCACTCTGGAGATTCCCCTGCCATTCCGCGAGCATAGTGGGCAGATGCCAAGCAGCGAGAATCAGGCGCTGAGCAGCGGTGACGGACAAGCCGTGCTGCTGGTCGAGGACAACCCGGTCAATCAGACGGTGATTGAAGCCATGCTACGCAGCCTGGGTTATCAGGTGAGCTTGGTCGGCGACGGCCAGCAGGCGCTGCAGAGTTTCGCCGATCACGACTACGCGGCAATCCTCATGGATTGCCGCCTGCCACTGATGGATGGCTACGAGGCGACGCGACAGATCCGCCAACAGGCCAAGGGCCGAGACATCCCGATCATCGCCCTCACGGCCAACGCGCTGCAGGGTGACCGCGAAGCCTGTCTGACTGCCGGTATGAACGATTACCTGGCAAAGCCCTTCAAACGTGCAGACCTGCAACGCATTCTGCAGCGCTGGCTGCCAGCCCGACCATAGGCGAGTAGCGCCTGTAATGCTGCGGGGTTACAAGGAGAAACTGCTGGTTCTGTGACAATGCCGAGGCAGCGGAGTACAACTGTACTCACCGACTGTGACTTTCACCACAACGCAACAGTCTATGACTAGGCTGCCGGCAGACGCCCCAAACGGGGGCCGGCCAGGACGATTCGCCCAGCCTTAGAAGCATGGGGACAATTGAGGAGCTCGCATGACAAAACAAAACGCCTATTCCCAGGAAGAACTGCTCGCCTGCAGCCGCGGCGAACTCTTCGGCCCGGGGAACGCGCAACTGCCCGCCCCAAATATGCTGATGATCGATCGCATCGTTCATATCAGCGAGAGCGGCGGCAAGTACGGCAAGGGCGAAATCGTCGCTGAGCTCGATATCAATCCGGATCTGTGGTTCTTTGCGTGCCACTTCGAAGGCGACCCGGTCATGCCCGGCTGCCTGGGCCTCGATGCCATGTGGCAGCTGGTTGGCTTCTACCTCGGCTGGCAGGGCAATCCCGGCAAGGGCCGTGCCCTGGGCTCGGGCGAAGTGAAATTCTTCGGTCAGGTTCTGCCGACCGCCAAGAAAGTCACCTACAACATTCATATCAAGCGCACCATCAACCGCTCGCTGATCCTCGGCATCGCCGATGGCACCGTGGCCGTCGACGGTCGCGAGATCTACAGTGCCGAAGGCCTGCGCGTTGGCCTGTTCACCTCCACCGACAGTTTCTGAAGGACTTGCACATGCGTCGTGTCGTGATCACCGGTCTGGGCATCGTTTCCTGCCTGGGCAATGACAAAGAAGCCGTTGCCGGCAGCCTCCGCGCGGGCAAATCGGGCATCCGTTTCAACCCCTCCTACGCCGAAATGGGCCTGCGTAGTCATGTCTCCGGTTCGGTCAACCTGAACCTGGAAGAACTGATCGACCGCAAACTGTTCCGCTTCATGGGCGACGCTGCGGCCTACGCCTATCTGTCGATGGAACAGGCGATCAAGGATTCCGGCCTCAGCGAAGAGCAGATTTCCAACCCGCGTACCGGTCTGATCGCCGGTTCCGGTGGTGCTTCCACCGTCAACCAGATGGAAGCCATCGATACCCTGCGCGAGAAAGGCGTCAAGCGCATCGGCCCATACCGCGTGACCCGCACCATGGGCAGCACCGTATCGGCGTGCCTGGCGACTCCGTTCAAGATCAAGGGCGTCAACTTCTCCATCTCCTCGGCCTGCGCCACCAGCGCGCATTGCATCGGCCAGGCCATGGAGCAGATCCAGCTCGGCAAACAGGATGTGGTCTTCGCCGGTGGCGGTGAAGAAGAACACTGGAGCCAGAGCTGCCTGTTCGACGCCATGGGCGCCCTCTCCACCCAGTACAACGAAACCCCGGAGAAAGCCTCCCGCGCCTACGACGCCAAGCGTGACGGTTTCGTCATCGCAGGCGGTGGCGGCATGGTCGTGGTCGAGGAGCTGGAACACGCTCTGGCCCGCGGCGCCAAGATCTACGCGGAAATCGTCGGCTACGGCGCAACGAGCGACGGCTACGACATGGTCGCCCCGAGCGGTGAAGGCGCGATCCGCTGCATGCAACAAGCGCTGTCGACCGTCGACACGCCGATCGACTACCTGAACACCCACGGCACCTCCACCCCGGTCGGCGACGTCGCCGAAATCCGAGGCGTGCGTGAAGTGTTCGGCGGCAAGGCGCCGGCCATCAGCTCGACCAAGAGCCTGTCCGGCCACAGCCTCGGCGCCGCCGGCGTGCAGGAAGCGATCTACTGCATGCTGATGATGGAAGGCAACTTCATCGCAGCCTCGGCCAACATCGACGAGCTCGACCCGGAAGTGGCCGATATGCCGATCCAGCTCACCACCGTCGAGAACGCCAAGCTCGACACCGTGATGAGCAACAGCTTCGGCTTCGGTGGCACCAACGCCACCCTGGTGCTCAAGCGCTGGGCTGGCAAGTAACTGCTGCTGCGGTAAAGAAAACGGCGCCTTCGGGCGCCGTTTTCGTTTCGTGGCCTGCCAAACACGTCAGACCTTGAAGCGCGCCACCAGGTTGTTCAAATCGACCGCCAGACGCGACAACTCCTGACTGGCTGCACTGGTCTGATTGGCTCCCGCCGAGGTCTGCATCGACAGGTCGCGGATATTGACCAGGTTGCGATCCACCTCGCGCGCCACCTGCGCCTGCTCCTCGGAAGCGCTGGCGATCACCAGGTTGCGCTCGTTGATCGAGGAAATCGCCTGGGTGATCTGCTCCAGCGCAACGCCGGCAGCCTGGGCCACCTCCAAGGTGGAACGGGCACGACCGTTGCTGCTCTGCATGGCGCTGACAGCGCGATCCGTACCGCTCTGGATGCCGCCGATCATCTGCTCGATTTCCTGAGTCGACTGCTGGGTACGATGGGCCAGCGCCCTCACCTCATCGGCCACCACGGCGAAACCACGGCCCGCGTCACCGGCACGGGCAGCTTCAATGGCGGCATTGAGTGCCAGCAGGTTGGTCTGCTCGGCGATGGATCGAATCACGTCGAGCACCTTGCTGATCTCGTGGACGCGCTCGGCCAATTGCTCGACCTCACTCGAGGTCGTGGTGACATCAGCCGCCAGCTGACCGATGGAGTCGACGGTCTGACGCACCTGCTCACGGCCATGCTGCGCGGTGACGTTGGACTCGCGCGAGGCCTCGGAGGTGCTCACAGCGTTACGCGCCACCTCCTCGACCGCCACTGTCATCTCGTTGACCGCGGTGGCGGCCTGTTCGATCTCGGTGTTCTGCTGATGCAGCCCGCGGGTCGAATCCTCGGTCACGGCGTGCAGCTCTTCGGAGGCCGACGCCAGTTGGTTGGACGAATCGGAAATGCTCTGAATGGTGCTACGCAGGCTCTGCTGCATGCTTTTCAGCGCATTGAGCAAACGCGCCGGCTCGTCACGGCCCTGAACCTGAATGTTCTGGGTCAAGTCACCAGACGCCACCACTTCGGCAAGCCGCACCGCTTCCGTCAGCGGCGCAACAATGCTGCGGGTCAGCATCAGCGCCAGTGCCACGGTGGCCAGCGCCGCCAGCACCATCATCGCCACCACCCAGGTGCGCGCCGAATCGAATACCTCGCCGGCCATGCGAGCAGCGTCGGAAGCACCTTTGCGGTTCAGCTCGGCAAGATCACGCAACGCCCGCGTCATGTCATCGGCATGTTGATTGAGCGTGCCGCGCGTCACCGCAATCGCATCGTCGAAGTTGCCCTGACTAACGAAGGCGACGATCTTGCCCTGCTCTTGCAGGTAGCCGGCTTCGGAACGGCGAAAGCCCTCATAGAGCGCACGCTCTTCGGGGCTGGAAATGAGCTTTTCGTAGGTCGAGTCAGCTACGTTCAACTGCGAGCGCAGGTCGTCGGCCAGCTGCAGGTTACGCTTCAGCTCATCCGGCTCGCGGTTGAGCATCAGGCGCAAGGTCACGGCACGCAAGCGCAGGATGTCCTGACTGACATCGCCCAGCGCGACCACGCTGGGCAGCCAGTCCTCATCGACGGCCACGGACTGCTTGCGCATTTCCGTCATTTGGTAAAGTGAAAAGGCTCCGAGCAACAACACCAACAGAGCCACCAGGCCGAACCCCAAAGCAGCCCGTGGTGCGATAGAAAGATTACGCAGCGACATTTTGTGCAACTCCCATTGCGCGCGGAAATCAGATAATCCCTCGCCATACCTGTCGAAGGATCTGATGAGATTAGGCTAATCTCTGGGAGCTTATCGGCGTAATTCCCTCACACTTGACAAGGAAAAAGAAAACCCTAGCGACGCAGTGCCTTGGCCATCGCCTGGTCGACGTGGTGTCGCCATTCGTCCTCGCGCCATTGCTCCTCCCGCCGCGCCTGCCAGTCATCGATGCGCTGCACGTCTTCGCATTGGCGGAAGCCATCCTCCCAGCCGCGGGCATACAGCGGCTCGGCCATGTAACGTGGTACGTCCTTGTCGAACTGACCAAGCGGGCCAACAGCCGAACGCCCACTGCTGCAACCGTCCTCGAAGCCGTCGACGAAGGTCGGCGGATAATTGGCTGCCAGCATCTGCTCGCGCAGGCTCTGACACCCCAGCAAGACCAGCAGCGAGAGGCCACAGATCAGCAAACGCGAGACCTTCATGGCTTCATACCCCCTCAATCGCGCCGAGCAGCCGATCCTTTAGCGCACACAGCGCCCATGCACTGGTGCTACAGGCACCTGTGGCCAATGCTGAACGCAACGCAGGAATGTCGGCGTCGCGCAGGTAACGCTCGGCGTCGCCCATACGCTCCTCGCCGCCAAAACCGCCACCGCGCATTTCTGCCAGCGCCTGTTCCTTGCTCCAGTTCTGGTAGATCACCCGGTACAGGGCAGCGATCAACCCGGTACGGTTCTGCCCATGCTTGCAATGAATCAAGACCGTGCCGCGACTCTGCGCCTGGCGGATGCTGCGCAGCACCTCGATGACGTCGGTGTCATCGATACGATCAGTGCGCAACGGCAGGTGTACCTGATGAACGCGCGGATCACCCAACCATTGCTCGTCGCCGCGCTGATAGAAGTTGATCACCGTGGCGATGCCGAGCGACTGCAGCTGCGGCCAGTCCCGCGCGACTGGCAATGCGCTGCGGTACAGGTCAGGCGTCATGCGATACAGGTTGATGCGGGTGTCCAGTGGCTGTGCCCAGCTGGCTGGGCGCACGCCTTGCACGGGCGCCGCCGACGTCGTCGCGCCCCACGCCATGCTCAGGGGCAGTGCCAACAACGCACTGACGAAAACCACGGCGGCCAACGCCAGGCGCAAGCCCTGTTGAAGTCTGTTCATCGGCAGGTTTCTCCCCAGACCACCTGATTCCCTGCGTTTTGTGCGACAGGCGCTCGGTAAAGCAGCCAGCGGTAGGTCAGCACGCAGATCACCCAGTCGATCAGCAGCGTCCACAGGTTGTGCGAGAGAAAGTGCGCGCCCTGCAACATCCGCCCCAGGGAAAACAGCGAACCCAGCCCCAACGCCACCACCAGCGCGATTCGCGCGGCACGTGGGCGGCGGTCGCGCAAGACGAAGAACAGTGCCAGCAGCGAAAATCCTGCTGAGGCATGCCCGCCCGGCCAGCATCGGCCGGGGTTGGCGGTGGGTGCACGTTCGCTCAGCAGCGGGGTGAACTGCTCCTGGCCACCAAACTCGCTCAGGCTCCAGGGGCAATGCATACCGGTCAGCGCCTTTAGCGGCGTGACCACCGAAGTCGACAGACCCAGCGCCAGCACCAGATAACCGAGCTGTCGGCGCCAGGCACGCAGCCGTGTCGGCATCAGGCTGAGCAGAAAGCCGGCGATGGCCAGAACACCGAGCATGATCAGCGCCTGCTTGGCCCGGTCATGCAGGATGTCTTCGAGCCAGAAACTGCTGCGGCCGATGAAGCCCTGGCCAGGTTCGTAGAACAGACGGGCCAGGGCGAAGTCCACAGGACTGGGATCGACTACCAGCAACAGCACCATCAGCAGCAGCGGAATACCCAGCGCCAGGCGAAAATCGAAATAACGAGATGGCATCTTCATTCCTTAGCGCTGGCTGAGCTGCTGGCTCGATTGAGCGTCTGGTTGCCAGGCGATCAGCCGTTTGCCGAAGGCATGACTGGCGCCCTGGTAGTAGGCGATGTCGCGCCGCAACAGCGGATCGGCATCATCCACCCGCCACTCGTGACTCAGGCCCAGAGCATCGTCGTGGCGACGCATGCCCTGGCGCGGGCTGAGAATCGCCAGGTTCTGCCCATCGAACAGGCCCAGATGTTGGTAGTTGCCGAGCAGTGCCCGCCCGGGCGCGTGGTCGGCGCGCAGCAGGTTGCGACCGAAGAAGGTAGAGACGTAATCCAGGTTGAGCAGACCAAGCAGTGTCGGCGCTACGTCGATCTGACTGGCCACATCGGTGTACTGCGCCGGTTTGACATACCTGGGCGAGTAGATGAACAGCGGGATCTGGTAGTTGGCCACCGGCAGATCCTCACGCCCGGCGCTGCCTGCGGTGTGGTCGGCGACGAAGACGAACAGCGTGTTGTCGAACCAGGGCTTGCTGCGCGCCTGCGCCAGGAACTGGCCGATGGCGTAGTCGGTGTATTTCACCGCACCCTCACGCCCCTCGCCGGAGGCGATGTCGATACGCCCGTCCGGGTAGGTGTAAGGCCGGTGATTGGAGGTTGTCATCAGTTGCAGGAAGAACGGCTTGCCGGCCGCATGGTCGCTATCGGCCACCTTCAGCGCCTGATGGTAGAGATCCTCGTCGGCCATGCCCCAGGCATTCTTGAAGCTCATCTCGGACTCATCGACGCTGCTCTGATCGACGATGCGATAACCATTGCCACCGAAGAAGGCGTTCATGTTGTCGAAGTATCCGCGCCCGCCATAGACGAAGACGCTGTCGTAGCCCTGCGCACCCAACTGCTGGCCCAGGCTGGCATAGCCGGACTCGCGGCCGATGCGCTTGACGATGGAGCGCCCCGGGGTCGGTGGTACCGACAGGGTCAGCGCCTCCAGACCGCGGTCGGTGCGCGTACCCGTGGCATAGAAATTGGTGAACACCAGGCTGTGCTTGCGCAACTCGTCCAGGTTCGGGGTCAACCCACGGGTATCGCCAAAACTGCCCAGGTACTTGGCACTCAGGCTCTCGATGGTGACCAGCACCACGTTGAGCTTGCGCGCCTGGCCGGGGTTGTCGATCACCCGGCGGATGTCCTGCGGATCACTGCCGATGAAGCGCGCATTGGGCTCGGCCACTTCGGCGCGCAACTGCTCGGCCACCGCAGCATCGGGCAAGGAGGCGTAGAACTGCTGATAGTCCAGCTCGTTGTTACGAAACGCCGCGAAGAACTGGTACGGGCCATTGCTCGCCAGCTCACGCTGGTAGGTATTGCCGCCCAGACTGCGCGGCGCGTCCTGCCCTACCAGGCCGCTGCACAGCCCGACCAGCAATGCCAGCATGAGCAGTGCATAGGCAGCGCGCAGTCGTGGCAAACGCGGCGCCTGCAACGCCGCACGCAACGGCCGGCGCAGTGCTACGGTCAAGCCGATGGCCAAGACCGCCAATAGCGCCAGCAGCGGATAGATCGGGTAGGACTCGAGAATGTTGTCGACGACCTCTTTGGAGTACACGAGGTAGTCCACGGCAATGAAGTTGAAGCGCACGCCGAACTCGTCCCAGAACAGCCATTCGGCCACCGCGGTGAAGAACATGGCGAACAGGCTGACGGCCGCCAGGGCGATCAACAGACGCTGATGCCAACGGCGTTGCCACAACCAGGCAGGACACAGCAGCAGGTAAAGCGCCAGAGGCGTCGCGGCATAGACCAGAAAGCTCAGGTCATAGATCAGACCGACGCCATACAGGCCAAGCAGGTTCGACAGGGCGACACCGGCATCGCCCAGATGTGCGATCAGCAGCACGCTACGAGTGAGGAAGAAAACCGCCAGCCAGGCCAGCAGAATGATCGACAGATAACGAAGTTGCGCGTAATGGAGCCGTGGCATCGTATGATCCTTGTAGGATGAACGAGCCGCAGTCTGCGAGGCGAGCTGTGAGCCTCTCGTCAAAGCCGTGTGAAAAAATCGTCAAACCCAGGAATAACCTGCGATGCGCATTCTGGTCATCGAAGACAACCGAGACATCCTCGCCAACGTGCTCGACTATTTGCAGCTCAAGGGCTTTTCCGTCGACTGCGCCCAGGACGGCCTCAGTGGCCTGCACCTGGCCAGCAGCGGCCACTACGACCTGATCGTGCTGGACATCATGCTGCCAGGCATCGACGGCTATCAGGTATGTAAGCGCCTGCGCGAGGACGGTCGTAGCGAGGTGCCAATCCTCATGCTCACCGCGCGCGATGCGCTGGATGACCGACTGCAGGGGCTCAACGCCGGCGCTGACGACTACCTGATAAAGCCTTTCGCCCTCTCCGAACTGGTGGCGCGCATCGAGGCGATCCTGCGCCGTAGCCGCGGCAGCCGTAAACGCCAGCTGCAGGTCGCCGATCTCAGCTACGACCTCGATACCCTGCACGTCAGTCGCGCCGGCCAGTTGCTCAAGCTCAACCCGCTGGGCCTCAAACTGCTGGCTATCCTCATGCAACGCAGCCCGGCGGTGGTACGCCGCGAAGCGCTGGAAGAAGCCCTGTGGGGCGATGATTGCCCGGACAGTGACAGCCTGCGCAGCCATGTTCATCAGCTACGTCAGGTGCTCGACAAGCCCTTCCCGACGCCACTGCTGCACACCATCCACGGCGTCGGCTATCGCCTGGCGGAGAACCCCGATGCTGTCTAAACAGCCCTTCCAGCGCCGGATTCTGATCGCGTTCGTGCTGATGACGGTGATGGTCAGCGGCCTGTTCTCGTTGAGCATCGTCGGTGTAGTGCATTTCATCGAAGAGCACCTGGTTTCCCAGGAAATGAGCCGCGAGCTAGGCGAAACCCTCAACGAGGACATTCGCCAGGGCCGGCCCCCACGCCTGGACAGCAGCACGCAGTTCTTTTCCTCTTACCATCCCGAATACCTCATCCCCGAGCAGTACTCGGGTCTGCAGGAGGGTTTCAACGAAGTCGTCAGCGGCGACGAGGCGTTCTACATCTACGTGCAGAAGATCAACGGCGAGACCTACATGCTGGTGCAGGAGCAGCAGGAATTCGAAGCCCGCGAGAATGCGCTGTTCAATGTGGTGCTGGCGGGTTTTCTGCTGACGGTGATCGCCGCCTGGGGCCTGGGCTTGATGATGGCGCGCAAGGTCATGGCGCCGATCAGTCGCCTGGCGCAGCAGGTGCGCCATCGCGACCAGCTGCATCCGCTGGCGCCGCCATTGGCGCCGGATTACCCGGACGACGAGATCGGCCAGCTGGCTGCAGCCTTCGACAGCACGCTGGGCCAGGTGCGCCAGTCACTGGAACGCGAGCGTCTGTTCACCAGCGATGTCAGTCACGAACTGCGTACGCCGCTGATGGTCATCGCCACTTCCTGCGAGCTGCTTGCCGAGGCGCCCCTGGGCCCACGCGAGAAGGAACAGGTGGCACGCATCGCCCGCGCCAGCGAGGAAATGCGCGAACTGGTGCAGACATTCCTGCAGTTGGCGCGCGACAAGAGCAACGAAGCCGTGTTCGTCGGCGACCGTACCCTGGCCGCCGTCGCCCATGAACAAGCCAGTCGCTGGGGCGTTCTGATGAAAGAGAAAGGCCTGGACTTCCAACTGCTCGAGGAAGGCCAGGACGACGGCCGCTACAACGCCACGTTCCTCGGTACGGTAATGGCCAACCTGTTGCGCAACGCCCTGCACTACACCGAGAACGGCAGTGTGCGCCTGATCCTCGAAGCGGGCGCGTTTCGTATCGAGGACAGCGGTGCCGGCATTCCTGCCGAGCAGCACGAGCGCATCTTCCAGCCGTTCGTGCGCGGCTCGCAGGCCCGTGGTGAGGGGCTTGGACTGGGGCTGTCGCTGGTCAAACGCATTTGCGCCAAACAGGGCTGGAGTGTCAGTTTGCAGAGCGAGCCAGGTCATACCCGCTTCCGGGTCAGCCTGAACAATGGCGCTTGACGAAATTTTCACGCCCCTTTGACGTGGCCTTGATGCCCTGCTCTTTAGGCTGACGAACGTATCCATCAAGGGACGTTCGTCATGCCCAAGCCTAGCCCCATCGAACTGGACTTTTCCCGCAAGTACGATTTCGAGCATTCGCAGCAATACCTGCACAAGCATCAGGATGGCCTGGCCCGACGCCTGTCGCACTGGCGCGACGTACAGGTGGCGCGCCGTGCATTGCAGATGGCTGATGAGCCGAACCTGGTACTCGACCTGCCCTGCGGCGCCGGGCGCTTCTGGCCGATGCTCTGCGAGCAGCCGAACCGGGTGATCTTCGCCGCCGACAACTCGGCCGACATGATCGCCACCGCCCGCGCGGCGCAAACGCCTGAAGTGGTGGCGCGGATCAACAGCTTCCGCACCTCGGCCTTCGATATCGACCTGGGCGCCAATGCGGTGGACTGCATCTTCTGTATCCGCCTGCTGCACCACATCGAATCGACCGAACACCGCCTGTCCATTCTTCGCGAGTTTCATCGCGTCAGCCGCGATACGGTGATCGTCTCGCTATGGGTCGACGGCAACTACAAAGCCTGGAAACGCCGCCGTCTGGAAGCCCGTAGAACGGCTCAAGGCCGCGCCACGGAAAACCAGAACCGCTTCGTCATCGCCCGCTCGACGGTGGAGGAGGAATTCCGCCGGGCCGGCTTCGGGATTCTCGGCCATCTGGACTTCCTGCCCGGTTATGCCATGTGGCGCACCTACGTCCTGCGCAAGGTGGCCTGACATGGGAATTCTCAGCGAACAGGCATTGGCCGCCCTGCCTTCGACCGAATTCGACCGCTGGTGGCATAGCCTGGGTGAAGCGGTCGAGCCCGTCAATCAACGTCGCGGTGGCGAAAGCGGAGTCAGCCGCCTGCAGCACTGGGACAGCAACCGTCCCCTGCTCTACTGCAAACGCCAGAGCGGGCATCTCTACCGCTCGCTGCGCCACCCGTTGGGGCGGCCGACCATACTGCGCGAGCTGCAGGCCTACCGTGCCCTCGCCCGCCTCGGCATCCGTACACCGAATATCGTCTACTGCTCGGCGCGCAAGCAAAGTGGGCAGTGGCAGGCGCTGCCGGTCACCGAAGCCCTGCCTGGCTTCGTCAGCCTGGAACAGTGGTACGAAGAGGCGCATGCAGCGAAGCTCAACCAGGCCATGCTGCAACGCCTGGCCGTCACCCTGGCGCGCCTGCACCTGGGGGGATGGCAGCATGGCTGCTGCTACGCCAAGCATCTGTTCGTCAAAGTGCGCAGCGACGGTGATGTCGACATCGCCCTGCTGGATCTGGAGAAAAGCCGCCGCCATTGGCGTATTGCCAGCGCTTCGCGGCGTGATCTCGGCCAGTTGCAACGCCACGGCGGCAGCATGCCCGAAGCTGACATGCTCTACCTGCGCCAGGCTTACCAGCGTGCGCTGAACGATCCATGGGGTGGGCTGCAATCATGAACGACAGCCCCGATCTGGACGCCCTGTCCTTCAAGGGCCGCCGAGGCCTGGCGCGCATCCTCGACGCCACCGGTTATTCGCTGGCCGGGCTGCGCGCGGCCTACCAGGGTGAGGCCGCGTTCCGTCAGTTGCTGTGGTTGAACCTGGCGCTGCTGCCGCTGGCCTGCCTGGTCGATGTCGGCCGCGCCGAGCGCGCGCTGCTGATACTGGTGCCGCTATTGGCACTGGTGGTGGAACTGCTCAATTCCGCCATCGAGGCGGTGGTCGACCGCATCTCGCTGAACCTGCACCCGCTGTCCAAACAGGCCAAGGACATGGGCAGCGCGGCGCAAATGGTCGCGCTGCTGATGATCACCCTGACCTGGGCAATCATCCTGCTCTGATCAGCGCACCATGAAACGCTGTTCGGCCAGCTTGCGATCACCCTGATAGACGATGAAATGCCATTCGCCGGGCACCACTTCGTGATGCTCGGTGAATTCGAAGGCCATCACGTCCTGCGGTGCACCGACCACCAGCTTCTGCTGCACTTCGAACTTGTCATGACGCTGACCATCCGGCGTGACAACGCCTGGCGTGAGGTACAACAACGTCAGTGGAATATCACCCTCACGCTTGCCGGCCAGGCTGTAACGCATGCCGAACTTGGTGCCGAGCTTGGCGGGAATCCGCTCGGTGCGCTCGATGTCCTGATTGCTACGGGTCAGTACCCGCTCGCCGGGCTGAAAATCCTGATACTGGCTGCTGAAGATGCCGTATTCCACCGGCCCTTCGACACGGACGTCAGCCTGGCTCAGACCTGCCCAGGCGAATAGACCGGCCATCACGGCCACTCGGGTGTAATGCATGGTGCGCTCCTCGTTGAGATGAGCGCGAGCCTATGACGCCCGAGTGACAGCCTGATGACAACCGCGCTAGCGATCCAGCTCGGCCTGCACCCGGCGCGGCAGCACGGAGAGGAAGTTGTCGCGCGCCACCTTGTGCGCCACGTCTTCGGGCAAGGCATCGAGGAACGGGTCGAAGCCCTTCATGTAGTCCCCCAGGCTACCGAAGCGCCCGACCACGTCCGAGCCGAGCATGAAGCGCTCCGGGTAACTGCTGACCAGATGCACCCATTTCGGATCAGGCTTGCCGTCCGCGTCCAGCAGATAGGGGCGCAGCATGGTCCAGGACAGGTCGATATAAAGATTCGGGTACTGGCCGAGCATGCGTTCGACCGTATCTAGCAGAAAGTCGAGCTTCTCCTGATGACGGTGAATCTCGGCACTGGTGCCGGCATGCGCCCAGATGAAACGCACATGCGGGTGGTTGCGCAGCGGCGCCTCGATTTCCTCCAGGAACAGCGGTTCACGCTCGCGCTTGGAGGTGATGTTCGAATGCAGCATCACCGGCAGGTCATACTCGGCGGCCAGGTGGAACACCCGAGCCAGCGCCTCGTTGTTGGCCCGCGGCGCACTGCCGTGAATCAGCGCGGTGAGATCGTCATGCCGGGTGAAGACCTCGCCGATGCCCTGCCACAGGCCGGGGTCGAGCTCCAGCATGCGGCGGATATGCGCGTCAGCATTCTTGTCGTTGGGGTTGAAGCCGGACAGAAACGGATGGAAACGTTTGCGTTGCTCGGCAGGCAGGCGCTTGTAGGCATCTGCGATGAACACGTCGGTGGCGCTGTACCAGTAGGCATTGGCGTCATCACCGGCGTAGTAACGCGGGCGCTTGGGTTCGTCCTCGTCCCACTTCTTGGCCACCGGGATACCGGAGAACATCACATGATCGACGTTGTTTTCCGCCATTTTCTCCAGCAACTCATCCATGCCGGCGCTTTCCTGGAAAAAGTCGACATAGTGCAGGTGAGCATCGCTGTAGCGGTATTCGCGGGCCTGGGCGCTGCACGCGATCACGGCGCTGAGCGCAAGTATCCATGGCATCGTTCGAGATGTGAGCAAGGCGAGTCCTCCTGACGGTACGAGCAGCATAGACCGCCGACCCGCTACCCAAGTTCGACGAGCGGTCATCCTCTCCTGCCAGCATCACGCCCCCATATGGAGCACGCAAGCCACGCGCGCACCAAACCAGCACATCGATAGCTGACTAACAGCCCAGGATCACCCGGGAAACGCCAGCCAATGATGGCACCTCGCTTGCAGTGTCCGAGGCAGACCAGACAGGGGAATCACCATGTTGCAGTTGCTGCGCAAGCCAACCCGCAAGGCTCAGGACGAGGCCGCATTGGACGCTTTGTTCCAACAGCACGACCTCACGACTCGCCTCCCGGAGGACTACCAGTGGATGGTGCGCCTGAATGATTTCAGCGCCGGCCTCCAGCAACGTATCCGCGCCAGCCTCGGCGCCGCCGTCGGCATCGCCTCTCATGCGCCGCAACTGGCACGTATCGCCGCAGCCAACCAGCAGAGCGGACAAACGCTGGCGCAATCCTCGGAGTTGATCGCCAGCGCCAGCGAGCAGGTCACCACCACACTGGACGCCGAGCTGGTGCCCGGCGCTGGCGAAGTCGCGCGCCTGTCCGCCGAAGTCTCCGCCACCCTGCGCCAATGCCAGGAAAGCGGCCAGGCTGTGCTGCGCCAGGTCGAAGTGATCGATGCCAGCGAGGCGCAACTGGCTCAGGTGATCCAGCAACTGGCCGGCCAGCTCGATGAAGTGAGCAAGGTCATCGGCGTGATCGCCAGCATCTCCCAACAGACCAATCTGCTGGCGTTGAACGCCGCCATCGAAGCCGCCCGCGCCGGCGAACACGGCCGCGGCTTTGCCGTGGTCGCCGAAGAAGTACGGCGTCTGGCCGGCCACACCACCGATGCCACTGGCCAGGTCAGCGGCATCATCGAGCGTTTTCGCGAGGGCATGCAGCAGCTCGGCGATGCAGGTCAGCATATGAACCAGGCCGTGGCCGACGGCCGCACCGGCATCATTGCCGTCAGTGAAGGGCTGGACAGCACACGCCAGGCCATGGATCGTCTGGATGGCCAGGTCGGTCAGATCGCCGCTGGCACCGAGCAGATCGGCCAGGCGGTGCGCTCGATCAATGGTGATGTGCAGAACATCGCCCAGGTCGCTGGTGAGCTGCTCGGCAAGGCCGGCCAGGTGCTGCACCACAGCAAGGCCGTACGCGAAGACAGCGATCGCCTGCTCGCCGGACTCGGCGACTTCCGCCTGGAGATCCACGCGGCCGTGCGCGCCAGCGTCGAGCAACTGGCCACGCGCCCCGAGCTGGCCAGCGACGTGGCAACGGCCGAACGACTGCTTGCCGATACGCTGGCGCGCGACAGCCGTTTCGAGCTGTTCTACCTGGTCGACAGCCGCGGCGTGCAGATTTCCGAGAACATCTTCGCCGCCGATGTCACGCACAGTGACGAGGCCAGCTGTCGTGGCCGCGACTGGAGCCAGCGCCCCTGGTTCCGCGCCGTGGCCGAGCAGATGGAGGGCCATATCACTCAGGTCTACCGCTCCTCGGCAACCGATGACTTCTGCTTCACCGTGTCGGTGCCTATCGTCGACGGCCAGGGGCGTCTGCTGCGGGTTCTCGGTGCCGACGTGCGGTTGTCGGCGCTGGTGTGATCGGGCCTTCCCGGGTGAGGGTCTGTTGAGGTTTCGCCGCTTGCGCCGAAACCTCAACAGACCCTAGGCTGGCGGGCATTGCCGTCACGCCTACAAGGAAGCGCCATGATCCGTATTCATAACAGCAAGGGCCTGCAGCAGCAGATCGAAATCGGCTCGAACCAGCTCGTTGGCGACGTCTCGCCCGAGTTGGGTGGCGAGGGAGCCGGCCCCGATCCGCACGATCTGTTCGACGCCTCGCTCGGTACCTGCAAGGCCATGACCCTGTTGCTCTATGCACGTCAGCGCGGCCTGCCGCTGGAGGGCATCGACGTCAGCGTCGAGCGTGACGATAGCGAAGAGCGCGACGGCAACTACCACCTGATCGTCGAGCTGTCGCTCAGAGGCCCGCTGGATGATGCCCAGCGCCAGCAATTGCTGCGCGTCGCCGACAAATGCCCGATTCACAAGCTGATGACCACCACCGATATTCAGGTCGAGACCCGCCTGGCTGGAGCCTCGACATGAGCGAACTGCAACTAATTCGTCCGCGCGCCGAGGACATCGCCGGCCAGCCCATCCTGCGTCCCCTGCCCTCGGCACGCTTTCGCAGCATTGGGCCCTTCGTGTTCTTCGATCACATGCTGGAGAAGGCCTACCCGGCTGGCAGCGGCATGAACATCGCCCAGCATCCGCATATCGGCCTGTCCACCCTCACCTACCTGTTCGAAGGCCAGCTGCAGCACAAGGACAGCCTGGGTTCGGATCAACTGGTGGGCCCGGGCGACGTCAGCTGGATGACTGCTGGGCGCGCGGTCGCCCATGTCGAACGTACTCCGGCTGAGCAGGTCGGACAGAACAAGCGAGCCCACGGTTTGCAGGTCTGGCTGGCGCTACCGGAGGCCGACGAGCAGTGCGAACCGGCCTACAGCTACCATCCGGCTGCTTCGCTGCCAGGCAGCGACGCCATGGGCGTGCAGATCACCCTGATCGCCGGCAGCGGCTTCTGCCTCGAATCCCCGGTGCCAGTTCGTTCGCCGACCCTGTATGCGCAGCTTCGCCTGGCCGCCGGTGCCAATCTGTTGATCCCGGCCGAACACAGCGAACGCGCGCTGTACCTGATCGATGGAGAGGCGGAGCTCGATGGCGAGCACCTGCCCAAGCACACCATGGCCGTCATTCCAGAAGGTGAAACGCCCGTGCTCAGCGCCTGCGGTGAATGCCACCTGGCCCTGATCGGCGGTGAGCCCATCGGCCCGCGGCGGATCAACTGGAACTTCGTCGCCACCACCGCGGAGCTGATCGACCAGGCACGCCAGCGCTGGGCCGCGGGCGACTGGCCGCAAGTACCAGGCGAAACCACGCGCATCGAACTGCCGCGCTGAAACGCTCATGAAATCCAGGCGCCAGGCGGCGCCTTTCAACTTCGCAAAGGACTGTCATCTTGCTCCTGCTTCGCTCTCTCACCGCCCTGCTCTGCTTGCCCGCCTGCGCCCTCGCTAAGCTGCCCAGTCTCGAACCGGAACCAGGGCTGCACGCTCAGGTGCAACGGCAGGGTGAGCTCTACTTCCTGCGGCAACCCGACGGTAGTCGGATCGAGCTGAGCATTCCCGAGGGCAACGAAGTCGATGCGCCCAGCTTCGATGTCGATGACTACGATTTCGATGGCCACCCCGATCTGGCCATCCGCGTACCGGTCGGCATGGTCAATTCCGTCTATCACCTCTATCTCTATCGCCCGGCTCTGCAACGCTTCGAGCGCCTGCACATGCCAGCCGAATTGATGGAGAGCGCCAACTGCTCGGAGTTGTCGGAGCTGCAGCCCAACAAGGACGAGCGCGCCCTGTACAGCCATTGCCGCAGCGGCCCGCGCTGGTACTACGACGCCTATCGTTTCGATGAATCCGGCGCTCCCTGGCGCTACAAAGCGCTGCAATTACGCCATGACTACAGTCCGGACTATCCCTACGTGTTCTTCCCGATTTTCGAAAGGACGTTCGACCCTCAGGGCAAGATCGTCGCCAGCCGCGCGCTGGACGACGATGATCAGCCGCTGACCTGGACGGTGCCCAGCGCGCGCCTGTATCTGCACGAACGACCGAACGAAGCCAGCCGAACCAAGGCCTACCTGATTCAGGGCGACGTCTGCGAGGTACTGGATCAACAGGGCCGCTGGTTGCAGATTCGCTACGCCTCGCGCAAAGGCCCGCTGGAGCGCTGGGTTTCGCTCGATGCTGCCTACGACCTGCATCAAGGCTACAGTGCAGCACCGCACCCGGATGGATTGACCCTGAGCATGGGCGACTTCTCCGACCCGCAAGACGCCAACTTCACCCTGAATCTCGGCCCCAGCATCCCCACTACGCTGGATCAGGCCGAAGTCCACCTGCTATTCAGCGCAGACGATGGCACGCACTACAGTCATCGCCTTTACAGCGTCAACTACAGCATCGAGGCGCGTGAGGGCGAAGGCGAGTTGCTCGACGATAACTACATCGAGCGCCGTAATGGCCAGTTCCTCATTTATCACCCGGACAGACAGGGCGAGGACGACTACGTGCCCTTCTTTCCCGAACTGCCTCCCGCGCGCTATCGCATACGCGCCGTACTGACCGACCCGTCGCTCAGTGCTCCGGTGTACTCCGAGCAAGAGGTGCAGATGGACTATCCACCGGCCATTGCCGAGATGCAGGACGACTCTTGAGGCTGGCTTGCCGCGTCGGCAGACGCCGTACCTTCGCATCAGCCGATCGCACAATTTTTTTGTTACGCCTGCGTGATCCAGAGACTCGCTTGCCGGGTATAAGCTGCATGCGGATTTCTCAGGCCAACGGATGACCCATGGCAGATCGCGAGTTCGACTACGAAAGCACCCTGGAAGCCTGCGCCCGCGGCGACGAACGAGCCTTCCAGGCGCTCTATCGGCAAGAAGCCGGGCAATTGCTCGGCCTGGCCATCAGCATGCTGGGCCGGCGCGATATTGCCGAAGACTGTCTGCACGACGCCTTCGTGCGTATCTGGCAACACGCCGCACGTTTTCGACGCGAACTGGGCAGCGGTCGCGCCTGGGTGCATAGCATCCTGCGCTACCGCGTACTCAATGCCCTGCGCAGTGGCGGCCGGCATGCCGAGGTAGACGATGAGTTCTTCGAGCGTGTGCTGGACGATAGCCCACAGGCCGAAGCAAAGGCGCTGGAGCAAGCCGAGCAGCGCCTGCTGCGCAACTGCCTGCAGCGCCTGGAAAGGCCGCGCCGTCACCCGATTCTGCTGGCCTTCTACCGTGGCCTGACCCACGAGCAGATCGCCAGTCGCCTGAGCACACCGCTGGGCACCATCAAAGGCCGTATCCGCGCCGGCCTGCGCGCGCTGCAGGAGTGTCTGCAAGCATGATTCCGCACGATCCCGAAGAACGTCGCGCCCTGATTGGCGAATACCTGCTCGGCCTGCTCGACGAGCACGAAGCCGCCGAAGTGCGCCAGTTGCTCGAAGACGATGAGCAGGCCGTCCGCATGGCCCTGGAATGGGAGCGGCACTTCCTCGACCTGAGTGACCAGTTACCGGCACAAGCCCCCTCCCCGGCACTCTGGATACGTATTCGGCAGAGCCTGGGCCTGCACGATGAACCTCGCGCCAGCGCGCTGGCCAACTGGTGGAACAACCTGCTGACCTGGCGCCTGACCACCGCCGCACTGGCCGTTGCGCTACTGGTCGCCGTGCTGATGCCGATGCTGCGCAGCCCGGATATCGCCGGCGAGCGCTACACCGTGGTGCTGCAGGAGCCGGGCGAAGCCGCCAAACCGGGCTGGGTCATCCAGGTCAGCAGCGATGGCACGCTCTCGCTCGACCCGCTGGTCGCCGATCAGGTACCTGAAGGTCGCGCCTTGCAGTTCTGGACGCTGATCGATCCAGCCGACGGCCCACGCTCGCTGGGTCTGGTCGAAGCTGGCCAACCGCTGCGCCTGCCTGCTGAGCAGATCGGCGCGGTACAAGCCGGCCAGCTGTTCGAGCTGACGCTCGAACCAGCCGGTGGTTCGCCCTACAACCGTCCCAGCGGCCCAGTGCTGTATATCGGCCGTGCCGTACTGGCCAGCGCCAACTGAGCAGGTTGCCGGCCACCCGGCCGGCAGCCTTGCAAACAGCCTGTCCCCTGTCGAAAAAATATTTTCATCCGCCGACATCCAACCCCGTTCCTCGCGGGTATAGCTCACAGGTGTTTCGTCGAGGCACCTGCGAAGCCGGCCAGCCGGCTTCGTCTCGATGCTGAAACCTTTATGAGGAACAACCATGAAACGCATCACTACCCTCTGCACCGCCAGCCTGCTGACTCTGAGCGCAGGTGCCGCCAGCGCCACCGAACTGCTCGCTCTGGGCGCCGATGGCAAGCTGTTCAAGGTCGATGTCGCCAGCCTCAAGGTCACCGCCAGCATGGCCGTCAGTGGCGCCAGCGACCTGCGCGGCCTGGATGTGCGCCCGGCCAGCGGCCAGCTCTATGCCCTGAGCGGCACCGATCAGCTCTACACCCTGGACGCAGCCAGTGGTAAAGCGACTGCCGGCAGCAAGCTGCAGACCGCGCTGTCCGGCAGTGGCCAGGCCATGGTCGATTTCAACCCGGTAGCCGACCGCCTGCGTCTGCTCGGCCCGGACGGCACCAGCCTGCGGGTGAATGTCGACACTGGTGAAGTGGCCGTTGACGGCAAGCTCGCCTACGCCGCCGATGGCCCCTATGCCGGCAAGCAACCCAAGGTAGTCGCCGGTGCCTACACCAACGCCTATGCCGGTACGCAGAGCACGGCGCTGTACAACATCGACCTGGCCAGCGGTAGCCTGATGCTGCAGAACCCGCCAAACGACGGCGTGCAGCAACTGGTCGGCAAAGTCGCCGATGGCCTCAAGGCGGCTGCCATGGATATCGCCAGCGACGGCAAGGGAGGCAATACCGCCTACGTGCTGACCGGTAAGACCCTGCATCAGCTGGATCTGGCCAGCGGCAAGCCCACCACCCTGGGTGACGTCGCCGACCTGCCGGACGGCATCATCGATATCGCCGTGCTGCCCGCGAAGTAAGATGAAAAAAGGCTGCGCCCAATGGGCGCAGCCTTTCGTTCAGTGCCTGATAAAGCCTGGCTTCACTGCTCGGCGAATACCTCGTCGAACAGGTCGTTCATCGCCTTGAAAGCCCGTGCGGCCACCACCGGGTGATACTCGTTGCGCCCCGGTACGTTGGCCTTGGGATTGGTGAACGAGTGCACCGCACCGCCGTAGCTCACCAGTTGCCAGTCGGTCTTGGCCGCTTTCATTTCAGCGATGAAACCGTCGACCTGCTCCTGCGGCACGGCTGGATCGTCCGCACCATGCAGCACCAGAATCGGTGCCTTGATGTTCTTGGCATCGGCTGGGTTGGGCGTGTCCAGGTTGCCATGGAAGGAGACGAAGCCTTTCAGCGGCGCCCCCGAGCGGGCCAGTTCCAGCACCGTGCCACCGCCGAAGCAGAAACCAATGGCGCCCAGCTTGCTGACATCCAGCGCCACTTCGCTGCTCTGTGCCTTGAGCACCTCGACCGCAGCCTGGGCCCGCTTGCGCATCAGTGCGCGGTCAGCTCGCACTGCACCTGCCGCAGCACCGGCCTCTTCGGCATTGCTGGGACGAATGGATTTGCCGTACATATCGGCGACGAATACCACGTACTTGTCGCCCGCCGCACGCGCGGCCTTGGCGACGGTGTCCTGGTTGACCCCCATCCAGCTGGGTACGGCCAGGAGACCGGGACGCGCCGTGGTCACCGAGTCGTCGTAAACCAGTACGCCTTCGAACGCTTCGCCATCGATTTCGTACGCAACCGTCTTGGTCACGACGGCCGCATCGGCAAGACCGGCGAATGCCGCGCACAACAGGGGAACCAGTGTCTTCTTCTGCATGGTGAGGCCTGCCCTTGGCAATGGTAGGCCCCTAACAATAGCCGCGTCGGCGGCAATGGCCAAATCCGCGATGCAGCGGATTTGCACAGGACATTTCAAGCAGCGGGCTGCTCGGCCCAGCGCTCCTTGATCTGCAGAATTTCCGGCAGGCAGGCGATGAACAGCTCGACCAGACGCGGATCGAAATGACGCCCACTCTGCTCACGCAGGAAGTCGACCGCCGCTTCCACGGTCCAGGCCTGTTTGTAAGGTCGTACGCTGGTCAGCGCGTCGAACACATCGGCGATGGCGACGATACGGCCCTCGAGGGGAATCTCCTCGCCCTTCAGGCCATTGGGATAGCCACTGCCATCCCACTTCTCATGGTGTGACAGCGCGATCCGTTGCGCCGTGCGCAGCAATCCGGAGCTGTGCTCACCGATGATCCGCGCCCCAATCTCCACATGCTGGCGCATCACCTGCCACTCCGCTTCATTGAGCTTGCCCGGCTTGCGCAGCACGGCGTCGGGAATACCGATCTTGCCGACATCATGCATCGGTGCCGCGTTGAGCAATTCCTCGGCGGCACCTGCGCTGAAACCAGCGGCCAGCGCCAGCACCTTGGAGAAATGACTCATGCGGATGACGTGCAGGCCGGTCTCGTTGTCCTTGTACTCGGCCGCCATGCCCAGACGCTGGACGATCTGCAGGCGGGTCTGCCTGAGCTCCTCGACCCCAACCAGGGACAGGTGGGTACGCACCCGTGCACGCACGATGGGTGGACTGACCGGCTTGGTGATGTAGTCCACGGCGCCGACATCAAAGCCACGCGCCTCGTCGTCGACATCACCGAGTGCGGTAACGAAGATCACCGGAATCGCCTGCAACAGCGGATTGGCCTTGAGCTGCTCGCACACCTCATAGCCGGTCATGCCCGGCATCATCACATCGAGCAGGATCAGATCCGGCAGCTCGCGCTCGGCCATTTCCAGGGCACGCGGCCCCTCCTTGGCGAACAGCAGGCGATAGTCCTCCTGCAGGATATGTCGCAGCACCTGCAGGTTGGTGGGTTCGTCATCGACCAGCAACAACAGCGGACGAGTGTCGGCAGCAGTGATCATGATGGGGTCGCTTCCTCGTCTTGCAGTTGCCGCAACAGTTGATCCAGCATCGCCAGCGCCTGATCGAAATCGAAGTCATCCAGCGCCTGGCGGATATCGTTCAAGGCTGCATTGTAGGCGGTACCTCGCACCGCGTGCTCCATGGCAGCCAGGGTGTCATCGTCCAGGCTGCCGCGCGCCAGCGCATGCCGCAGTTGACCCATCAGCTTGCGCAACGTGCCCGGATCGGCCGGCGCGGAACCTGTCGTAGAGGACGCCTGAGGCACCTGCGGCACGACGTCCCTGACGGCTTGCAAGGCCTGCTCCAGCTCCACGAGCAAAGTACGCAACACATTCTCGTCCTGCGCCTCGAATGCCTGCTCGAGTGCCTGCGCCAGCGTGGTCAGGTGGGTCAGAGCCAGGTTGCCAGCGGCGCCATACAGACGGTGCGCCTGGGCCCTGCCCTCACTCCAGTCGCGCGCCTCCAGCAGTTGGCTCAGGCGCGCCACCAGGGTCTGCTGTTCATCAACGAAGGCCGCGATCGCCTGCGCCATGCGCAACGGCCCGCCCCACAGGTTGCTGCCACGCACCCAGTCGAACAAACCATCCTCGGTAACGCGGGTGGCACTGACCACCGCACTGGGTACATCGGTCAACCCAAGCAGGCGCGCGATTTCCCAAAGCAGCGCATTGAGATCCAGCGGTTTCGAGGCGAAGGCGTTCATCCCCGAATCCAGCGCAGCCTGCCGATCCTGATCGAGCACGCTCGCGGTCAAGGCAATGATCGGCGTTGGCTGTCGCGCCCCGACGGCTTCCAACTGGCGAATCCGCCGCGAGGCTTCCAGGCCATCGACACCTGGCATCTGCACATCCATCAGAATCAGGTCGAAACGCTCCTCGGTGAATGCCTGCAAGGCACTTTCACCGTCGGCAACGCAGCGCACGCGATGGCCGAAATGCTCCAGGCTCAACTGCAGCAGTTCGAGATTCTGCGGCACATCATCAGCGGCCAGGATGTTCAGCGGCCCCAGCTCCGGCAGCACCGCGCGCTGTTGCGAGGCCAGGCGCTTGCCGGCACGCAGCGGTAGCTCGACGCTGAAACAGCTGCCTTGCCCTTCAGTGCTTTCCACCCGTAAACGACCGCCCATCAACTCGACCAGTTGCCGGGAAATGGTGGTGCCGAGGCCGGTACCGCCAAAGCGTCGACTCATCGAGGCATCGGCCTGGGCAAAGGGCTCGAAGATCTTCTCCAATCGATCGGCGGCGATACCAATACCGGTGTCCTTCACCGCCAGGCGCATTGCCCCCGGCTCCCCCGTCACCCTCAGGCGCACTTCGCCGCGCAGGGTGAACTTGACCGCATTACCAAGCAGGTTGGTCAGCACCTGCTGCAAGCGCAGCGGGTCGCCACAGAAGAAGTCGGTGACGGTTGCCGGGTAATCCAGGTGCAATTGCAGGCCTTTGCTTTCGGCGGCCAGGCGCTGGCTGGCGATGACCTGCTCACACAGTTCGCGCAGGGAGAAATCCAGTTGCTCCAGCTCGATGGCTCCGCGGTCGAGCTTGGCGGTGTCGAGGATGTCGTTGAGCAGCCCCAGCAGCGAGCGCGATGAATGCTGCACGGTACTCAGGTGGCGACGTTGCTCGCTGGAAAGCGGCGTTTCCAATAGCAGATCGGTAAAGCCGATGATGGCGTTCATCGGCGTGCGGATTTCATGGCTCATATTGGCCAGGAAGCTGCTGCGCGCTGCAGCAGCGGCCTCGGCACGGTCACGAGCGGCGCGTAGCTCCTGCTCCATCAGGCGTCGTGGTGTCAGGTCGGTGGCCAGCTTGACCACCTTGAACGGCTTGCCGTCGGTGTTGAGGATCGGATTGTAACTGGCCTGAATCCAGACCTCACGCCCGTCCTTGCCTTTGCGGCGATATTCGCCCGTGCGGAATTGGCCAGCACGCAGGTCGGCCCACCCCTGGCTGTAGGTATCGCTGGCGATCTGATCCGGATAACAGAACATGGTGTGGTGATGGCCGATCACCTCGTCGCGCTCATAGCCGAATAACGCCAGGGCGTTTTCGTTGATGTCCAGAATGTTGCCATCGAGGTCGAACTCGGTCAGCGCCATGGCCTTGCCGATCGCCGTCACCTTGCCTTCATACTCGGCGTTGCGTCGCTTGGTTTCGGTCTGATCGAGCAGAACGCCATCGATCCAGCGCGGCACGCCTTGCTCATCGCAAACCGCGCTACCGCTTTCCCAGATCCAGTGCTCGTTGCCCTCGCGGTCGAACAGGCGGTACTCGACCGTATAGTTGCGCCCCTGCTCGATGGCTGCGACCACCTGAGCGGCAGTGGGTTGGTAGTCATCCGGGTGGTAGAGATCGGCTATCGAGCAACGCTGGCCGATGAAATCGTCGGCACTCCAGCCCGTCAGGGTCTGCACGGCGTCACTGACGAACAGCATGGTCCAATCACGATCGAGCAGACAGCGGAACGACACCCCGGGAATATTGCTGATCAGCGAGCGGTACTGTTGCTCACTGCTGCGCAGGGCTTTTTCCATGCGCTGCCTTTCGCTGATGTCGGCGACGAACACCACGAACAGCGGGCGGCTACCCGCGTGGGTGATGCCCACGCTGATGCGCACCGGTTTCTCCGCTCCGTCGCGGGTCAGGCAGATCAGCTCCTGCTCACCCGCCGGCAGCGTCAACTTGCCAGTTCTGAGGTAATCGGCCAGCAGCTTCTCCACCTCACCGACATAGCGGGCAGGCATCAGCGAACGCATATGCTTGCCCACCAACGCTTGTGGCTCCCAGCCGAACAGCTGCAAGACCGCACGGTTGGCCGAGCGTACGGTGCCGGTATGGTCGACGGTGACGATGGCATCCAGCGCGGTATCGAAGATCGAACGCAGGTGCTGCTCGCTGGCCTTGAGCTGACGACTCATGCGGCGGTAGCGCAGCAGCGTGTTGACCGACACCACGAATACCGTAAGAGCCACGGTCAGCAGTGTGATGGCGATAGCGATATAGCCACTGTCGACCACCCCCATTGGCGCTACCGACTCCGGCGTACCGACGAAACGTGCCGCCGCCATGCCGGTGTAATGCATACCGCTGATTGCCAGGCCCATGACCAGCGCGCTGATCAGCAACGACCAGTACGCAGGCAGGCGCCCCTCCAGACCGAAGCGCACCCACAGCGCAACGATAGCCAGGGCGACGGCCACGACGATCGACAGCGCGAACATCCAGGGGTCATAACGCAGCAGCGGCGCCATCTGCATCGCCGCCATGCCGCTGTAGTGCATGGCACCAATACCAGCACCAACCAGCACACCACCGACGCAGAGTTGCAGCAGGCTCAGATCACGTCGCGCCAACAGGTTCAGGGCGACCCAGGAGGCTGCCAGGCTCGGCAGCATGGACAGCAGCGTGATACCCAGGTCGAAACGCACCGCCGCACACAGCTCGAAAGCGAGCATGCCGAGAAAGTGCATGGCCCAGATGCCACCGCCGAGCGCGAGGGAACCGGTAAAGATGGTGATTTGCCGGGCGACGGGGTGGGAACTGTTGCGCGCCTCACCAGCCAGTTGCAACGCCATGCCAGCGGCGAATACGGCAATGGCCAGTGACAACAGCACCAGTTCGGGATCGTAGCGGCTGAGCACGAGAACACTAGGATCCGCGCCCATGATGAAGAACAACTCGAGAATCGACATACAACCCCAGGGCACCGGCAGAAAGCCAGCCAATTGCCAGCATCTGAAACGACGGGGTCACGCTTGTCAATTAAAGCCGATCAATCACACCCATAGAAAAGCCCGCCGAAGCGGGCTTGTTCTAATAGCTGACCTCTCAGGCAGAAAGCTCTACCAGCAACTTGTTCAGACGCTGCACGTAAGCGGCAGGATCTTTCAGGCTGTCGCCAGCGGCCAAAGCGGCCTGATCGAAGAGGATGTGCGACAGATCGGTGAAACGATCCTCGTCCGGCTCGGCATCCAGGCGCTCGATCAGCGGGTGCGCAGGGTTGAACTCGAAGATCGGCTTCGCATCCGGCACTTTCTGCCCGCTGGCTTCGAGAATCTGGCGCATCTGCAGGCCGAGATCCTGCTCGCCGATGGCAAGAATCGCCGGCGAGTCGGTCAGGCGATGAGACACACGAACCTCGGCAACCTGCTCGCCCAGCGCCCCTTTGAGGCGCTCGATCAGCCCTTCCTTGGCCTTGGCCACCTCCTCCTGAGCCTTCTTGTCCTCTTCCGAGTCCAGCTCACCCAGATTCAGGTCACCACGGGCCACGTCGACGAACTGCTTGCCGTCGAACTCGGTCAGGTAGCTCATCAGCCACTCGTCGATACGATCGGTAAGCAGCAGCACTTCGATGCCTTTCTTGCGGAAGACTTCCAGGTGCGGGCTGTTCTTGATCTGTGCGTAGCTTTCGCCAGTGAGGAAGTAGATCTTGTCCTGACCTTCCTTGACGCGGCCCAGGTAGTCGGCCAGCGAAACCGATTGCTCGTCGCCTTCGCCGTTGGTGGAGGCGAAACGCAGCAGGCCGGCGATCTTCTCCTTGTTGGCGAAGTCTTCTGCCGGGCCTTCCTTGAGCACCTGACCGAAGGCCTTCCAGAAGGTCTTGTAGTCGTCCGGCTTGTCCTTGGCCAGCTTCTCCAGCATGTCCAGCACACGCTTGGTCAGCGCCGACTTCATCGATTCGATGACCGGGCCGGACTGCAGGATTTCGCGGGAGACGTTCAGCGACAGGTCGTTGGAGTCGATCACACCCTTGATGAAGCGCAGGTACAGCGGCAGGAACTGATCGGCCTGATCCATGATGAACACGCGCTGCACGTAGAGCTTGAGGCCCTTCGGCGCTTCGCGGTGGTAAAGGTCGAATGGCGCACGACCCGGCACATACAGCAGCGAGGTGTATTCCAGCTTGCCTTCGACCTTGTTGTGGCTCCAGCTCAGCGGGTTCTCGAAGTCATGGCCGACGTGCTTGTAGAACTCCTGGTACTCCTCGTCCTTGATCTCGGTGCGCGGACGCGTCCACAGGGCGCTGGCACGGTTGACGGTTTCCCACTCGACTTCCGCCGGGGCATCTTCGCCATGATGTTCCTTGGGCAGTTCGATGGGCAGCGCGATGTGATCCGAGTACTTCTTGACGATGTTGCGCAGGCGCCAGCCGTCGGCGAACTCTTCCTCGCCACTCTTCAGGTGCAGGACGATGCGAGTGCCACGCTCGGCCTTGTCGATGGTGGCAACCTCGAACTCACCCTCGCCTTTCGACGCCCAATACACGCCTTCGCTGGCCGGGCTGCCGGCACGACGGCTGAACACCTCGACCTGATCGGCGACGATGAACGCCGAATAGAAACCGACACCGAACTGACCGATCAGGTGCGAGTCCTTCTTCTGGTCGCCGGAGAGATTCTTCAGGAAGTCGGAAGTGCCGGATTTGGCGATGGTGCCCAGGTGTGCGATGACCTCCTCGCGGCTCATGCCGATGCCGTTGTCTTCGAGGGTGACGGTCTTGGCCTCCTTGTCGAAGGACAGGCGGATCTTCAGCGGATCGCCACCTTCGAGCAGTTCGGGCTTGGCCAGCGCCTCGAAACGCAGCTTGTCAGCAGCATCGGAGGCGTTGGAGATCAACTCGCGCAGGAAGATTTCCTTGTTCGAGTAGAGGGAATGGATCATCAGGTGAAGCAGTTGCTTCACCTCGGTCTGGAAGCCCAGGGTTTCTTTTTGAGTTTCCACACTCATGGTCTTCTAACTCCATCTGTAGGACAGGAACCGCTATGGCGGCGATGACCTACAAATGGGGCCAGCAAGATGGATTTCAAGGGCTTGGCATCACAACACGGATCACATGTCGGCATGCAGTCGGGTGCTTTGAGGTAGGGTGCGCACGGCACACCCTACGAACAGCCTGATCTGTGGCGTAACACTACGGTTCCAGCAACTCCAGGCGGCCAATCTCCTCCGGTTTGAAACTGAAGCTGGCCTGTCCGCCGCCGCTGCCCATCTGCTGGCTCAGGCGAATGCTGCCGTCGGCGTCGAGCCCGGCAAAACGTCCCTCCACCGTGCCGCCGCTGGCGCGGCTCAGGCGCATGCTGAGGTTGCGATACTGCTCCGGGTTACGCTGCAAACGGGCCAGACTGAAACGTTGGCGCCGGTCGACCGGACGGCTCAGCCGCTCTTCCGTGGACGCCGCCTCGCTCGATTGCGTCGATTGCGCTGCCGTCACGGCAGGGAGTACCGGAAAGCGATCGCCCTCCACGGCCCAGCCCTGCTCAGCGCGCTTGTGCAGGCGAATTGGCAGGCGTTCGCTGCGCCGATCGATCTGCGCCTCGACCTGCACCTCCAGCGTGTCGCCTTCGAAGGTGAACGGCGGCAGCTTCAGCTCGCTCACGTTGCGCGTGGCAAAGCGCCGTTGCAGATAGTCCTGCAGCACATGGGCGATGGTGTCGCGGGAATCGAAGCGCACGTCGATCTGGCCATCGGTATAACGCAGCCGATCACGATAGAGCTCTACCCGGCCACTCAGGCTGGTCTTGAAGCGCGGCGGCAATACCAGGTGGAAGTCACCGACCAGCCGATTGGGCTCCTGCGGCTGCAAGTCCAGATGCAGGGTGTAACCACGGCTCAGGCGCCGCGCCTCGGGGAGATCCTGTTCCGGCAGCAACCAGCTCAGCTCCACCTCCGGCAGATCGCCGCTGTCCTGCGGCAAGACATCCACACGCACACGGCCTTCCGCCGGCTGCGGCAGACGAATGCTCAGCTCACGCAGGGCGAAGAAATCCAGACCTTCGCGCAGGGTCAGCACGCCATCGATCAACTCCCCCTGCTGCGGTCGAAAAGGCTGACCATTGAGCTCACCGGCAAGCTCGATGGCCAACTCGGCCGGTTCCTGTATGTCTGGCTTGAGCCAGTCGAGGCGAATGATCGCCGCCAGGCGCTCGGCGTCCTTGCTGGCCAGCAGGGTCAAACCGACCACCAGGGGAATCACTCCGAGACCAATCAGCATCACGGCACTGCGCGCACGCACCCAGTGGCGAATGATGTAGATCAGCGTGATCGGTGGCAGCAGGCTGCCCCAGCCCCACAGCAGGCTGGTGGCGAATGCCCGCGTGACCAACCAGACCAGGCCGGCCAGCATCAGCAACAGGCCACCAATTATCAGCAACGCATCCATCTACAGATTCCTTGTGGTCATTTCGCTGCGCTGCCAGCCTGCCCTGGGCACCGGGCAAGCCTCATGAGTGACTCAGGGTTCATCGACCTTGAAATGAGCGCGGGCGGTGGCAATCGGCTCGGTCTGGGTGGTTTGCCAGGCGGTGATCGCCACGTTGGCCACCCGACGCCCCTGGCGCCAGACCTGGCACTGCGCGTAGGTGTCACGATAATGGCCGGCGCGCAGGTAATCTATCGAGAAGTCGATGATTTTGGGCAAATGTGGAATGCCCATGAACATCAACAGATGCAGCATGGCGGCATGCTCCATGAAGCCGGCGATCACCCCGCCATGCAGCGCCGGCAATACCGGATTGCCAATGCAGTCGCGATTGGCCGGCAGACGAAAGACCATGTCATCGCCCAGGCGCAGGCACTCGATGCCGAGCAGCTTGGCGTAGGGAATCAGGTTGATCAGCGGGTCGTAGTCGTTCTGCTGGTGCGCACGCGCCACCAGTTGTTCCAGGTTCAGATCGCTCATGCCGCACCGCCTTGCGTCAGCTCACCCTTGCCCTTGACGGCCTTGCCCATGCGCATGAAGGCGCCAACCACGTGGGCAATGGGCTGCTCGGGGTCGTCCTGGTAGGCATAGCCGCGGGTAAAGATGACGTTGGGCGTAACCCGGTAGCACTCGGCGAAGCCGAATACGTCCTTGCCGGGTTCGGCTGGATGCATGTAGTCGATACGCAGGTCGAGGGTCGGGCAGATCTCGAACTCCGGCAGTACGCAGACCGTGGAAATCCCACAGGTGGTGTCCATCAGCGTGGTGATCGCGCCGCCATGGATGACGCCGGTGTCCGGGTTGCCGACGATATGCGCCGCGTAAGGCAAGCGCAGCGTCAGCCCCTTGCTGTCGGCCGCCTCTACGCTCATGCCCAGCACCTGACAATGACGCAGGGCGGCAAGAAACCGCTGCGCCCGTTCCTGAATCGACTGATCGCTCATCACTCGTCTGCACCACGTGAAAAAGGTGCGCATCATAACGCCTTGCGCCAGCGCTCACACGCGCTGGGCTAGCGGCCATAGGGCGCTCAGGGAACTAAAACACAGGGGCCATGTTCGAAGGATTGTGCACATGGGGTCTGCCCTGGCACCTAAAAACTCTCACACATGGAGTGATGACCGTGAACAAACCTCTGACTTATGCCCTGCTGCTTGCCACTGCCCTGGGTCTCGCCGCTTGCGAGAAAACCCCGGAAGACAAGATGGAGTCGGCCAAGGAGTCAGTCTCCGAAGCCATGGACAACCTGGGCGATGCAGCCAAAGAAACCGGCGATGCCATCGAACAGAAAACCGACGAAGTGATGGGCACCGAGCCTACCACCGGCGAAAAGATCGAAGATGCTGCCAGTGACGCCGCTGACGCCATCGAAAACGCAGGCGAAGAAGCCAAAGACAAAGTTGACGGCCAGTAAGCAAGCCGGCAGTGCCAGCCACTGCATAGGCCAGTAAACAAAAAACCCTCGGAGAGCGATCTCCGAGGGTTTTCTTTTGGGCGACAGATAAGTCAGTGCGCCGCCTGATGCTCGATCAGGCAGCGCGCCAGACCTATCAATCCTCGCGGTAGCGACGCAGCTTCAGGGCCTTGCCGGCAACGCGGGTGTCCTTGAGCTTGCCCAGCAGGCGATCCAGGCCGTCTTCCGGCAGTTCGACCAGGCTGAAGGTCTCACGGATCTGGATGCGGCCGATGGCTTCGCGAGCCAGACCACCCTCATTGAGGATGGCGCCCAGCAGGTTCTTCGCGGCGATGCCGTCGCGAGTACCCAGCGCGGTGCGGCAACGCACACGGCCTTCGGCCAGCGGTACCGGCGCACGACGCTCGCGGTATTCACCGCGCTCGCCACCACGATCGCTACGCTCGCTGTCACGCTCACGACGCTCGCGCGGAGCACCGCCAACGCCCGGCACCAGCGGCTGCTCGCGCTCGACGGTAGCCAGATCCAGCGCCTGGCCATTGGTGGCCTTCTTCAGCAGGGCCGCGGCCAGGGCGCGCGGGCTGCAACCGATATCGGCGGTCAGACGGTCGAGCAGGTCACCATGGCTGGCTTCGGCATCGGCAACCAGCGGCGCCAGCGAAGAAGTCAGCTTCTTGATGCGCGCATCGAGCACTTGCTGGGCATTCGGCAGCTTGACCTCACCAACCTTCTGCCCGGTGACACGCTCGATCACCTGCAGCATGCGGCGCTCACGCGGCGTTACCAGCAGCAGCGCACGGCCATCACGACCGGCACGGCCGGTACGGCCGATACGGTGGACGTAGGACTCCGGGTCGTACGGCATGTCGACGTTGAATACGTGGGTGATACGCGGTACGTCGATACCACGAGCAGCCACGTCGGTTGCCACGACGATGTCCAGGCGGCCGTCCTTGAGCGAGTCGATCACGCGCTCACGCTGGTTCTGGGCGATATCGCCGTTCAGCGCAGCGGCCTTGTAGCCTTTGGCTTCCAGAGCGCTGGCCAGATCCAGGGTGGCCTGCTTGGTGCGCACGAAGGCGATCAGCGCGTCGAACTCTTCGACTTCCAGCAGGCGCAGTACGGCGTTGGTCTTCTGATCGGCGTGGATCATCAGATGCGCCTGCTCGATACGCGAGACGGTCTGGGTCTTGGCAGCGATCTTGATGTGCTGCGGCTCGCGCAGGTGCTTCTCGGCGATTGCACGGATCGAGTGCGGCAGCGTGGCGGAGAACAGCACGCTCTGGCGGCTTTCCGGCATGGCTTCGAAGATCACTTCGAGGTCATCCATGAAGCCCAGCTTGAGCATTTCGTCGGCTTCGTCGAGCACCAGGTACTGGATGGTCGACAGCACTTTCTCGTCACGACGCAGGTGGTCGACCAGACGGCCCGGGGTGGCAACGATAACCTGGGCGCCCTGGCGGATGGCTTTGAGCTGCGGGCCCATCGGTGCGCCGCCGTAGACGGCGACCACATTCAGGCCAGGCATCTGCTTGGAATAGGTTTCAAACGCGGTGGCAACCTGCAGGGCCAGCTCGCGGGTCGGCGCCAGAATCAACGCCTGCGGCTCACGCTTGGCCGGGTCGATTTTCGACAGGATCGGCAACGCGAACGCTGCGGTCTTGCCAGTGCCGGTCTGCGCCTGGCCGATCATGTCCTGGCCGGCGAGGATCACCGGAATGGCCTGCGACTGGATCGGGGACGGCTCTTCGTAACCAACGGCGGTCAGAGCGGCGAGAATATTGGGGTGAAGTCCGAGCGCGGCGAAGCCGCCGATTTCCTGGGTCATGGGTCTGCCTCAAGTGCATCCGCAAAGACCCATGTTCCAAAGCTGCGCATGCCGTGTAAGACCTTTTGGGTCACCCTGGCAGCCTGGTCGGCGGGGATTTGCGAAAACGTGATGAAAGTGAATCGTCAAGGATAGTCCGCTGGGGACTGGCTGCCGGGAGTTAATTTCCCGGGCGAGTTGCACTACCTGAACGTGGCCAGAGAATTGGCCGGCGCGCATCATACCGGAAATTCCTGACCAAGGTGCTGTTTTTTATCCCTACATGTCACCCGCAGGGGCTTTCCTAGAGCTTTTCGCAGTTTTTTACGCCGGGCGGCGCATCAGGTAGCCGGGCGCAAGGCCGCAATCAGCCTTGTAGGGTGGGCTTTAGCCCAGGCTGACCGTCGGTGGTGGGCTGAAGCCCACCCTACAGGCCTTTGCAACAACCCCCAACACTTAACTCAGACATAGCCTTTAAATATCCGGAAGGCTGTTCGCCGCTGGTTTACGGCGGGCGGCGTGTCAGGTAGCCGGGCGCAAGGCCGCAATCAGCGGTTGTAGCGAATAACCCAGACGGGGGGCCAGCTCGCCAGCACGGGCCTGCAGACGCCCAAGATCCATACGTTGATCGAGCTCCGCCGGGATCAACAGCACCACGTTGCCCTCCTTCACCGGGCATTCCCAATAGTGCCGATGGTAGAGCCCACGCAGCAGCGCCGCGCCAAGCGGCTTGCCGTCATTGCCGGCCCACTGATTGATGATCAGCCAACCGCCGGGGTTGAGTTTTTCCCGGCAGCGTTCGAGAAAGCGCCAGGCCAGATGACCGACACCCGGGCCCTGATCGGTGTAGAGATCGAGAAAAATCAGATCAGCGGTTTCCGCGCTGTCCAGCAACTCGACGGCGTCACCGATACGAATGGTCAGCCGTGGGTCGTCATCCAGGCCGAGAAACTCCATGGCCAGACGCGGGACGTCCGGGCGCAGTTCGATGGCCTCGACATCTTCGAGCGGCAGGAACTTCAGGCAGGCCTGGGTCAGGTTGCCAGCGCCGAGGCCGAGGAACAGTGCGGTTTCCGGCGCATCGTGACACAGCGCGCCAAGCAGCATGGCGCGGGTGTAGTCGTACTCGAGCCAGCTCGGATCGCCCTGGAACACGCAGCTCTGCTCGATGGCATCACCGAATTCGAGGAAACGGTAAGCGCCGATCTGCACCACGCGGATCACCCCGAAAGCATCGCGAACCTCGGCCAGCAGCACTTCGTCCAGCTTCTGCATCTCGTCGTCCGGCGGCAAACCTGGCATCGCTCCCTCTCCAACAGTGACATCCCGCACCAGAAGTGGCGGGCTAAAGGCGCCGATTGTCATTGAAGCAGCCGCCCCGGGTCACGCAATAATTCCGACACTTGCGCTGCTACTCATAACAATAACGAGGTTCGTCATGTACGCCATCATAGGTGCCGGCCCCATGGGCCTGTGCACGGCCCGACAATTGAAGAAACAGGGGATCGACTTCGTCGGTTTCGAGCTGCACAGCGATGTCGGCGGCTTGTGGGACATCGATAACCCGCACAGCACCATGTACCAGTCGGCGCACCTGATCTCCTCCAAGGGCACCACCGAATTCAGCGAATTTCCCATGCGCGCCGAAGTGGCGCCCTACCCTCATCACAGCGAAATGCGCCGCTACTTTCGCGACTACGCCAGGCAGTTTCGCCTCTACGACCATTATCAGTTCGATACCCGCGTGGTACAGCTGCAGCGCCTGGATCAGGGCTGGAAGCTGATCAGCGAACGCAATGGCGAGCAGCGCGAATGGCGTTTCGACGGTGTACTGATCGCCAATGGCACGCTGCATACACCCAACCAGCCCCGGCTGCCCGGCGACTTCAGCGGTGAGTTGCTGCACTCCAGCGCCTACAAGAGCGCCGACCAGTTTGCCGGCAAGCGGGTACTGGTGGTCGGCTGCGGCAACTCGGCCTGCGATATCGCCGTGGACGCCGTGCATCGCGCCGCGTCGGTGGATCTGTCGGTACGCCGCGGCTATCACTTCCTGCCCAAGTTCATCCTCGGCAAGCCCACTGATACCTTCGGTGGTGCGATCAAGCTGCCGCGTCGCCTCAAGCAGTGGGTCGACGGCCTGCTGGTGCGCGCCCTGGTCGGCAAACCCTCGCAATACGGCCTGCCGAATCCAGACTACCGTTTGTACGAATCACACCCGGTGATGAACTCGCTGGTGCTGCACCACATCGGCCATGGCGATATCCGCCCTCGTGGCGATGTCACAGCGGTGAACGGCCAACGCGTGACCTTCGCCAATGGCAAACAGGTGGACTACGACCTGATCCTGATGGCCACCGGCTACAAGCTCGACTACCCCTTCATCGCGCGCAGCGAGCTGAACTGGCCAGAGGGCGCTGGCGCGCCACGGCTGTATCTCAACGTCTTTCATCCCGAGCACGACGACCTGTTCATGCTCGGCATGGTCGAGGCTTCCGGCCTGGGCTGGCAGGGCCGTGACGAGCAGGCCGAACTGGTGGCCCTGTATATCCGCCAGTTGCAGGCGGGCAGCCCGGCGGCACTGGCGTTGCGTCAGACCATTCGAGAACAGGCGGGCCAACGCCTGGACGGCGGTTACCAGTACCTGGAGCTGGAGCGCATGGCCTACTACGTGCACAAGGACAGCTACCGTAAACGCATTGCCAGCCATACTGCGGCACTGCGCCGCGAGCTGGCTGAAGGTGGCGTACCAGCCACCCAGGAGGCCTGAGCATGGAACCGATCAAGATCGCCTTCGACCCCAGCAGCCTGGTGCTGATCAACCTCATCGTCGCCCTGATGATGTTCGGCGTTTCCCTGGATCTGCGCGCCGAAGACTTCCGCCGCATCGTGCGCTCACCCAAGGCGCCGGTCATCGGCCTGCTGGCGCAGTTCCTGCTGCTGCCGGCGATGACCTGCCTGGCCTGCTGGCTGCTGCGCATTCCACCGGAGCTGGCTCTGGGCATGATATTGGTCGCGGCTTGCCCTGGCGGCAGCTTCTCCAACATCATGACCTGGATGGCCCGCGGCAACGTGGCGATCTCGGTGAGCATGACCGCGGTGTCCAGCCTGGCCGCCAGCGTGCTGACCCCACTCAACTTCGCCTTCTACTCCTGGCTGAACCCCTACACCCGGCCACTGCTGACCGAAATCGATATCGACCCGCTGGGCCTGCTGCTGTTGGTGGTGCTGGTGCTCGGCGTGCCGCTGGTCGTCGGCATGGCAATCGGCAGACGCTTGCCGATGCTGGCACTGCGCGTGGAAAAACCGCTGCGCCTGTTCAGCCTGTGCGTGATGCTGGGGTTCGTCGCCCTGGCCTTCAGCCGTAACCTGGATCAGTTCGTCAGCCACTTCCACCTGTTCTTCTGGCTGGTGGTCGGGCACAACCTGCTGGCGTTGTTGATCGGCTACTTCAGTGCACGCCTGGCCGGCCTCAACGAAGCGGATCAGCGTGCGGTAACCCTGGAGTCCGGCATCCAGAATTCGGCACTGGGGCTGGTGATCATCTTCACCTTCTTCCCACAGGCCGGCGGCATGCTGCTGATAGCCGCGTTCTGGGGATGCTGGCACCTGGTGTCGGGGCTGAGCCTGGCCTGGTTCTGGTCACGCCGCCCACCCGCGCCAGCACAGACACAGGCACCTGCTGCACAGCCCGGAGAAGCCTGATGCGCGTCACCCTGATCACCGGGGCCGCCAGCGGCCTCGGCTGGCAACTGGCGCGCGCCTGTCATGCCCGTGGCGACGCGCTGCTGCTCACCGATATCGATGCGCCCGGCCTGACTGCGCGCCTGGCCGAACTGGGTGAGGCCCGTACCCATGGTGTCGCTGGCGATATCACCGATCCAGACCTGCACAGGCAGCTTGTCGAGGCCTGCCAGGCGCGCTTCGGCCGCCTCGACCTGCTGATCAACAACGCCGGCATCACCCATCGTTCACCGACCGTGACTACTGCCCCAGCGGTCTTTCGCAAGGTCATGGCGGTGGATTACCACGCACCGCTGGAGCTGACCCTGGCAGCCCTGCCACTGCTGCGCGAGAGCCGCGGCCAGGTCGTCGCCATCGGCTCCATGGCCGGCTGGATGCCGCTGCTCGGCCGCGCCGGTTACTGCGCGGCGAAGAGCGCACTGAGCCAGGCCTTCGAAGTGCTGCGGGCGGAAATCAGCCGTGATGGCATTGGCCTGCTGATGGTCTATCCGAGTTTTCTCGACACCCCCATCGACCGCAACGCACTGGGTGGCGACGGCCAACCGGCCGGCCATGCCCGCTCGACCATCGGCAAGATCCGTGGCGCCGACTGGATGGCGAGCCTGATCCTCGATGCGCTCGATCGTCGTCGCCAGCGCCTGTTTCCGGATCGCGGCAGTTGGCTGGCCAGTCTGCTCTGGCGCCTGGCACCCGGTCTGTATTACCGCAAGATGAGCCAGCGCTTCGCCGGGGAGATGAGCTGATGGCGCTGGCTCCCTATGCGCTCGGCGCCTTCATTCTGCTGGCCTACACCCTTGAGGCCATCACCGGTTTCGGCAGCGTGGTCATCGCCCTGTCACTCGGTGCCCTGCTGCTACCCATCGATCAACTGCTGCCGATTCTGGTACCGCTGAACATCTGCATGACCGGCTATCTGATGCACCGCCACTGGCAACTGATCGACCGGCGCCTGCTGCTCGGCACACTGCTGCCCGGCATGGTCGTGGGCACCCTGCTCGGCTACTGGCTGTTGGCGTACCTGGATACCCAGATACTGAAGGTCGCTTTCGGCGCGCTGATCGTCTGGTTCGCCGGCCGTGAGCTGTGGCGCCTGCGCCAGGCCGATGCGCTGGCGGTACGCCCAACCTGGCTGACTCGCTGCATTACCCTGGCCGCAGGACTCAGCCATGGCCTGTTCGCCTCGGGTGGCCCGCTGCTGGTCTATGGCCTGGCCGGCACTCATCTGGACAAGGCGCGGTTGCGCGCCACCCTGGTAACCGTCTGGTTCACCCTCAACAGCCTGCTCACTATCGCCTTTCTGCTCGACGGTCGTCTGCTGCCAGCGCTACCGCAGGTGCTCAGCTACGCCCCGCTCCTGCTGCTCGGCGTATGGCTGGGCGAACGTCTGCACCGACGCGTCGACGAGCGTCATTTCCGCATTGCCATCTACATCCTGCTGCTGGTCACCGGCATCCTGCTGCTGGCGCCCTGGAGATTGCCATGAGCTACGACATCATCATCAACAACGGCCTGTACTTCGACGGCACCGGCGCCCCCGGCACGGTGCGCCATATCGGCATCAAGGACGGCAAGGTCGATACGCTCAGCCTCAGCCCGCTGGATGAGCGCGATTGCCCGCACGTGATCGATGCTGGCGGCAAATGGATCACCCCCGGTTTTCTGGAAATTCACTCGCACTACGACGCCGAAGTGATCGCCGCGCCGGCGCTGAAAGAATCGGTGCGCCACGGCGTCACCAGCGTGACCATCGGCTCCTGCTCGATCAGCATGGTGCTGGCCGATGCCGAGGACTGCTCCGACCTGTTCACCCGCGTCGAAGCGGTACCGCGCGAGTACGTGCTGCCGATCCTGCAGGAGAAGAAAACCTGGCGTGACGCTGCCGGTTATCGCGCCTTTTATGACCAACTGCCACTGGGGCCGAACGTCAACTCCTTTCTCGGTCATTCCGAACTGCGCGTGGCGGTGATGGGCCTGGAGCGCGCCACCAGCCGAGTGACGCCGAGCGAAGCCGAACTCGCGCGCATGCAGCAGTTGCTCGAAGAAGCGCTGGATGCCGGCTGCATCGGCCTGTCGGTGATGACCACCCGGCTGGACAAGATGGATGGCGACCGTGCCTGGTCCAGCCCGCTGCCCTCCACCTTCGCCAGTTGGAAGGAGTTCTCCCGCCTGTTCGCCGTGCTCCGCCGCCGCGGCGCCGTGCTGCAGGGAGCGCCCAACGCGGTGACCAAGGTCAACGTGTTCGCCTTCCTCTGGCAGGCCCATGGCTGGTTCAGGAAACCGCTCAAGTGCACCATGCTCACCGCCCTGGATCTCAAATCGCAGCCACTGCTGCATCGTTTCACGCGCCTATCCGGCTGGCTGGCGAACAAGGTGCTGCGCGGTCATTTCCGCTGGCAGACCCTGCCGGCGCCCTTCACCCTGCGTCTAGAGGGACTCAACGTGAACGCCTTCGAGGAGTTCGGCGCTGGCGAGATCCTGCGCAACATCAAGGACCCGGACGAGCTCTACGCCAAGGTCAAGGAGCCGGAGTTCCGCGCCCTGTTCAAGAAACAGGTCAAGGCGGTACTGACCAAGGGCCTGTGGCACCGCGACTTCTCCGATTGCTGGGTAACCGAATGCCCGGATACCAGCCTGGTCGGCAAGAACTTCAAGCAACTGGGCCAGGCCCGTGGCCTGGACGCGGTGGACGCTTACTTCGAACTGGCCTGCCAATACCGCGAGGCGCTGAAATGGACGACCTGCTACGGCAATCAGCGCGAAGCGATCATGCGCAAACTGCTGGCCAGCCCCTGGACGCACCCTGGCTTCGCCGACTCCGGCGCGCACCTGCGCTCCATCGCCCAGTACAACTTCCCGCTGCGCTTTCTCAAATACGTGCGTGACGCCGACCTGGCCGGCGAGTCGTTCATGGAGCTGGGCCAGGCCATACGCCGTTGCAGCGGCGAGCTGGCGGACTTCATCGGTGTCGATGCCGGCTACCTGCGAGTCGGGGATCGCGCCGATCTGGTGTTGATCGACCCCGCCGGTCTCGACGACACACTGGACGAACTGCATGAAGCGCCGATGGAGGTGCTCGGCCTGGTGCGAGTGGTCAAACGCAACGATGCGGCGGTCGAACTGACCCTGATCAATGGGCGCATCGCCTACCGTCGAGGCCTGGAATATCCGGAAGATCTGGGCAAGGTGCAGGGTTACGGGCGCTTCCTGCCTGCTCGCGACGTGCTGCCTCGACAAGAGCAAACACCGGTGCGCGACTTCAATCCGGCTCCTGCCTAGCAGGCTGTTGAAAAACGTAGGCGAGGCAGGCAAGACAATACCGATGGCGGCCCCGCAAAAACGGCCGAAAAGGCGCAGTTTACGGGTTGTAAATGAGCATTTTGACTGGGCTCGCACGCGAGGCCGTTTTTAACGCAGTATTGCCAACGCAGGTAGTTTTTCAGCGACCTGCTAGTAAGCCGAGGCGCTGCGATACCCGTACGAGCCTCAGGGCTTATCGGTTACCATGCGCCTCCGCCTGAACAACCGCTAGAGACACCGCATGTCGCACGCCTGGAGCCCCGATAGCTGGAGGGCCAAGCCCATCCAGCAGCAGCCCGAATACCCTGACGCCGCCCACCTCAGTCGTGTCGAGCAGACACTGGCAGGCTACCCGCCGCTGGTGTTCGCCGGCGAGGCGCGCGAGCTGCGCCGTCAGTTCGCCGAGGTCACTCAGGGCCGCGCTTTCCTGCTGCAAGGTGGCGACTGCGCGGAAAGCTTCGCCGAGTTTTCCGCCGCGAAGATCCGCGACACCTTCAAGGTGCTGCTGCAGATGGCCATCGTCATGACCTTTGCTGCCGGTTGCCCGGTGGTGAAAGTCGGACGCATGGCCGGGCAGTTCGCCAAGCCGCGCTCCTCTGGCGAAGAAACCATCGACGGCGTCACCCTGCCCGCCTATCGCGGCGACATCGTCAACGGCATTGGTTTCGACCTCGCCAGCCGCGTGCCCGACCCCGAGCGCCTGATGCAGGCCTATCACCAGGCCACCGCCAGCCTCAACCTGCTGCGTGCCTTTGCTCAGGGCGGTTTCGCCGACCTGCATCAGGTGCATCAGTGGAACCTCGATTTCATCGCCAACTCGGCGCTGGCCGAGAAGTACCACCAGCTCGCCGGGCGCATCGATGAAACCCTGGCCTTCATGCGCGCCGTGGGTATGGACAGCGCCCCGCAGCTGCGTGAAACCAGCTTCTTCACCGCCCATGAAGCGCTGCTGCTGAACTACGAAGAAGCCTTCGTGCGCCGCGACAGCCTTACCGGCCGCTGGTACGACTGCTCCGCGCACATGCTGTGGATCGGCGACCGCACCCGCCAACTGGACGGTGCCCATGTCGAATTCATGCGCGGCATCGAGAACCCCATCGGCGTGAAGGTCGGCCCGAGCATGGATCCGGACGAGCTGATCCGCCTGATCGATACGCTCAACCCGGACAACGATCCGGGCCGCCTGAACCTGATCGTGCGCATGGGCGCGGACAAGGTCGAGGCGCACTTCCCGCGCCTGCTGCGCAAGGTGCAGAGCGAAGGCCGACAGGTGCTGTGGAGCTCCGACCCGATGCACGGCAACACCATCAAGGCCTCCAGCGGCTACAAGACCCGCGACTTCGCGCAGATTCTCAGCGAAGTTCGCCAGTTCTTCGCCGTGCACCAGGCCGAAGGCACCTATGCCGGCGGTATTCATATCGAGATGACCGGGCAGAACGTCACCGAGTGCATCGGCGGCTCGCGCCCGATCACCGAGGACGGCCTCTCCGACCGCTATCACACGCACTGCGACCCACGCATGAATGCCGACCAGTCCCTGGAGCTGGCGTTCATGATCGCCGAGACGCTGAAACAGGTACGCCGCTGATAATTTGCGCCCTGGCCGCCGGCCAGGGCGCGAACAAGCTCGCACTTCTTGTGTGCATTATCCGGCATAATGCCGGCCCATCGCGAGCCCCCCCCCTAGCGGGTGCCGAACGACGCTCCCCAGCCGGAAAGGACTCGCGGCCAACACCTCCAACAAGGACGATGATCCATGCAACTGCGCACCACTCTCTCCGCTTTCGCCCTCTCCAGCGCCGTTCTGCTGACCGGCTGCCAGAACATGTCCCCTGACGCCATGCTGCAATCCGGCCTGATGGCCGTACAGGCCGCAACCCTCAGCGACGCCGAAGTGAAGAGCATGTCCGACCAGGCCTGCGCCGAAATGGACGCCGCGGCCAACGTCGCCGGCCCAAGCAGCCCGTACACCAAGCGCCTGGACAAGATCGCCAACAACCTTGGCCATCAGATCAACGGCACGCCGATCAACTACAAGGTTTACCAGGCCGACGAAGTCAACGCCTGGGCCATGGCCAACGGCTGCGTACGCGTCTACAGCGGCCTGATGGATCTGATGACCGACAACGAAGTGGAAGGCGTGCTCGGCCACGAGATCGGCCACGTCGCCCTCGGCCACACCAAGAAGGCCATGCAGACCGCCTACGCCACCGCCGCCGCGCGCAACGCCGCAGCAGCATCGGGCAACGGCACCGTCGCCGCGCTGTCCGCCTCGCAGCTGGGTGAACTGGGCGAGCAACTGGTCAACGCGCAGTTCTCGCAAAGCCAGGAAACTTCTGCCGACAACTTCTCCTTCGATCTGCTGACCCAGCGCAACATCCCGCGTGAAGGCCTGGTCACCGCGTTCGAGAAGCTGGCCAAACTGGGCGGCGGCGAAAGCAGCATGTTCTCCTCGCACCCGGGTTCCAGCGACCGCGCCAACAACATGCGCACCCGCCTGGCCGCCAAGTAAGCACCACGCTCAGGGGCTGCTCAGCGGCCCCTGTTTCATTGGAAAACTGCCATGCCAGCCCTGCGCAAACACCTGATACCGCTATTGCTGATCCTGCCGTTCAGCGCCCTGGCCGACTACGACCAGCGGTACCAGGCCTGCCTGGACGCCAGCGGGATGATCAACAACGCCAGCGTCGCTGGCTGCGCCGAAGGCGTATCGGAAGCGGTGAAGAAGGAGATGAATCGCGTCTACCAGCAGCTTTTCCTCAAGCTGCAGGAAAGCGCTCCGGAAGATGCCCAGCAACTGGAAGAGGCGCAGAAAGCCTGGCTGATCTACCGCAACGGCCAATGCGACCTGCAGGGCAAACATGTCGGCTCGCCGATGTACTACACCTGCCCGATGCAGTTGAACATCCAGCGCGTCGATGAATTGAAATTTCTGTTGGATAACGGCGGTTAGCCAAGCAGCCCACGCAGACTGACACCCGGCGCCAGCCACACCTCATCCAGGCCCAGCCACTGCGCCAGCGCGCGCAGCGAATCCCCCAGCGCCAGGCGCGCCTCCTCGCTCAGCACCGCCTCCTCCAGATGCACGGCATGTACGGCTAGGCGACCGGCTGCCCGCTCGCTGCGCAAATCCACCCGCGCCAACAGACGCTCGTGATGCAGGAATGGCAGCACGTAGTAACCGTACACACGCTTGGCCTGCGGGGTGTAGATCTCCAGTCGATAGCGGAAACCGAAGAGCCGCTCGGTGCGCTCGCGCTCCCAGATCAGTGAATCGAAAGGCGACAGCAGCGCGCTGTGGCGCACACGCCGGGGAATACGCGGCTCGCCCCGGCAATAGGCCAACTGCCGCCAGCCCTGCACCGCAACCGGCAACAACTCGCCCGCTTCCACCAGTTCGGCGATACGAAGCTTGCTGTCGGAGGCATCCAGGCGATAGTAGTCGCGCAGATCCCTCTCGGTCGCCACACCCAGCGCATCGGCCGAACGCAGCAACAGACAGCGCTGCGCTTCGTCTTCCTCAAGATCGGCGTGATTCAGATAATCAGCGGGAATGACCCGCTCCGGCAGGTCGTACAGGCGCTCGAAGCCGCGCCGTCCGGCAACCGTCACCTCGCCTGCCGCGAACAGCCATTCCAGCGCCGTCTTTTCCGCACTCCAGTCCCACCAGGGGCCGGCCTTTTCGGTACGAGTGGACAGACTGCCAGCGCCCAACGCGCCACGCTCGCGCACGGTTTGTAGCACGTGCTCTATCGCATCGCGTCGCTCCACACCGAACTTCGCCAATTGGCTGTAGATGCCCTGCCCATCCGCGGCCCGGCGCATACGCCAGCGCAGCAGCGGGTAAAGCTCAAGCGGCAACAATGACGCCTCATGCCCCCAGTACTCGAACAAACGCCGGCGCCGCGCGCGGCCCCAGGCCAGTTCATCGAGGTGTTCAGCCTGGTAATGGCCAAGCCGGGAAAACGCTGGCAGATAGTGCGAACGCACCAACGCGTTGACCGAGTCGATCTGCAGCACGCCAAGGCGCTCGATCTGTGCCTGTAACTGCTTGTGGGTGATCGCACCGCGCGGCGTACGCCCAAAGCCCTGGGCTACCAGGGCCAGGAGGCGCGCTTCAGCGAGAGAAAGAGAAAGGGTCATGGCGACTCAGCCTATCAGGCTGGCGCCGCGAACGCATGACGGAAGGTAAAGGCCTGCGCCGTCGCGCCGTGCTCGCGCAGATGCTCCAGGCGTTCAGCCGCTTCAACCACGCCCGGTTGGTGCCCGACCGGCACCCACCACAACACTTGGTGTGCCTGCTCGACGCGCTCGAACCATTCGCGGCGCCGCTTGAGCATCTCGGTATGCGCGGACTTGTAAACGTAGTCGCTGAGCGACTGCACATCCTCCCAGACCGACATGTTGACCAGCACCTCGTCACCGAACGGGCGGATCGTCGTGGCATCGCCTGCCTCGTCCTGCAGGCGCCAGACATAACCAGGCGAACCTTCCGCCAGCGCATTGATGCGCTCCAGGTTGGCGACGAAATCGACCAACTCCGGCGATTCCAGCGGCGCTTTCATCCAGGCGATATTCAGTTGGGCCAAATGATAAGCGGACAATTTCCAGCCTCCTTGCAGGCGAATACTCAGGGTTGTTGCGGCAAGCCGCGCCAGTCAGCCAGACGCCGACGCAGCCAGGCCTCACTGCTGACCAGGGTGATCCCGGACAGCACCAGCGCGGCACCGATGATGAAATTCAACGTCAGCGGCTCGTCCAGCACCAGCACGCCGAAGCTGACGCCAAACAGCGGCGTCATGAACGAAAACACCGCCATGTTCGAGGCCAGGTAGCGGCGCAATAGCCAGAACCAGGCCAGATAGGTGAAGAATGACACCACCACGCCCTGCAACAGGATGCTGGCAATGGCCACCGGGCTCCAGCGAAGCTGGCCGAGGTCGACTACCGCCAAGGCGTAACCAAGCAGCAGCACGAACGCCACAGTCAGTTGATAGAACAGCGTCAGCCCAGCCGGCGCGTCCGACAGGCATGAGCCACGCACCACCACCGTGGTAGCGCCCCAGGCCATGCCTGCACACAGCCCCAGCGCGTCGCCGAGCAAGATGCTGCCGTCGACCTCGGCCCAGTTGCCACCAACGCCAAATGCCATCACCACCCCGCCGAAACACAACGCGATACCCAGCCATTGCAGGCGACGCAGGCGCTCACTGGGCAACAGGAAGTGCAGCCCAAGCGCCGAGAAGATCGGCGCGGTGTAGAGGAATACCGCCATATGCGAAGCCGAGGTGTAACGCAGGCCAAGGGCGATGAAGAAGAACTCCAGCGCGAATAACACGCCTGCCAGCAATCCGGCCAGCCATGTCGAGCTGACCCACTCGCGCCATCCGCGCTGCCACAGCAGCAGCAAGCCAACCAGCACGGCGGCGATGCCGGAGCGCAAGGCCACCTGCAGCATCGGCGCGATGTCGTCCTCGGCCAGCTTGATCGCCACCTGCTGACTGCCCCAGATAGCGCATAGCAGCATCATCAGCTGGAACAGGAAAAAATCGGCGCCCTTGCGTACCGCGGTCATTCAACAACTCCAATCATTGCCACTCACTTACTCAACGGATCATCCCAGAACGGCCGCTCGGCCTCTTGCATCACATCGGCGCGGGACAAACCCAGATCTTTCAGCGCCGCACCATCCAGTCGCGCCAATTGCCCACGCTCGCGTGCCAGTTGCCGCCAGCGCCGCAGCATACGCCACACGCCAACCAATGACGGCAGACGTTCGAAGTGGATAGCCTGGGCCAACGCATAACCTTTCTGACCTTTCATCTCGATGCCCTCCCTGTGGGGTTGGCATCAGTGTCATGTCGCGCTTAAGATCAATCCAACGAATGTTTCTTATGGAATCCATCTCGAGGATTGATGAATGGCCTTCCACCCCAGTATTGATACCGAATTGCTGCGCAGCTTCGTTGCCATTGCCGACACCGGTGGTTTCACCCGCGCCGCGGAAACGGTCAATCGCACCCAATCGGCCGTGAGCATGCAGATGAAACGGCTGGAGGAAGACGTGGTGCAACGCGCACTGTTCGAGCGTGACGGCCGCCAGGTGCGACTGACCCCCGAAGGCCAGGTACTGCTGGGTTATGCGCGGCGCATTCTCAAGCTGCACGGCGAAGTGCTCAATACCCTGCGCGAGCCACATATGGTCGGCGCCGTGCGTATCGGCACGCCGGATGACTACGTGATGCGCTTTCTACCGGAGATTCTCTCGCGCTTCGCCCAGGCCTATCCGCTGGTGCAGGTCGAGGTGCATTGCGAACCATCGGGCCAGTTGCTGCTGCGCCAGGATCTGGATCTGACCATCGTCACCCGTCAGCCTGGAAAGGAAATCGGCCAACTGTTGCGTCAGGAGCGCTTCGCCTGGGCCGTGGCTCAGGGCTTCTGCCCGCACGAACAGAATCCCATGCCGCTGGCCATGTTCAACGCCGATTGTTTCTGCCGGGAATGGGCCTGCAACGCACTGGACGCGATGGGCCGCCCCTACCGCATCGCCTACACCAGCCCCAGCCTATCGGCGTTGTTCGCCGTGGTGCGCGCCGGCCTGGCCGTCACCGCACAGCTGCAAAGCCTGATCACCCCGGATCTGCAAATCCTCGGTGAAGCTGAAGGCCTGCCCCTGCTGCCACTGACCAGCATCGTGCTGTTGCGTAACGAGAGCAGCCAGTCCCCTGTCACCGAGTGCCTGGCCGATCATATCGTCGAAGGCTTTCGTCTATAGACCGCCGGACTCCAACCCCAGCAGCAACGCACAAACCAGCAGGAAACCGCAGAACAGACTGCGCAGCAGGCGCTCCGGCAGCGAATGCGCCAGACGCACCCCCCAACTGATGCTGAGCAGACCGCCAACCGCCAGCGGCACGCCCATCCACCAGTTGACGTGATCGTGCAACGCGTAGGTAAACAACGTAACCCCGGTACTGGGCAGCGCCAAAGAGAGTGACAGCCCCTGTGCCACCACCTGGGTGGTGCCGAACACACTGGTCAGCACCGGCGTCGCCACTACCGCGCCGCCGACACCGAACAAGCCCCCCATAGCGCCAGACACCCCGCCCAGCGCCCCCAGCCAACCCCAGTGATGACGAAGTGTGCCGCTGGCCGGCGCCTGAGCCATCAGCATGCGCAGCAGGTTATAGGCCGCCAGCGCCAGCAGGAAACCGACGAAGGCCCAGCGCATGGTGCGCGAGTCCAGCTCCACCGCGTACAGCGATGCCAGCCAGGCGCAGAAGAAGCTGGTCACCCCGAGCAGCAAAGCATGTCGGGGGTCGATACGATTGCGCTGATGGTAACGCCACAGCGCCAGCATCACGTTCGGCACCACCATGACCAGAGCGGTGCCCTGCGCCAATTGCTGATCCAAGCCGAACAACACGCCCAGCACCGGAATGGCGATCAGCCCACCGCCAATCCCGAATAACCCGCCCAGGGTTCCCAGACTCAGACCGAGCAACAGATTCAGCAACAGATCGAACAGATTCATGGCACCTCCAGACAGTGGGCGCATGTTAATCAGTCGCGGCTAGCGCGGAAACGCACAGCAACGCACAATGGCTTTGCTGATCACGCATAAGCAGGTAACCATGAATCCAGATGCTCTGACCGACCAGCTAGAACTCTTCCTCGACGTGCTGGAAACAGGCAGTTTCTCCGCAGCTGCCAGGCGCCATCCACTCACACCCTCGGCGGTTGCGCGGCGCATCGACGCATTGGAACGTGCACTGGGTAGCGTACTGTTCAGCCGCAACACTCATGCCGTACGCGTCACTCCGGCAGGTTTGGCATTTGCCGAACGTGCCAAACGTATCCTCGCCGAACTGCATCTGGCGCGTGCCGAGGCGGTATCGCTGAGCAGCGCACCAGAGGGACTGATCCGCATCGATGCGCCCTCGCCTTTTGGCCGACGCCATCTGGCACCGGCGATTGCCGAGTTTCTCGGCGCCAATCCGGGTCTGGACGTGCAACTGCGCCTGATCGACAGTTTCATCGACCTGCAAGGTGAACATCTGGGTGAAGTGGATATCGTCGTGCGCATTGGCCCGCTGCCGGACAGCCGCCTGGTCGCCACGCCGCTGGCTTCGATGACGCGCATCGTCTGCGCCAGCCCGGACTACCTGCGCCGCCGCGGTATCCCACGCAGCCCACTGGAGCTGGAACAGCACGACGGCCTCGACTGGGACAGCCTGGCACCGCCCTACGCCTGGCGCTTCGAAGTCGACGGCAAGCTGCAGCAGTGCAAACCCAAACGCCTGCGCCAGACCAGCAACAACGCCGAAACCCTGCTCTTCAGCGCCCTCGCCGGCCTCGGCGTGGCTCACCTGCCTACCTGGATGAGCAGCGAGCACCTGCAGCGTGGCGAGTTGATCCCGCTGTTCTGCGAACAGGGGCTACCAGCCTCCGAGCCGGTTAGCATCTACGCCCTGCGTCTGGAGCGCGAAGCCAGCCCGCGTACGCGCCTGCTACTGAGCTTTCTCAAACAGCGCTTCGGCTTCCCGCCCCCCTGGGATCAGGCACTACAGGCAAGCCTGGCCACCCAGCCATGACGGCTGGGTGCCCCGTGTATTGAGCACGGGCTTTCTCCATGGCTGAACCCACCGATCCGCATATCACGTAGGAGCGGCTTCAGCCGCGAGCTCGCCGTGGGAAAACTCCCTAGAGCCCCTGAGTCAGGCATAAAAAACCCGGCACCAAGGCCGGGTTTTTCGTGACGCTCAAGCTTAGGCTTGCGGCGCCTGGGTGCGGCCCTTGTAGGAACCGTCACGGGTGTCGATCTCGATCCAGTCGTCGATATCGACGAACTCGGCGACCTTGATCTCGGTACCGTTGCGCAGCTTGGCAGGCTTCATGACCTTACCGGAGGTATCGCCACGAGCAGCGTTCTCGGTGTAGACAACCTGACGCACGATGGTGGTCGGCAGGTCAACGGAGATCACTTTGCCTTCGAAGAACACGGCTTCGCAAACGTCGCTCATACCTTCTTCGATGAACGGCAGAACGCTTTCCAGGTCTTCGGCACGCAGTTCGTAGGAGTTGTACTCCGGATCCATGAACACATAGTCCTCACCGCTGATGTAGGACAGGTTCACTTCCTTGCGCTCGAGAATCACCGGCTCCATCTTGTCGTCGGCTTTGTAGACGGTCTCGGTCTTGGAGCCGTTGAGCAGATTCTTCAGCTTCATCTTGACGATGGCGCTGTTACGGCCGGACTTGGTGAACTCGGCCTTCTGGATCAGCCACGGCTGGCCATCGATCAGGGCCACGCTGTTGACTCTCATTTCTTGTGCAGTTTTCATGCGGATATCCGAAATATGCGGGAGGTACAGAAATCTAGGCCGCGTATGATAGCCAATTTCGGTAAAACTGTTCCAGCGTCGTGGCAAGATCTGCCCGAGCCGCCTGCTGATCACACCACTGCTCGGCATGTCGTTGCAGTACCGGCCATGCATCGAGAAGCGCAGGCCAGACCGTTTCCATCCCTTCGCCTGCGTTCCATGCCCGCCACAATCCAGCCTGCGCGACCGCCGCTTCCGGCATCAAACCGACGTTATAAAGCGCCAGAAAGGCATCGAGCTTGTCCCAATGCGCGCCCTCTTCCTGCGGATAGATATGCCAGAGCAACGGACGCCCCGCCCATTGCGCACGAATGAACGAGTCCTCTCCCCGTACCGCATTGAGGTCGCAACACCACAGCAGGCGGTCATAATCATCCTGCGCAACGAAAGGCAGCACATGGATCTGCAAACTGCCGTGCCGACGGTTATCACCAGGCACCAGTTGCGTCTCACCAAGCCATGCTTGCAAGTCCGCCAGAATCTTGCCCTGCGGCACCAACAACTGAGTTAGCTGCAGGTCAGCTGCCAGCGCATCGAGCCATTTCGCCAACCCCGGGTTTTCGTAGGCAAACAAGGAAATCAGCCGCGCCCCTGCTTCATGCACGACCCCTAGCGACTGCAGAAAAGCCTGCTGTGCCTGCTCGTCGCCCTGAAACGCAAGCCGCCGCGGCAACAGGTCAGCCTCACGCAGCAATCCGCCAGTACCCACCACGAAGCCAGGGAAAAAGAAGAACTTCTGCAACCCACCCGACTGCGGCGATGGCAAGCCATGGCAGCCCGCGACCCAATCCTCGGCACTGAGGTACTCCAGATTCAGCCAGAGGCACCGGGTGCCGCTGGCAGTCATCGCCGCGACATATGAAGACGGTAACTGACAGGCGAAGGCCTCGATCACCACCTCAGCCGGCTCCACCATGGGGAACGGCTCCGCCCAGCGGCGGACTTCGACACCACGCCAGTGCTGGCACTCAGCATCACTACTGGCCGCTGGACACAGGCGCACGAAGGAAGCCAAATCATCGACCCACAGACGCACCGAATGCCCCTGCTCGGCCGCCAGTTGCCGTGCAAGCCTCCAGGTCACGCCGATATCACCGTAGTTGTCCACTACGCTGCAGAAGATGTCCCACCTGGCCACGCTGCGCCCCTTCAAAAAATGATCGCCATTCTAACCGGCAGACAAGAAAAAGCCCGCCAGAGGCGGGCCAAGGGGAGCGCTGGAGCGAGCGCGGGGTAAAACGGTGAATCAGGCCAGCAGCGAATCGCCCTCACGGCGAACGGCGCTGCTAAGCAGCCAGACAGCTTGGCAGGCCAGCGCGGCCTCGCGAGAAGCGAAAGGGCCGGCTTTGGGCTGACCATCGACCATCAGCAGCCAGCACGCCATATGACCATCGGATCTGAGCTCAGCCGGCACGGCGCTACCAACCAGGGAAACCACATCGATACGGGACATCACGACCTCCAATCCAACTCAATCTGCATTGAGGTAAACATTAGGACGATGCCTCACCAGACAGAAATCAGTGCTTTCGATAGTGACCATGGATATTGCCAATGGCCGAGCCAGGGAACGAAGGAACGGCAGGCAGACAATGGAAAGACAAGCCGGTAGCCAGGTAGGCGTGCGAGAAATTAGAAAAGGGAAAAGCCAAATGCAAAAAGCCCCGAAAGCGTTCAGCTTTCAGGGCTTTAGGTATTGCGAAAGTGGCGGTGAAGAAGAGATTCGAACTCTTGATACGGTTTCCCGTATACACACTTTCCAGGCGTGCTCCTTCAACCGCTCGGACACTTCACCGGATCTCGATTGGCTGTGCAGCCCGTCGAGGTGCGCTAATGTATTCGAATGTTTTCTCGATGGCAAATTTTTTTTAAAGGATTCATGCGCTTAAGAGCGCAGCGGGTTTTCGTCGGGCTTCTCGCAGGGCTGCTCGTCGAAGCGTATATGGCCGAATAGCAGAAACCCCAGGGACGTGAACAAGCCTATGCCGAATAGCAGCAGCACACCGGATGGGCTACGCAGGGCAAGGATTTCGCTGAGCAGAACCGACACCAGCAGCAGGCCAATCACCGCAGCCATATAAAGGATGGAATAGAAGATATTCATGAGCAGCTCCTTCGGTACGCTGCTCACCTTAAAGCCCAGGTTTTGCACTCGGCCAATTGCCATACGGAATGGCCGCGATAGGCAAAAACACTGACTCACCGGTCAGCCGCGGCGCTTTACCAGAGCGATTGGGCTGAGTACCTTCTGCCCACATTCGGCCCCACGGCTCTAACAAGGAAAACTGCCATGAGCGACCTAATCAGCTACCAACTCGAAGACGGCATCGCCACCCTCACCCTGAGCAATGGCAAGGTCAACGCCATCTCGCCCGACGTGATCGCCGCATTCAATGTCGCGCTCGATCGTGCGGAACAGGATCGCGCCATCGTCATCATCACCGGGCAACCGGGCATTCTCTCCGGTGGCTACGACCTGAAAGTGATGACCTCCGGCCCGCAGAACGCGATCAACTTGGTGGCTGCCGGTTCGACTCTGGCGCGGCGCATGCTCTCCCACCCCTATCCGATCATTGTGGCCTGCCCTGGCCATGCCGTAGCCAAGGGGGCGTTCATCCTGCTGTCGTCCGACTACCGCATCGGAGTCGAAGGCCCGTTCAGCATCGGTCTGAACGAAGTGCAGATCGGCATGACCATGCACCATGTCGGCATCGAACTGGCCCGTGATCGCCTCCGCAAGTCAGCCTTCCACCGTTCGGTGATCAATGGCGAGATGTTCGACCCGGTAGGCGCGGTTGATGCAGGTTTTCTGGACAAGGTAGTGCCGGCCGAACAGTTGCTGCCCACCGCACAGGCCGCGGCGCAACAGATGAAGAAGATCAACATGACCGCGCACAAGAACACCAAGCTGAAGGTTCGCAAGGCACTGCTGGAAACCCTCGATGCCGCTATCGAGATGGACAAGCAGCACCTGATGTAAGCAGGCGGTACTGTGCCAATGAAAAGCGCCGCTTCCGTTGAGGTCGCGGCACTTTTTTTCGGACATTTAACTGCAGTGAGTATCGGTGCGCCTGGCACACCCTGCGCGTCAGCCGGAATAGTCGAGGGCCGTCCAAGCTCGGCTCAGACCTTGTGCCAACACACAACCTGGCCGGCTCAATTGCTCGTTGAACGCCGCCGGTAACAGCGTGGTTTCTCCCTCTGCGGCGCCGTGCCGCTCGGTCAGCCACTGCAGCTTGCCGCAGTTGGGTGTTTCGATCACGTAACTGGCGGCGATATTCGAGTGATGGCTGGGCAGACGAATCACGTCGAGTACGACGCCTGCCTCCTCGACGCGCTGGCCATCGGAAACCAGCACGGCCCAGGCCTGCTCCCCCTCGATCACCAGATAGGCACCATTGGCCTGTGGTCGCTCGATCTGCGGTTGCGCGCAGCCGCTGAGCAGGGCCAATAGCACAATCGTCATCAGCATCTGTTGCATTGCCAATACCCCCTTGCAAGGCGCCCACCTCTGCACGGTGGACGGGTTGTTGTCGCCTGAGTGAGGCCACTATCACCCAGTACTGTTTATTTGTACAGTATTTTTCGATTACCCTAGTTGGCAGGTAAATGAACGATTGCACAGGAGCGCCATCATGCTGGACGTACTGCAGCTGAAACACCGAGTGAACCGCATGCCGCTGGAGCGCGTGCGCGAGATGGTCGATGAGCTGCTGCTCGAAGGCATCGTCACCGAGAGTCGCACGCCCTTCAATCGCCAGCATTTCAATACCTGCTTTGCCGAGATCGAAGCGTTGCTACAGCGTGCGGGCTATCACCGGCAACTGGATGTGGTCGGTTATCAGGGGCTCGCTTACGCGCTGTTCGACCCGGCCCGCTGGGAAGCCGTGGAGGTGCTGCGCTGGTTGCGCGATTTCGTCGAAGAAGCGCATATCCAACCGGCCTCGTAGGAGCGAGTACCGACCCAAAAAAGTTCAGCAAGCTATAGCCGTGCACGACATTGGCCCATAACGACACGCATCGGCCCGGGCCAACCCCCGCAGCTAGCAGGCGGCAAACACCTCAGGAACGCCTATAGAGAATGCGCTGCGAGCCATCCGGCTAAAGCAAACGCGTCCAGGAAACAGAACTGGCAAGCCACTTGCTAGATCAGGGCAAGCATCCTGTGTAGCACGCCAACGGCGGCGGGCCGAGGATCACGGACAACGGCGTCCGTCAGGTCACCTTCCTCCCATCGAGGTGATCTGACGTACGCCGTTTTTTATGCGCCCGAAAAAGAGATCAGCCCATGACCGATCGTGATTCGAAAAAGACCGTCGACAGCAGCCGCCGCAATTTCCTCAAGCAATCCATCGCCATGGCCGGCGCACTCGGCGGTATCGCCGCCCTTGGACTCTCGGCCCCGGCTTCGCTGCGTAGCGCTGCTTGGGCAGCTGGTTCCGATGCCCCGGAAAAGGCCGCGCTGAAAGTGGGTTTCATCCCGCTGACCGACTGCGCCTCGGTGGTAGTCGCGGCAACGCAGGGCTTCGGCGAGAAGTACGGTCTGAGTATCACCCCAAGCAAGGAGGCGTCCTGGGCCGGTGTGCGTGACAAGCTCAATACCGGTGAGCTGGATGCCGCCCACGTGCTCTACGGCATGATGTACGGTGCCCAGCTAGGTCTGGCCGGCCCGCAGAGGGATATGGCCGTATTGATGGGCCTGAACCAGAACGGCCAGGCCATCACCCTTTCCAAGCAACTGCGCGAAGTGGGTGTCACCAATGGCGCGCAACTGGCCGAGCACGTCAAGAAAGGCGGCAACCCGCTGACTTTCGCTCAGACCTTTCCCACCGGCACCCACGCCATGTGGCTGTATTACTGGCTGGCCAGCGTTGGCATCAATCCGATGAGCGATGTGAAGACCATCGTCGTGCCGCCACCACAGATGGTGGCCAACATGCGTGTCGGCAACATGGATGGCTTCTGTGTCGGCGAGCCCTGGGGCGCACGGGCGATCTTCGACAAGATCGGTTTTACCGCGACCACCACCCAGCAGATCTGGCCGGATCACCCGGAGAAGGTACTGGGTACCACCCGCGCCTTTATCGAGCAGTATCCCAATGCCGCTCGCGCACTGATCATGGCGGTGCTCGATGCCAGTCGCTTCATCGAGGCCAGCGAAGAAAACCGCAAGAGCACCGCCAAGCTGATTTCCGGCAAGGCCTACGTCAACGCACCGGTGCAGGTGATCGAGCCGCGCTTCCTTGCCCAATATGAAGACGGCCTGGGCAACAGCTGGAAGGACGAGCACGCCATGGCCTTCTGCAAGGACGGCAGCGTCAACTTCCCCTATCACTCCGACGGCATGTGGTTCCTCACCCAGTTCAAGCGCTGGGGCCTGCTCAAGGATGCACCGGATTACGCGGCCGTGGCGGCGCAGGTCAACCAGACGGCGCTCTACAGCGAGGCGGCCAGCGCGTTGAAGCTGGCGGCGCCGAGCAGCCCGCTACGCAGCAGCACACTGATCGATGGTGTGGTCTGGGACGGCACGAACCCGGCCGCCTACGCCGACTCCTTTGCCATCAAAGCCTGATCGGAGGTCGATATGAATGCGCCCCTGAAAACGCCTCTGCCGCAAAGCGTCAAACCGCGCTTTTCGCCCACGGCCCTGCTACCGAGCCTCGAAACCCTGGGCAACCTGTGCAAGGCCAGCATCGCGCCGCTCCTCGGTATTCTCGCCTTTATCGGCTTCTGGTCGTTGCTGGCCAGTTACAGCGAAGGCCTGCCCGGCCCGCTGAGCACCTGGCAGTCAGCACTGGTGCTGTTCAGTGATCCGTTCTACGACAACGGCCCGAATGACATGGGCATCGGCTGGAACATCCTCAACTCGCTCGGCCGGGTCGGCGTCGGCTTCGGTCTGGCGGCGCTGGTGGGCATTCCGCTGGGCTTCGCCATCGGCCGCTTCGCCTTCCTCGCCGGCATGCTCGCGCCGATCATCAGCTTGCTGCGCCCGGTCTCGCCGCTGGCCTGGCTACCTATTGGCCTGCTGGTATTCGAGGCCGCCGGCCCGGCATCGATCTGGGTGATTTTCATCAGTTCGATCTGGCCGATCATCCTCAACACCGCCGCTGGCGTGGCCAGCGTGCCGCAGGACTACCTGAACGTCGCACGCGTGCTCAAGCTGTCGGAGTTCAAGGTGCTGACGCGCATCCTCTTCCCCGCCGTGCTGCCGCACCTGATGACCGGCATTCGTCTGTCCATCGGGGTGGCCTGGCTGGTGATCGTCGCCGCAGAAATGCTCACCGGCGGCATTGGCCTCGGGTTCTGGGTGTGGGACGAGTGGAACAACCTCAACGTCGAGCACATTCTCATCGCCATCATCGTCGTCGGCCTGATCGGCCTCGCCCTGGAACAGGGCCTGCTGTTGATCGCCAAACGCTTCGACTACACCAGCTAAGGAGACGAACATGGACAAATTCGTGGAGCTGACCGGCGTCAGCAAGCACTTCGATACCAAGAAAGGCCGCTTTCAGGCGCTGTCCAACGTCAACCTGAGCATCGCCCGCGGCGAGTTCGTCGCACTGATCGGCCACTCCGGCTGTGGCAAGTCGACGGTGCTCAACCTGATCGCCGGCCTGCTCGATGCCAACGAGGGCGGCCTGATCTGCAACGGTCGCGAAATCGACGGCCCCGGCCCGGAGCGCGCCGTGGTGTTCCAGAACCACAGCCTGCTGCCGTGGATGACCTGCTTCGGCAATGTGCACCTGGCAGTGGAACGCGTGTTCGGCGAATACGAGAACAAGGCGCAGCTCAAGACCCGTACCGAACAGGCACTGAACATGGTTGGCCTGGCGCACGCCATGCACAAGCATCCCAACGAAATTTCCGGGGGCATGAAGCAGCGCGTCGGCATCGCCCGCGCCTTGGCCATGGAGCCCAAGGTGCTATTGATGGACGAGCCGTTCGGTGCCCTCGACGCCCTGACCCGCGCGCATCTGCAGGACGAGCTGCTGCGCATCGTCGGCGAAACCCAGAGCACGGTGGTGATGGTCACCCATGACGTGGACGAGGCCGTATTGCTGTCCGATCGCATCGTGATGATGACCAACGGCCCGGCCGCCACTGTCGGTGAAATCCTCACCGTCGAGCTGCCTCGTCCGCGTGATCGACTGGCTCTAGCCAACGACCCGCAGTACCACGCCTATCGCACCTCCGTGCTCGAGTTCCTCTACCAGCGTCAGCAGCGGCCTGCCGCCTGAGTACCGGCAACCGCTCTGGCTCAAGGGCTGGAGCGGTTGAACCTCTGGCTCATCGCAGGGACGAACGAATGTCCTCAACCGACAAGCAGAGAATCCCGTGCTCGACCTCACCACCTGGAATCTGTCGATTCCCACCGAACCGACGCCCACCACCATCACCACCCAGCGCCTGAACAACGGCTACGAGAGCCGTTACTTTCGCCGCAATGCCGACGGCAGCGTGACCTTCTGGGTACCGGTCACCGGTTCGACCACGCCCGATGCCCGCTATCCGCGTAGCGAACTTCGCGAAACCCAGCGCGACGGCAGCCTCGGCAACTGGCTGCATGCGAGTTCGGACAGCTATCTCAGCGCCGTGCTACAGGTCGACCAGGTACCCAGCCGCAACAAGGTGGTAATCGGCCAGATCCACAGCACCGATGTGCCGGGCAGCCAGAACGATCCACTGCTCAAGCTGCAATATCACTATCGCCGTGGCGTTGGCCGGGTGGAGCTGCTGCTGCGCGTCCGCCCAGGCGACAGCGAGGTGCAGAACATTCTGCTGGCCGAGAACGTCCAGCTTGGCGAGCGCTTCGGTTACGACCTGCGGGTTACACCCAGCGGACGCATCGGCGTCAGCGTGGCCAGCACGGATGGCGACGACGGCAGCTATTACCGCCAACTGAGCAGCGCCTGGAGTACCCAGCACCTGTACTTCAAGGCAGGCGCCTACATTCAGGACAATTACGGGCCCGACAGCGAAGGTGGACGCGTCACCTTCCATCACCTCAACAGCCTGCACCGCTGAGGCGTGACGGCTTACAATCACCGTTTCCCTCGACAATGGCCTGATCATGGCGCGCCTGACCCTCGACTTCCCCGAAGACCAGTATTACTACAGCACCCACCTGACCGTACGCGTCACCGACATCAACGGCGCCAACCACCTGGGCAATGACTCGATGATCTCGATGATTTCCGAGGCGCGTGCCCGTTTTCTCTTCGAGTTCGGCATCCGCGAAACTGACGGCAAAGGCACCGGCATCATCGTCACCGACCTGGCCACCACCTACCGCGCCGAAGCTCATGCGCGCGACCAGTTGCTGTTCGAGGTGGGTGTGATGGACTTCAACAGGTACGGCGGCGACATCACCTTCCGCATCACCCGTCCGGCTGATGGCGCGCTGGTGGCGATGGCCAAATCCGGCTTCGTGTTCTTCGATTATCTGCAGTCGAAGGTGGTGCCGATGCCGGAACCTTTCGGCGCCAAATTCCCCAAGGTCAATCGCGTGGTCGGATAACCGACCTGTTGGCGTGACAGTTGCTAATTCCTCTGCTACGCCTTAGGGCATAACGATAAAAGCCCTGCGCCGCCCCGGTGCAGAGCTACCTTGGGAGGAACCGCAATGCCAGCTATGCGTCAACGCGCCCAGCGCGCTGCTCTGATCGCCAGCCTCTCCGCTTGGCCACTCCTCACCCTACCCCTTCCCACTCACGCCACTACAACAACCAATCAACCCGCCACGACGCAGGTGCCGATTCAGGTCGAGCACACGGCCGGCAAGGTCGAACCCAGTCACTGACAGGCCAGCGCCGCACCAAATCGGCGCCCACAGCCTTGAAAAGGTGCACCCGCAGAAAGTGCGGGCACTCACTATGCACCCTGAAACCCGCCAAACTTGCGGCTTTTGCAAATTGGCACAAGCACTGCATTGCTAACCACACAACTTGATTAAAGCGCGCTGCTCAACGAAGAGCATCGCACTTCCCGAGAGCTCGGGACTTGGACAAAGGCGTCCTCGCTAGGTGACTAGCGGGACGCCTTTTTTGTTTTTCTGGCCTGCCATTTCTGGCAGTCAGCTTTCCGTGACTATTGACCCAGGAGATAGCCGGCATGCAAAAACTCAAGCTGGTGATGATCGGCAACGGCATGGCGGGTGTGCGCACCCTCGAAGAACTGCTCAAGCTCGCTCCCGATCTATACGACATCACCGTGTTCGGCGCCGAGCCCCACCCCAACTACAACCGTATCCTGCTCTCGCCGGTACTGGCCGGTGAGCAGGCATTCGAGGAAATCATCCTCAACGACCTCAACTGGTATGCGGACAACGGCATCAAACTGCTGCTCGGCCGCAAGGTGGTGAAGATCGACCGCAAGGCGCGCCGCGTAATCGCCGACGATGGCAGCGAAGCCGAGTACGACCGCCTGCTGATCGCCACTGGCTCCACACCCTTCATCCTGCCGGTACCGGGCAAGGATCTGGACGGCGTGATCGGTTACCGCGACATCGCCGACACGCGAGTGATGATGGACACCGCCAAGACCCATAAACATGCCGTGGTCATCGGCGGCGGTCTGCTCGGCCTGGAAGCGGCCAACGGTCTCAAGCTGCGCGGCATGGACGTGACTGTGGTGCACATCGGCGACTGGCTGCTGGAGCGTCAGCTCGACCGCACCGCTGGCGAGCTGCTGCAGATGTCACTGGAAGATCGCGGCCTGAAGTTCCTTCTGCCCAAGCATACCGCCGAGTTGCTGGACAACGGCGAGGGCCGCGTCTGCGCGGTGAAGTTCAAGGACGGCGAGGTGATTCCCGCCGATCTGGTGGTCATGGCCGCCGGCATTCGCCCCAACAGCGAACTGGCCGAGCGCGCAGGCATCGCCTGCAACCGCGGCATCCTGGTCAACGACACGCTGCAGACCTTCGACCCGCGCGTTTACGCCATCGGCGAGTGCGCCAGCCACCGCGGCATCGCTTACGGCCTGGTGGCGCCGCTGTTCGAGCAGGCCAAGGTCTGCGCCAACCACCTGGCCCAGCTCGGCTACTCGCGCTATCAAGGCTCGGTGACCTCCACCAAGCTCAAGGTCACCGGCATCGACCTGTTCTCCGCCGGAGAATTCATGGGCTCGGAAGATACCGAGTGCATCACTCTCTCCGACCCCATCGGCGGCGTCTACAAGAAGCTGGTGATCAAGGACGACGTGCTGGTTGGCGCCTGCCTCTACGGCGACACTGCCGACGGTGGCTGGTACTTCCGGCAGATCCGCGAGAAACAGTCCATCAGCGAGATCCGCGATCACCTGATGTTTGGCGAGGGTGCCATCGGCGACGTCGGCCACCAGGGCGCGGACAAGACCGCCAACATGCCCGACAGCATGGAAGTGTGCGGCTGCAACGGCGTGCGCAAGGGCACCATCGTCAAGGCCATCCAGGAAAACGGCCTGTTCTCCGTCGACGAGGTGAAGAAGCACACCAAGGCGGCCAGCTCCTGCGGCTCCTGTACCGGCCTGGTGGAGCAGATCCTGATCAGCACCGTCGGCGGCGCGGCGGACGTCAAACCCAAGAGCGAGAAAGCCATCTGCGGTTGCTCCGAACTCAACCACGGGCAGATCCGCAAGGCCATCCGCGAGCAGCACCTGACCTCCATGGCGCAGACCATGGCCTTCCTCAACTGGAGCACGCCCAACGGCTGCGCCACCTGCCGGCCAGCGCTCAACTACTACCTGATCTCCACCTGGCCGGGCGAAGCCCAGGACGACCCGCAGTCGCGCCTGATCAACGAGCGCGCACACGCCAATATCCAGAAAGACGGTACCTACTCGGTGGTGCCGCGCATGTGGGGCGGCGTGACCAATCCCTCCGAGCTGCGCCGCATCGCCGATGTCGCCGACAAGTACAACGTGCCCATGGTCAAGGTCACCGGCGGCCAGCGTATCGACCTGCTGGGGATCAGGAAGGAAGACCTGCCGGCCGTGTGGAAGGAGCTGGACATGCCCTCCGGCCACGCCTACGGCAAATCCATCCGCACGGTGAAGACCTGCGTGGGCAGCGAGTTCTGCCGCTTCGGCACGCAGAACTCGACCCAGCTCGGCATCGACCTGGAGCACGACCTGTTCAACATGTGGTCGCCGCACAAGGTCAAGCTGGCGGTCTCCGGCTGTCCGCGCAACTGCGCCGAGGCCGGCATCAAGGACGTCGGCATCATCGGCGTGGACTCGGGTTTCGAGCTCTATATCGGTGGTAACGGCGGGATCAAGACCGAAGTCGCCGAGTTCTTCGTCAAGGTCAAGACCGCCGAGGAGGTGCGCGAATACAACGCCGCCTTCCTCCAGCTGTACCGCGAGGAGGCCTTCTACCTCGAGCGCACCGTGCACTACCTGCAGCGCGTCGGCATGGAGCACATCAAGAAGGCGGTGCTGGAAGACGAAGACAACCGCAAGGCCCTGGCTGCGCGCCTGCACTACGCCCTGTCGTTCGAGCAGGATCCCTGGAAGCAACGCATCGAAACGCCGCAGCTGAAGAAGGAATTCGACCCGATCAAGGTCGTGCAGCTCGAGGAGGCCACGGTATGAACTGGCTGGATATCTGTGCCCTGGACGAGATCAACGTGCTGGGCTCGCGCATCGTGAGCGGCCCCAAGGGCGACATCGCCATCTTCCGTACCACCAGCGACGAGGTCTTCGCCCTCGACGACCGCTGCCCGCACAAGGGCGGCCCGCTGTCCCAGGGGCTGATCTACGGCAAGCGCGTGGCCTGCCCGCTACACAACTGGCAGATCGACCTGGACAGCGGCACGGCGGTGGCGCCAGACGTGGGTTGTGCGCATCGGCACGCGGCCAAGGTTGAAAACGGTCGGGTGCTGCTGGCCTTCGCCTAACGCCGTGTGGGAGGGGCTTTAGCCGCGACACCTCCCATTCTTTTTCCGTTCTCCGCAGGAACCACGAACATGGCCAGCCCCACCCAAGTTACTGCCTCGACCTGCTGCTACTGCGGCGTGGGCTGCGGCGTGCTGATAGAGCACGATGGCGAGCAGATCCTCGGCGTCACCGGCGATCCCAGCCACCCGGCCAACTTCGGCAAACTGTGCAGCAAAGGTTCGACCTTGCACCTGACCGGCGATCTTGACGCCCGTGGCCTCTACCCTCAACTGCGTCTGGGCAAGGCCCTGGCCCGTTCGCGCACGGACTGGGACAGCGCCCTGGATCACGCAGCCACCGTCTTCGCCGAAACCATTCGCGAGCACGGGCCGGACAGCGTCGCTTTCTATATCTCCGGCCAGTTGCTGACCGAGGACTACTACGCCTTCAACAAACTGGCCCGGGCCTTGGTTGGCACCCACAACATCGACTCCAATTCGCGCCTGTGCATGTCCAGCGCGGTGGTCGGCTACAAGCGCAGCCTCGGCGCGGACGCGCCGCCCTGCTCCTACAGCGACATCGAACTGAGTGATTGCCTGCTGATCGCCGGTTCCAACATGGCCTATGCCCACCCCGTGCTGTTTCGCCGCCTGGAAGAAGCCAAGGCGCGCCGGCCAGACATGAAAGTGATCGTCATCGACCCCCGCCGTACCGACACCTGTGACCTGGCCGATCTGCACCTAGCGATCCTGCCCGGCACGGACGTCGCCCTGTTCCACGGCATCCTCCATGTGCTGCTCTGGGAGGGCTGGATCGACCGAGCCTACATCGACGCCCACACCGAAGGTTTCGAGGCGCTGAAAGCCCTGGTGCGCGACTACACGCCCGCCGCCGTCGCCGAGATCTGCGGCATCGACCGCCAGGCGCTGCAGACCTGTGCGCAATGGATCGGCCAGGCACCCAGCTTCCTCTCGCTATGGTGCATGGGGCTCAATCAGTCCACGGCCGGCACCGCGAAGAACAGCGCACTGATCAACCTGCACCTGGCCACTGGGCAGATCGGCAAGCCCGGTGCCGGCCCGCTCTCCCTCACCGGCCAACCCAACGCCATGGGCGGCCGCGAAACCGGCAGTCTGAGCAATCTGCTGCCCGGCCATCGCGAAGCCGGCAACGCCGACCACCGCGCAGAAGTCGCCGCCTACTGGGGCATCGACGCCCTGCCGGAGACGCCCGGCCTGTCCGCCATTGAACTGTTTGATGCGGTGCACGATGGGCGCATCAAGGCGCTGTGGATCGCCTGTACCAACCCGGCCCAGTCCCTGCCGGATCAGAACAAAGTCCACGCAGCCCTGGCCACCTGCCCCTTCGTGGTGGTGCAGGAAGCCTTCTTCACCACCGAGACCTGCCACTACGCCGACCTGCTGCTGCCCGCTGCCAGCTGGGGCGAGAAGGAAGGCACGGTGACCAACTCCGAGCGCCGCGTAAGCCATGTACGCCGCGCCGTGCCAGCGCCCGTAGAGGCGCGGCCCGACTGGTCGATCACCTGCGACTTCGCCCGTCGCCTGGAGAAACTGCTCCGCCCCGGCCTGCCCAGCCTCTTCGATTTCCACGACAGCGAAGCACTGTTCGAGGAATACAAGCACCTGACCAGCAAACGCGACCTTGACCTCAGTGGTCTGAGCTACGCCTTGCTGGATGACCAAGGCCCCCAACAATGGCCGTTCCCGGCTGGCGCACTCAGCGGCAGCGAACGCCTTTATGTCGATGGCCACTTCCCCACGGCCAGTGGCCGTGCGCAGTTTCTGGCCGAGCCTTACCGAGCCGCGAAGGAGCGACGCGAGGCGCGCTATTCGCTGACTCTCAATACTGGCCGCCTGCGCGACCAGTGGCATGGCATGAGCCGCACCGGCACTGCACCACAACTGTTCGGCCATGTTGAGGGGCCAGCACTGGGGCTGCATGCCGATGAACTGCGCCGTCGTCGCCTGGTGGACGGTGATCTGGTCAAACTGCGCAGCCGCCGCGGCAGTCTGATCCTGCCGGTGCAAGCGGATGACAGCATACGTCCTGGCCAGGCTTGGCTGCCCATGCATTGGGGCAATCGCTTCTTGCGTGGCCTGGGCACCAATGTACTGACCCTGCCGGCCTTCGACCCGCTATCCAAACAGCCGGAGCTCAAGCATGCCGGCGTCGAGGTGGAGCGTGTCGACTTACCCTGGCAGTTCTTCGCCTTGATCGAAGGCCGGGTGCAATCACGCTTCGAGGCACTGCGTCCGTTGTTCGAGAGCTTCGCCTACGCCAGCCTGACGCCCACCGGGCGTGAACGCCCTGCACTGCTGATCCGAGCCGCCAGTGCCGTTGCCCCCGAACCGCAATTGTTGGCGCAGATCGATCACCTGCTGGATCTGGATCAAGGCCCGGTACTGGCCTACGACGACCCACGACGCACCGTAGGTAAACGCGTGCGTATCGAGCACGGCCGCATCGTCAGCATCCGCCTGGCCGGAGAGACTGCTGCCAGCGAATGGCTCAAGGCACTCTGGCAGGAAGGCCGAGCTGATGCCGAGCTACGCCGCTGGCTGCTCGCACCGCTGTCCGCCCCACCGGGCAACGTGGCCAGCAGCAAGACCGGACGGACGCTATGCAACTGTCTGAACGTCAGCGAAAGCGCGATCTGCACCGGTATCGCTCAAGGTCTGGATCTCGACGGCCTAAAGCAGACGCTCAAATGCGGCACCAGCTGTGGCTCCTGTGTACCTGAAATCAAGCGATTGCTGGCTCAACAGCCCACGGCAGTGAACGCATAAGCGTGCGCAGCCTCCCCTATTTTTGGTGCGCACAGCGCACCCTTTACCGAGGAATTCGAGATGAGCGCTAAAGTCTGGCTGGTAGGCGCAGGGCCTGGTGATCCCGAACTACTGACCCTCAAGGCGGTGAAGGCACTGAATCAGGCCGAAGTGGTGATGATCGATGACCTGGTCAATCCTGCCGTACTCGAACACTGCCCGAGCGCACGGGTCGTCTCGGTGGGCAAACGCGGCGGTTGCCGCTCCACCCCGCAGGCATTCATTCATCGCCTGATGCTGCGCTACGCGCGCCAGGGCAAATCGGTGGTGCGCCTGAAAGGTGGCGACCCGTGCATCTTCGGTCGCGGCAGTGAAGAAGCAGACTGGCTTGGTGAACATGGCATCGAGGTGGAGCTGGTCAACGGCATCACTGCCGGTCTTGCGGGAGCCACCAGTTGCGGCATTCCCCTGACGCTGCGCGGTGTCGCACGTGGCGTAACGCTGATCACGGCACATACGCAGGATGACAGCTCGCTGAACTGGCAAGCGCTGGCCCAGAGCGGTACGACACTGGTGATCTATATGGGTGTGGCCAAACTGGCGGAGATAAGGGCCGGCTTGCTTGCCGGCGGCATGAACCCGGCAATGCCGGTAGCCATGATCGAGAATGCCTCACTCCCCACGCAGCGCGAATGTCGCAGCCAGCTAGCCACGATGCAGGACGCAGCCGCAGCCTTCGCACTGCAAAGCCCTGCCATTCTGGTGATTGGCGAGGTCGCGCGCACCAGCTCTCAGCTCGGCATGAGTCAGTTGTTGCATGGCTAAACATGTTTCGGAAGAACGGAAAAAGAAAAACCCGGCCAAGGCCGGGTTTTTCTTAGAGCACCAGAAGCATTACTGCTTGATCTGGGCTTCCACTTCGGCTTCAACGCGACGGTTGATTGCGCGGCCGGAGTCGGTGGCGTTGTCAGCTACCGGGCGGGTTTCGCCGTAGCCAACAGCGTTCACGCGGTTGCCGTCTACACCGTACTGGTTGACCAGTACGTTACGTACGGCGTTGGCACGACGCTCGGACAGACCTTGGTTGTAAGCGTCAGAACCGACGGAGTCAGTGTGACCTTCAACAGTGGTGGTGGTCTGCGGGTACTGGTTCATGAAGTCAGCCAGGTTCTTGATGTCGCCGTAGCTTTCTTCTTTAACGCGGTCTTTGTCGAAGTCGAACTTGACGTCCAGCTCAACACGAACGGTTTCCAGGGCCGGCTCCGGAGCTGGCTCAGGAATCGGCTCGGGTGCAGCAGCTACGACCGGAGCCGGAGCAGGCTTGCTGCCACCACCGAAGTTCAGACCAACACCCACGCCAGCTTGCCACTCGGTGTCGCCCTGGTCGATGTTGTACAGAGCGTCAACGCCAGCACGGGCGTAGAACATTTCGGTGAAGTAGTACTTGGCACCAGCGCCAGCGATAGCCAGGGTGGAGTGGTTACGACCACCGCTGTTGGCGTCGCCGATGCTCTGATGGCCGAAACCGGCAGAGACGTACGGACGCAGACCAACACCCGGCTGACCGAAGTGGTAGATGGCCTTCAGGTCGGTCAGGTTGCCCTTGATGTTCTTGCTGCCTTGCGAACCTTCACCACGCAGGTCGTGGTATTCGCCGTAGGACAGCGCCAGTTCGACGTCGTCAGTCAGGTAGTAGCCGATGCTGCCACCGAACAGGTTGCCTTCGTTGTGCGCGTAATCACGCTGAACGTCGGTGAAGTAGCGATTGACGAAGCCCTCCACCTCGACAGCGCCTTGGCCTTGCGCCAGCGCGCCGAAGGAGGTTGCGGCAACGAGAGAGCCAATGACTACGCCCAAGGTGTTTTTTACTTTCATCCGTTAAATCCCCATCTTGGTGGTTAATAAGTCACCGTTAACTTCAGTCGGCAACTTGTTGGCGATTTTATCAGGTTTCGCCACTCCCTTAGTGGTCGGAAAGCTGAACTAAGTTTCGGAAGTTTCCGAAAATTTGTCCCGCAACCGATCCAATGCTCGCTTGTAGCGCATTTTCGTGGCGCTCAAGCCCATGTGCATGATGTCGGCAATCTCTTGAAACTCGAGCTCTGCGACAAATCGTAGCACCAGAATCTCGCGATCGATCGGGTTGACATGTACCAGCCATCGATCCAAACCGCCTCGCTCCTCGACTTTGGGTGTCTTTTCGTCGGAAGCTTCTTCGAGCGGATCCAAACTTAAGGCGTCAATCAATCGACGCTTACGCCGCTCTTTTCGATACTGAGTAATGCATTCGTTATAGGTGATGCTGTAAAGCCAGGTCTTGAACTTGGATTTACCCTCAAAGTTCTTAAGGCCATAGAGAACTTTCAGCATCACCTCCTGACAGACATCGTCAGCATCCCTTTCGTTCCCTAAATAACGCGCACACACGTTAAATAATGTGCGCTGGTAGCGTCTCATCAGCTCTTCATAAGCACGAGTGATATGAAACAGCTCGTCATGGGCGCGTGCCACCAGCTCTTCATCGGTGAGCTCGCGGGGGTCATAGCGCGTGGGCAGGGGCTGAGCTTTGTTCAAAACGAGTCGGGCCGACGGTCAGGACGAAAAGTGCCCGGCAGGTCATGCCTGCCGGGCAGCTGCATAAAATAACAGATTGGCGTCAGCGACTGTTCACGCGTTGCTCGAGCATCACTCGATTGGCCACCGACACCAACTCGCCGGTATCGGTCAACAGAATGGTTTTCACTGTGCCGATCTCTTCGATCTGGCCTTCGACCTCACCAACCTGCACTTGTTGCCCGACCTGGTACAACTCGCGCACATAAATTCCGGCCAGGATCTGACTGGCAATTTCGCGACTGCCCAACCCCAACGCCAGCGCAACGGCCAGACCAACGGAAATCAGCACGATGGCAATGACGTTGTTGAGCAGATCGGTCTTGACCTCGAGCTGACCGATGGCCACCGAGATGCTGATGATGATCACCAGACCCTGTGCTACACGACCCAATCCATTGGCGTAATCCAGGCCTACGCCCTCGGCAGCGCCGCGCACCAGACCGCTGACCAGTTGCGCCAGCAGTACACCTGCCAGCAGCACCAGAGCCGCGCCAAAGACTTTCGGCAGGTACAGCGCCAATACGTCAAGCGTCGCAGAAACGCGCTGCAGCCCCAGCGACTCGGCAGCCGAAACCAGGAAGATCAACAGCACGAACCAATAGACGATCTTGCCGATCAGGGTCGATACCGAAGCCTGAATGCCGACGCGGGCCAGCAACTTGGTCAAGCCGGTACCGGTCATCAGGCGATCCAGCCCGACCTTGCCCAGCAACTTCGAGAGCAGAGTGTCGAGCAGCTTGGCCACGACGAAACCGAGCAGCACCAGCACCAGCGCGACGAACAGGTTGGGAATGAAACCGGCAACCTTAGTCCACAGTGCGGTCATGGCTGAGATCAGGCTTTGGGTCCAGGGGTCGAGTTCCATTTCAATCTGCCTTGTCAGCGGAAACAGTGGATTGGGTACGGCGAGACACCGGAGCAGCATGCGCCGAACCGTTGTTCAGGGCGATCATCAACGCCTCGAGCCAGTGGCCCATCAGGCTGAACAAATCACCAGCGCCGACTTGGCGGTTGGCGGTTTTGAGCACTCTGTGCAAGCAGGCGTCATCGTCATGGCTGGTAGGCGATGACTTGAGCAGATCACGCAGAGACTCTTCAAATGGATCGTGCATGCGCACCTCACGGGATGTCACGGCTAGACGCAGCAGCAGCGGGCTGAGTCACACATCACAGCCAGCGCCAACGGCGAAACAACAGCACCTGCCCCACTGCCAGCAGCAGTATCAGGCCGCAGGCGATGAAGAAACCCACCGGATTTTCGGCGCCTGGAATACCGCCGACGTTGATGCCGAGCAGACCGGTAAGAAAGGTCAAAGGCAGGAACATGCCGGCGATCACCGTAAAACGATACATGATGCGATTCATGCGCTCAGCCAGGCGCTGGCTTTCGGCTTCGAGCACCAGGCTGACCCGCTCGCGAATCAGTTCCAGCTCTTCCAGATATCGGGTCAGCCGGTTGTGCAGTTCGTTCCAGTAACCGTCGTCATCCTCGACGAACCAGGGTTGCCGGCTGCGCATCATCTGCGCATACAGATCACGCTGCGGCGCCAGGAAGCGCCGCAGGCTGGCGGCACGTCGCCGAAGCTGCAGCATCAGGCTGTGATCGGGCCGATAGCGCTCGTCACCGTCCAGGCGATCCTCTTCGACATCGAGCCGATCACTCAGCTCGGCAATCAGGTCATCGACCCGATTGGTCAGATGACGAGCCAACTCCAGCAGAAGCTCCGAGGAAGTCCTTGGCCCCTTCCCTGCCATCAAGTCGGCGATCAGCGCGTCCGTGGCCAACAAAGGCCGCAACCGCAGGGAGATCACCCGCCGCGCATCGGCGAAAATGCGCACCGACACCATGTCCTCGGGCTCCGCCCCCGGATTACGGTTGATACCGCGCAGAAACAGCAACAGCTCATTGTTTGGCAGCGGTAGCAGACGCGGACGGGTGTTCTCCTCGAGCAACAGGTCACAACTGAACTCGTCCAGGCCACTGTGCTCGCGCAGCCAGTGCTGAGCCTGCGCCTGACCACGATCCCAGTGCAGCCAGAGGCTTTCCTGCTCGCCCAGTTGCAGGTCTTCGAGGGCACTGTGAGTGATGTTGCGCGCACCGCCACGCCCATCCAGCACGAATGCATGCAGCAGCGCCGCGTCCTGATCGAGCATAGGGTTTATTCCGGCATGCTCAGCGCTTGCGGGGAGACGATGATGCCGTTGTTGTCGGCGTACAGATACTCACCGGGCTTGAAGGTCACGCCGCCAAAGGTAACCGGGACGTTCAGATCACCAATGCCACGCTTGTCGGTTTTCATCGGATGACTGGCCAGCGCCTGAACGCCCAGGTCGGTCTGCGCGATGACATCCACATCACGGATGCAGCCGTAGACGACGATGCCTTCCCAGCCGTTCTTGGCCGCTTTCTCGGCGAGCATGTCGCCCAGCAGCGCACGACGCAGGGAACCACCACCGTCGACCACCAGCACCTTGCCCTTGCCAGGCAGGTCGACCTGCTCCTTCACCAGCGAGTTGTCTTCATGGCACTTGATGGTGACGATTTCGCCACCAAAGGAGTCGCGACCACCGTAGTTGGCGAACATCGGCTCGACGACCTGAACCAGCTCCGGGTAGGCGTCGCACAGATCGGGCGTGATGTAGTGCATGGCGAAACTCCTTTCAACAGTCAGTGGAAAAGCAGCTTTCTATGATGAACGGCTATCTGCCACTCAGCTCCGAGAATGACCAAAGCCACTCAAAGCGTCACATCTTACCGGCATGGCGCAGCCGAAGAAACGTCTATCAGGCCGGAGCCAGCCCTGGCTCGGAGAAGCCTGCAGGTAACTCTAGATGCTCCAGCCAATACTCGACCAATGGCCAGACTTCGCGCTGCGCCTCCTTGCTGACCAGCATCTCGATGTGACCGAAATCGCTGGAGAAGCCATTTTCCTTGCCCAACAGCAAGAACTGCGTCGCTGCTGCGCTGCATTGTTGCAGCAGTTTGCGACAGGCCCATGCGGGATCCTGATGATCATTGGCGGCGCCCACCGCCAGAACCGGCAGGCGCACCTGGGCAAGCCCGCCCCACCAATCCTGCTCAGCATCACCGAAACGTCCGAACAATCGCAGCCAGCGCAGGGTTTCCAGCGCAAGCCCGATGGGCTCGTCTTCCGGGCCACGCTTCAGTCTGCGCCCCGACAGATAGGGAAATGAGCGCAACAGCAGGCGACCGCCCCACTCCACAGGAGGCACTTTCAGCGGCCAGTAGGTACGGCTGATCTGACTGCCGAACAGGGCTACCGAACGGGCGCGCGCCTCATCGAGAGAACCGCCGCCCAGTGCCGCAGCCAGAATGACCCCACCCAGCGAATGCCCCAGCCAGTGCGCTGCCTGCCCGCACTGTTCGAAGATGAAATCGGCAATGGCGGGCAGATCGTAACGCACGTACTGCGCCACATTGTTGTCTCGATAACTGTCGTTACGCGGCGACAGGCCGTGGCCGCGCATCTCGGCGATCCACACATCAAATCCCGCACGAGCAAGGTATGCCCCCAAACCGATGCCCTTGGGCGAATACCAGAAGCGGCGATTGGAAAAACTGCCGTGCAGCAGCACCACGGGCACGCCCCGCATACTTTCGGCACCCGCCCGCCCAAGGCGAGTCAAGGCCAGCTCGACACTGAAGTCCGGGCTGTTGTTGGGTTTCAGAAGATAAACGTCTTCACTGAGATCGCCACGCAGCTCGGCGCTGATCAGTGAAACGGGAAAAAGCTCACTACTGCTTTGCATGGATCAGGTGACCGCAACGGCGCTATGCCACAAAGGTAACGAAGACGGAATCAAGACCTTGATGCCAGCCAGTCAAGGAAACGCCGCAACTTCTTTGCGAAGTCGCGGCGTTTCCTTGAGTTGTCGGCGCTGCGTAGGGCAGGCACAAGCCACCGGCTCTGTAATGGCGGGCTGCAGCCGCCCTACGCGCTTGTCGACATTAGGTCGGATCGACTGTTTGCTCTCAGGCAGGCTGCGTCTCGGCCAGGAAGAACCAGGTGTCGAGCACAGAATCAGGGTTCAGCGAGACACTCTCGATACCCTGCTCCATCAGCCACTTGGCCAGATCCGGGTGATCCGACGGGCCCTGGCCGCAGATGCCGATGTATTTGCCAGCCTTGTTGCAGGCGGCAATGGCGTTGGCCAGCAGCTTCTTGACGGCCGGGTTACGCTCATCGAACAGGTGGGCAACGATGCCGGAATCGCGATCCAGGCCCAGGGTCAACTGGGTCAGGTCGTTGGAGCCGATGGAGAAACCGTCGAAGAACTCGAGGAACTCGTCGGCCAGCAGCGCATTGGACGGCAGCTCGCACATCATGATGACTTTGAGACCATCCTGACCACGGGCCAGGCCATTGCTGGCCAGCAGCTCGACCACTTGCGACGCCTCGCCCAGGGTACGTACGAACGGCACCATGATCTCGACGTTGGTCAGGCCCATCTCGTTGCGCACTTTCTTCAGCGCACGGCATTCCAGCTCGAAGCAATCGCGGAACGACTCGCTGATGTAACGCGAAGCACCGCGGAAGCCCAGCATCGGGTTTTCTTCTTCAGGTTCGTACAGCTTGCCGCCGATCAGGTTGGCGTATTCATTCGACTTGAAGTCCGACAGACGCACGATGACCTTCTTCGGCCAGAAGGCTGCGGCCAGAGTGCTGATGCCCTCGACCAGCTTCTCGACATAGAAGTCGACCGGATCACCGTAGCCGGCGATGCGTTTCTCGACGCTGTCCTTGATCTCCGGCGGCAGGCTGGCGAAGTTCAGCAGTGCCTTCGGGTGCACGCCGATCATGCGGTTGATGATGAATTCCAGACGCGCCAGACCCACGCCTTCGTTCGGCAACTGAGCGAAATCGAAGGCACGATCCGGGTTGCCGACGTTCATCATGATCTTGAACGGCAGATCCGGCATCGCGTCGACCGAGTTCTTGCGGATGTCGAAACCCAGCTCGCCTTCGAAGATGAAGCCGGTGTCGCCCTCGGCGCAGGAAACGGTGACGCCCTGGCCGTCCTTCAGCACGCTGGTGGCGTTGCCGCAGCCGACCACGGCCGGAATGCCCAGTTCACGGGCGATGATTGCCGCGTGACAGGTACGACCGCCGCGGTTGGTAACGATGGCGCTGGCGCGCTTCATCACCGGTTCCCAATCCGGGTCGGTCATGTCGGAGACCAGTACGTCGCCCGGCTGCACCTTGTCCATTTCGGACACGTCGTGGATCACGCGTACCTTGCCGGCGCCAATGCGCTGACCGATGGCGCGGCCTTCAACCAGTACAGTGCCCTTCTCTTTCAGCAGGTAGCGCTCCATCACGGTGGCGCTGGCACGGCTCTTAACGGTTTCCGGACGCGCCTGCACGATGTACAGCTTGCCGTCGTCACCGTCCTTGGCCCACTCGATATCCATCGGGCGGCCATAGTGTTTTTCGATGATCAGCGCCTGCTTGGCCAGCTCGCTGACCTCGGCATCAGTGATGCAGAAGCGCGCACGCTCGGCGCGGTCGACCTCGACGGTCTTGACCGAACGACCGGCCTTGGCCTCGTCGCCGTAGACCATCTTGATCGCCTTGCTACCCAGGTTGCGACGCAGAATCGCCGGGCGGCCCGCTTCCAGGGTCGGCTTGTGCACATAGAACTCGTCAGGGTTCACCGCGCCCTGCACCACGGTCTCGCCGAGGCCGTAGGCACCGGTGATGAACACGACGTCACGGAAGCCCGATTCGGTGTCGAGGGTGAACATCACGCCGGCAGTACCGGTTTCCGAGCGCACCATGCGCTGCACACCGGCGGACAGGGCGACCAGCTTGTGATCGAAGCCCTGGTGTACGCGGTAGGCGATGGCGCGGTCGTTGAACAGCGAGGCGAAGACTTCCTTGGCAGCGCGGATCACGTTGTCCACGCCACGAATATTGAGGAAGGTTTCCTGTTGACCGGCGAAGGAGGCATCCGGCAAGTCTTCGGCGGTGGCAGAGGAACGCACGGCCACGGCCATGTTGTTGTTGCCAGCGCTCATGGTAGCGAAGGCTTCGCGAATCTGCTTATCCAATTCGACCGGGAATTCGGCGTCCATCACCCACTGACGAATCTGCGCGCCGGTCTTGGCCAGGGCGTTGACGTCATCGACGTCAAGGGCGTCGAGCGCTGCGTGGATCTGCGCATTCAGGCCGCTTTGCTCGAGAAAGTCGCGGTAGGCCTGAGCCGTAGTGGCGAAACCGCCGGGAACCGAAACGCCGGCACCAGCCAGGTTGCTGATCATCTCGCCGAGGGATGCGTTCTTGCCCCCCACATGCTCAACATCGTGATTGCCGAGCTTATCGAGGGAAACTACGTACTCTACCAAGGTGATCTCTCCACTAAGATGTTGGAAAAGCTCAGAATTTGCGTAAAGCCAGCTGCGCGTCGGCCCTGCTGCGTCAAAAACAGGCTCGTCATGCTCATGTGCTACAGCACACTCCGCTTACTCGCCTGTTTTCTTCTTGCATGGCTCTAGCTCGCAAGCCTTATACAAATTCTTGGGGGGCTGGATGATCCGGCGGCGCGCTGCCGCAAGATTGTGGCCTTGCCCTTGAATAAGTAACAATGCCAGAACCCGTGGGCCCCGGCGAAAAACGCGGCCTATCATAGCCAAGAATCGAACTCAGCTTAAGGCCTTTGGCGCAAATGAAACGAACCGCTTTCTTCATCTCCGATGGCACCGGCATTACTGCCGAAACCCTGGGTCAGAGCCTGCTCGCGCAGTTCGAGAACATTCAGTTCACAAAACTGACGCGCCCTTATATCGACAGCGTCGAAAAAGCGCGCGCCATGGTACAACAAATCGATGCTGCCGCAGAAAGAGACGGAGTCCGTCCGATCATCTTCGACACCATCGTCAACCGCGATATTCGTGCGATCCTCGATACCGCCAATGGTTTCATGATCGATATCTTTTCCACCTTCCTTTCCCCACTGGAACAGGAGTTGAGCTCGCACTCCTCCTACTCCGTGGGTAAATCACACTCCATCGGCCAACACACCAATTACATGGAGCGTATCGAGGCGGTCAACTTCGCCCTCGATAATGACGACGGCGCCCGCACCCACTATTACGACAAGGCCGACCTGATTCTGGTTGGCGTATCACGCTGCGGCAAAACGCCCACCTGCCTGTATATGGCCATGCAATATGGCATTCGCGCAGCCAACTATCCATTGACCGAAGACGACATGGAGCGCCTGCAACTTCCCGAGTCGCTGAAAAAATACCGCGACAAGCTGTTCGGCCTGACCATCGATCCGGATCGCCTTACCGCCATCCGCCATGAACGCAAACCCAACAGCCGCTACGCCAGCTTCGCCCAATGCGAATTCGAGGTGCGTGAAGTGGAAAGTCTGTTCCGTCGCGAAAATATCGCCTTCATCAACTCCACGCATTTCTCGGTCGAGGAGATCTCAGCCAAGATCCTCGTGGAAAAAGGCGTGGAACGCCGCCTCAAGTAACCGTTCACGAGCCCATCATGACGCTCAACGATGCCTTGCTGTTTGCCCCGGTCGCCCTTCTGATTGCCATAACTCCGGGGCCCAACAATTTCTGTGCGATGAACAACGGCATCCGCCATGGCATAGGCACCGCGGTGCTGGCCACCACTGGGCGGGTCGTCGCCTTCGCCTTTTTCCTGCTGGTTTCAGCGGTCGGTCTTGGCGCGATGCTGCTGGCGTCCGAGCACATGTTCACAGTTATCAAATGGATCGGTGCCGCCTACCTGATCTACCTGGGCATCAACGCCTGGCGCAGTCGCGCCTTCGCTCTGAGTGAGCAACAGGACGCGCTACCACCACGACGCAACCTGTGGCTGGCGACACGCCAGGAGTTTCTCATCGGCATCAGCAATCCCAAGGCCATCCTGTTGTTCGCGGCGATCTTCCCGCAATTCATCCGCCCCGATCAGCCAGCCCCCGAACAGTTTCTCTACCTGGGTACGACCTACCTGCTGGCCGAATACGCGGCCTCGCTGTTGTATGCGCTCTTCGGCCTGCAGATTCGTCGCCTGATCAGAACCGCCCGCGGCGTGCGCAACCTCAACCGCACCACCGGCGCCTTCTTTGTCGGCGCTGGTGGCGCTCTGCTGGGCACCAGCCAGCACTGAGCGGCTCAGAAACTATCGCCCGGTACCCGCACCCAGCCTTCCATCAGGATGCGCGCGCTGCGGCTCATCACCGCCTTGGTCACCGTCCACTGACCGTCGACCTTTTGCGCCTGCGCGCCGACACGCAACGTGCCGGATGGATGACCGAAGCGCACCGCCTCACGCTCACCACCGCCAGCCGCCAGGTTGACCAGCGTGCCTGGAATCGCCGCTGCCGTGCCGATGGCCACCGCGCAGGTACCCATCATCGCGTGGTGCAGCTTGCCCATGGACAGCGCGCGCACCAGCAGATCGACCTCACCGGCCTTCACGTCCTTGCCACTGGACGTGCGGTAATCCTTGGGCGGACTGACGAAGGCGATCTTCGGGGTGTGCTGACGTGTCGCAGCCTCCTTGACCGTCTTGATCAGCCCCATGCGCAGCGCACCAGCGATGCGGATCTGCTCGAAGCGCGCCAGTTGCGCCGGGTCACCGTTGATCGCCTCGCGTAGCTCGGTACCCTGGTAGCCGATGTCCTCGGCGTTGACGAACACCGTCGGAATGCCGGCGGTGATCATGGTCGCCTTGAAGGTGCCGATGCCCGGCACCTCAAGGTCATCCACCAGGTTGCCAGTGGGGAACATCGAGCCGCCCTCCTCGCCGTCATCGGACGGATCGAGGAACTCCAGCACGATCTCCGCCGCCGGAAAGGTCACGCCGTCCAGCTCGAAATCGCCGGTTTCCTGCACCTGGCCGCTGGTGATTGGCACATGAGCGATGATGGTTTTCTGGATATTGGCCTGCCAAATGCGCACCACGCAGGTGCCGTTGTCGGGAATCCGCGCGGGGTCGACCAGGCCGGCATGGATGGCGAAGGCGCCAGCTGCCGTGGACAGGTTGCCGCAGTTGCCGCTCCAGTCGACAAAGGCCTTGTCGATGGACACCTGGCCGTAGAGGTAATCGACGTCGTGCTCTGGCTGGCTGCTTTTCGACAGGATCACGCACTTGGAAGTCGACGAAGTGGCGCCACCCATGCCGTCGATATGCGCCGAGTACGGGTCAGGGCTGCCAATCACGCGCATGAACAGCTTGTCGCGCGCCTCGCCTGGCACCCGGCAACGCTCGGGCAGATCCTGCAGACGGAAGAACACGCCCTTGCTGGTGCCGCCTCGGATGTAGGTGGCGGGGATTTTCACTTGCGGCAGATGGGCCATGAGTGCAGTCCTGAAAAAGTAGCCCGGATACAGTCCGGGATCGAATCATTCAACCTTGCCCCGGATTTCATCCGGGCTACGCGCTTGTCTCCCCTCTCCCGCTTGCGGGAGAGGGGCCGGGGGGAGAGGGAGCATCCCAAAACCGCGAGCTACCTGAAACACCCTCTCCCCAACCCTCTCCCATAAATGGGAGAGGGAGCTATCAAGCCACCGCGCCCTTGAGGAAGTCCTTGGCAAAACGCTGCAGCACGCCACCGGCCTTGTACACACTGACATCGGCTGCGGTATCCAGACGGCAGGTAACCGGCACTCGCACCACCTCACCGTTGCGGCGATTGACCACCAGGGTCAGGTCGCAGCGCGGCGCAATGTCGCCCTCGATGTCATAGGTCTCGGTGCCATCCAGGCCCAGTGTCAGGCGCGTGGTGCCTGGTTTGAACTCCACCGGCAGCACGCCCATGCCCACCAGGTTGGTGCGGTGGATGCGCTCGAAGCCTTCGGCGACGATCACTTCCACACCTGCCAGGCGCACGCCCTTGGCCGCCCAATCGCGCGACGAGCCCTGGCCGTAGTCAGCGCCGGCAATGATGATCAGGTTCTGCTTGCGGTTCATGTAGGTTTCGATCGCTTCCCACATGCGCATCACCCTGCCTTCCGGCTCGACACGGGCCAGCGAGCCCTTCTTCACCTGGCCGTCGACCACGGCCATCTCGTTGACCAGTTGCGGATTGGCGAAGGTGGCGCGCTGCGCGGTCAGGTGGTCACCGCGGTGGGTGGCGTAAGAGTTGAAGTCCTCTTCCGGCAAACCCATCTTGTGCAGGTATTCGCCCGCCGCCGAGTCCAGCAGAATGGCGTTGGACGGCGACAGATGGTCAGTGGTGATGTTGTCCGGCAGGATCGCCAGCGGCAGCATGCCCTTGAGCGTGCGTTCGCCAGCCAGCGCGCCTTCCCAGTACGGCGGACGGCGGATGTAGGTGGACATCGGGCGCCAGTCGTACAGCGGGCTTTCTGCCTCCTGCACGGTGCCCAGATCGAACATCGGGATATAGATCTGCTTGAACTGCTCGGGCTTCACCGAGGCGGCGACGATGGCGTCGATCTCCTCGTCGCTCGGCCACAAATCCTTCAGCGTGATCGGATTGCCTTGAGCATCGCTACCCAACGCGTCCTGCTCGATGTCGAAACGCACGGTGCCGGCGATGGCGTAAGCCACTACCAGCGGCGGTGAAGCCAGGAAGGCCTGCTTGGCGTAGGGGTGGATGCGCCCGTCGAAGTTACGGTTGCCCGAGAGCACGGCAGTGGCATACAGGTCGCGGTCGATGATTTCCTTCTGGATCACCGGGTCGAGCGCGCCGGACATGCCATTACAGGTGGTGCAGGCGTAGGCGACGATACCGAAGCCGAGCTTCTCCAGTTCCGGCAGCAGGCCGGCTTCTTCCAGGTACAGCTTGGCGACTTTGGAGCCCGGCGCGAACGATGTCTTCACCCAGGGTTTGCGCACCAGGCCCAACGCGTTGGCCTTCTTCGCCACCAGGCCGGCGGCAATGACGTTGCGCGGGTTGGAGGTGTTGGTGCAACTGGTAATGGCGGCGATGATTACCGCGCCATCGGGCATCAGGCCCTGGGCTTCCTCGCCCTTGCCGGCTTGCAGCTTGGCTTCGTCGGCGATGCCACGCTCGGCCAGTGCCGAGGTCGGCAGGCGGCGATGCGGGTTGCTCGGGCCAGCCATGTTGCGCACCACGCTGCCCAGATCGAAACGCAGCACGCGCTCATACTCGGCGGTTTTCAGCGCGTCGCTCCACAGGCCGAGGGTCTTGGCGTAATTCTCCACCAGCGCCACCTGCTCCGGCTCGCGCCCGGTGAGCTTGAGGTAGTCGATGGTCTGACCGTCGATATAGAACATCGAGGCGGTGGCGCCGTATTCCGGGCACATGTTGGAGATGGTCGCGCGGTCGCCGATGGACAGGCTGTCCGCGCCCTCGCCGAAGAACTCGACATAGGCACCCACCACCCGTTCCTTGCGCAGGAACTCGGTCAGCGCCAGGACGATATCGGTGGCAGTGATGCCGGGCTGACGTTTGCCGGTCAATTCGACGCCGACGATATCCGGTAAACGCATCATCGATGGATGGCCGAGCATCACCGTCTCGGCTTCCAGGCCGCCGACGCCAATGGCGATCACGCCTAGGGCGTCCACGTGCGGAGTGTGCGAGTCGGTGCCGACGCAGGTATCGGGGAAAGCAATGCCACCGCGCGCCTGGATCACCGGGCTCATCTTCTCCAGGTTGATCTGGTGCATGATGCCGTTGCCGGCCGGGATCACGTCGACGTTCTTGAACGCGGTTTTCGTCCAATCGATGAAGTGGAAGCGATCCTCGTTGCGACGATCCTCGATGGCGCGGTTCTTCTCGAAAGCGTCCGGATCAAAACCCGGCGCCTCCACGGCCAGCGAGTGGTCGACGATCAACTGGGTTGGTACCACCGGGTTGACCTTGGACGGATCACCGCCCTGCTCGGCGATGGCGTCACGTAGACCTGCCAGGTCGACCAGCGCGGTCTGGCCAAGAATGTCGTGGCAGACCACACGCGCCGGATACCAGGGAAAATCCAGGTCGCGCTTGCGGTAGATCAGCTGCTGCAGTGCTGCGGTCAGATCCTGCGGATCACAACGGCGCACCAGCTGTTCGGCCAGCACACGCGAGGTGTACGGCAGCTTTTCCCAGGCACCAGGCTGAATCTCTTCAACGGCAGCAGGTGCGTCGAAGTAGTCCAGCTGTGTACCGGGCAGACGCTTGCGGTATTGGCTATTCACGGTGTCATTCATGGTTATTTACGATCCTTGAGCGGCACGAACTTCAGGTCTTCAGGGCCTGTGTAGTTGGCGCTCGGGCGGATGATCTTGCCGTCGATGCGCTGCTCGATGACGTGAGCGGACCAGCCAGCGGTGCGGGCGATGACGAACAGCGGGGTGAACATGGCGGTGGGCACGCCCATCATGTGGTAGCTCACTGCGCTGAACCAGTCGAGGTTGGGGAACATCTTCTTGATTTCCCACATCACGCTTTCCAGGCGCTCGGCGATGTCATACATCTTGGTATTGGACTGCTCAACGGACAGCTGCTGGGCAACTTCCTTGATCACCTTGTTGCGTGGGTCGGACACGGTGTAGACCGGGTGGCCGAAGCCGATCACCACTTCCTTCTTCTCGACACGGGCGCGGATGTCGGCCTCGGCCTCGTCCGGATTGTCGTAGCGTTTCTGGATCTCGAAGGCCACTTCGTTGGCGCCGCCATGTTTCGGGCCACGCAGCGCGCCGATGGCACCCGCGATGCAGGAGAACATGTCCGAGCCAGTCCCGGCGATCACCCGTGAGGTGAAGGTCGAGGCATTGAACTCGTGTTCGGCGTACAGATTCAGCGAGGTGTGCATGGCGCGCACCCAGGACTCGCGCGGCTTCTCACCGTGCAGCAAGTGCAGGAAGTGACCGCCGATGGAGTCGTCGTCGGTTTCCACGTCGATGCGCTTGCCGTTGTGGCTGTAGTGGTACCAGTACAGCAGCGCGGAGCCGAGGGAGGCCATCAGCTTGTCGGCGATATCGCGGGCACCCGGATGGTTATGGTCGTCCTTTTCCGGCGCCAGGCAACCCAGCACGGATACGGCGGTGCGCATCACGTCCATCGGGTGGGCCGAAGGCGGCAGGGTTTCCAGCGCGGCCTTGACGCCAGCCGGCAGGCCGCGCAGGGCCTTCAGCTTGGTCTTGTAACCAGCCAGTTCGGCGGCATTGGGCAGTTTGCCGTGCACCAGCAGGTGGGCGATTTCCTCGAATTCACAGCGATTGGCGAAGTCGAGCACATCATAGCCACGGTAATGCAGGTCGTTACCAGTGCGGCCGACAGTGCACAAGGCCGTATTACCGGCGGCAGTGCCGCTCAGGGCGACGGATTTCTTCGGCTTGAAGCCAGGGGTGGTTTCAGTGGCACTCATGGTTATCTCCTCGACTCTTTTTGTTCTGTTGTGCTGTGCGTAGTGGGCCGGGCGACGATTCGCTTCAGCCCACCAGCAGCGCTGATGCGGTGGGCTGAAGCCCACCCTACATCCCTACCTTGTAGTTTTTACTTCTTGCCGGCGGCGAACAGCGCGTCGAGCTTCTGCTCGAAGGCGTGGTAGCCAATACGGTCGTAAAGCTCGACGCGGGTCTGCATCAAGTCGATCACGTCTTTCTGGTGGCCGGTCTGGCGGATCGCGGTGTAGACAGTTTCCGCCGCCTTGTTCGCGGCACGGAATGCCGACAGCGGATACAGCTGAATGGCCACGCCGACCGAGGCCAGCTCGTCACGGGTGAACAGTGGTGTAGCGCCGAACTCGGTAATGTTGGCCAGAATCGGCACGTTCAGCGCATCGACGAAACGCTTGTAGGTCGGCAGGTCGTAGGCAGCCTCGGCGAAGATCGCATCGGCGCCGGCCTCGACGTAGCGCTGACAGCGCTCGATGGCAGCGTCCACGCCTTCAGCCTGGATCGCATCGGTACGGGCGATCAGGAAGAAATTCGGATCGGTCTTGGCATCGGCGGCAGCACGCACACGGTCGACCATTTCCTCGCAGGAAACGATCTCCTTGCCCGGACGATGACCACAGCGCTTGGCACCGACCTGATCCTCGATGTGCGCGGCGGCAGCGCCGGCCTTGATCAGGCTCTTGACCGTACGCTCGATGTTGAACGCGCTGGGGCCGAAGCCGGTGTCGATATCCACCAGCAGCGGCAGATCGCAAACATCCGTGATGCGGCGCACGTCGGTCAGCACGTCGTCCAGGGTGTTGATACCCAGATCAGGCAGCCCAAGGGAGCCCGCGGCCACCCCGCCACCGGACAGGTAGATCGCGCGAAAACCCGCACGCTTGGCCAGCAATGCATGGTTGGCGTTGATCGCACCGATTACCTGCAGCGGTTGCTCTTCGGCGAGGGCCTGGCGGAAGCGTTGGCCGGCGGAAAGCTGGGTCATGAATCACCTCGGGTCTTGGATGAAGTGGCGAGCGCGCCTTGCCCGGTCTGAGCAACATAGTGGCGCTCGATATTGCGCTTGGAAGCGCCGATGTGACGGCGCATCAGCAGTTCGGCCAGTTCGCCGTCACGGTCGGCGATGGCATCGAGAATGCGGTGGTGTTCGGCAAAGGCCTGGTGCGGCCGATTCGGGGTGGCGGAGAACTGCAGGCGGTACATGCGCACCAGTTGGTACAACTCATCGCACAGCAGCTTGGCCAGGGTGCGGTTACCACTGCCCTGGATGATCCGATAATGGAAGTCGAAATCGCCCTCCTGCTGGTAGTAGCCGACGCCGGCCTTGAAGGCGGCGTCCTGCTCATGCAGCTCCAGCACACGACGCAGTTCGTCGATCTCTTTCTGGGTCATGCGCTCGGCAGCCAGACGGCAGGCCATGCCTTCGAGCGATTCACGAATCTCATACAGCTCGATCAGTTCGGCATGGCTGAGCGAAACCACTCGCGCGCCCACATGCGGCACCCGCACCAGCAGCTTCTGCCCTTCCAGGCGATGAATCGCCTCGCGCAGCGGGCCACGGCTGATGCCGTAGGTGCGCGCCAACTCAGGCTCGGAAATCTTGCTGCCGGGGGCAATCTCGCCCTTGACGATGGCCGCCTGGATCAGGCGAAAGACGTGTTCGGAAAGTGTTTCCGAATCCACCTGAGGCGCTGCGGGCGCTTCTGATTCGAGCAACATGATTGTCGACACCATTGACGTTCAGTACCGACAAAACTACGCCGAAAAGGCAAATTCGTCAAAGCAGACCAAAGTATTGTCGACAATATTATTGAGCCACTCAACAACATCACTGCTGACGTTACTTGCAGAAAGCTACATAAGCGTCTGTCTGCATGGAAAATCTCCATGCTAGAATGGCGCCCGCTCACGCCGGGCCACATGCCTGGCCATGCCTGCTAGACTCCTGACAGGCAAACGCATCGGTAAACTGCCGTCAGTCGCCCACAACGCCCCTGGCAACATCTCCTCAAGGACTTATGACCCTCAAGCCCTTCGCCCTGTTGCTTTGCCTGCTAGCTCTCTCCTGCCCAAGTCTTGCGGCCGGCAAAACCATTTATGGTCTCAACGAATACATCCTCATCCAGGATCTCGATCTGGTCGTTGCAGGCAAACTCGACACGGGCGCCAAGACCGCTTCGCTCAGCGCGCGCGACATCAAACGCTTCAAACGTGACGGGGAAACCTGGGTTCGTTTCGTCCTGGCCATCGACGGTGCAGAAGATCAGATCGTCGAGCGGCCACTGGCACGCATCAGCAAGATCAAACGCCGTGCCGGTGACTTCGATCCGGACGAAGGCAAGACCTACACACCACGCCCGGTTATCGAGCTTCACCTGTGCATGGGACAGGCCCTGCGCACGATCGAAGTGAACTTGACCGACCGAAGCGCATTCCAATACCCGCTGCTGATTGGCTCCGAAGCGCTGAAAAACTTCGAAGCCGTGATCGATCCAAGCCTTAAATACGCCGCCGGCAAGCCCGGCTGCGACTCTGACGCAACCCCTGGCGAGTAATTCCCATGCGCTCTCTGAACCTACATCTGAAAATCCTGATCACCTTGCTGGTGGCTCTGGGTGTTCTGATTACGGCATATCAAATCTTCATCCTCGGCATTCCGGTGACCGAAGACGAGACCGACGACCTGTGGAACATCGACGCCAAGGTCGAATTCCAGGCCAGCCCGCGCGAACCCGTGAAACTGCAGATGTTCGTGCCGCCGCTGAACCAGGATTACGTGAGCCTCAACGAGAGCTTCATCTCCAACAACTATGGCGTGAGCGTCAACCGTGTCGACGGCAATCGCCGCGTCACCTGGTCCGCCCGCCGCGCCAACGGCAAGCAGACCCTCTACTACCGCCTGGTACTGACCAAGCGTTACAGCGGTGAACAGACTCAGGCCAAAGGCCCGATCTTCCGCGATAGCCTGCCTGTGGAAGGCCCGGAGAAAATTGCCGCAGAAGCCCTGCTGGCACCGATCCGCCAGCACTCGGCGGATGTCGAGACCTTCATCAGCGAGACCATCAAGCGCGTCAACAACGTGGGTGATGACAACGTCAAGCTGCTGCTTGGCGGCGATGCCTCCACGGTAAACAAAGCCAAGGTCGTCGACCTGCTGCTGTCCATCGCCCACGTGCCAATGGAGCGCGTGCACACCATTCGCCTGCAAGCCGAAGTCGCCCAGTCGCCTGAACTCTGGCTGCGCAGTTTCAATGGCCAGAAATGGCTGTACTTCAATCCTGAATCCGGCGAGCAGGGCCTGCCTGCCGACCGCCTGGTCTGGTGGATTGGCGACGGCGACCTGGTCAGCCTCGAAGGCGGCCGCCAAGCTGCCGTCAGTTTCAGCCTGAACAACAGCGAGATGAACGCCATCCGTCTGGCCAAGCTGACCGACGAGAACACCGACGCCACCTTCCTGGAGTACTCGCTGTACGGCCTGCCGCTGCAGACCCAGCAGACCTTCATGATCATGGTGATGATCCCGATCGGCGTACTGGTGATCCTGATCCTGCGCAACCTCGGTGGCCTACAGACCCTGGGTACCTTCACCCCGGTGCTGATCGCCCTCGCCTTCCGCGAGACGCAGCTGGGCTTCGGTATCTTCCTGTTCACGGTAATCACCGCGCTCGGCCTGTCATTACGCTCCTATCTGGAGCACCTGAAGCTGCAGATGCTGCCACGCCTGTCGGTGGTGCTGACCTTCGTCGTGGTACTGATCGCCACCATCAGCCTGTTCAGCCACAAGCTGGGCCTGGAGCGCGGCCTGTCCGTCGCCCTGTTCCCGATGGTGATTCTGACCATGACCATCGAACGCCTGTCGATCACCTGGGAAGAACGTGGCGGTGGCCATGCCTTCAAGGTAGCCATCGGCACCCTGTTCGCCGCGACCATCGCGCATCTGCTGATGAGCGTGCCGGAGCTGGTCTACTTCGTGTTCACCTTCCCGGCGGTTCTGCTGATCCTGGTCGGTTTCATGCTGGCGATGGGGCGTTACCGCGGCTACCGCCTGACCGAACTGTTCCGCTTCAAAGCCTTCCTCAAGGACTAAGCCTATGTTCGGTCTGATCAAGACATGGAAGGCCCTCGAAGCCAAAGGCATCATGGGCATCAACCGACGTAACGCGGACTACGTGCTGAAGTACAACAAGCGGCACCTGTACCCGATCGTCGATGACAAGATCATCACCAAGGAGCGGGCCATCGAGGCCGGTATCGATGTGCCCGAGTTGTACGGCATCATCGATACCGAGAAAGGCATCGACAAGCTCGACGAGATCATCGCCGGGCGCACCGACTTCGTCATCAAGCCGGCACAGGGTGCTGGCGGTGACGGCATTCTGGTGATCGCCGACCGTTTCGAAGATCGCTTCAAGACGGTATCCGGCAAGATTGTCAGCCACGAGGAGCTGGAGCAGCAGATCTCCAGCATCCTTTCCGGCCTGTACTCGTTGGGCGGCCACCGCGACCGCGCACTGATCGAATACCGCGTGACCCCGGACACCATCTTCAAGAGCATCAGCTACGAAGGCGTACCGGATATCCGCATCATCGTGCTGATGGGCTACCCGGTGATGGCCATGCTGCGTCTGCCGACCCGGCAGTCCGGCGGCAAGGCCAACCTGCACCAGGGTGCCATCGGCGTCGGCGTCGACCTCGCTACCGGCGTCACCCTGCGCGGCACCTGGCTGAACAACAAGATCAGCAAACACCCGGATACCACCAATGCGGTCGATGGCGTGCAGCTGCCGAACTGGGATGGTTTCATGAAGCTCGCGGCCGGCTGCTACGAGCTGTGCGGCCTGGGCTACATCGGTGTGGACATGGTGCTGGATCAGGACAAGGGCCCGTTGATTCTCGAACTCAACGCCCGCCCAGGCCTGAACATCCAGATCGCCAACGACTGCGGCCTGACCCATCGCGCCCATGCGGTGGAAGCCCGCCTGGAAGAGTTGAAGGCCAAAGGCATCCAGGAGAACGCCGAAGAGCGTGTGCGCTTCTCCCAGGAGCTGTTCGGTCACGTCGCCAGCAAGGAAGTCTGACGTTCGCCGTGCGCACCACCAATTCGTAGGGCGGGTGCAACCCGCCAGCCCGCCAATAGCGGGTTGCACCCGCCCTACCTGGTAGTTCGCGTAGCCCGGATGAAATCCGGGGGATTCACCGGCAAACAGCCCCGGATTGCATCCGGGCTACGGGCTGTTACTCCAGCCAATGCACGCGGCCACCCCTACCGCACTATCGCCAGCTCGAACTCTCCCTCATCGGCATGCGCATGACGCTGCATGCCGGCCTCGTCCACCGCCAACTGCTGCAACGGCCGCTTGAACGGCTTGTTGTCGAGGGTCTGCAGGCTGCGGTCTTCGTCGGTGGTGATCAGCAACACATAACGCTCGCCACGTTCAGCCCGTACCTGCACCGTGCCTTCGATGAAGGCATAGCGGTACCAGGTTTCCGGATGCAACTGGTACACCGCATCACTGACCAGCCGCGTCGGCCGCTTGGCCTCATCGAGAAATAGCAGCGACGGATAGACCACCTGGCGGTTGGCGAAACTGCGCACGCGCAAACCATAGCTTTGCCGTGAGGCCGGCAACTTCAGCGCGGCGTAATAACTGCGCCCCATGGGAAACTCGAAACTGGGCGAGAATCGACCCAGCTCCTCGAAACGCGGCTCGTCCGCCGATAGCACGGTGAAGTCGTTTTCTCGCAACTGGCCACAGCAGCGGGCCGACAATTCACCGTAGAGACTATCGCCACGCGCCTGACTGCCTTCGAGTAGCGCCTGCATGGCTGCAGTAGGCTGGCCGTCGAGCATCGGCAGCGCTGGCTTGCTGCGCTCGAACTCGATCTGCCGACCTTCGCTGTAACGAAGCGTAGAAGTCGCCGTACCTGACTGGCCATCGCGCGATTTAGCGGGAACCGGCGAGTTGTGCATCCGCCCCTGCTCGTCGACCCAGGTGTAATAAGGGCTGTCGTAGCTGTCGCGGGTGAAACCACGACCTTCCAGCACCGCTGAATCGATGTAATCCCCTGCCCGCTCACCGCTGGCCAGCACCTGATCACGTCCCGACGCACCTGCGACCTGCGTGCCAGCATAGAAGCTGTTCTGCAGCTGGCCGCTGCCATCGACCCAGGTGAAATAGCGACGCTTGCTCTCCCCCGTGCCTGGCGCACTTCCAGGCCAGGCGCCGCCATCACCGAGGCGGGCCTGATCACTCTGCTCGGCACGACGCTGCGCCAGTTGCTGCTGCTCGGCGAAACGGGCGTCAACGAAAGTGTTGTGCACTCGCCCCAGCTCATCGACCCAGGTCAGGTAACGACTGCTGGCAGTGGCATGCAGCACGGGCAGCAGCATCAGGAGCAACAACAGACTGCGCATCGCCTCAGAACCTCGAGGTGTAGGTCATGGCGAAGATATAGGCCTTGACCGTGGTTTCGATATGGAGCCCGGCATAGGGGTTATAGACCAGGTTATCCAACCCTTCGCAGCTGGCGTTGCAGCTGCTGCCAGCGGGAATATTCTGTTTGGAGACGAAGTAATTGAAGCCGACATCGATGGTGGTGTCCTTGTCCCAGCGATAGCCCAGACCAAGACCGTAAAGGTCGGCATCGCCTACCGGCGCCAGCACGTCGGCCTTGTTCTTGGGAATGGCCGAAGGACGGTACTCGTAGCCGGCGCGCAGAGCCAGGCGATCATTGACGTCGTACTGCACGCCGACGCCCCAGCTCCAGGTGTCGCGGTAACCGCGGTCGAGAATGATGCTGCGATCGGTGGCATTGCCACCGCCGAAGGTCTTGGCGATGCGCAGCAGATCCAGCTCGCGATCGAACTCGATCTCGAAGTTGTTCCAGTCGCTGTAGCCGACCCAGCGCAAATCCAGGTTGAACTGCCACTTGTCGAACGGGCGCACCTTGATACCGGTGCTGAAGGCATCCGGATACGTCAGTTTCAATGAGGCGTTGCCGCTTTCCTCGTCGGCGCCATAGGGAAAGATCGGGCTGAGTATCTGACCGAACAGCGAGCTTTGCAGGCCAGACCAGAAGCCCGCCCAGTCCTCGGTATAGTCCACGCGGTACTTGCCCTTGAGATTCATCCGCGCCTCGCTCTGGTAAGTCGCCCCCCAGGCGAACCAGTCCGTCGGCTCCCAGAGAATGCCCAGGTTGTAGGTCGGCGACAGGCTCTGCTGCAGATCCAGATCGAGATTGGCCAGCGAGTCGAACGGGCCGATCTTGCCGCTGCAGACATCGATGAATGGCCCCGTGATCTCTTCCAGTCCCGGCAGGCACAGTGCCTCGTTGAGAATACGGGTCAGGCCGGTAAGCATGCCGGGGTTGCGAAAGTCCTGATTGAGCGCCACCGCCTGATGGGAAAAGCCAATGGACAGCCCCAGCGACAGCTCGTCGTTGACCTGATAGGCCAGCGACGGCGAGAAATAGGTGATGCGCTGCAAGGACACCTGACGCCCCTGGAAACGCCCTGGATCATCATCGGAATCACGCGAATAGCCCAGCGCCATCGGCGCATAGACGTTGGTGGCGAAAGTGAACTTGGAGCCAGGCGGGTTGATCGACAAACCGGCCAGCGGCGCCACCAGCACCGGCAGTTCGGTCATGCCACCGACGCCCGGCAGGTACATGGTCGGCGTCAGGGTGCGGCTACTGGAGTTCTTGTAGGGATCGTCGTCATAACCCATGAAACCGTAGTCTTTCTTGGCGTTGAACTTGGCACGGATATCCATCACGCCACTGAGCAGCTTGACCGTGGTCTGCCGCCCCTTGAGCTTGCTCAGTGCCGCCGGGTTGTAGTGCACGGCATCGATGCCGGTGATATCGGCGGTGACGGCGTTGCCCATGGCCATGGCCTTGGGGTTACCAATGGTCAGGTTGTTGGCCAATTGCGCCTGGACAGGCAGGACGCAGCCCGCGCCGAGCCCAACCAGCAGCAGAGCCTGCAGCTTGGCAAGATGAGTCATATCAGGTTCGCTCGCTGCTTACTCGGCCTTGAGGCCCTTGATATCCAGGGGCATGGAGATCCCGAGCAGGACATCGGGCGAATCTTCGGTCATACCGAAACCGGCATTGACGTTGACGATGGTGTTCGGCGACGTGCGCAGGCCCAGCGAGAAGTTCATCACCGCACTGGTCTGTTCGTTACCTTCGAAGGTGGCGTCGCTGAACTTGAATTTCGGCGCCAGGTTGTGCGCCATCTGGAATGACGTGGCCAACGACACGTCGTAAGACAGCGCGTAAGCGAAGCCCATGCTCAGCGACAGGCTCGAACCCGGGTCGACCTCCTCCAGCAAACGGCCACCACGTACCTGATCGGCATCGCGGATTGGCAGGTTGTAGGTGTAACCAAGCGAGCCGAACAGCACCACCGGATCGATCACATAAGAGAGGTTCGCGCCCACACCCAGGCTGTAGTATCCGCTACCGGTGGCCAGGCCATTGTCCAGGCTGACGTCGTATGGACTATCGCCGGTCGGCAGGCCAAGGGTGGCGAACAAGGTGGTGACGGGACGGCCGCGCGCCGACGACCAGGGCTGCCAGCGAAAGCTCGCGGAAATATCGCCGAGGCTATAGGTGCTGAGATCGCGCTCGGTGTCGTACTTGGCCAGGAACGGCACACGCATACTGAAGGTGAGGTTGTCCCACACCCCGTAATCGAAGGTGAAGGAGTTGGTGAAGGTATGCTGCGCCTCGCTCTGGCCGATCACGCTGTAGACGTTCTGCCCGGTGCGGACAGTCTGGATCTGCGTATCGCGTAGCAACGAGTAGTCGAAGCCGTAAGTCAGGGTACGCTCGCCCTTCTTGAGCAACGTGTAGCTCTTCTCGGCAGCCTGGAACACCTCCTCCAGCGCCTTGGCGCTATCGGCGTCGTCGTCTTTCTTGGTCAACGCATCGCGTGCGTCGTCGACCGTGGCTTCTTCGGCCATCAACGGCTGTGTCGCAACCAGCGTCAGCATGGCCAGCCATGCATACCCCCAAACTCCCATGACGCTATCCCCAGATCGTTATTGTTATGCCGGGTGAATCACTTGCGGCGAATGTATTGAATGTCGCCTCCCGACCCCAGTTGGTCGGCCTGATTCGTGGTGAACTTGGCCATCTGCGGAAATTCGCGGAAAGCCAGCATGCTGATGGTACGGTCGTCGATGATGCGCAGGTCTCGGTCGGTCAACGCCATGGCATTGGGCGGCTCGTTACCACTGGGGAAGATCACGAACAGCACGTTCTGATCCCAGATTTCCTCGAAGCGCACGCGGGTGAAGCTGATGTTGCCGAGCGCCGGATCGGCAACGAACACGTGGTCGTTGTAGACATCGCGCACCACCACGAAGTGTTTGAAGCCGGCGTACTCGATGGGCACGATGGCCGGGTGTTCGAGCTGGGTCAGGTCATCGAATCCGGCGCGAAAACCACCGCTCTTGTAGCCCAGGGCGGTGACGAAGCGTTTCATGTCCAACAGCGAGAAACCCCGGCGCTCGACGATCTTCTCCGCCTCACCGAAGTGCAGCAGCCCTTCCATCACCTGGCGCTCTTCCAGGTTGCGCCCGAGGTAATAGTCCAGCAACGTGGTCAACGCCGCAGAGCCGCAGCTGTAGTCATAGGCCTGGCGGATCACGTTGCGAAACTGCAACTGGCTCATCGGCTCGAGCACCACCGACTCGCGCAGCGGGCCATTGGGCACCAGTTGCTGAGTGATGTTCACGGCACCGGCGGGCTGCGGCTTGATGTCGACAGCCTCGGTAAAACCGTACAAACCGATCAGGCTGCCCACGAGAATTTCGATCATTGGTCAATCCGCAACTGCGTACAACGGGGCAGGAGCCCGGCCGCGAACGGCGGCAGAGCTCCTGTGAATCAGATCAGACGAGGATCAATGACCCCAGATCTTGACGGTGGAGCCGGCCATGTCCAGACCATTGATGGCCACGCCACCAATGCTGTTGGCGCCGATCTTCACCGCACCGACCGAAACGCCACCGTTGATGCCCGGCAGACCGATTTCCAGTTTGTTGTCCTTGACGTCGATGGTCAGCGGGTTGGACTCATCGATGTTGAAGCCGGACAGGCTGACGGTGTTCAGGCTCAGGCTGTTGCTGCCATCGCTGACACCGGTCTCGGTGTCGGTGTAGACGATGGAGCCGATGGTGGCATCGAAGTTACCGGCGATGCTGATACCGGCCTGACCGGTTACGCCAGCCAGGTCGGCGTCGTCCAACGCCTTCAGGTCGGCCTGGGCCATGAACGGGACGGCCATGACGGCGGCGGCAAGAGCGAGTTTTTTCAGGGTCATCATTGTTGTTATCTCCACAGTTCAAATGGGGGTTCCCCGGGCTCTGCCGGTGACGTCCTGTCACGAGCAGCCTGATCGGCCCATGCCGACCACCAGACCTGTCGCGGCTTCCCTAAGTACGCCAGGTTTGGATTCACGAAACGCGCTGCGCTTCGAGATGGCTACAAGCTACTAATCCACCATTGAACTGCCAGCCCATCCAAGGGATGGAGCATGACGCTCCCATCCCCTACCACTTCCATCACGCCTCACTCAGCAGCCCCAGGCTCTTGCCCTTGAGCACGGCCTGAGTACGACTGCGTACCCCCAGCTTGGAAAACAGATTGTGCAGATGCCACTTGATGGTGGCCTCCGACAAATGCACTGCCTGAGCGATATCACGGTTGGAAAGCCCGGCCGCGACGAGCCTCAGGATCTCTCGCTCGCGATGGCTAACATCCTGATTTTCCTCAAAACTTTCTGTATCCACAGCCAATCTGCGGCACTGCTCGCGAAGCATTTCAGCGACGCCCTGCCAGGCTGCGGCGCGCTTGGGCTCGGCGCTGCTCCAGGCGTCCCAGAGCGGCAGCAGCCACAGGGCCTCATCTTGGAACAGCCGGCGATAGCCGCATTGCCAGGCTTCTTCGAGGGTCGTGCGCAGCAAGGCGAAGGCTTTTTCGCTGTTACCTTTGCGCCAGTACGCCACAGAAAGTAACAGGCTCAAACGCAGACGCCGGTCGCGTTGGTGCTCGGCGCCCTGCTTGGCCAGACAAGTTTCCAGGCTAGCCTGGGCCTTCTCCACCCGTCGCTCGCTCAACGCCAGCCGCGCCTGGCTCAACGCCAGAGCAGTGTGAGCATCGCCATAGCGTTCGATGGGCAGCGCAGCCAGATGACGCTCCAACTGCATGTAAATGCGCTGCGCCTCATTAGGCCGGCGCAACCACAACAGGAACTGCACCTTGCAGCCCATACCGAGGGCGAACACCCGCTCGTAGCCCGGCCCTTGCAAACCGGCCAGCCACTCGTCGAGCTCTTCCAAGCCCTGCTCAGCGGCACCGGCGAAGAAACGGGCACGCGCCATGACCAGCTTGCCACGGCTGATCAACTCGACCGGCGTGGCGACATCACGCCAGGTCGTGGCCAGCGGCAATTCGGCGAGGATCGCGCCATGGCGATCCTGCTCGTACAACAGATCGGCATACGCCAGCCCCAGCGGGCCACCGACCCGGCTGCGCCGGCCGAACACCTGCTCCACCCGCGCCCGCGCGGCCTCGGCCAGGGCGCGACCACGCTCCAGCTCGCCATATTCCTTGCAGATCAGCGCCTCGATCAGGCTGGCCATCACATGCAGGTATTCGCTCTCGCACTCGCGCAGGCACTCGCGCGCGACGGCAATGGCCTTGGCCGCTTCGCCGAACTCGCCCAGCAGGGCAAACGCCGCAGCCTGCACGCACGCCAGGCTGGCACGAAACACCGGCTGGTTCTGCGGCACCAGGGCCAGCCAGTGACCGGCGACCTTGAGGCAGGCCTCGAGTTTGTCCTGATACAGCAGCACCAGCGCCTTGAGCACCTGGGCCGCGGCCAGCAACTCGATCAGGCCGAAATGAATGCCCTTGCCGCGCCCCTGAGTCAGGCGCGTGCTGACCTCTTCGATCAGCGCCTCGGACTCGGCGAACTTCTGTTCGAAAGCCAACTGCCAGGCGTAGAAGATCTGGAACACCGGCTGCTCGGCGATCACCACCGGCGGAATGTCCTTGAGAATGGCCAGGATGCCGTACACCCGGTTGCCGGCGATCAGACGCGCGCCCTGGCGCTCCAGCAGTTCAGCGGCGAAGGCGTAATCGCGGGCGCGCAGGGCGTACTTGATCGACTTATCGGCCAGATCATGGCTTTCGCACCAACGCGCGGCGGCGTGCAGCAGGTGTGCCGGGTCACCCCGCTTGGCCAGCCTGGCCTGGAGAAACTCGGCGAACAGGTGGTGATAGCGAAACCATTCACCCTGCTCGTCCAGGGGGATCACGAACAACTGCTCACCTTGCAGCCGACGCAACATGTCACGCCCGTCGTGACGACCAGTCAGCGCATTGCACAGGTCGGCATTGAACTCGTCGAGCACCGAGGTCTGGTCGAGAAACAGTTGCAGGGCTTCAGGCAGGCTGGCCACCACATCCTCGGCCAGGTAATCGGCAATGTTGCGCTCGGAACCCGAAAGACCGGCCAGAAATGCTGCACGATCATGCTGTCGCGGCAGCGCCAGGGCGGCCAGGTGCAAGGCGGTAATCCAGCCCTCGGTGCGGGTATACAGCTGGTTGAGTTCAGCTTCATCCAAAGCCAGGCGCTTGATGTCGCGGAAATAGGCTGCGGTCTCGGCACGCGTCAGGCGCAGGTCCTCGACCTTGAGCCAGAACGCCCAGCCGCCGAGCGACGGCGGCTCTTCGAGAAAGCGCGGCTGATAACGCGTACTGACCGCCAGCCGCACATGCTTGGGTAGGCGCTCTACCAGGTAGCGCGCGCCCTGCCCGAGAGAGGGATGCCGAATGCGATGAAAGTCATCCAGCATCAGGTACAGCTCGCCAGGAATTCCCTTGAGGTCTTCGAGAAAGGCATCGATCACGGCCTCGATCGGCCAGTTGACCTCACCTTGGAGCAGCGCCGAAGCACTGCGCCCCACACCCGGGCAAGCCGCCTCGATGGCCGCCACCAGGTACTGGAGAAATCGTGGCGGCTCACTGTCGGCCTCATCGCAGGACAGCCAGGCGACTCGCGCGCCTTGCGCCTGCAGGCGACGGCGCCACTGGCTGAGCACGGTGCTCTTGCCGAAGCCGGCTGGCGCACTGAGCACAATCAGGCGTTGTTCACGGGCAGCCTGCAAACGCTCCAGCAACGCCGAACGCTCCAGTAGCGGAGCGCCTTCGCCATGGGCGGGATAGAGCTTGGTACGCAGCAACGGAATAGCGGACGGACAGGACGGGGGCTGATTGGTCATGATTCGAGCAGGCTCAATTCGCGGGCACGGCGGATGGCTTGGGTGCGGTTACGCACCTTGAGCTTTTCGTAGATGTTGTGCAGGTGCCACTTGACGGTTCCCAGCGCCAGCGACAGTTGCTGGCCAATCTCTTCGTTGGACATGCCCTTGGCGGCGAGACAGACGACTTCACGCTCGCGGTCGGTCAGCCCCTCCTCCAACACGTCCAGCGCCTGACGGGAGTCCTGGCCAGGCCAGATCGTCAGCAGACTGCGGATGAACCCCTGCAGCGCCGGCTGACGCTCCGCCGACTCCAACTGCTGCAGCAGTTGGCGAATGGCCTCGCCCTCTTCGATGAACAGGCTACGCGCCTCCTCTCGTTCAGCGCCGATCAGGCACTGCACCAGCAGGCTCTGCGAGCGTTCCTGATAGCCCAGACGCTGATAACTCAGGGCTGCCAGCAGATCCAGTCGCAGGCGCTGCAATCCGTGCCAGTTGTTCTGTAACTGGCTGCGCAGCTGGGTGATCTCGTGCAGGGCTTCACTGTAATGACCACGCGCCTGCTGCAGGCGAATACGGCTCAGGCCCAGCACCCAATTGACCGGATTGAAGCTGCGCTGCTTGTAGTGGCTGGCCAGCTTGGCCCAGTCCACCGATTTCAGGCGCTGCTCGGCACGCTTGCTGCGGTCGGCAGTTGGCTCCTGCAGGATCAACGCAATTTCATCGCCAATCGCTTGCACGTAGAAACGCCAGGAATGGTTTCGCGCGGCCAGGTTCTGCATCAGCACCAGCGTCGCAGCCGCTTCCTTCGGCGCATCCTGCAGGCGCTGCACGCGTGCCAGACAAAGCATGGCCTGGGCATAGAGATCGATGGGGTTGATCACGTCGACCGTGGCCAGCGCCCAGCGCAGCCGCTCCTGCAAACCGTCCAGGCGGCCCTGATGGTAGGCGATCAGCGCTTCGCTGATGGTTGGCAGCACCAGTGCTCGCGACTTCTCGCCGAACCAGGGCATCATCCGCGCGCGCAGTTGCTCGAACAGCAGTTGCGCCTGCTTGACCCGTCCCTGCTCAAGGCAAAGGAGGATTTCCACGTTGGCCAGTTGCATGTCCAGGTAGTGGCCTTCGAGGAAATGATTGCGCTGCTGCGCCAACGCCAGGAGTTTGCGCGCCTGCTCGGCCTGACAGAGCATCACGTTGGCCAACGCCCCAACGGTGAGAATCGCCACCTCGAGAAACGCGGTGTGCTGACCGAGTTGCGCTTCGATGCGTCGCGCCAGGCTCACGCAGGTGTCCAGATCGTCCTTCTGCAAGGCGATCACTGCCTTGATCGCCAGGGTCGCCAACAACTTGTCGCTGAGCGGGCCGGACGTGCGGGATTCCCCCCAGCGCTCCAGCAACTCGTCGAGCATGCGATTGGCTTCACTCAGGCCCAGCTCGGTCGCGCGCGTCCAGACATCGGCCAGAACCAGCACGGGGAAACGCGCGGCAATCTCGTTCGGCACATGCTGACGCCACTTGTAGATGAGATTGAGTTGCCCACGGTTGATCAGCTCCAGGCCACAGCCGTCGAGCAGCGCAGCCAGCATCTCGGCATCCTCGGCAAGACAGGCATGCTCGATGGCCAGGTTCTGCATATGGTGATTGGTGAACCACAGACTGGCGTTGAAATGCAGCTGCTTGAAGCGCTCCGGATCACGCTCCTTGAGGCGGTTGCGCAAGAAGTCAGCGAACAGGTTATGAAAGCGATACCACTGCCGCTCACGATCCAGCGGCAACAGAAACAGCTGCATGGCCTCCAGTTCCTCCAGCAACTGCTGGCCGTCGTGGCTCCCGGTCAGGGCATTGGCCAGGTCGCCACTGAGCTGCTGCGCCACGCCCAATGCCAGCAGTTGCTCCTGGCGGTCAGCGGGCAGTTGCTCGAACACCGAACGCAGCAGGTAATCGCCCACTGCCGTCTGGTCAGCGCCCAGTTCGGTCATGCGTTCGACCGGCCGTGGCTGATGACGCAACCACAGGCTGGCCAGGTGTACGCCGACCATCCAGCCCTCGGTGTGGCTGTACAACTCGCCGAATGCCTCGTTATCGAGCTGCAGGCCGCTGCGCTCGAGGTAACCGCGCGCCTCCTCGGGATTGAGCCGTAACTCCTCGCTGCCGAGTTCCAGCAACAACCCCTTGGCACGCAACGTGGCCAGGCTCAGCGGCGGCTGCGAGCGGCTGCCGATAGCCAGGGTGAAGGTCGGTGGCGTCAGTTTGATCAGTCGATTGATCGCAGCCAGTAACTCCGCATCCTGAATCAGGTGCAGATCATCGAGCACCAGCAGCAGCGGCGCCTGGTGCTGCGTCAGATCCACCAGCAGGCTTTCCATCACTGCCTCGACCGGCACCCGCATGGTATTGCGCAAATAGCCCAGCGCGTCTTCACCCAACCCAGGTAGCGCGCGGCTCAGAGCCTCGATGAGTTGCTGAAAGAAACGTACTGGGTCGTCATCGCCGGGGCCAAGCGACAGCCAGGCCACAGCAGAGCCGGCATTACGACGCTCGGCAGCGAGCATCGCCAAGGCAGTGGTCTTGCCAAAGCCGGCTGGGGCGGAAAACAGCACGAGGCGGGCATGAGGATGGGCACAAAGCGCAGCTTCGACCTGGGGTCTTGCCAGATAGTCAGCGCAAGCCTGGGGCGGCGAAAGCTTCGAGCGCAGTAGGCTTCCAGCGGCTTGACCTACGACGTCATCCATAGCCTGGATCCCTTCATTAATTATTGTTCTGGTACGACGGTTCAACGTCCTGGCACCGCTCAATACTAATCAGCTGGACACATCCGAGTAAACACGGGCAGAAGCTCTAGGATGAATGTTAGCGGCAGACTACAATCGCCCTTCCACCCTTCCACCCTTCCACCCTTCCTGACGACCACGCATGCCCAGCTGCTCCCTGCACCCTCTGCCTTATCGCGCCGACCCTGCGGAGTACTTCCAGCGTATCCGACAAGCACCGGGCGCTGTCTTGCTGGATGCCGGACGACCGGGTGCCGAGCGTGGACGCTATGACCTTATGAGCGCTTGGCCATTGGCAGAACTGGCGCCGACTGCCGACGAATCGGCCAACGCTTTCCTGCAACGCCTGCGCGGCGCGCTGCAGAGCCTTGGGCCGGCACAATTGGCGGACGGCCACAGCGCACCATTCGTCGGCGGGCTGATCGGCTACCTGGCCTATGACTTCGGTCGTCGCCTGGAAGAGCTGCCCAGCCAGAGCCGCGACGACCTGGGCCTGGAGGATGCGCGCTTCGGCCTGTATGGCTGGGCACTGATCAGCGATCACCAGCTTGGCACCAGCGCGCTGCTGTTCCATCCCGCCCTGGCGCAACCCGAGCGTGAGCGTCTGTTGGCGTTGTTCCAGGCGCCACACACGGATGTGCCTGCAAGCTTTCGCCTCAGCCAGGCCTTTCATGCCGATCTGACTCAAGCCGACTATCGTCAGGCCATCGAGCGCATCCAGGCCTACATCCTGGCTGGCGATTGCTACCAGGTGAACTTCGCTCAGCGCTTCCAGGCACCGTGCGAGGGCGACCCCTGGGCTGCCTATCTGGCGCTGCGCAAGGCCTGCCCTACGCCCTTCTCCGGTTTCCAGACTCTCGCCGATGGCGGCGCCATTCTCAGCCTGTCACCCGAGCGTTTTCTCAAGGTCAGCGCTGGCCAGGTGGAAACCCGGCCGATCAAGGGCACCCGCCCGCGCGGCAGCGATGCCCAGGACGACCAGGCACAGGCACAGGAACTGCTGAGCAGCCGCAAGGATCGTGCAGAGAATCTGATGATCGTCGACCTGTTGCGCAACGATCTCGGCCGCAGCTGCCGCACAGGCTCGGTACGAGTGCCTGAGCTGTTCGCGCTGGAGAGCTACCCCAACGTGCATCACCTGGTCAGTTGCGTCACCGCCGAACTGGCGCCAGGCAAGGATGCGCTCGACCTGGTTGCCGGCAGCTTCCCCGGGGGCTCCATCACTGGCGCGCCGAAGATTCGCGCCATGCAGATCATTGACGAGCTCGAACCGACCAGACGCGGCCTGTACTGCGGATCGTTGCTGTATCTGGACGTGCGCGGCGAGCTGGACAGCTCCATCGCCATCCGCAGCCTGCTGGTCAAGGATGGACAGGTCAGTTGCTGGGGCGGCGGCGGCATCGTCGCCGACTCCAACTGGCAGGCCGAGTATCAGGAGTCGATCACCAAGGTGAAGGTGCTGCTGGAGACGCTGGAGGGGCTTTAAAACGTAGGGCCGGGTGCAACCCGCCAGATCCGACAGCGAGTTGCACCCGGCCCTATGTCGGCTACAGGCTCAGCTTGCGGTTCGATGCCTTGAGGAATTCCTGCTTCAGATCCTCGTAGGTATGCACCGCCGGGAACTGCGGGAACTCGCGGATCACGTTGTCCGGCGCATGGAACAGGATGCCGGCGTGGGCCTCGCTGAGCATGGTGGTGTCGTTGTACGAGTCACCGGCCGCAATCACGCGGTAGTAGAGGCTCTTGAAGGCGAGAACGGATTGGCGCTTGGGATCCTTCTGGCGCAGCTGGTAGCTGACCACGCGATCATTTTCATCAGTGATCAGACGATGGCACAGCAGGGTCGGGAAACCGAGCTGGCGCATCAGCGGCTGGGAGAACTCGTAGAAGGTGTCGGAGAGAATCACCACCTGAAAGCGTTCACGCAGCCAGTCGACGAACTCCACCGCGCCATCGAGCGGCTTGAGCGTGGCGATCACGTCCTGAATGTCCTTCAGCTTCAGGCCATGCTCATCGAGAATGCGCAGGCGCTGCTGCATCAGCACATCGTAATCGGGGATATCGCGGGTGGTCGCCTTGAGCGACTCGATACCGGTTTTTTCCGCGAAGGCGATCCAGATTTCCGGAACCAGTACACCTTCCAGGTCGAGACACGCGATTTCCACAGGCCACTCCTCGGTTGAGCCAAAAAGGAGCCGGCACTCTAGCCGCTGGGCCTGGCGGGCGCAATGCGACTGTTTATAACCATATTGAAGCTCCACCATCCAGCTAGTTATTTAGCTGCATAACCGGCCTTTGCTACCATCGCGCCTTCACGCACACGATCTGGAATCCTCACCATGGAACTCGACCTGGACGCGCTCAACGCCGAATTCGGTAACCAGCCAGAAAAGCTGGTTCAGTGGGCCATAGGGCTGGGCAAACCCGCCATCTGCACCACCAACTTCCGCCCTTTCGAAGCGGTGATCCTGCACATGGTCAGCCAGGTCAAGCCGGATATTCCGGTGGTCTGGATGGACAGTGGTTACAACACCGACGCGACCTACCGCTTCGCCGATGAGGTGGCCCGCAAGCTCAACCTCAATCTCATCACCTACCTGCCCAAGCGCTCGCGTGCGCACCGCGAGGCCATCGACGGCCCGGTGCCGGCTCTGGATGATCCACGTCATGCCGCCTTCACCGAAGAGGTCAAGCTCGAGCCATTCGCCCGTGCCCTGCGCGAGACGGCGCCCAGCGTCTGGTTCACCGCCCTGCGCGCAACCGACACCGCCGTACGCGCGCAGATGGATCCAATCAGCATCAACCCGGACGGTCTGATCAAGGTCGCCCCGCTGCTGCACTGGTCGTCCAAGGATCTTTATCAGTACCTGGTGGCCCATGACCTGCCGAACGAGTTCGATTACTTCGACCCGACCAAGGGCGAGGACAACCGTGAGTGTGGGCTGCACCTGAGCCACTGATCCTCTCCAAAAACGAAAATGGCGCCCAAGGGCGCCATTTTCATTTGGGTACGGAACTCAGTGCATCGGCAACTCGACACCGCTGAACAACTCTTCCAGCTCGGACTTGTTGTGGCACTGCACCGCCTTGGCCAGCATGTCGCGGGTCAGGTGCGGAGCGAAACGCTCGATGAAGTCGCACATGAAACCACGCAGGAAGGTGCCACGACGGAAACCGATCTTGGTCACGCTGGGTTCGAACAGGTCATCGGCATCGAGCACCACCAGATCCGGATCGAGCTTGGCGTCGACGGCCATCTTGGCCACGATGCCCACACCCAGGTTCAGGCGCACGTAAGTCTTGATCACGTCGGCATCGGCTGCGGTGAACACCACCTTCGGCGTCAGGCCACGGTGACTGAAGGCCTCGTCCAGCTTCGAGCGGCCGGTGAAACCGAATACGTACGTGACGATGGGATGCTCGGCCAGGGCTTCGAGGGTCAGCTTCGGCAACTTGGTCAACGGATGTCCCTGCGGCACCACCACGCAGCGGTTCCAGCGATAGCAAGGCATCATGATCAGGTCGTTGAACATCTCCAGCCCTTCGGTGGCGATGGCGAAATCCACGCTACCGTCGGCCGCCATCTCGGCAATTTGAGTCGGCGTGCCCTGATGCATGTGAAGCGCGACGTCCGGGTACTGCTTGATGAACGCACTGATCACCGGCGGCAAGGCATAACGCGCCTGGGTGTGCGTGGTGGCGATGGAGAGTGTGCCCTTCTTCTCGTTGGAGAACTCCTGGGCGATCTGCTTGATGCTCTCGACCTTGCGCAGAATCTCACCGGCAGTGGTGATGATTCGCTCACCGGCCGGGGTGACACGAGTCAGGTGTTTGCCACTACGGGCGAAAACTTCCACGCCCAGCTCATCCTCGAGCAAACGAATCTGTTTGCTGATCCCTGGTTGCGAGGTGTACAGGCTTTGAGCGGTAGCCGATACGTTGAGGTCGTGGTGCGCGACTTCCCAGATGTAGCGCAGTTGCTGAAGCTTCATATATTTCCCTCAGAGCAGTAAGGCAGACCAGTAGCCGCCAATGCCGTATATAACCATATTATTGGTTTAATCGCACATCCTAGATCATTTACTAATTTATCTCCTATAACTCACCATGCCCACGATGCTGCAGCATCGGCACCAGATAAACCGGAACATCGGCCAGCTGTACCAGCCTCGCGGCCGTGCGCCCCAGCGGTACGGCCAATGCAGGTCCATGGCTATGACTGCCTACGACCAGCAGATCCACGCCGAGTTTCTGCGCCTCCCCAAGAATCACTGCAGGCGGGTCGCCTTGCAGCACACGCACAGCTCGAATCATTTGCAGATCCTGCTGGGCATCCCCCAACTCATCGCGAAAACCTTCGAGCACACGCTGCTCGATGCTCGCCATCACCGTATTCAGACCATTGCGCCTCAGCTCGGCCAGGGTGTCCTCATCGAGGTAGGTCTGCAGCACGGACTCGGCGAACAGCCCCATAGGCTCGACCGCATGCACCACGTACAGATCGGCCTTGAAGCTGCGTGTCAGCGCCAGGGCATGCTGCAATACATAGGAGGCATAGAGACCGAGATCGGTGGCATAGAGTATGGAGCGGATCACGTGGCCTCCTTGACTGCTGGCTCAGGCCCTTGATTGAGCTTAGCAGCGCGCCAGATAAAACAAGGTGGGAGGCCTTATTTAGGACGAATGGCTATATGCAGCCATTCATATGAATGACGCAGGCGCGCTCAGGGCAACAGCTCATTGCTCACGCCATGCGGCACATGACCGGTCGCCACCACCTGGCGCGCCTTCTCGCAATGCCCGGTCTGGTCATCGAAGAACACATCAGCAGCGAAGGCCTCGAGCACTGCCGACTTGTCCAGCCCACCCAGGAAAAACGACTCGTCCAGGCGAATGTTCCATTCGCGCAGGGTGCGAATCACCCGCTCATGTGCCGGTGCCGAACGCGCGGTGACCAACGCGGTACGGATCGGGCAGTCTGCCTCGGGGAATTCCTGCTGCAGACTGTGCAGGGCAGCCAGGAAAGGTTTGAACGGCCCGCCCAGCAGCGCCTGCCGCGCGGCTTCGCGCTCGTGATCCTGGAAGGCATGCAGACCGCCACTCTGGTAGACGCGCTCGGAATCGTCAGAGAACAGCACAGCGTCGCCATCGAAGGCGATACGCAGCTCGTTGCTGTTTGCCCGCCGCGCGCCACCGGAAAGCAGGGTCGCAGCACCGAAACCCGCCTTCAGCGCGTTGCGCACGTCATCGGCGTGGGTGGAAAGGAACAGGTGGCAACCAAAGGCCGCCAGATAAGGGTCAGGGCTGCGACCACCCACGAAAGCAGCACGAGAGATGCCCAGGCCATAGTGCTGGATCGAATTGAACGCCCGCAGGCCGGTATCGGCACTGTTGCGCGAAACCAGGATGACCTCGACACGCTGCTCACTGAGCCGCGTGTTGAGCCCCAGCAGCTTCTCCACCAGCGGGAAGGCGTCGCCCGGCATCAACACTTCATCTTCATGCTCGATCTGATATCGGCGGTAGGCCTCGACCCCTTCGCTCTCATAGATCTGGTGGCTCTCACTCAGATCGAACAGCGCTCGCGAAGAAATCGCCAGCACCAGTTTGTCCCCCAGCCCCTTGCCCATGCTTAGGCCTCCTGACGAGCCTGAATGAAACGAAGCGCCTGATACAGCGCGCGCACCTTGGGCATGTCGATACCACCCGCCTCAGCCGCCGCCAGCGGCGCTGCATAGATCGCGTACAGCTCCGCCGGCCGCCCATGGGCGAAGTCGTGATACATGCTGGGAAGGTAATCGGGCATTCGCTGGGTGGCCGCCAGCAGCTTGTCGGCATAGTTCTCCGGCATGCCATGGCCGAGCGCCTGAGCGGCCTGGATCACTTCCAGCATCATGTCGCGAATCAACGCACGACTGTCAGGGTTGGCCATCAGCCGGCGAGTATCGGCATCGAGCAGGACGGAAAGTCCGTTGTAGGGCACGTTCCATACCAGTTTCTGCCAGCGTGTCTGTTCCAGATTGGGCATGGCCGCCGAATCCAGCCCGGCCTTGCGCAGCAGGCCAGCGCCCTCCTCGACCAGCGCCAGACGCTGCTCATCATTGCTCGCTGGTCCGGAATGGTAAGCCAGGTTGATCGCCCCCAACGCCTGATGCTCGATCACTCCAGGCGCACTGCGGTGCACGCAGATGTAGCAGAGCCCACCAAGCAGATGCAGGGTGTCGGGCAACAAGGGGCGCAACTCGTCCTCCACGGCCAAGCCATTCTGCAGCAGGACGACCTTGGCACCCGGCGCGGCTGCCTGGGCGATCAGCGGCGCCAGTTCGGCATTGCCGGTGGTTTTTGCGCCGACCAGCAGCCAGTCGCACGGCGGCATGTCTTCGACCCGCCGGTAAGCCTGTACCGGCTGCAGAGACTGAGCGCCATGCACGGCGCTATTGAGCTGCAGGCCACGCTCGACCACCGCGGCATATTCACTGCGCAGCAAAAAATGCACGTCGTAGCCAGCCCGTGCCAGCAGCAAACCATAGAAGCCGCCAATGGCGCCGGTACCGATAATGCCGATGCGCGGCGCGGGAATTTGAGACATCAGGGAAGCTCCTCAGCCGGGCGAAGCGCTGCTTCGCTCATGGCGGCAACAAGATCATTGGGAGTAAGGCGTGACTGCAACGCGCCAAAGAACTGACCATCGCGAACCAGAAACAACGCGGGCAGGTGAAAAACCTCGTAGCGCGTCACCAACCCGGCATTGTGGCCTGCATCGACCCAGCACAGACGCTCCGCCGGCAGCGGCATGCCCGGCAGCGCCTGGCGCGCCCAGCGGCAGCTGGCACAGCCCGTGCTAGTGAACACCAGTAGCGACGTACCGGGCAGGTCGAGCAGAAGACGATCCGCATCCAGATCGGTCAGTTCCAATTGCGCCGCTATACTGGATTCACTGATATCAGTTTGCCTGCATTTGAGGTCGGTGTTCATGCGTAAGTTTTTGCGTCATCCAAGCGATATGCCAGTGGAACTGGTGCTGCGCAAACAGGCCTGCATTCCCAGGCAACGGCTGAACAATATCAGCCTCGGTGGGGTCGCGTGCAACTCACCGCGCGGCTTTCGCCGTGGCACCTCGGTGGAGCTGCGCATCCCGCTGCTCGGCGAGCAGGCCCGCTATCCCGGCGTGATCGCCTGGTGCAAAAGGCAAGCGGAAGACTATCTGGTGGGCATCGCCTTCATCGACGAGGACACCCTGTTCCGTGCGCGCATGGTCGAACAGGTCTGCCAGATCCAGCATTACCGCAAACAACTGGAGCAGGAGTCCGGCGAAGCCAGGGCCATCGAGCAATGCGCTAGCGAGTGGATCGCCCAACATGCCGCAGAATTCCCCTATACGAACTGATACTCCCAATCTATGAGCCTCATTGGACTTAACGCCCATTGTCGCGACGCCGCGTACGCGCTAAGGTTCCGCTCCCCCTGCGCAAACTAGCTGTGCACCGCCATAGGGGATCGCTGGCGGCCGGCACCCGTGACCTGACGACCTGACCCGATGAATAGCACGATGGCTGATTTACCGATCGACGACCTCAACGTCGCCTCCAACGAAACCCTGATCACCCCCGACCAGCTCAAGCACGAAATCCCCCTGACCGATGCCGCCCTGAAGACCGTCGCACATGGCCGCCAGGTCGTACGCGACATCCTCGATGGCAAGGATCACCGTCTGTTCGTGGTGGTTGGCCCCTGCTCCATCCATGACATCAAGGCCGCCCACGAGTACGCCGAGCGTCTCAAGGTGCTGGCCGCCGAGCTGTCCGACAGCCTGTTCCTGGTCATGCGCGTGTATTTCGAAAAGCCGCGTACCACCGTCGGCTGGAAAGGTCTGATCAACGATCCCTACCTGGATGACTCGTTCAAGATCCAGGACGGCCTGCACATCGGCCGCAAACTGCTGCGTGACCTGGCGGAAATGGGCCTGCCCACCGCTACCGAAGCGCTCGACCCGATCTCCCCGCAATACCTGCAGGATCTGATCAGCTGGTCCGCCATCGGCGCTCGCACCACCGAATCGCAGACCCACCGCGAAATGGCCTCGGGCCTGTCATCGGCAGTCGGTTTCAAGAACGGCACCGACGGTGGCCTGACCGTGGCGATCAACGCACTGCAATCGGTTTCCAGCCCGCACCGCTTCCTCGGCATCAACCAGGAAGGTGGCGTTTCCATCGTCACCACCAAGGGCAATGCCTACGGTCACGTAGTACTGCGCGGCGGTAACGGCAAGCCCAACTACGATTCGGTCAGCGTGGCCATCTGCGAGCAGGAGCTGAGAAAAGCCGGCATCCGCCCGAACATCATGGTCGACTGCAGCCACGCCAACTCCAACAAGGATCCGGCCCTGCAACCGCTGGTGCTGGAGAACGTCGCCAACCAGATTCTCGAAGGCAACAACTCCATCGTCGGCCTGATGGTGGAAAGCCATCTGGGCTGGGGCAGCCAATCGATTCCGAAGAATCTTGGCGACCTGAAGTACGGTGTTTCCATCACCGATGCCTGCATCGACTGGGAAACCACCGAGAAGAGCCTGCGCAGCATGCACGCCAAGCTCAAGGACGTATTGCCCAAGCGCCAACGCGGCTGAGGGCATTGCGCACATGAAAACGCCGGGCAATGCCCGGCGTTTTCGTATTCGATTCCAGCCCTTAGCTGGCCTGGTGGCGTTGACGCCGCTCCATGTAGCGCTCCACGTAGGAGCAGGACGGGATCACCGTGTAGCCGCGGCCTTCGGCATAGCGCAGTGCGTGCTCGGTCAGTGCCGCCGCAATGCCGCGTCCGCGCAGGGAGTTGGGTACGAAGGTGCGATAGATATCCAGCGTCTGCTTGCCCAGATCCATGTAGGCCAGATACGCACGATCACCCTCGACCGTGGTCACGAACTGGTGACTCGCCTGATCATGCTGGATGGACAACGCCTCGCTCATCTTCACTCCTCTAGCCACGAACCCGTCGCGACGCCTTTGTATTTCTTACCGGCGCTTTGATAAAAGCGCAACTTTTCGTCCACATCCGGACGCTGCTTGACCCAAGCTTATCAGGCCGCAGACCGGCCAGTCATGCGCTATCACAGGCTCAGCAGCGCAATGCAGAGCAGAACGGCCACGACCGGAATCAGCACGGTGATGACGAATATATCCTTGTAGGCCTGCTTGTGAGTCAAGCCCATGATCATCAGCATGGCGATCACCGCTCCGCAGTGCGGCAACGAATCCAGGCCACCGGCAGCGATGTTGGCGATACGGTGCAGCACTTCCGGTTCGACGCCCATTTCCAGATAGTGTGGCGCCAGGGTCTGCATGAAAATCTGCAAACCGCCAGAAGACGAACCGACGATACCGGATACCACGCTGATCGAAGCGAATACCGAGAGCAGCGGAGGTAGATCCGCCGCCAGTATCCACTGCACGAACTGGCCGAAGCCTGCGGTCTGCGTGACCACCCCACCGAAACCGATAACCGCGGCGGTATTGAGCAGCGGCATGATCGCGTCATCTGCCCCCTGCCCCAGCAACGCCAGGGTATTGCGCCGCAACGGCGCGAACATCAGCACGGCGACAGCGGTGGCCAATACCAATGCCAGACTCGGCCAGAGGATCGGCTGAGCATGACTGAACGCCAGAATTGCGCCCCAAACACCATCGGCTGACAGCTCGACAGCGAACAACATCAGCAAACGCGGCAGCAGGATCACGCCCAGCACCACGATGATCGGCACCAGCGCCATGCTCCAGTGCGGCCCTGCTCCCGGAACACCAGCCAATTGCGCCATACGCTCGTCCTGAGCATTGGGCTCGAAGCCCTCGCCACACTCGCGAGCCAGCCGCCACTGCCGCTGCAGATAGGCCATTCCCAGCCCCACCATCACGACCGAAGCGAACAAACCGATCCAGGCACCGGCGAACAGGTCGGTACCCAATGCACTGGCGGCGATGACGTTGTGGATCGACGGCGACCCAGGCAGCGCGGTCATGGTGAAGGTTCCCGCACCCAGGGCGATAGCCGCGCAGAACAGACGCTTGGGCAGATTGGCCTCGCGCATCAACGTGATTCCCAGCGGATACATGGTGAAAATCACCACGAAGACCACCACGCCGCCATAGGTCAGCACCGCGCACACCAGCATCGCCACCCAGAGCGTGCGTTGAGTGCCCAGCCCTCGAGTGATCGCCTGCGCGATACTGCTGGCGGCCTGGCTGGCCGCCATGACCTTGCCGAAGATCGCCCCACAGAGAAACAGCACGAAGAATTTGCCAGCAAAGGTGAATGCACCCAGCGGGCCAAAGGGGAAGTGTTCAAGCAAGGCGGCCGGCACGGAGAGCGCATTGCTCACGGCCACCAAAATGGAGCAGACCAGCGCCGCGATGAAGATGTTCACACCGCGCAGCGCCATGAAAATGAGCAAGCCCAACCCCAGCAAGAGCCCTGCATTACCGAGCATATTCGCCCCCGTATTTATTGTTCTAGTTTTCTAACCGGGACAGTTATAACAGCCCCGATGGTGGCGTGCCCTGACAACTTTGATTGTTTTTTATACAAGTAACGTAGGTTCGGCCTTGGCTCAGCCCATCTGCTATAAAAAAAGTGCAACTCTTGCACTACTTCCGTTTACTTACTAAAAGTAATAGGTAGTATGTAGGCCGGCTAATTTCCCGCCGTTGGGGAATTGCTTTTATGGAAAACTCCACCTCAAGGGGAACACGATGAACAACGTTCTGAAATTCTCTGCTCTGGCTCTGGCCGCAGTTCTGGCTACCGGTTGCAGCAGCATCTCCAAAGAAACCGAAGCTCGTCTGACTGCTACCGAAGACGCAGCTGCTCGCGCTCAAGCCCGTGCCGATGAAGCCTACCGCAAGGCCGACGAAGCTCTGGCTGCCGCTCAGAAGGCTCAGCAGACCGCTGACGAAGCCAACGAGCGCGCTCTGCGCATGCTGGAAAAAGCTAGCCGCAAATAAGCGACCCAGCTTTCGAAAGCCGACCCAGGCAACTGGGTCGGCTTTTTTATTGCCCGCGCTTGGCTAACTTTCCCCTCGGGCAATAAAAAGCCCGCCGGTACAAGTACGAGCGGGCTGTTTGTCAGATGCGTTAGAACGGGTTATCGCTGCTCGCAACGACATGATCGTCTTGCGTGGCGATCGGCACCGGCAAACCATCTTCCGAAGCCACCACTTCGCGCACCATCTCCCAATCCAGACGCAGACCACTAAGCTCTTCACGCTTGAGCAGGGTGTTGATCACCGCAGTGTGCTTGTCGACCACCGACGGATCACCTTCATCATCCAGCGGCGCATGGGCTTCCAGATAGACCTTGCCGCCACTCACGCCAAACTTGTATGGCTCGTTGAGGATGCGCACTGGCGTACCTACCGGCACCATCGCGGCCAGTTCCAGAACATTGTGGTTGAGCATGCGGAAGCAGCCATGGCTGACGCGCATACCGATACCGAACTTCTTGTTCGAGCCATGAATCAGGTAGCCGGGGAACGACAGGGTCATCTTGTACGGCCCCAGCGGGTTGTCCGGACCAGGCGGCACCACGGTCGGCAGGATATCGCCGTCAGCTGCGTGCTCATCGCGGATCGACTGCGGCGGATACCAGGCAGGATTCGGCGTCTTCACTGTCACGCGGCCCACACCCAGCGGCGAGCCCCAACCCTCGCGGCCAATACCGAGAGGATAGGTATGCACCACGTTTTCACCTTTCGGGAAGTAGTACAGACGGTACTCGGCCAGATTGATCACGATGCCTTCGCGCGGGCCTGGCGGTAGCACATAGCGTGTCGGCAGGATGACCTCGGTGCCTTCACCCGGCAACCAGGGGTCGACGCCCGGGTTGGCGGCGACCATTTCCAGATAGCCCAGGTCGTTCGCGGTTCCCAGATCAGCGAAGGTGTCCTCGTACTTGGCCTTGATCACCTGTACCTGGCCGACCACATCTTCACCCGGCGGCGGCAGTGGCAGTTCGAGCGCCTGTACGGCTGCGCTGGAGCACAGCGCCATGAGCGTCAGGCAACGGTTGACCGCAGAGAATCGCGACAACATCCGGGATGTCCTTGATGAGTTGAATGAAATTGCTGTGATTGTACACCGCCATACGGGCGCCGGGCAGACGTCAGCTATCCGCCCAATTCGAACACAGCCCCTGGCGTTGCGCCTCGAAGGTAGCCAGGCACGCCGGGCACAAGCGGCGGTCACGCAGCAGAGGCTTGTCCAACTGACGCCAGCGCGGCTGCGCCGGTAACAAGCCGCCGCACAGGGTACGGTCGGCGTGGCCGCCCAGACGCAGCTGCCGGGCAACCAGATGCAGACGCACTTCGCGGCAGGCGAACAGGTCCAGCTGCTCGTCTGGCTCGATCAGTTGGTAGGCGTAAAGGGACCAGGCAAGACGCGGCATCTGGGGCTCCATGACAGGCCGGCCACATTAGCCGAAAGGTATGAAGCCGAAAAGCCTGAGAGCCCATCTACGACCTGCTGCGCGTCGGCCCTGCTACGTCAAAACAGACTCGAAATGCTCATGTGCCACAGCACACTCCGCTTGATTCGCTTCGCTCACCCTGCGGGTCAGCCTTTGACTGGCTACGTTTCTCACCTGTTTTTCCTTGCATGGCACTAGCTCGCGAGATCGTAGACAGCCTCTCAAAGCAGCGGTTTCAGGGCTGGCCAGGCATTCTCCAGGAGCAGTGGCTGCGCGCCCTCCGTGGGATGGATGCCATCGCTCTGCATCATCCCCGGCACACCGCCTACTCCTTCAAGAAAGAACGGCACCAGCGGCACCTGCTTCTGCTCTGCCACATCGCTGAAGACCTGGGCGAAGGCCGTGGTGTAGCGCGCGCCATAATTGGGCGGCAGGCGCATCCCCAGGATGAGCACCTTGGCCCCAGCCTGCTGCGCATTCTCGACCATCGACGCAAGATTCTGTTGCAATTGCGCAGGGGCTTGCCCGCGCAAGCCATCGTTGCCTCCCAGCTCGATGATCACCAGCTCCGGCTTGTGCTCGGCAAGCAGCGCAGGCAGCCGCGCGGCGCCGCCTGCGCTGGTGTCACCACTGATCGAAGCGTTGATCACCTTGTGCTCGAAACCTTCATCGGCGAGGCGTTTTTCCAGTAGTGCGACCCAGCCCTGGCGGCTATCCAGGCCAAAAGCCGCGCTGATACTATCGCCGACCACAAGCAGGGTGCCTGCAACCGCTCCCTGGGCCCAGAACAGCAGGGCCAAGGCACCACTCAGCCACCATGCACGCATTTGGAATCTCCATGACTTCGAGCATTCTCGTTGCGCGGAACCTTAGCAAAGTGGTCAGCAGCACGGAAGGTGAGCTGACCATCCTTCACGACCTCGATCTCAGCCTGGACAAAGGCGACAGCCTGGCAATCGTCGGCAGCTCGGGCTCAGGCAAATCCACCCTCCTCGGCCTGCTCGCCGGACTCGATCTGCCCAGCGGCGGTGCAGTGCTGCTGGCCGGCAAGGATCTCGGCGAACTCGATGAAGATCAGCGCGCACGCCTGCGCGCCGAGCACGTTGGCTTCGTCTTCCAATCGTTCCAGCTACTCGACAGCCTCAACGCGCTGGAAAACGTCATGCTGCCGCTCGAACTGGAGGGCCACGCCGATGCCCGCCAGCGCGCCCGCGCCCTGCTCGAGCGTGTCGGCCTGGGCCAGCGCCTAACTCATTACCCGCGGCAGCTGTCCGGTGGCGAGCAACAGCGCGTGGCCATCGCCCGCGCCTTCGCTGCCGAACCGGATGTGCTGTTCGCCGACGAGCCCACCGGCAACCTCGACAGCCACACGGGCGAACGCATCAGCGACCTGCTGTTCGAACTCAACCAGGAGCGGGGCACCACCCTGGTACTGGTCACTCACGACGAGCGCCTCGCCCACCGCTGCCATCGCCTGATCCGCCTGGAAGCCGGCCATCTGATCGACAGCGTGGAACCCTGATGAAACAGCCCTTCACTCGCCTGCTGTCGCTAGCTGCTCGTCAACTGCTGCGCGACGCACGCGCCGGTGAGTTGCGCGTGCTGTTCTTCGCCCTGCTGGTGGCAGTAGCGGCCAGCAGTGCCATCGGCTATTTCAGTGCGCGCCTGAACGACGCCATGTTGCTGCGTGCCAGCGAATTTCTCGCTGCCGATCTGCGCCTGAGCGGCAGTTCGCCGGCCAGTGCCGAACAGATCGAAGCCGGGACACGGCTCGGGCTCGACCACGCCCGGATGGTGGAGTTTTCCAGCGTGGTAGCTGCCGACAACGGCATTCAGCTGGCCAGTATCAAGGCCGTCAGCAACAGTTATCCATTGCGTGGCGAATTGAAGAGCGCGGCCGCGCCCTATGCCGCAGAAGAAACGGGATCAAGCCCGGCACCCGGAGAAGTCTGGGCCGAAGCACGGCTGATGGTCGCGCTGGATCTGCAGGTCGGTGATGAGATCGAAGTTGGCGCCAAACGTCTGCGCCTGAGTCGCGTCCTCACCTATGACCCGGACAGCGCAGGCGACTTCTACAGCCTTACCCCCCGCGCCCTGATGAACCTCGATGACCTGGCCGCCACCGAGGTGGTGCAGCCAGGCAGCCGCGTGCGCTTTCGCGAGCTCTGGCGCGGCGACAGCGATACCCTGGCAGCCTATCGCCAGGCCGTGGAAAGCGGCCTTAAGCCCAGCCAGAGCCTGGATGACGCACGAGATGGCAACCGTCAGATCGGCGGAGCCCTTGGCCGTGCCGAGCGTTACCTGAACCTGGCCAGCTTGGCTGCGGTGCTGCTTGCTGGAGTTGCAGTCGCCCTCTCGGCCGCACGCTTCGCCGCACGCCGTTTCGATGCCAGCGCCCTGCTGCGTTGCCTGGGCTTGTCGCGACGCGAGGCGCTCGCCCTGTTCGGCTTGCAACTGGCCCTGCTTGGCCTGCTTGCCTGCCTCTTGGGTGCCCTGCTTGGCTGGGCCGGCCAGCACATCCTGTTCTACCTCCTGCAGGGCCTGATTCCGGCTGACCTGCCGCCCGCCAACCTGTGGCCGGCCCTGGCCGGTATGGCCACCGGCCTGGTGGCGCTGGCCGGTTTCGCCTTGCCGCCGCTGGCCGCACTCGGTCGCGTGCCACCGCTGCGCGTGCTGCGCCGCGACATGCTGCCGGTACCAGCCAGCTCTTGGCTGGTCTATGGCGCCGCGCTGATCGCACTTGGCCTGATCATGTGGCGCCTGAGCCTGGATCTGCGCCTGACCCTGGCACTGCTCGGCGGCGGCCTATTGGCAGCGCTGCTGCTTGGCGGCCTGCTCCTGCTCGGCCTACAGAGCCTGCGTCGCTTGCTGCAACGCGCCGCCCTGCCCTGGCGCCTGGGCCTGGGTCAACTGCTGCGCCACCCGCTGGCCGCCGCCGGCCAGTCGCTGGCTTTCGGCCTGATCCTGCTGGCCATGGCGTTGATCGCCCTGCTGCGTGGCGAGCTGCTCGACACCTGGCAGGATCAACTGCCGGAAGATGCCCCGAACCACTTTGCCCTCAACGTACTACCTGCCGAACGCGATGCCTTCGCCGCCCGCCTGGCAGAGCTGTCGCCACACCCTGCGCCACTGTATCCGGTGGTTCCAGGCCGCCTGGTGATGATCAACGACGAGCCGGTACGTCAGCTGGTGACCAAGGAAAGCCGCGGCGAACGCGCGATCCAGCGCGATCTCAGCCTGACCTGGTCGCAGGAGCTGCCAGCGGACAACCGCATCACCAGCGGTGCCTGGTGGTCAGGCCAGGATGACGGCCTGCCAGGCGTCTCGGTCGAATCCGAACTGGCCGAGAGCCTGCAACTCAAACTGGGGGATCGCCTGCGCTTCAATGTCGGCGGGATCGAACGCGAAGCGCAGGTCACCAGCTTGCGCGAAGTGGACTGGGACAGTTTCCAGCCAAACTTCTACATGATCTTCGAGCCGCAGACCCTGCAGGATCTGCCCGCGACCTATCTGACCAGTTTCTATCTGCCGCCCGGACAGGATGCCGAACTGGTCAGCCTCAGCCGCGCCTTCCCCAGTGTCACCCTGCTGCAGGTCGACGCCCTGCTGGCGCAGCTGCGCAGCATTCTGGCGCAGGTAACCCTGGCCATCGAATACGTGCTGCTGTTCGTGCTCGCCGCGGGCATCACCGTACTGCTGGCCGGACTGCAGGCAACCCTCGATGAGCGCATCCGCCAGGGTGCCCTGCTGCGCGCCCTTGGGGCCGAACGCAAGCTGCTGATCAACGCTCGCCGTGCCGAGTTCGGCCTGCTCGGCGCCGCCGCTGGCCTGCTGGCCGCCGTCGGATGCGAACTGGTGAGCTTCCTGCTCTATCGCTACGCCTTCGACATGAGCTGGCAACCACACCCATGGCTACTGTTGCTGCCGGTGATCGGCGCCTTGCTGATCGGTATGGCGGGCGTGCTTGGCACCCGCCGCGCCTTGAATGCCAGCCCGCTGAGCGTGCTGCGTGAGGGCTGAGAAGGATCGGAGGGGTTTGCTAGACTGGCGCCCCCTCCACACACCTGAGACACCATGAGCCGCTATCGCCCTCCACGCCCCGCTGGCACGCCATTGATCACTCCCGAGGGCGAAGCACGCCTACGTGCCGAGCTGCATGAGCTTTGGCACGTGCGCCGACCCCAGGTGACCCAGTCGGTCAGCGAAGCCGCGGCACAAGGCGACCGCTCGGAAAACGCCGAATACACCTACGGCAAGAAGATGCTGCGTGAGATCGACAGCCGCGTGCGTTTTCTGACCAAGCGCCTGGAAAAGCTCAAGGTCGTCAGCGACAAACCGTCCGATCCGAACAAGGTGTATTTCGGCGCCTGGGTCACCATCGAGGACGAGGACGGCGAACAATCGCGTTATCGCATCGTCGGCCCCGACGAGCTCGATCTGAAACAGGGCCTGATCAGCATCGACTCTCCGCTGGCCCGTGCCCTGGTCGGCAAGGAACTGGACGCCGAAGTTCGGGTACACAGCCCCAGCGGCGAGAAGACCTGCTACATCGTCGAGATCGAATACCCCTGAGGCACTGAGCACGTAGGGTGCGCCGTGCGCACCGCTGGTCAACGACATTCACGGGATATTTCTCGGTGCGCGCGGCGCACCCTACCGCCGAGTAATCAATCCCTGGCGCGCGACCCGCACCAGTTCGTGAACCGTGTCCGCGAGCACGTCGGCGCTTGGTGCCTGGATAACCGCCAGATCGAAGCTGTCACGGGCGAAGCGCGCCAGCGACTCACCGTTCTGCACGAACTGGATGCGAAAGGCACGCGAACCACTCCAGCGCTTGGGCCAGCCTTCAAGATAACGCAACAGGGTGGGTTGATGGCTGCCACCGAGCAATACACGCGGATTGCGCAGCAATAGGCCCGAAGTGATAGGGGCCAGACGAATCAGGGGTTGGGGACAGATCATTGTCGAGTCTCCGCCTCGGAAATCCCGCTGGGCAGCGGTGAGAGGCGACACCGAACCAGCGCTTTAGCGGAATTTCAGGCGCTGCAAACAACACCCTGTGGCGCCCCGCAAGTAGCTGTTTAAATCGGCGCAGGGCGCATCCTAGAGACTCCCATGCAGGACTGTCAAGGCGCGCCATCATCGCACCCCAACCTTCGATTGGCCGCCTGACCATCTTCCCCCTGGACGCAGCTCAAACGGCTCCGCCGGCACTCGTCGGGCCACCGCGGAACTGAACGATTGCGGCCTGCCATCACAACTCGGCGTGTCGCCACGTAACAGAAAAGCTGCCGCAATCACGCCGACAAAACAGGGTTATCTTCGGGAAAGCACCGCAATAGAGAGGTTAATCGGGAAAACCTGACGATGGCATGTTTCCTGCCATCGTTCTGTCGCCGTACGTGCCATGGGATGGGCACGCTTGTGTTGCAGGATGCAGCCTGACTGCCTCAATAAACCCCATCGAGAGCGCCCATGAAGAACAATAAAACCCTGCTCGCCCTCTGCCTCGGCGCCGGCCTGCTCGCCAGCGGCCAGACCCAGGCTTTCTGGTTCGGTTCGTCCGGCTATACCCAGACCAAATACCCCATCGTCCTTGGCCACGGCATGCTGGGTTTCGACAGCATCCTCGGCGTCGATTACTGGTATGGCATCCCGACCGCTCTACGCCGCGACGGCGCCAGCGTCTACGTCACCGAAGTCAGCCAGTTGGATACCTCCGAAGCACGCGGCGAACAATTGCTGCAGCAGGTCGAGGACATCGTCGCCATCAGCGGCAAGGGCAAGGTCAATCTGATCGGCCACAGCCATGGCGGCCCAACCACTCGCTATGTCGCCGCAGTGCGCCCGGATCTGGTCGCTTCGGTCACCAGCGTTGGCGCTCCGCACAAGGGTTCGGCCACTGCCGACTTCCTCAAGGGCATCAGCGACGGCCCTGCCGGGCCGGTAGCGACCCCGGTGCTGGCAGGCATCATCAACGGCCTCGGCGCGCTGATCAACTTCCTCTCCGGCAGCCCCAGCACCACGCCGCAGAACGCGCTCGGCTCGCTGGAGTCGCTCAACAGCCAAGGTGCCGCTCGCTTCAACGCCAAGTTCCCGCAGGGCATCCCGACCAGCGCCTGTGGCGAAGGCGCCTACAGCGTGAACGGCGTGCGTTACTACTCGTGGAGCGGCACCAGCCCGTTGACCAACCTGCTCGACCCGAGCGACCTGCTGATGGGCGCGTCCTCGTTGACCTTCGGCAGCGAAGCCAACGACGGTCTGGTCGGCCGCTGCAGCTCGCGCATGGGCCAGGTCATTCGTGACAACTACCGGATGAACCACCTCGACGAGGTCAACCAGACGCTGGGGCTGACCAGCCTGTTCGAGACCGACCCGGTGACCGTCTACCGTCAACACGCCAACCGCCTGAAGAACGCCGGGCTCTAGGCTCACGGATAACTTCCGCCCGAGCCGTGCGCATCGAGACATCGGTGCGCACGGCGCACCCTACCCCTGACACCCAGAGCCACACGTGAAGAAAGCCCTATTCGCCCTGCCTCTACTGATCGGCGCCGGCCTGGCGTTGATGCTTTACCTACAACCCGGACATCAGCCCACCCACGTCAGCTCTCCTGCCGCGACTACAGTGACGAAACCTGTGCCGCAGGCACCTGCCGAGGCCATGACGCCGACCGCAAGCGACACGCAGAAGAAGGCGACCAAGCTGACCCTGCCCGCCTCCTTCGCCGGCACTGACGTCGACGGCCGCTTTCGCGTCGATGCCACTGGCAATCTGATCATCAGCGAGGACATCCGACGCATCTTCGACTACTTCCTGGCGAGCATCGGTGAAGAAAGCCTGCAAGCCAGCGTCGAGCGCCTGCGTGGTTATATAGACGGCCAGTTGCAGGAACCTGCGCGTGCACGCGCCCAAGCCCTGCTCGATCAGTACCTCGCCTACAAGCGCGAGCTGGTGCTGCTGGAGCGCGATCTACCGCAGATGGCAAACCTGGACGCCATGCGTCAGCGCGAGGCTGCAGTGCAGGCACTGCGTACGCGTCTGTTCGATAGTGAAACCCACCAGGCCTTCTTCGCCCGGGAGGAAGGCTACAACCGCTTCACTCTGGAGCGCCTGGCCATCCAGCACGACGCCAGGCTCAGCGCCGAAGAGAAAGGTCTGGCCGTCGACCGACTGCGCGCCGCGCTACCGGAGGATCTGCAAGATGCCGTACTGCCGCAATTGCAGCAGGAACTGCGGCAGAACACCGCTCGCCTGCAGGCAGAAGGCGCCAACGCGGCGCAGATCCGGCAGATGCGCCAACAACTGGTCGGTGCAGAAGCGACCTCTCGCCTGGAAGTGCTGGATAACCAGCGGCAGAACTGGCAACGCCGGCTGGACGACTACCTCGCAGCCAAGGCGCGGATCGAGGCTAGCGAAGGGCTCAGCAGTAGCGACAAGCATGCAGCCATCGAGGCGCTGGCAACGGAGCGCTTCGATGAGCGTGAACGTCTGCGCCTGGATGCGGCCGAGCAACTGGCAGCCGCCAACAAGCAGCAATAGCCTCAGGCGCTGTCGCGCATGACCAGCTCGAAGCCGACGTCGATGCAGTGCTGCTCGGGCGTTTCACCGCGCATCAGGCTGAGCAGCATATTGGCCGCCAACTCACCGATGCGGCCACGTGTGGTGCGCACGGTGCTCAGCGCCGGATGCATCCAGGCCGCCGCCGGCAGATCGTTGAAACCAGCAATGGCCAGGCGGCCCGGTACATCCAGGCCCAACTGGCGAGCACGGAACAAGGCGCCCATGGCCAGGTCGTCGTTGTTGAAGAACACCGCATCGATCTGCGGCTGCTGAGCCAGCAGGCGGTCGAGCAGCTCGGCGCCCAGGCCGATGGACGACAGTTGCGGGGTCAGCAACTCCAGCGCCGGATCATGTCGGTCGAGATACTGCATCACCTGGCGATAGCCCTCGGCGCGCTGCAGCGTGCGCGGGTCGAGCTGGGCGGCGGCGAAGGCGATGTGCCGATAACCGCGCTGCACCAGCGCGCGGGTCATGGCGGCGCCCGCCTCGACCTGGGAGAAACCGACGCAGTAGTCCTCGGGCTCCTCGCTCAGCTCCATCAGGGTCACCAATGGGCAACTGCTGGCACCGAGAATCTCGCGGGCGGCGTCGCTGCGCTCGAAGCCGGTAACCAGCAGGCCAGCCGGCTGGTGGGCGAGGTAGGAACGCAGCAGGCGCTCGTCCTCTTCGACCCGATAGTGGCTGACGCCGATCATCATCTCGAAGCCGGCCGGCATCAGCACCCGCTGGATGGCCTCGACGGTGTCGACGAACACCGAGTTGGATAGCGACGGAATCACCACCGCCACCAGGTTCGAACGCGAACTGGCCAACGCCCGCGCTGCCGGGTTGGGCACGTAGCCCAGCGCCTTGGCAGCACGCATCACCTGCTCGCGCAGGGCATCGGAGACCCGTCCCGGTTGTGACAGCGCGCGCGAGGCGGACATCAGCGAACAACCGGCGGCTTTGGCCACATCGGACAGGGTGACGCGTTCGGCGGAACGACGACGGCGTTGAGTCATGGCGCCTCCATTGATTAGCAGCGGCCAAGTCTAACAGCCCTGCCGATGAATAAAGCGCGGGACACGCCGCCCGGGGTACCGCCACCATGCAAGGAGCGGCACCACCTGCGTGCCCCGCGAAACCGCGAGTCTGTTCACGCACCTGCCGGCCTGGGAGGCTAATACTTGCAGGCACGTGAACGGACTCTCAGGAAGCCGCCTTGGCGGCCTCCTGCTGAACCTGCTCGAACAGCTCCGAGCCAACGGTATCGATCACCTTCCGTACCGCCGGCGCCGCCTGCTCACGCATGCGCCGCACCTCGGCCGCATCGATCTGATTGACCTGCATACCCTTCTCCTGCAGTTCGGCCAATGCCCGGGCCGCCTCGTCGCGGGTGTCCTGGCGTTCGAAATCACGCGCCGTGCGCGCGGCCTCCAGCAGGATGCCCTGCTCGGCCTTGGACAACTGATCCCACCAGCGCTTGGACACGGTCACGATCCACGGGCTGTAGGCATGATTGGTCACGCTCAGGTACTTCTGCACTTCGTAGAAGCGCGAGGTGAGAATGGTGTTAAAAGGGTTTTCCTGGCCGTCCACAGCCTTGGTCTCCAGCGCGGTGAACAGCTCGGAGAATGGCAACGGCACGGCGTTGGCGCCCATCAGCTTGAAGGTCTCGAGAAACACCGGGTTGGGCATCACTCGCAGTTTGACCCCGGAGAAATCTTCCAGCGTGTTGATCGGCCGGGCATTGTTGGTCAGGTTGCGAAAACCGTTCTCCCAGTACACCAGGCCAACCAGCCCTCTTTCCGCGAGCTTGTCCATGACCTGGCTGCCGACCGGGCCATCGAGCACCGCATCGGCCTGCTCGGCACTGCTGAACAGGAACGGCGTGTCCCACACCGCCATTTCCTTGGTGATACCGACCAGAGTGGCGGTCGAGCCCACCATCATTTCCTGCGCCCCACCGATCAGCGCGCTCTGCATCTGATCGTCCGAGCCGAGGCTGGCGGAACCGAACGTACGCACTTTCAGCTTGCCGTCGGAGGCCTTGGCCACCTCCTCGGCGAACAGCTTCACCGCCCGCCCCTGGTTGCTGTTTTCATTGAGGCCGTAGCCGAAGCGGATCATCCGCGAACGGACTTCGTCGGCCTGAACACTGGTGGCGAGCGGGCCGCACAGGATGGCGGCAGCGAGGATGGCGATGAGCGGACGTTTCATGGGGTATGACCTCTTATTGTTGTTTAGGTGAACAGCGGGCCGGGCTCAACGCAGCCAAGCCAGAGGAACGGTGATGATCTGCGGGAAAGCGATCAGCATCAGCACGATGCACAGGTAGGTGAGAAAGAACGGCATCACCCCGCGCACCAGCACTTCGATACGGATGCGGCCAATTCCACCGACCACATTGAGCACCGTGCTGACCGGCGGCGTGATCAGGCCGATGGAGCAGATCAGCACGAACATCACGCCGAAATACACCGGGTCGATGCCAGTCTTGGCGGCAATCGGCGCCAGCACCGGGGCGAGAATCAGCACCGTCGGAGTCAGATCCAGCACCATGCCGACCAGGATCATCAGCACCATCACGCCCAGCATCAGCAACTGCGGGTGCTGCGCCAACGGACCGAGCATGGCGCCGATCTCGTCCGGCAACTGGGCCAGCGTGACCATGTAGGCCGAAGCGGTGGCCGCAGCGCAGAGGAACATCACCGAGGCCGTGGTGCGGCTGGCGCGCGTCAGGGTTTCGATCAACCCAGCCCAGGTCAGCTCGCGGTAGAACAACGTGGAAACGCCCAGGGCGTAGACCGCCGCTACCACCGCGGCTTCGGTCGGCGTGAACAGGCCAAAACGCAGGCCACCAACGATGATCACCGGCAGCATCAGCGCTGCCAGACCATCGACCAGTACCCTCCGCCGCTCGGCAGCACTCGCCTTGGGCGGAGTAGGCTCGGTGAAACCGCGGGTGATCAGGCTCCAGGCGATGATCAGACCGGCGCCCATGATCAACCCTGGCACCACGCCGGCCATGAACAGCTGGCTGATCGAGGTATTGGTCACCACGCCATAGATCACGAAGGCCATGGAGGGCGGCAGGATCAGCGCGATGATGCCGCCAGCCGCTACAAGTCCCGCCGATGAATGCAGCGGATAGCCACGCTGGCGCATCATCGGCAGCAGCAGCGTAGCCAGCGCCGCGGTGTCGGCCAGCGCCGAACCGGACATGCTCGCCAGCAGCATCGCAGCGGCAATCGCCACGTAACCCAGACCGCCGCGCAGGTGGCCGAAATAGGCCTGGGCCATGGCGATGATGCGCCGGGAGATGCCGCCGGCATTCATCAACTCGCCGGCCAGGACGAAGAACGGAATGGCCAGCAGCGGAAAGCTGTCGGCGCCGGCGAGCAGGTTCTGCGCCAGCAGCTGCACGTCCCAGAACTCCAGGTACCACATCAGCACCGCGGCGGTGAGCAGCAAAGCGAACGCGATGGGCATGCCGAAAGCCATGAAACCCAGCAGTGACGTAAGGAAAACGGCGACAGTCATCGACAGATCCTCGGTGGGCAGTGCCCGATCTTGTTATTGGATAAGGTGAGGCGCGGAGAATCAGTCCGCCGTGACGTTGACCAGGGCGACGGAGCTGTCCACTGGCTGTCGCCAGACGTTCACCAGTTGCACCAGGGCCAGAATCGCCAGTACCGACATGCACGCCAGTATCGGCACCATGGTCAGCACCACCGGGTACCCCACCACCGTGCTGACGTTGCCCCAACCGAAGTGCACCTGGCTCCAGGCGCCCATGGCTGCCAGCACGCTGGCCACTGCCACCAGCAGCCAACTGCAGGAATCCACCAGGCGGCGGGTGAATTGCGGAAAGCGGTCACGGATCATGCGAAAACTCATCAATTCACCGCGGCGCATGCTCGACGCCACGCCAACGAATACCAGCCAGACGAACGCCAACCGCGACAACTCCTCGGCCCCCGCCCAGCCGGTGCCGAAGGCGTAGCGCAGCACCACGTTGCCGAATACCGCCACCACCATGAAGGCCATCAACAGCGCCATCATGCCGTCGGTAAGCTGGTCGAACAGTCGCGCCAGGCGGCCGCCATAGATATGTTCGGTACCTGTCACGCCGACACTGTTAGCGCTATCAATTTCGCTGACGAAAACGGTCTCGGCATCCGACAACTCCTGGGCATCACGTTGCAACCAGGTGCAGACATCAGTCACCAGCTCCTCACGCGAGCGAGCAGCGTCCAGCACCAGCACATGAGGTTCATCGAGAGGTGCTTCGAGGGTAGCGAACTGGCTGTCGACCAGCGATGGCGGCATGAAATGCCCTGGACGCTCACCGACACGCTGCAACGCGGTGGCCTGGTCGATCTGCAGGTGCACGAATTGCAGGCCTGGCACGCCATCGCGCAAGCGCTCGCGGTAGGCCCGCTTGAGCGCCGAGCAGGCCAGTACGAAGCCCTGCCCACTCAGTTGCGCCGCCTGCATTTCCTGACTCAGGGTAGCCAGCCAGTGCTGGCGGTCGGCATCGCTGAGCGCGATCCCGGAGCGCATGCGCTCGACGTTCTCACGGGAATGGAAATGATCGGCTTCGATATGCCGCCAACCAAGGTGGGTGGCGACGGCCCGGCTGATATCACTCTTGCCGGAACCACTGACGCCCATGACCACCAGGGTCATGGCGGCGGGCACGGCAACAGGTGCGAGAGGCTGTGGTTGCATGGGAACTCCTGGGCACCATCGACGTGGGCCGCTCATTGTTTGAGCCGGATGTTAGCGCTATCCAAATCGTTCGACAACCCTCCACCGGCAACATTTCGTAGAGCATTTCCACTAGTAGCTGAGGCACAGCGCTAGCCCGTACTCTAGCGACGAGGTCAAGATCGCCTACCCGCTACCCTGGAGACGTTTCACTTATGCCTTGGCTGAGCCACCATTTCTGGCTTCCCCCCCTGCTTCTGCCTTTGGCCGTCCAGGCCGCCGAAACAGCGCCTTACCAGACCGAGCCCCTGGTGGTCACCGGCAGCCGCTACCAGGCCAGCGGCTGGCAACTGCCCTTCTCCGTCAACCGCATCGACGCTGAACAGGCCACCCTGGGCAAACCGGGCGTCAACCTGTCCGAAGCACTTGGCAGCGTGCCGGGGCTGGTGGTGCAGAACCGGCAGAACTACGCCCAGGATCTGCAAATATCCTCTCGCGGCTTCGGCGCCCGCTCGGCCTTCGGTATTCGCGGTATCAAGCTGCTGGCCGATGGCGTACCGCTGTCCAACCCCGATGGCCAGGGCCAGGCGGCGACCTTCGACCTCGACACCCTGGAACGCATCGAAGTCCTGCGCGGCCCGTTCGCCAGTGTCTATGGCAGCAACTCCGGCGGTGTGATCCAGCTGTTCTCGCGCGATGGCGAAGGCGCGCCCAAGCTATCGGTCGACACGTCCCAGGCCGCCTACGGTACCAGCCGTACCCGCGTCGCCGCTGAAGGTGGCAACGACAAGGCCGGATTCATCATCAACCGTTCGCACTTCGAGACCGACGGTTATCGCGACCACAGCGGCGCCATCCTCGACAAGACCTTCGCCAAGCTGACCCTGTACCCGGACGATGCCAGCAAGCTCAGCCTGAGCTTCAGCGAGCTGGACCAGAACGACACGCAGGATCCACAGGGCTTGACCTGGCAACAGGTACAGAGCGACCGCCGTGCTGCTGCCCCCAGCGCCCTGGAATTCAATACACGCAAGACCGTCGACCATCGTCAGCTCGCGCTCAACTACGAACGCAGCTTCGCCGCCGGCACCTGGCAAAGCACGCTATACAGCGGCACACGTCGGGTGATTCAGTACCAGTCGATTCCTGTCGGGGTGCAGGCCAATCCATCGCACTCGGGTGGCGTGATCGACTTCGAGCGACGCTTTCATGGCATCGGTAATCGCTGGATTCAATCGTTCGATCTGGGCAGCAGCCTGCTGACGGTTACGACAGGGTTGGATTACGACTACTCGCGCGATGATCGCCAGGGCTACGAGAACTTCGTCGGCACTACCTTGGGTGTGAAAGGCAACCTGCGCCGCGACGAGCGCAACGAGGTCACCAGCCTGTCGCCCTATGTCCAGGCAGCCTGGCAACTGGGCAAGCTCGACCTGCAGGCCGGCCTGCGCCACAGCCAGGTGGAATTCGACGTGGACGACCGCTTCCTGAGCAATGGCGACGACAGCGGCTCGGTGACCTACCGCAAGCTGACGCCGACCCTGGGCGCCAGCTATGCCCTGCTGCCAGACCTGAATATCTATGCCAGCTGGGGCAAGGGGGTGGAGACGCCGACGTTGAACGAGCTGTCCTATTCAGGTAATGGCGGCGGTTTCGGCTTCGACCTGAAACCAGCCACCAGCGAGCAGGTCGAAATCGGCCTCAAGGCTCGCCTGGCCGAGACCACCAGTCTGCAACTGGCACTGTTCCAGATCGATACCGACGACGAACTGGTGGTGGAGTCGGCCAGCGGTGGCCGCTCACGTTTCCAGAACGCCGCCCAGACCCGCCGCCGTGGCGTCGAGCTGGCACTGGAAAGCCGCCTGAGCGAAACCCTGCGCGCCAACCTCGCCTACACCCATATCGACGCCACCTACAGCAAGGACTTCACCAGCAACGGCCGCCTGATCGAGTCGGGCAACCATCTGCCGGGCATCCCCACTCGTAGCCTGTATGGCGAACTCGCCTGGCAGCCGGTGGACTGGTTCAGTACCGCCGTCGAAGGCCTGTACCGCAGCAAGCTGTACGTCGAGGACAGCAACACCGCCAAAGCGGCGCCCAGCTATGCACTGTTCAACTGGCAGGCGCGCTTCGAGCAAAAAGCCGGTGCGCTGAGCTTCAACCAGGTGCTGCGCATCGACAACCTGTTCGATCGCGAATACATCGGCTCGGTGATCGTCGGTGACGGCAACGGCCGCTATTACGAGCCAGGCCCGGAACGCGCCTGGTACGTCGGCGCGGGAGTGCAGTATCAGTTCGATTGATCCGCGCTCATGGCGAATCTGTAACGCGCGCACCCTAAGCAATGACGACATCCCGTAGGGTGCGCCGTGCGCACCGCCAAGCCTGACACCGAGATTTGTCCGCCACGCAGAAAGCACCCTCTGCGCAGCGCCGTATCTACCACGCAGCGTCAGCCTCGGTGCGCACGGCGCACCCTACGAGCACACGCCCTTATAGACTTCGCGCAATCACCATCCGCTGCACGTCGCTGGTGCCTTCGTAGATCTGGCAGACGCGCACATCGCGGTAGATACGCTCGACCGGGAAGTCCTTGAGGTAGCCATAGCCACCCAGGGTCTGGATCGCTGCCGAGCACACCCGTTCGGCCATCTCCGAAGCGAACAGCTTGGCCATCGACGCTTCGGTCAGGCACGGCTGACCGGCCTCGCGCAGGCTGGCAGCGTGATGCACCATTTGCCGTGCGACGGCGATCTGCGTGGCCATATCAGCGAGGCGAAAGGCCACCGCCTGGTGCTCGATGATCGGCTTGCCGAAGGTCACCCGTTCGTGGGCGTAATCACGCGCTGCCTCGAACGCGGCCCGCGCCATACCCACCGATTGAGCGGCGATGCCGATGCGCCCACCTTCGAGGTTGGCCAGGGCGATGCGATAGCCCTCACCCTCTTCGCCCAGGCGCAGGTCGGCCGGAATGCGCACCTCGTCGAGCTGCAGCTGGCAGGTGTCGGAGGCATGCTGGCCGAGCTTGTCCTCGACCCGCACCACCGAGAACCCCGGCGTGTCGGTCGGCACGATAAAGGCGCTGATACCCTTCTTGCCTGCTTGCGGATCGGTAACGGCGAACACGATCACCATCCCGGCATGATTGCCAGAGGTGATGAACTGCTTGGCACCGTTGAGCACATAGTGATCGCCATCGCGCCGCGCGCGGGTGCGCAGGTCGCTGGCATCGGAGCCGGCCTGCGGCTCGGTCAGGGCGAAGGCACCGAGCATGCTGCCCTCGGCCAGCGGGCGGAGAAAGCGCTGTTTCTGCTCCTCGCTGCCGTACTTGAGGATCGGCATGCAGCCCACCGAGTTGTGCACGCTCATGATGGTGGAACAAGCGCCATCGCCAGCAGCCACTTCCTCCAGCGCCATGGCGTAGGCCAGATGACCGGTCTCGGCACCGCCCCACTGTTGCGGTACCAGCATGCCCATAAAACCCAGCTGCCCCATCTCGGCGATGGCCTCGGCCGGGAAACGATGCTCGCGATCCCAATCAGCAGCGAAGGGTTTCAGCCGCTCCTGGGCAAACTGGCGGGCCATGTCACGGATAAGGATTTCTTCTTCGTTGGGCAGCATGGCTGGCTCCATACGTAGGGTGCGCCATGCGCACCGCTGGTTGGCGGAAACTCCTGGTGCGCACAGCCTGGGCGGCCCCACGACACCCTACGGGTCGATTCAATACAACTCGATGGCCACGGCGGTGGCCTCACCGCCACCAATGCACACGGACGCCACGCCACGTTTGAGACCCCGCTGCTGCAGCGCCGCCAGTAGCGTCACCAGGATGCGTGCGCCGGACGCACCGATAGGATGGCCGAGGGCACAGGCGCCACCGTGCACATTGAGTTTGGCGTGGTCGATGCCCAACTCACGCATGGCCACCATGGGCACCACGGCGAAGGCCTCGTTGATCTCGAACAGATCGACCGTCTCCAGCGCCCATTCGATACGCGTCAGCAGGCGCTGGATCGCTGCTACCGGGGCAGTGGTGAACAGGTTCGGTGCCTGGGCGTGGCCGGCATGCCCGACGATGCGAGCCAGCGGCACCAGGCCACGCTCCTGAGCCTCGGACAAGCGCATCAACAACAGCGCAGCGGCACCATCGGAAATGGAACTGGCATTGGCTGCCGTGACCGTACCACCCTCGCGAAACGCCGGTTTCAGGCCGGGAATTTTGTCTGGGCGGGCCTTGGGCGGCTGCTCATCGGTGTCGACCTGACGCCGCTCACGCCCCTGTGGCGCCTCCACGCTAACGATCTCGCTGGCGAAGCGACCTTCCGTGATCGCCTGCTGGGCGCGACGCAGCGACTCCAGCGCATAGGCGTCCTGTTCCTCGCGGCTGAAGCGATATTGCTGCGCGCAGTCCTCAGCGAAGGTGCCCATCAACCGGCCACGCTCATAGGCGTCCTCCAGACCATCGAGGAACATATGGTCGAGCACCTGACCATGGCCCATGCGATAGCCACCGCGGGCACGAGCCAGCAGGTACGGGGCGTTGGACATGCTCTCCATGCCGCCGGCCACCAGCACGTCGCTGCTGCCGGCCAGCAACTGGTCATGGCCGAGCATCAGCGCCTGCATGCCGGAGCCGCACATCTTGTTCAGCGTGGTGCACTGCACCGCCTGGCTCAGCCCGGCGCCCAAGGCCGCCTGACGCGCCGGTGCCTGGCCCTGGCCGGCCTGCAGCACGCAGCCCATCAGCACGGTATCCACCGACTCGGCGGCGAGACCGGCACGCTCCAGGCTCGCACGGATGGCTGCAGCACCCAGTTCGGCCGCCGTAAGGCCGGCCAGATCACCGAGAAAGCCGCCCATGGGTGTACGTACGGCACTGACGATGACGACGGGATCGAGTTGTTGTTTCATGAGGTTCACCTTCGAATCGCGTGGCCCGGATGCAATCCGGAAAAGTTGCTATGCGTGTACCGGTGTATCTGAGCGTAGGAGCGGCTTCAGCCGCGATCATGGTGAGGCGATTCGCGGCTGAAGCGGAATGCCGCCCAACCGCTCCTACAAAAAACACCTGATCGCCCCGGCTACTTCGCCGCCATGCGCAGCGCGCCATCGAGACGGATCACTTCGCCATTGAGCATCGCGTTCTCGACGATATGCCGCACCAGCGCAGCGTATTCGTCGGGCCGGCCCAGGCGCGGCGGAAACGGCACATTGGCCGCCAGCGAGTCGCGCACTTCCTGCGGCATGCCAGCCATCATCGGCGTCTCGAACACACCGGGGGCAATGCACATCACGCGGATGCCCGAACGCGCCAGATCACGTGCCGCCGGCAGCGTCAGCGCGGCGACACCGCCCTTGGACGCGGCATAGGCGGCCTGGCCCATCTGTCCGTCGAACGCCGCCACCGAGGCGGTATTGATGATGACCCCACACTCACCGCCAGCGTTCGGCGTGTTCTGCGCCATGGCCTCGGCAGCCAGGCGCAGCAGGTTGAAGCTACCGATCAGGTTGACCTCGACGGTGCGACGGAAACTATCCAGGCCATGCGCGCCATTGCGACCAAGTACCCTCTCGGCCGGGGCGATACCGGCGCAGTTGACCAGCCCATGCAGGGCGCCGAAAGCCGCCAACGCCTGGGCCACGGCGGCGTGGCCATCCTCTTCGCGAGTGATATCGGCGCGCACGAAGCCCGCAGCGTCGCCCAGCTCGGCGAGGGCCTGCTGGCCCGCTTGCGCGTTGATATCCAGCAGCAACACCTTGCCGCCCTGCCCGACCAGCTCACGGGCAGTGGCCAGGCCCAGACCGGAGGCGCCGCCACTGATCAGGAATACCGATTCGTCGATACGCATGCTCAACCTCTGTGATTGTTGTGCGGTGAGATTGACAGGCAGATTTGCACAGGTTTACGTTAACGTAAAGGTAAACGAGCAATGACCATGGCAACCACCTACTCCATCTCCGACCTGGCCCGCGAACTGGACATCACCACCCGTGCCATCCGCTTCTACGAGGAGCAAGGCATGCTCGCGCCGGAGCGGCGCGGCCAGGAGCGCATCTACAGTGCCAAGGACAAGGTGACGCTGAAACTCATCCTGCGTGGCAAGCGCATCGGCTTCTCGCTGGCCGAATGCCGCGAGCTGATCGAGCTGTACGACCCGGAAACCGGCAGCCGCAAGCAGCTGGAGACCTTCATGGGCAAGATCGCCGAGCGCCGCCTGCAGCTTGAACAGCAGCTGCTGGATATCCAGCAGATGCAGCTGGAACTGGATACCGCCGAGGAGCGCTGCCTGGCCGCCTTGGCCGAGACGCAAGCCTAGGGTGCGCTGAGCGCACCATCGAATCCGACCCGGTGCGCACAGCGCACCCTACGACAACAACAAAAGGTGCCCCATGAGCTACCCCACCCTCAACTTCGGCCTCGGCGAAACCCTCGACATGCTGCGCGACTCGGTGCACCAGTTCGCCCAGAACGAGCTGGCGCCGCGCGCTGCGCAGATCGACCGCGACAACGAATTCCCCATGGACATGTGGCGCAAGTTCGGTGACATGGGCCTGCTCGGCATGACGGTCAAGGAAGAGTACGGCGGCACCGACATGGGCTACCTGGCGCATGTGCTGGCCATGGAAGAAATCAGCCGCGCCTCGGCGTCGGTGGGTCTGTCCTACGGCGCGCATTCGAATCTGTGCGTCAACCAGATTCACAAGAACGGCAGCGAGGCGCAGAAGCAGAAGTATCTGCCCAAGCTGTGCTCCGGTGAGCACATCGGCGCCCTGGCCATGAGCGAACCCAATGCCGGCTCCGACGTGGTGTCGATGAAGCTGCGCGCGGAAAAACGCGGCGACCGCTACGTGCTCAACGGCAACAAGATGTGGATCACCAACGGCCCGGATGCCCACACCTACGTGATCTACGCCAAGACCGATATCAACGCCGGCTCGCGCGGCATGACCGCCTTCATCGTCGAGCGCGACTTCAAGGGCTTCTCTCGCCACCAGAAGCTGGACAAGCTGGGCATGCGCGGCTCCAACACCTGCGAACTGCTGTTCGAGGACTGCGAAGTGCCCGAGGAGAATATCCTCGGCGTCGAGGGCGGTGGCGTGCGCGTGCTGATGAGCGGCCTGGACTACGAGCGCACCGTGCTTTCCGGCGGCCCGACTGGGATCATGAGTGCCTGCATGGACGTGGTGCTGCCCTACGTGCACGAGCGCCAGCAGTTCAAGCAGTCGATCGGCGAATTCCAACTGGTGCAGGGCAAACTGGCCGACATGTACGCCGGCATGAACGCCTCCAAGTCCTACCTCTATAACGTCGCCAAGGCCTGTGATCGCGGCGAGGAGTCACGCAAAGACGCCGCCGCGGTGATCCTCTACACCGCCGAGATGGCCACCAAGATGGCCCTGGACACCATTCAACTGCTCGGCGGCAACGGCTACACCAACGAGTACCCGGCCGGGCGTCTGCTGCGTGACGCCAAGCTCTACGAGATCGGCGCCGGCACCAGCGAGATCCGCCGCATGCTGATCGGCCGCGAGCTGTTCAACGAAACGAAATAACAACGGCCACTGACCCGTAGGGTGCGCCGCGCGCACCACCCACAACGATTTGGTGCGCACGGCGCACCCTACAGACGGTAGCCAGAAACGGAGCGCCCCAGATGGCCATCCTGCATACCCAGATCAACACCCGCTCGCCGGAGTTCGCCGCCAACCAAGCAGCCATGCTCACCCAGGTGGACGAACTGCGCACCCTGCTCGCCCGCGTCCATGAAGGCGGCGGTGCCAAGGCGCAGGAACGCCACACCTCGCGCGGCAAGCTGCTGCCGCGCGAACGCATCAACCGTCTGCTCGATGCCGGCTCGCCCTTTCTCGAAATCGGCCAGCTCGCCGCCCATGAGGTCTATGGCGAAGACGTACCAGCCGCTGGAGTGATCGCCGGCATCGGCCGCATCGAAGGCGTGGAGTGCATGATCGTAGCCAACGATGCCACGGTTAAAGGCGGCTCCTACTACCCGCTGACGGTGAAGAAACACCTGCGCGCCCAGGCCATCGCCCGCGAAAACCGCCTGCCGTGCATCTATCTGGTGGACTCCGGCGGCGCCAACCTGCCGCGTCAGGACGAGGTCTTCCCGGATCGCGAACACTTCGGCCGCATCTTCTTCAACCAGGCCAATATGAGCGCGCAGGGCATCCCGCAGATCGCCGTGGTGATGGGCTCCTGCACCGCCGGTGGTGCCTACGTGCCGGCCATGAGTGATGAAACCATCATGGTGCGCGAACAGGCGACCATCTTCCTCGCCGGGCCGCCGCTGGTGAAGGCCGCCACTGGCGAAGTGGTGACAGCCGAAGAACTCGGCGGCGCCGACGTTCACTGCAAAACCAGTGGCGTGGCCGACCATTATGCCGAAGACGACGAGCACGCCCTGGCCCTGGCCCGCCGCTGCATCGCCAACCTCAACTGGCGCAAGCTCGGCCAGCTCGACAGCCGCGCCCCCATCGCCCCACGCTACCCGGCCGAAGAGTTGTACGGGGTGATCCCGGCCGATGCCAAGCAGCCTTTCGATGTGCGCGAGGTGATCGCACGGATCGTCGACGACTCGCAACTGGATGAATTCAAGGCGCTGTTCGGCACCACCCTGGTCTGCGGTTTCGCCCGCATCAATGGCTATCCGGTGGCGATCCTGGCCAACAACGGCATCCTCTTTGCCGAGGCGGCGCAGAAAGGTGCGCACTTCGTCGAACTGGCCTGCCAGCGCGGCATTCCGCTGCTGTTCCTGCAGAACATCACCGGTTTCATGGTGGGCAAGAAATACGAGGAAGGCGGCATCGCCAAGCATGGCGCCAAGCTGGTCACCGCCGTGGCCTGCGCCCAGGTGCCGAAATTCACCGTGATCATTGGCGGCAGCTTCGGCGCCGGCAACTACGGCATGTGCGGCCGTGCCTATGACCCACGCTTTCTGTGGATGTGGCCTAACGCGCGCATCGGCGTGATGGGCGCGCAGCAGGCCGCAGGCGTATTGGTGCAGGTCAAACGCGAACAGGCGCAGCGTGCCGGCCAGCCGTATTCCGACGAAGACGAGCAGCGTTTGAAGCAGCCTATCGTCGAGCAGTACGAGCAGCAGGCGCACGCTTTCTACTCCAGCGCCAGGCTGTGGGACGACGGCGTGATCGATCCGGCGCAGACCCGCGAGGTACTGGCTCTGGCGTTGTCGGCCAGCCTCAACGCACCGATCGAGCCGACCCGCTTTGGCGTGTTCCGTATGTAATCCGTGGGAGGGGCTTTAGCCGCGACTGGCAGCGCTGTTATCGCGGCTAAAGCCCCTCCCACAATGAATCCCATGTATCGGAGCGCACGGCGCACCCTACGGAATGACCATGACCGACTTCACCACCGTACAGCTTGAGAAAGATCCACGCGGCTTCGCCACTCTGTGGCTGAACCGCCCGGAGAAAAACAACGCGTTCAACGCCGAGATGATCCGCGAGCTGATCCTCGCCCTCGACGCCGTGGGCGAAGACAAGGCCCTGCGCTTTCTCCTGCTGCGCGGCCGTGGCAAGCACTTTTCTGCAGGCGCAGACCTGGCCTGGATGCAGCACGCCGCCACCCTCGACTACAACGCCAACCTGAGCGACGCCCGCGAGCTGGCCGAGCTGATGTACAACCTGCACGGCCTGAAGATCCCGACCCTGGCCGTGATCCAGGGCGCGGCCTTCGGTGGTGCGGTGGGCCTGGCCTGTTGCTGCGATATGGCCATCGGCGCCGAGGACGCGCTGTTCTCGCTGTCCGAGGTGCGTATCGGCCTGGCTCCGGCGGTGATCAGCCCCTTCGTCGTGCAGGCCATTGGCGAGCGCGCGGCCAAGCGCTACGCGCTCACCGCCGAGCGCTTCGACGGCAAGCGTGCCCGCGAACTGGGCCTGCTCGCCGAGTGCTATCCGGCCGCTGAGCTGGAGGCGCAGGTCGAAGCCTGGGTCGCCAATCTGCTACAGAACAGCCCGCAGGCCATGCGCGCCAGCAAGGATCTGCTGCGCGAAGTCGGCAGCGGCGAACTGACCCCGGCCCTGCGTCGTTACACGGAAAATGCCATCGCTCGTCTGCGCGTCAGCCCAGAGGGCCAGGAAGGCCTGCGCGCGTTCCTGGAAAAACGCCAACCCACCTGGCAGGAGCAATGACCATGATCGATACCCTGCTGGTCGCCAACCGTGGCGAGATCGCCTGCCGCGTGATGCGTACGGCCAAGGCCATGGGCATCCGCAGCGTGGCCGTGCACAGCGCCATCGACGCCAACGCGCGCCATGTGCGCGAAGCCGATATGGCGGTGAACCTCGGCGGCGCCAAACCCGGCGAAAGCTATCTGCTGATCGACAAGATCATCGCCGCCGCCAAGGCCAGCGGCGCACAGGCCATCCACCCAGGCTATGGTTTTCTCTCGGAAAACGCCGGTTTCGCCCGCGCCATCGAGCAGGCCGGATTGATCTTCCTCGGCCCGCCCGCCTCGGCCATCGACGCGATGGGCAGCAAGTCGGCGGCCAAGTCGCTGATGGAAGCTGCTGGCGTACCGCTGGTACCCGGTTACCACGGCGAGCGGCAGGATTTGCAGACTTTCCGCGAGGCCGCCGCGCGCATCGGCTACCCGGTGCTGCTCAAGGCTGCTGCTGGCGGCGGCGGCAAGGGCATGAAGGTCGCCGAGTCGGAAGCGCAGCTCGCCGAGACGCTGGAATCCGCGCAGCGCGAAGCGCAGTCGGCCTTCGGCGACTCGCGCATGCTGGTGGAAAAATACGTGCTCAAGCCGCGTCACGTGGAGATCCAGGTATTCGCCGACCAGCACGGCAACTGCCTGTACCTCAACGAGCGCGACTGCTCGATCCAGCGCCGCCACCAGAAAGTGGTCGAGGAAGCTCCGGCCCCCGGTCTGTCCGCCGAACTGCGCCGCGCCATGGGCGAAGCGGCGGTCAAGGCCGCGCAGGCCATCGGCTACGTCGGCGCCGGCACCGTGGAGTTTTTGCTCGATGAGCGTGGCGACTTCTTCTTCATGGAGATGAATACCCGCCTGCAGGTCGAGCATCCGGTCACCGAGGCGATCACCGGGCTCGACCTGGTGGCCTGGCAGATTCGCGTCGCCCGTGGCGAGCCACTGCCGCTGACTCAACAGCAGGTGCCGCTGAACGGTCACGCCATCGAGGTGCGGCTGTACGCCGAAGACCCGGATCATGACTTCCTCCCGGCCACCGGCACCTTGGCGCTGTACCGCGAAGCCGCCAACGGTGACGGCCGGCGCATCGACAGCGGCGTGGCCGAGAGCGACAGCGTCTCGCCCTTCTACGACCCCATGTTGGGCAAGCTGATTGCCTGGGGCGAGAACCGCGAGCAGGCACGTCTGCGCTTGCTGAGCATGCTCGGCGATACCCTGGTCGGCGGGGTGAAGACCAACCTGGTGTTTCTGCGCCGCATCCTCGCTCATCCGGCTTTCGCTGCCGCTGAACTGGATACCGGCTTTATCCCGCGCCATCAGCAGCAGTTGCTGCCCGCGCCAAGCGAGTTGCCGGATGCCTTCTGGCAACTGGCGGCCGATGCCTGGGCACAAAGCGAGACGCCGCTAGAGCGCGACGACGACCCGCATTCGCCCTGGGCGGCCCGCAGTGGCTGGCGCGCCGGTGGCGCGGCGGAGGTCGAGTTGCACCTGAGCTGCCAGGGCGAAAGCCGCAAGGTACAAGCCACTCACCTGGCCCGCTTGCAGGGCGAAGAGCTGCTGGCCGACATCGACGGTACACGGCAGCGCCTGTGCGCCATTCGCAGAGGCGAAACCCTCTACCTGCAATGGCAGGGCGAGTTGTACGCCGTCAGCCGCTTCGACCCCATTGCCGCCGCCGAAGCCAGCCATGCCCAACACGGCGGCCTCAGTGCGCCCATGAACGGCAGCATCGTCCGTGTGCTGGTCGAGCCCGGCCAGGCGGTCGAGGCCGGTGCGGCCCTGGTGGTACTGGAAGCGATGAAGATGGAGCACAGCATCCGCGCGCCTGAGGCCGGCACGGTCAAAGCGTTGTATTGCCGCGAAGGAGAAATGGTCAGCGAAGGCGCGGTGCTGGTGGAGTTGCAGGAGGCCTGATTCGTGCCACCCCGTAGGGTGGGCTTCAGCCCACCAGTCACGACTTGATCCCGGTTGGTGGGCTAAAGCGGATCGCCGCCCGGCCCACCCTATGCCATACAATCCCCTCTCCCCCACGGAGAAACGACATGACCCTGCCCCACTCCGTACGCCTGGTCGAAGTCGGCCCGCGTGACGGCCTGCAGAACGAGAAACAGCCGATCAGCGTCGGCGACAAGGTGCGCCTTACCGATGACCTCACCGCCGCCGGCCTGAGCTACGTGGAGGTGGGCAGCTTCGTCTCGCCCAAATGGGTGCCGCAGATGGCTGGCTCTGCCGAAGTGTTCGCCGGCATTCAGCGCAAACCTGGCGTCACCTACGCCGCACTGGCGCCCAATATGCGCGGCTTTGAGGCAGCGCTTGAAGCCAAGGTCGAGGAGGTCGCAGTCTTCGCCGCCGCCAGCGAGGCCTTCTCGCAGAAGAATATCAACTGCTCCATCGCCGAAAGCCTGGAGCGTTTCGTGCCGTTGATGGAGGTGGCCAAGGCGGCGAACGTGCGCGTGCGCGGTTATGTGTCCTGCGTGCTCGGCTGCCCCTACGATGGCGAAGTGGATGCCGCCCAGGTCGCCAGCGTCGCCCGCGAGCTGTACGCCATGGGCTGCTACGAGGTTTCGCTGGGCGACACCATCGGCACCGGCACCGCCGGGCAGACCCGCCACCTGATCAACGTGGTCGGCCGCGAGGTGCCGCGTCACCTGCTCGCCGGGCACTTCCACGACACCTACGGCCAGGCGCTGGCCAACGTCTACGCCAGTCTGCTCGAAGGCATCGCGGTGTTCGACAGCTCGGTCGCCGGCCTGGGCGGCTGCCCCTACGCCAAGGGCGCCACCGGTAACGTCGCTACCGAAGACGTGCTCTACCTGCTGCAGGGCCTGGGTATCGAGACCGGCGTGGATATGGACAAGCTGATCGACGCCGGCGCGCGCATCTGCGAAGTGCTGGGCAAGGCCAATGGCTCGCGCGTAGCACGTGCCCGGCTGGCGAATCGCTGAGTGCCGACCTGCATGTAGGAGCGGCTTTAGCCGCGAAAATCGCGGATGAATCCGCTCCTACAGGTAGATGCCTTGTATCGAATCACAGTTTGCAACTTGCCCCGAGCGCATGAAAAGGTCGGCGCAATGGCAACAAAGGTCGCCTGGGTTATAGGCCTGACACCCCGCGACCACTAAGCTGAAGCATACGAACAAGAACGACGAGGATTCAGCATGTCGCAACCTCTGTGGACACCTTCCGCCGAGCGTATCGCCGCTACCCGAATGGATGCCTTCCGCCGCTTCGTCAATGAGCGCCACGCCCTGCAACTGGCCGACTACCCTGCGCTGCATGCCTGGAGCGTCGGGCAGCGCGAAGCGTTCTGGCAAGCCATCGTCGATTTCTTCGAGATTCGTTTTCACGCCCGCGCCGAACGCGTCCTGCGCGAAGGTTCGGCAATGCCGGATGCGCAGTGGTTTCCCGGCGCCAGCCTGAACTTTGCCGAACACCTGCTGCGTCGCCGTGACGGTCACCCGGCGCTGGTAGCCATCGGCGAGGATGGTAGCCGCGAGCAACTCAGCTACGCGCAACTGGCTGCCCATGTCGCCGGCCTGCAACGTGCCTTGCGCGATGCAGGTGTGGGCATAGGTGATCGCGTCGCGGCGTTCATGCCCAACACCTGGCAGACCGTGGTCGGCATGCTCGCTACCGCCAGCCTCGGCGCCACCTGGTCGAGCTGCTCGCCGGACTTCGGCACCCAGGGCGTCATCGATCGTTTTGGCCAGATCGAACCCAAAGTGCTGATCGCCGCTGCTGGTTATCGCTATGCCGGCAAGCGAATCGACCTGACCGACAAGCTGAACGAAATCCTCCCGCAACTGCCCAGCCTGGAACGGTTGGTGATCGTGCCCTACTCACGCGACGAGGCCAGCCCGACCGATTACAAGTCAGTTGCTCTAGCCACCCTCTGGCAGGATTTCTACCAGCCCGGCGGCGCGCCACAGTTCACCCCGGTAGCCTTCGACCAGCCGCTGTATATCCTCTACTCCAGCGGCACCACCGGCGTGCCCAAGTGCATCGTCCATGGCGTCGGCGGCACCCTGCTGCAACACGTCAAGGAACTGGGCCTGCACACCGATCTGGGCGCCAGCGACACCCTGTTCTACTACACCACCTGCGGCTGGATGATGTGGAATTGGCTGGTCTCCGGCCTGGCCCTGGGCGCCACCCTGGTACTGTACGACGGCTCACCCTTCCACCCCGAGCCGGCACGATTGATCGACCTGATCGACGCCGAGGACATCTCCATCTTCGGCACCAGCGCCAAGTTCATCGCCGCACTGGAGAAGGCCGGCGTCAAACCGCGCGAAAGCCACAGGCTGACGCCACTGAAGGCCATCCTCTCCACCGGTTCGCCATTGGCCCACGAGAGCTTCGAGTACGTCTACCGCGACGTGAAGCGTGACCTGTGCCTGTCATCGATCTCCGGCGGTACCGACATCGTCTCCTGCTTCGCCCTGGGCAACCCGACGCTACCGGTATGGCGCGGCGAGCTGCAGTGCAAGGGACTGGGCATGGACGTGCAGGTGTGGAGCGACATTGGCCAGCCCGTGACGGGCGACAAGGGTGAACTGGTCTGCGCCCGCCACTTCCCCTCCATGCCAGTGGGTTTCTGGAACGACGCGGAAGGCGAGAAATTCCGTGCTGCCTATTTCGACACCTTCCCCGGCGTTTGGGCCCATGGTGACTATGCCGAGGAAACCGCGCATGGCGGCCTGATCATCCACGGCCGTTCCGACGCCGTGCTCAACCCCGGCGGTGTACGCATCGGCACCGCAGAAATCTACCGCCAGGTGGAAAAGGTGCCGCAGGTGCTGGAGTCCATCGCCATCGGCCAGGACTGGCAGGGCGACGTGCGCGTGGTGCTGTTCGTGCGCCTGCGTGAGGGGGTGACGCTGGACGACGCGCTACGCAGCGAAATCTGCCAGGTGATCCGCGCCAACACCACACCGCGCCATGTGCCGGCGAAAGTCGTTCAGGTCGCCGATATCCCGCGCACCATCAGCGGCAAGATCGTCGAACTGGCAGTGCGCAATGTCGTCCATGGTCGCCCGGTGAAGAACACCGACGCCCTGGCCAACCCGCAGGCACTGGAGTTGTATCGTAACCTGCCGGAACTGCAGCAATAGCGATAGCGACTGCCTGGTAAACGCCTGAGCCATGCGGGCTCTATACTGCTTCGACCAGAGCAACAGGATGTTCGCCGTGCTCAAGCTTGTCTGCCTGCTTTTCGCCTTGCTGTTCATGGGGGCCGCTTCAGCCAGGGAACCACTGAAGCTCTACATGCCGGACGCACCGCCGCTGACTCTGCATCATTACGAGGGCGGCCACGGCATGGTCGGTGACGTGGTGCTGGCAGCGCTGGCGCGCCTGGGCAGGCTCACTCAGATCGTCGCCGAGCCATGGCCACGGGCCCAGGCCCGGGTTACCAATGGCAAGAACCTGCTGATCATCCCGCTTTCACGCACGCCAGAGCGTGAAGACCAATACACCTGGATCGCCTCGATCATGCTGCTGGAACGCGCCTTTTTCACCCTGGACGAGCCAGTCAACAGCTTCGCCGAAGCGCGCCAGCGCTATAAGCGTATTGGCGTGGGAATGGGTACCGCGCAGGTGGCCATCCTGCAGCGCGAAGGCTTCGACGATAGCCAGATCGTTCAGCTGAAACTTGGCGAGAACCCGGCTCGGCTACTGACCCTGGGGCGGATCGACGCCTGGTTCACTGGCGTGCCGGAGGCCCTGTACATCTGGGAAGGATCGGAGCATCGCCGGCAGAACCTGCGCAAAAGCCCGACGCTCGCCAGCACCGGCCTCTATCTCGCCTGCTCGAAGAACTGCGATGCGCAACTGGTCGAAGCGCTACGCACCGCCATCGGCGAACTGGAGCATGAAGGCATCGGCCAGCGCCTGCGCGAGGCCTACATGCCCTTGCAGCCTGATCCCTAGATACCCTGCCGCCCCGGATCCTCTGGTGGCTGCTCCTCTTCGATATCCTCCAACTTCAGCTCCAGCCCCCAATCACCGGAAGCAGCGACTTTCGGGGCTGCCGCCGGGGCCGTGACGGGCGCAGCAGGCGCCGCTGGCGCAGGCCTGGCATTGGCCGGATTGTCGCGATGCAGCTTGAGCTTCAGACGCACGTTGTTCGCCGAGTCGGCGTTCTTCACTGCCTCCTCCTCGTCGATAGCGCCTTCGTGTACCAGATCGATCAGCGCCTGATCGAAGGTCTGCATGCCGAGGTTCTTCGACTTTTCCATGATTTCCTTGATCTCGGAAAACTCGTTGCGCTTGATCAGGTCACGAATGGTCGGCGTCCCCAGCAGCACCTCCACTGCGGCGCGGCGCTTGCCGTCCACGGTCTTGACCAGACGCTGGGAGACGAAGGCCTTGAGGTTGTTGCCCAGGTCGTTGAGCAATTGCGGGCGGCGATCTTCGGGGAAGAAGTTGATGATGCGATCCAGCGCCTGGTTGGCGTTGTTGGCATGCAACGTGGAAATTGCCAGGTGCCCGGTGTCGGCGAAAGCCAGGGCATGCTCCATGGTTTCACGGTCACGGATCTCGCCGATCAGGATCACGTCCGGCGCCTGGCGCAAGGTGTTCTTCAGCGCGGCATGGAAGCTGCGGGTATCGACGCCCACCTCACGCTGGTTGATGATCGACTTCTTGTGCCGATGCACGTACTCCACCGGGTCTTCGATGGTGATGATATGGCCGCCGCTGTTGCGGTTGCGGTAGTCGATCAGCGCCGCCAGCGAGGTCGACTTGCCCGAACCGGTGCCGCCGACGAACAACACCAGACCGCGCTTTTCCATCACCGTGCTGAGCAGCACCTCGGGTAGTTTGAGGTCTTCGAAGCGCGGGATATCCAGCTTGATGTTGCGCGCCACGATGGAAACTTCGTTGCGCTGCTTGAAGATATTGATGCGAAAGCGCCCAACGCCAGACAGGGAAATCGCCAGGTTCATTTCCAACTCACGCTCGAACTCCTCGCGCTGCGCGCTATCCATGATCGAGTCGGCGATGGCCGCCACCTCACCGGACTTCAGGGGCTCCTGGCTGAGCGCCTTGAGCATGCCATTGAACTTGGCACAGGGCGGCGCCCCGGTGGACAGGTAAAGGTCGGAACCGTCCTGACTGGACAGCACTTTCAGCATTGCGTGGAGATCCATGACGGCGTTTCCGTGGGCGCGATTGAAATACCATAGGCCATGTTCTGTTGCCTGCCATCCCGAGCGGCTCCGAGGGATCGCCCAGAACGATGCCGAGCGTCGCTCCGAGCGTTTCTTCCGGCATGACAGACAATGCATAACCGTAAATTTGGCGCCATTCTGCTGGCGCAACGATTGCTGGCACAATAGCGCCCCGGCAAAAATGAGGAATCCATCAATGGCAAAGGCAATGGCCCGCCACATCCTGGTCAAGACCGAAGCGGAAGCCGCCGCGCTGAAGAAGCGCATTGCCGCTGGCGAGGCCTTCGACGTCCTGGCGCGCAAGCACTCCACCTGCCCTTCCGGCAAGAAAGGCGGCGACCTCGGCGAAGTGCGTCCCGGGCAGATGGTGCGGGCAGTCGATCAGGTGATTTTCAAGAAGCCGCTGCGTGAAGTGCACGGCCCGGTGAAGACCCAGTTCGGCTATCACCTGATCCAGGTGTTCTACCGCGACTGAGCCGTGTTCAGGCGCCAGGCTCGCCCATGAACTCGACGATCTTGCTTCTCAGCCAGCGCTCGGCAGGGTCGTTGTCGGTCACCCCACTCCAGACCATCGACAGATCCGAGTTCACCAACTCGAACGGTGGGTCGTCCGCACGCAGACGGGTGCCTTCGATCAACGCTGCCGCCGCGAAATCCGGAACCGTGGCAAGCATTTCGGTACCGGCGATGATCGAGCGCAAGCCACTGAACTGCGGCACCGCCAACACCACGCGACGCGAACGGTTCAGGCGCGCCAGGTCGTTGTCGATGTTGCCGCACAGATCGCCCGAGAACGACACCAGCGCATGGGGACGCGAGCAGTACTCATCCAGTGTCAACGGCCCGGGACGGTCATCGCCGCGCAGCACCTTGACCTTCATCTCGCGCAGCTTGCGGCGTTTGGCATTGGCCGGCAGCTCGGTGGTATAGCTGACGCCGACGGAAATTTCCCCCGAGGCCAGCATCGACGACATCAGCAGGAAATTGACCCGCCGCACGACGATCACCACCTCCGGTGCCTCTTCACGAATCTGGTTGAGCAGCGCCGGGAACAGGCCAAACTCGGCATCGTCCGAGAGGCCGATGCGGAAGGTATCGCGGTTGGTCGCCGGGTTGAACTCACGCGCCCGGCTGACGGCGCCGGAGATGGTATCCATCGCCGGCTGCAGCTCCTTGAGAATCGCCAGCGCTCGCGCCGTCGGCTCGAACGTCCGGCCATTGCGCACCAGCAGCGGGTCATCGAACAGATCACGCAAACGAGCCAGCGCCGCACTGACCGCGGGCTGACCGAGAAACAGCTTCTCGGCCGCACGGGTCAGGTTCTTCTCGAACATCAGCGTCTCGAAGATCACCAGCAGGTTCAGGTCGACGCGGCGCAGGTCGTTGCGATTCATCCAGAGGCCTCGGAGCACAGATTGATTGGCGCATTAAAGCAGCAACGTCCGTGCCCATATAGCCTGGATCAGAGCCCGAGGTCGGACAACCCCGGATGGTCGTCAGGGCGGCGCCCCAGCGGCCAGCGGAACTTGCGCTCGGACTCCTTGATGGGCAGGTCGTTGATGCAAGCGTAGCGATTGACCATCAGACCATCGGCGCCGAACTCCCAGTTCTCGTTGCCGTAGGAGCGGAACCAGTTGCCGGAGTCGTCGCGCCACTCGTAGGCATAGCGCACGGCAATCCGGTTGTCGGTAAACGCCCAGAGCTCCTTGATCAGGCGGTACTCCAGCTCCTTGGCCCATTTGCGCTCGAGGAACCCACGCGCCTGATCACGGCCGTTGGCGAATTCGGCACGATTGCGCCAGCGCGTATCCAGGCTGTAGGCCAGGGCGACCTTGGCGGCATCACGGCTATTCCAGCCATCTTCGGCCAGGCGGACTTTCTCGATGGCACTCTCACGCGTAAACGGCGGCAGTGGTGGGCGAACTTCAGGATTGGACGACATGACAACACCTCAGGCTTGCGGGGGATTGAGCCCATCATTGGGCGACAGGGTTTGCAGGAGCAGTTGTGCGGTTCGGGCAGCGCTATCGGCCGCCTCGGCCTGGCCGGTGACCATGGCCACGGCCGTGGCGCCATCGATCAGCAGGAGAAACTGCGCGGCCATTGCTTCAGGCTCGGCAAAGCCGCAGGCAGCGGTCAGCTCCTGCAGATAGGCCAGCAAGCGTTGCTTGTGCAGCAAGGAGACCGCGCGGATTTCGCTGTCGGGATCGCCGATCTCGCCTGCCGCATTGATGAAGGCGCAGCCGTGGAAATCAGGCGAAGCGAACCAACTGCGCAGCAGTGGAAACACCGCCAGCAGGCGCTCGCCTGGCGTGCCCTCGCGGGTTCCGTCGATGAACCAGTTCATCCAGCGTTCATCGCGGGCACGCAGCGCAGCCGCTACCAATGCCTCCTTGGTCGGATAGAGACGGTAGATGCTCTTTCGCGCCACACCCGAGGCCTTGACGATGGCATCCATGCCGGTGGCATTGATGCCTCCGGCGTACACCAGGCCCTCGGTGGCCTGCAGCAGTCTGAGTTCGGTGGATTGATCGTCGAACATGAGCATTGCCTTGGAGAATGATCGTTCTCAATAAGGTAGAACGATCATTCTCCAGAGGCAAATCTTTTTTGCGGATCATGACGAGCGGTAGAAAAAAATGGCCCGGATCGAGTCCGGGCCATTCGTTCAGCTTGGAATGTCGCGAGCGTCTCAGCTCTGCTCGGCCGCCTCTTCACGGGCCAGCGAAGCGCCATGCACACGATTCACCCACCAGCCAAAGACGCCTGCGGTGAAGAACATGATGATGCTGTAGATCGCCGCCGGAATCGCCATGGTCGGGTTGTTCAGCAGCATCGGGCTCAGCGCCAGGGCGATGGCCAGGGTGCCGTTGTGGATGCCGATCTCCATGCCGATGGCCACCGCCTGGCGTTGCGAGAGCTTGAGCAGGCGCGGTACGAAATAACCGACGCCCAGGCTAAGCAGATTGAAACTCAGCGCTGCCAGGCCCACCAGCGGCGCGTAGTCGACGAAGGTCTGCCAGTCCTTGACCACCGCCAGCAGCACGATCAGCGCCAGGAACAACGCAGAGATGATCTTCACCGGCTTCTCCATGCGTGCCGCGAAGCTGGAGAAGCGGCTGCGAATCCACATGCCGATGGCCACCGGCCCCAGGACGATGGCGAACACCTGGACGACCTTGGCGAACTGCAGTGGAATGGCCTGATCGCCGTCCATGAAGTACATCAGCGACAGGTTGACGATCAGCGGCATGGTGAGGATGGCAATCACCGAATTGACCGCCGTCAGGGTGATGTTCAGCGCCACGTCGCCATGCGCCAGGTGGCTGTAGAGGTTGGCCGTGGTGCCGCCCGGCGAGGCCGCCAGCAGCATCATGCCCACGGCCAGCGCCGCCTCCAGTTGGAACCCCTTGACCAGGAAGAAACAGGCCAGCGGCAGCAACAGGATCTGACAGCCGAGACCAATCATCACCGGTTTGGGGTATTTCACCACGCGGGTGAAATCCGCCAGGGTCAGGGACAGCCCGAGACCGAGCATGATGATGCCCAGCGCCAGGGGAAGGAAAACGGTGCTCAGAAGGCTTGCGGTCATCTTGTTGTTCTCTGTCTAGGTAGGGACCTGCAGCCGATTCTGCGTAACCCGTCACGCTAGCGATAGTGGCTTCGCGCGCCAGAATCGGGACACACTTGTAACAAAATGCGAGTGACCGAAAGGTCACGAAAACCGCAAGCTAGAGCCCTGCAGCCCTCAGCCACAAGCGTTATATCGCCGTGGCACCACCGTCCACCGCCAATGCCTGGCCAGTGGTAAATGCCGCGTGATCGCTGCACAGGTACAACACGGCGGCGGCGATTTCCTCGACCTTGCCGATACGCCCGACCGGGTGCATGGCAGCAGCGAATTCAGCCTTCTTCGGATCGGCCTCGTAGGCGCGGCGGAACATATCGGTGTCGATCACCGCCGGGCACACCGCGTTGACCCGTACCTTCTTCTTGGCGTATTCGATTGCCGCCGACTTGGTCAGGCCGATCACTGCGTGCTTGGAGGCTGCGTAGATGCTCATTTTCGGTGCCGCGCCAAGGCCGGCCACCGAGGCGGTATTGACGATGGCGCCGCCACCCTGAGCCAGCAGCAGCGGGATCTGATGCTTCATGCACAGCCAGACGCCTTTGACGTTGACCCCCATGATGGCGTCGAACTCGGCTTCGCTGCCGTCTGCCAGCTTGCCCTTCTCGATCTCGATACCGGCGTTGTTGAAGGCGTAGTCCAGGCGACCATAGGCAGCCATGGTGTCGGCCATCAGCGCCTGCACGTCGGCGTCACGGGTCACGTCGCAGCGCACGAATTGCGCATCACCGCCAGCAGCGCGAATCAGCTCGACGGTGCCTTCACCGCCAGCGCTGTCGACATCGGACACCACGACCTTGAGCCCTTCGGCCGCGAAAGCCAGAGCCGTGGCACGACCAATACCGGCAGCACCGCCAGTGACCAGGACGACCTGGCCGGAAAACGTCAAACTCATGTCTGCTTCCTCGCAGTGATTCTTATTGAAGTTGCGAGGAGTCTAGCCAGCCGCGCAGCCGGCGAGCAGCACTATCAGGGTTTGGAGTGCGAGATCATGCGAATTGGTGATGAAACGCGGCTGAACATCTGGCGCGGTCAGCATCTGTAGGGTGCGCCGTGCGCACCAGCAACGGCGTCTCAGAGATTCGCGAACGCGTGATACGCGAGAGGCTTCAAGCAACCCGACAAGCTACAGCCTACGCTGCACCGATACTGGGTTACGCCGTAGCGGGCATCGCAGTCGCTTGCCACGGTGACACGCGACTAACCCACCCTGCGAAAAATCGCCAGTCGACTGCTGATCGTGCCGACGACGCTTCCTGCCCCTACCCGCCTGTTTCAGCCGCGCAGTTCGGCGACCACAGCAGCCAGCGCCTGGGCCGGGTCGGCAGCCTGGCTGATCGGGCGACCGATCACCAGGTAGTCGGAGCCTGCATCCAGCGCCTGGCGCGGGGTGAGAATACGGCGCTGGTCATCGGCGGCGCTGCCGGCCGGGCGAATACCTGGCGTCACCAGTTGCAGGCGCGGCTGGGCGATCTTCAGGGCCGAGGCTTCCTGCGCGGAGCAGACCAGGCCGTCCATGCCCGCACGATTGGCCAATTCTGCCAGACGCAATACCTGCTCCTGCGGCTCGACATTCAGGCCGATGCCGGCCAGATCCTCGCGCTCCATGCTGGTCAGCACGGTCACGCCGATCAGCAGCGGTTTCGGGCCATTGAACTGATCCAGCGTCTCGCGACAGGCCGCCATCATGCGCAGGCCGCCCGAGCAATGCACGTTGACCATCCATACGCCCATTTCCGCCGCGGCTCTGACCGCCATGGCGGTGGTGTTGGGGATGTCGTGGAATTTCAGATCGAGAAAGACCTCGAAGCCGCGATCACGCAGGGTCGAGACGATTTCCGCCGCGCAGCTGGTAAACAGCTCCTTGCCGACCTTGACCCGACACAGCGCCGGATCGAGCTGGTCGGCCAGGCGCAGAGCGGCTTCGCGGCTGGGAAAGTCGAGGGCAACGATGATCGGGGTCTGGCAGGCGGACATTGGGCGGATCTCGGACAGGATAAAAACGCCGCGCATTGTAACGCAAAGCCAGCCGACGCTGGGATGGGTTCCCCTCCTGTAGCCCGGATGAAATCCGCGACAGTTTCGCGGCAGATGCCCCCCCGGATGCATCCGGGCTACCTCGCTGACTCTCAGGCGATCAACCGCTCACGCAACCGCCCGAGCATTCCCAGCAGGCTGCCGACCTTCTCCTGCTCGCGCTCATCTCGCGGTACCTCGGCCAGGCGGGTCACGACCTGTTGCGGCTGCGCGCGCCAAATCAGCGCCTGTTCGGCAGCGGCCTTCAGGCCCTTCTCGAACAAACCGCGACGCACCGGCTTGGGCAGGTAGCGGAAGATCTGCGCCTCGTTGACCAGACGCAGCAAGGCCTGGGTATCGCGAAACGGCGTCACCACCAGGCTGAGCAGGCGCGGATGCGCCTGCGCCAGGCTCTTGAGCAACGGCGCGGTATCTTCACCGGCGAGCTTCAAGTCACTGACCAGCACGTCCACCGCCTCATTGTTGAGCTGCAGCATGGCTTCGGCCAGATTGCGTGCTCGCAGCAACTGGTGCCCGCCTGCCACACAGAACGCGTCGACCACTGCCAGGGTGTCCGCGTCATCGTCGAGCAACAACACGGACAGCGGTGCGGCCAATGCGCTGCTCATCAGAACGCTGGCCTGGGGCGTATGCCGCGAGGCCATTTCGGCAGCCTGGCGCAGGGTGAAAGCCATCTCCTGCTGATCCCAGGGCTTGGTCAGGTAACGGAAGATGCCGCCGCTGTTGAGCGCGTCCACGGCTGCATCCAGATCGGAATAGCCGGTCAACAGGATGCGCAGCGTATCCGGAGCGATTTCCCGGGCCTGGGCGAGCAACTGTGCCCCACTCATCTGTGGCATGCGCTGGTCGCTGACGAGGATATGCACCGGTTCCTCACGCAGGCGTTGCAACGCACGCAGCGGGTCACTCTCGGTCAGCACCTGGTACTGGCGACGAAACTGCATGGCAAGGCTGCGCAAAATGCGCTCCTCGTCATCGACGAACAGAATGCGGATGGGGGCAGTCATTTCAGGCGCTCCTTTTCATGATGGCGGCAGGCAACGGCAGGCTGACGAGAAAGCGCGTGCCGCGGCCAGGCTCGGAGGCGACGCGAATCTGGCCGCCATGGTCGCGAACGATCCTGTAGCTGATGGACAGGCCCAGACCGGTGCCCTGGCCGACCGGTTTGGTGGTGAAGAACGGATCGAAGATCTTCGCCATGACCTGTGCGGGCATGCCACGACCGTTGTCCTGCAATGAGATGTGAATGCCCTGCTCGTCCGCCCAGCTGCGAATCTGAATCCGCCCGGCCACGTCGATGGCCTGCGCCGCGTTGGTCAGCAGATTGAGCAACACCTGATTGATCTGCGACGGCGCGCAGGCGATGCGCGGCAGCTCACCGAGTTGCTGGATCACCTCGACCTTGTCCTTGAGGTGGTTGCGGGCGATCAACAAGGCGCTGCGAATGCAGTCGTTGAGGTCGATCTCCTCGCTCAGGGCGCGGTCGACACGGGCAAAGTCCTTGAGCCCCACGACCAGCTCGGCGATCTGCTCGAGGCCATACAGGGTGTCGCCGTAGAGCTGCTGCAGGTCTTCGGCCAGCAACTCCGGAGCGGCTTGCTGACGCGCCAGCTCGGCGGCCTGCTGGGCTTCGCCGAGACGCGCTTGATCACAGGCCGGATCGTTCAGGCACTGCCCCAGCCGGGCCTGCGCCGCCGCCAGGTCGAACAGCGGCTCACTCAGCTCACGCAGCAACTGCACGTTGTTCTTCACGTAACTCAGCGGCGTATTCAGCTCGTGGGCGACGCCGGCGACCATCTGCCCCAGCGAGGCCATCTTCTCGGACTGCAGCAACTGCGCCTGCGACTCCTTGAGATCCACCAGCGCCTGGCGCAACACGCGATTGCGCTGAGCGATACGCGCTTCCATGGCCTTGAGCAGGTCGAGCACAGTGCCCAGGCCGCAATAGCGACCCCGCCCGTCGACCAGGATGAAGTCCTCGGTGATGGGGTATTGCAGCTGCCCCGTGACCTGCTTGGCCGCTGCTTCCAGGTCGGCCTCCAGACTGACGATCAGCGGCTGGCTGTTCATCACCTCACTGACCGGATGACGGCCACGCAGGTCGCGGCCGAAACGCTGCATGAAGATGTCCTGCAAACGTGTACGGCTAACCAGACCGAGAGGCTGGCCACCGGCATCCACCACCGGCAGCGACAGAAAGGCCTTGTGTTCGGGGGTCAGCAGACGATCCGCCACTTCGCTGATGCTCATCTGCGGTGTCAGTGGCGCGACCGGTCGTAGCAGGGACTGCAGAGCGCTGGCACGGCTCATGGGGCGGTCTCTCCCTGTGATCGGAAAGTCGCCATTCAAACAGTGCCAGGTTGCCATCATGTGACAACCCTCCCCGCGCGAATCAGCCCGGTGCAACCCAGCGCATCACGCACCAGCATGGCTCGATTTCTATACTGCCGTTGGCGCTCAAGGCCCATGCAGACGCCACTTGCCCAGCCTGGCATGGGCGCTGCACGGTAAAGGACGTCTCTACACTCCTCCATCTCAACATGGGTCGCAGCCATGTCCTACCAGACCACCATCGGCGATCTCGTCTACCGCTTCGCCGATCTCAAGACGCTGCTGGCCAAGGCCAGCCCCGCTCGCTCCGGTGATTATCTGGCCGGAATCGCCGCCGCCACCTACGAAGAACGCATGGCCGCCAAGCTGGCCCTGGCCGAGGTGCCGCTCAAGCGCTTTCTCGAGGAGGCGCTGATACCTTACGAGCAGGACGAAGTCACCCGCCTGATCATCGATCGCCATGACGCTGCCGCTTTCGCCCCGATCAGCCACCTGACCGTGGGCGACCTGCGTGACTGGCTGCTGCTGGAAAAGACCGATAGCACCCGACTGAGCGCCGTTGCGGCTGGGCTGACGCCGGAAATGGTCGCCGCGGTGAGCAAGCTGATGCGCAATCAGGATCTGATCCTGGTGGCGCGCAAATGTCAGGTGGTCAGCCGTTTCCGCAACACCCTGGGCCTGCCCGGCCACCTCGCCGTGCGCCTGCAACCGAACCACCCCACCGATGACGTGCGCGGCATCGCCGCGAGCATGCTCGACGGCCTGCTCTACGGCTCCGGCGACGCCGTGGTGGGTATCAACCCGGCCAGCGACTCGCTGCCGACGCTGATGCGCTTGTGGCAGATGATGGACGAGGTACGCCAGCACTTCGAAATCCCCATGCAGAGCTGCGTGCTGACCCATGTCACCACGCAGATCCAGGCCATCGAAGCCGGCGCGCCAATCGATCTGGTGTTCCAGTCCATTGCGGGCACCGAGGCGACCAATGCCGGCTTCGGCGTGTCCCTGGCGATCCTTCGTGAAGCGCACGACGCTGCGCTGTCGCTCGGTCGCGGCACGCTCGGCGATAACGTCATGTACTTCGAAACCGGCCAGGGCAGCGCGCTGTCGGCCGGAGGTCACCATGGTGTCGACCAGCAGACCTGCGAAGCACGCGCCTACGCCGTGGCCCGCGAATTTCGCCCGCTGCTGGTCAATACCGTGGTCGGCTTCATCGGGCCGGAGTATCTCTACGACGGCAAGCAGATCACTCGCGCCGGACTGGAGGATCATTTCTGCGCCAAGTTGCTCGGCCTGCCGATGGGCTGCGACGTCTGCTACACCAACCACGCCGAAGCCGATCAGGATGACATGGACAACCTGCTCACCCTGCTAGGTGCGGCTGGCATCAACTTCATCATGGGCATCCCCGGCGCCGACGACATCATGCTCAACTACCAGAGCACCTCGTTCCACGATGCGCTGTACCTGCGCAACGTGCTGGGCCTCAAACGCGCACCGGAATTCGACGCCTGGCTGGCGCGCATGGCCATCACCGAACCGGGAGGCCGCCTGCGCGATATCGGCCGTGGTCACCATCTGCTCAAGCAGTTGCCACATATCTCGGGAGCCGCCTGATGGCCAACGACCTGATCCAGCACAATCCCTGGGACGAATTGCGTGCACACACCTCGGCGCGCATCGCCCTTGGCCGGGTCGGCTGCAGCCTGCCCACCACCGAGGTGCTGAAATTCGGCCTGGCCCATGCTCAGGCACGCGACGCCGTGCACCGCCCGCTGGACTTCGCCGAGCTGCAGACCCAGTTGCAGAACGCTGGTTTTCGCTCCCTCAAAGTGCGCAGCAACGCCGAGGATCGTCAGAGCTACCTGCTACGTCCAGATCATGGCCGGCAACTGCACGAAGAATGTCGTCAGCGGCTGTTGCAGGAAGCACCGGCACCGGAACTGGTGATCGTGCTGGCCGACGGCCTCTCGGCCATTGCCGTGCAACGCCATGCCCTGCCCCTGCTGCAAGCCTTCCAGGCGCACTTCGATACCGACTGGGCCAACACCCCGGTAGTGCTCGCCGAACAGGGCCGTGTGGCCATCGGCGACGGCATCGCCGAGGCGCTACGCGCACGCTTGGTGATCGTGATGATCGGCGAACGCCCAGGCCTGACCTCGCCGGACAGTCTCGGCCTGTACCTGACCTACGCGCCGCGGATCGGCTGCCCGGACAGCGCGCGCAACTGCATCTCCAACGTGCGCCCCGAAGGGCTGCCCTACGCGCTGGCGGCGCACAAGCTCGACTACCTCGCGCGCCAGGCGTTGCGCCTGCAACTCAGCGGCGTATCGCTCAAGGACGACAGCAACCTGCAGCCGGTGCGCGAGCTGCCGGCCTGACAAGCCGGTTGCGAGCGGGTATGGTGGAAGTCCCTACCCGCAAGAGGAATCGATCATGCCCTGGTACGCCTGGCTCATCCTGATCCTGGCCTTGGGCTCCATCCTCGGCAGCCTCCTGCTGCTACGCGACACGGCGAAGAAATTGCCGCTGACCGAGGAACAGCTCAAGCGTATCCACGAGCGCAACGTCGAACAGGACGCCAAGGACAGCCGAGAACGCTGATCCAGCCTGTACGTCATCTCTACTCTGACAGCCTGCTAGACTGCGCCTCCTTCTCCTGAGGAGGCGCCATGCCCCTGCATCTGCGACTGCTGCTACCGGCCTTCACCCTGGCGCTGGGTCATGCCTTGGGTTTTATCCAGCCGGTCGGCCTGTTGCTCGGTACGGCTGCCTGCGTCCTGATCCTGCTTGGCGAACGGCACCTGCCGGTTTGGCTGTGGCGAGCCTTGGTGCTTGTCGCTGGCGTCGCACTGGCGGCCCACTTGCTACCGGGTTTCAGCCCCTGGACGCTGTGGCAACCACGCCAGATCAGCCCTGACGCACCGCCCTATGCGTTGCGCCTGTCCTGGGACAAGTTGCTGCTCGGCACGGCGCTGCTGGCCTGGTGGCTGGGGCAGCCCTGCAGACCGGTCATTTCTCCGGCACGTGCCTTGTGGGTCTGCTTACTCACCTTGCTGGCGGTACCGGTGCTGGCAATCGCATTAGGATTGGTGGCCTGGCAGCCGAAATGGCCGGAAGGCCTGCTGCTGTGGTTGCTGGTGAATCTGGGCGTGGCCGTGCTGGCCGAGGAGCTTCTGTTTCGTGGCGTACTGCAGCCTGCTATGGTGCAGCGCTTCGGGGCCTGGCCAGGGCTGTTGCTGACGGCTGCACTCTTCGGTGCGGTACACCTGCCCTTCAGCCCGTTATTCGCCGCACTGGCGAGCCTCGCCGGCCTGGGTTATGGCCTGGCCTTCCACTACAGCGGCCGCCTGAGCCTGGCGGTCGCGCTACATGGCGCGGTCAATCTACTGCATCTATCGCTGTTGAGTTATCCGCTACGACTGGCATGACCGCGATGCGATAAGGCGAAAAAATCCGCGCCAGTTCGCCCTTGAGCCGGAGCTCTTCGAGCAACTCGGCGAAACGCTCGGGGCTGATCGGCGCAGCGGTACGAATCATCGCGTGATGACGATAGACCTGATCCGCACGCTCGGAAATCAGCAACGCGCGAGCATGCTCACGATTGCGCTTGATGAAGTCATAGAGGTTGGAGCGCGTGACCAGAGCGACATCGGCACGCCCGCGCAGCACCATCAGCAGGTTGCTGTCATGCGAATGGCCAAGGTTGGCATTGAAGGTTTGGGTCAGGTATTCGGGGTCACTGTTGAAGCCCGCAAAGCCGTAGTGATAACCGCGATACAGTGCCAGGCGCTTACCCTGTACCTGTTCGAAATAGCCCTGGTCGCGCCCCTCCTCGTCACGTGCGACGAACAGCTCGGCGTCCTCCAGGCCCATGTCGACAGCGGCTACGTCGATCCCCTGCCAGCCCCATTCCGGGTTCTCGAAGATGGCCATGTCGATACGCCCACGTTGCAGATCGCTGAAGCGACGCACGATAGCGGTGGGCAACATGGTGAAGTGGTAGTCGTCTTGCACCTGATTGAGCGAATCGAGCAACTGCGGCAGCAGGCCGCTGGACTCGTTCAGGTTGGACTTGATCACATAGGGCGGAAAGTGTGCACCACCAACTCGGACAACTTCTGCGGCATACAACAAGCCGGTCGACAGCAAGCAGATAGCGGCCAGCCATCCATGATTCCAGCGCCCCCAATGCCGCATCTCGAGTCCCCCAAAAAATCCTTCTTCTAGTGCGACGCAGCCTACTCCAGTCTTACCCTGACCGACTAGATGGTTTTTCAGTCTCATGTCGCTTTCCAGAGCGCGTCTGACGACAACCCACGCCTTTACCGCAGCGCCCGAAAAATGGCGTCATCCAAGCGCCACAGAAGCGGTGGTGACTTGCCTGCTCAAGCGTCCTTGCACACCAGCGACAGGGCTTCCTCGGCCAGTTGATCCAGGCTCATCGGCCCTTCAGGACGGAACCAGGTGTTAGTCCAACTCAGCGCTCCGGTAAGAAACCTTCGCTGGATGAAGGGATCACCCTTGAAGTAACCGGCTTCACGCGCCTCGTTCAGCACCTGCAGCCAGATCTGCTCGTAGGTGTCACGCAGGGCCAGCACCTGAGCCTGACTTTGCGTCGACAACGAGCGCCATTCGTAGACCAGCACCGCCATGGCCTCGCCAGTACCGCCCATGATCGACTGCAGCTCGCAGCGAATCAGCGCCAGCAGGCGTTCACGGGTGCCCTTCGCGTGCGCAAGATCGGCCTGCATCAGCGCGGTGTTGTAGACGATGGTTTCCTCCATCACAGCGCGGAGGATCTCATCCTTGCTCTTGAAGTGGTGAAAGATGCTGCCCGACTGGATGCCGATGGCGCTGGCCAGGTCACGCACCGTGGTGCGCTCGTAGCCCTTGCTGCGGAACAGGTGGGCTGCCATCTGCAGCAGCTTGCCGCGTGCGCTCTCCGGGTCGGTGAGCTGGCCGCTGTCGACCAGCGCCTGCATCACCGCCTGGGCATTTTGTTCATCCACGCTGGCTTCTCCCCATTTCTTGGCCCTGCCCGCAGTTACCCGTAATTCGAGCAACTGCCAGCAAGTGCTTGTCGTTGTTGGTGAAATTTATGCCTGGCGGATGAACCAAGCAAGCGCTTGGCCGCACTTTTGGCCAGTTTGTCGTGTTTTGCCACTTTTCAACCAAGCGCTTGCTTGGTAGTGTGAGCTCACCTTCTCAAATGTGTGACGGGCCAATTCCAATGACCAAAACCGTACGCATCGGCTGCGCCTCCGCGTTCTGGGGCGACACCTCCACCGCTGCCGCTCAACTGGTTCGCGGCGCCGAACTGGATTACCTGGTGTTCGACTACCTGGCCGAGATCACCATGTCGATCATGGCCGGCGCCCGCATGAAGAAGCCGGATGACGGCTACGCCCGCGACTTCGTCGAGGTGCTAGCGCCTCTGCTCGGCGAACTGGCAGCGAAGAAAACCCGCGTCATCAGCAACGCCGGCGGGGTCAACCCGATGGCCTGCGCTGCGGCCCTGAGCGCCGCCTGCGAGCAGGCCGGGGTGAACCTGAAGATCGCCGTGCTGCACGGCGACAACCTGCAACCCAAGCTCGGCGAGCTGGTCAAGGCCGGCACCCGCGAAATGTTCACGGGCGCCGCGCTGCCGCCCTTCTGCGTTTCGGTCAACGCCTACCTCGGCGCACCGGGCATCGTCGCCGCGCTGGAACAGGGCGCCGACATCGTCATCACTGGCCGCGTGGTCGATAGCGCGGTGGTCAGCGCCGCTCTGGTGCACGAGTTCGGCTGGGCCTGGAGCGACTACGACAAGCTGGCCCAGGCCGCACTGGCCGGGCACATCATCGAGTGCGGCGCGCAGTGCACCGGTGGCAACTTCACCGACTGGCGCGACGTGCCGGACTACGAGCACATCGGTTTCCCCATCGTCGAAGTCGAAGACGATGGCCGCTTCGTCGTGACCAAGCCGGATGGTTCCGGCGGCTTGGTCACGCCTTTTACCGTTGGCGAGCAGATGCTCTACGAGATCGGCGATCCGCGCGCCTACCTGCTGCCGGACGTGATCTGCGATTTCACCCAGGTCGAGCTGAGCCAGGTCGGCGACAATCGTGTGCAGCTTCAGGGCGCACGCGGCCTGCCACCCACCGACCAGTACAAGGTCAGCGCCACGCACCCGGACGGTTTCCGCTGCACCGCCAGCTTCCTGCTGGCCGGTATCGATGCGGTGGCCAAGGCCGAACGGGTCAGCGAGGCGATCATCAAGAAGACCGAAGAGATGTTCGCCGAGCGCGGCTGGGGCCGTTATCAGGAAGTCAGTGTCGAGCTGCTCGGCAGCGAAGCCACCTATGGCATCCATGCTCACCGCAAATACAGCCGCGAGGTGGTGGTGAAGATCGCCGCACGGCATGCCAAGAAGGAGGCGCTGATCCTCTTCTCCCGGGAGATCGCCCAGGCTGCCACCGGCATGGCGCCGGGCCTGACCGGCATCGTCGGCGGCCGCCCCACCGTCTACCCGGTGATCCGCCTGTTCAGCTTCCTGGTGGACAAGAGTGCCTGCGCCCTGAGCGTCGAGATCGACGGCGAGCGCCAGCCGGTCGCCCTGCCCCAGATCGATACCTTCGACCCTGCCCAGCTTCGTGCACCAGCCGCTCTGCCCGTACCGATGGGTGAAGCCGACGCTGCCGTGCCGCTGATCCGCCTGGCCGTGGCCCGCTCCGGCGACAAGGGCAACCACAGCAACATCGGCGTGATGGCCAGAAAGCCCGAATACCTGGCGTGGATCGCCGCTGCGTTGACACCCGAAGCCGTGGCCAACTGGATGGCGCATACCCTGGACGCCGAACAGGGCCGCGTCAGCCGCTGGTACCTGCCGGGCAGCCACAGCCTCAACTTCCTGCTGGAGAACGCGCTGGGCGGTGGTGGCGTCGCCAGCCTGCGCATCGACCCGCAGGGCAAGGCTTTCGCCCAGCAACTGCTGGAATTCCCGGTGCAGGTGCCCAAGGCGCTGGCCGACAGCCTGAACGCTGCAACCGTCTCGTAGCGCGCCACGCGCACCGCAATCACTCAGGACAACAAGAACAATGAGCTACGACTCCGTATTCAAACCTGGCCTGTTCAATGAACAGACCATTCTGGTCACCGGTGGTGGCAGCGGCATCGGCCGCTGCGTGGCCCACGAGCTGGCCCATCTGGGCGCCCATGTAGTGCTGGTCGGGCGCAAGCAGGAAAAGCTGGAGAAGACCTGCGCCGAGATCACCGAGGACGGCGGCAGCGCCAGTTTCCAGGTCTGCGACATCCGTGACGAAGAAGCCGTGAAGGCCATGGTCGGCGCGGTGATCAAGGAACGTGGGCGCATTCACCAGCTGGTGAACAACGCCGGCGGCCAGTTCCCCGCGCCGCTGATCGGCATCAACCAGAAAGGCTTCGAGACCGTGGTGCGCACCAACCTGGTGGGCGGCTTTTTGGTAGCCAAGGAAGTCTTCCTGCAGAGCATGAGCAAGCACGGCGGCAGCATCGTCAACATGCTCGCCGACATGTGGGGCGGCATGCCCGGCATGGGCCATTCGGGGGCTGCGCGAGCCGGCATGGAGAACTTCACCAAGACCGCCGCCTACGAGTGGGGCCACGCCGGTGTGCGGGTCAACGCCGTGGCGCCGGGCTGGATCGCCTCCAGCGGCATGGACACCTACCCCGAGTCGATGAAGAACATGATCCGCAACCTCAAGGATCACGTGCCGTTGCAACGCATCGGCACCGAGTCCGAGGTGGCCGCGGCCATCGTCTTCCTGCTCAGCCCCGGCGCCAACTTCATCAGCGGCAACACCGTCCGCATCGATGGCGCCGCCAGCCAGGGCACCCGCGCCTGGACGTTGGGCAAGGCGAAAAACAGCGAGTCCTACAACGGTTTCCACCGGGCCTACGTGCCCGACGTACTGAAAGATCAGGAGTAAGGCGATGCCCGTGATCCAATCGGAAATCGATGTCCATGGCGAAGCCTTCGCGCAGAACCGCGAAGCCATGCTGGCAGCCATCGCGACCTTCCGCGACGTCGAGCAGAAGGTGCTCGACAAGGCGCAGGAAGCCAAGGCCAAGTTCGAGAAGCGTGGCCAATTGCTGCCGCGTGAACGCATCAACCTGCTGCTCGATGCCGGCGCACCGTTCCTCGAACTGTCCTCGCTGGCCGGCTACAAGCTGCACGACGACAAGGACGGCAGCCAGGCCGGCGGCGGCATCATCGCCGGCATCGGCTACATCGCTGGCGTGCGCTGCCTGGTGATCGCCAACAACAGCGCGATCAAGGGCGGCACCATCTCCCCCACCGGGCTGAAAAAATCGCTGCGCCTGCAGCAGATCGCCTTCGAGAACAAGCTGCCGGTGGTGACCCTGGCCGAGAGCGGCGGCGCCAACCTCAACTACGCCGCCGACATCTTCGTCGAAGGCGCGCGCGGCTTCGCCAACCAGGCGCGCATGTCCGCCATGGGCCTGCCGCAGATCACCGTGGTACATGGCTCCAGCACCGCCGGCGGGGCCTACCAGCCCGGCCTGTCGGACTATGTGGTGGTGGTACGCGGCAAGGCCAAGATGTTCCTCGCCGGCCCGCCCCTGCTCAAGGCTGCCACCGGCGAAATCGCCACCGACGAGCAACTCGGCGGCGCCGAGATGCACGCCCAGGTCGCCGGCACCGCCGAGTACCTGGCCGAGAATGACGCCGACGGTGTCCGCCTGGCGCGCGAGATCCTTGGCATGCTGCCGTGGAACCAGCAGTTGCCGGCGCGTCCGGCGAAAAGCTGGCGCGAACCGCTGTACCCGGCCGAGGAACTGCTTGGCCTGGTGCCGGCCGATGCCAAGAAGCCCTACGACGTACGCGAGATCATCGCGCGCATCGCTGATGGCTCGGAGTTCCTCGACTTCAAGAACGAGTTCGACAGCCAGACCGTCTGCGGCCACCTGCAGATCGAAGGCCAGGCCTGCGGCTTCATCGGCAACAACGGCCCGATCACGCCGCAGGGTGCGGCCAAGGCGGCGCAGTTCATCCAGCTGTGCGAGCAGAGCAACACGCCGATCCTGTTCTTCCACAACACCACCGGCTTCATGGTTGGCACCGAGTCAGAACAGAACGGCGTGATCAAGCACGGTTCGAAGATGATCCAGGCCGTGGCCAACGCCACCGTGCCCAAGCTCACCATCGTCGTCGGCGGCTCCTACGGCGCCGGCAACTACGCCATGTGCGGCCGTGGCCTCGACCCACGCTTCATCTTCGCCTGGCCCAACAGCAAGACCGCCGTGATGGGCGGCGCTCAGGCCGGCAAGGTGCTGCGCATCGTCACCGAGGACAAGCACGCCAAGGAGGGCAAGGAAGCCGATCCGAAGATGCTCGACATGCTGGAAACCGTGACCGCACAGAAGCTCGACAGCCAGTCTACCGCGCTGTACGGCACCGCCAGCCTGTGGGATGACGGCCTGATCGACCCACGCGATACCCGCAAGCTGCTGGGCTTTTTGCTGGATATCTGCGCCGAAGCCAACCTGCGACCACTGAAGAAGAGCAGCTTCGGCGTCGCGAGATTCTGACCGTAGGGTGCGCCGTGCGCACCAACCAAGATCGCGGTGCGCACAGCGCACCCTACTGGAGAACAACAACAATGATCTTCACCCAAGAACACGAAGAACTCCGCCGCACCGTCCGCAACTTCGTCGACAAGGAAATCAACCCGCACGTCGATGAGTGGGAAAAGGAAGGCCGCTTCCCTATCCACGACATTTTCAAGAAGGCTGGCGAGCTAGGCCTGCTGGGCATCTCCAAGCCGGAGAAATTCGGCGGTATGGGCCTGGACTACAGCTACTCCATCGTCGCCGCCGAAGAGTTCGGCACCATCCATTGCGGCGGCATCCCCATGTCCATCGGCGTGCAGACCGACATGTGCACCCCGGCCCTGGCGCGCTTCGGCTCCGATGAGCTGCGCGAAGAGTTCCTCCGTCCGGCCATCACCGGCGAGATGGTCGGCTGCATCGGCGTCTCCGAGGTCGGTGCCGGCTCCGACGTGGCGGGCCTGAAGACCACTGCGCGCAAGGACGGCGACGACTACGTGATCAACGGCAGCAAGATGTGGATCACCAACTCGCCGTCGGCCGACTTCATCTGCCTGCTGGCCAACACCAGCGACGACAAGCCGCACGTCAACAAGTCGCTGATCGTGGTGCCGATGAAGACGCCCGGCATCACCGTCAGTCCGCACCTGGACAAACTCGGCATGCGCAGTTCCGAGACCGCCCAGGTGTTCTTCGACAATGTGCGCGTGCCGCAGCGCTATCGCATCGGCCACGAAGGCGCCGGTTTCATGATGCAGATGCTGCAGTTCCAGGAAGAGCGCCTGTTCGGCGCGGCCAACATGATCAAGGGTCTGGAACACTGCGTCGACACCACCATCGACTACTGCAAGCAGCGCCACACCTTCGGCCAACCGCTGATCGACAACCAGGTCATCCACTTCCGCATGGCCGAGCTGCAGACCGAGATCGAAGCTCTGCGCGCGCTGGTCTACCAGGCCACCGAGCAATACGTGAAGGGTCGCGACGTGACCAAGCTGGCGTCGATGGCCAAGCTCAAGGCCGGCCGCCTGGGCCGCGAAGTGTCCGACAGTTGCCTGCAGTACTGGGGCGGCATGGGCTTCATGTGGGACAACCCGGTGTCGCGTGCCTACCGCGACGTGCGCCTGGTCAGCATCGGCGGCGGCGCCGACGAAATCATGCTCGGCATCATCTGCAAGCTGATGGGCATCCTGCCAGGGAAAAAGAAGGGCTGACCCATAGGGCGGGTAAAACCCGCCACTCACACCGTTGCGGCGGGTTTCACCCGCCCTACACCGAGGCTATGCGATGAACGACCTGCCCCACTGCGAAACCCTGCTGCTGAACTACGTCGGTGGCGTGTTGCACATCACCCTCAACCGCCCGGACAGCCGCAATGCCATGAGCCTGGCCATGGTCGGCGAACTGCGCGCCACCCTGGAAACCGTGCGCCATGATCCGAACGTGCGTGCACTCGTTCTGCGCGGTGCCGCCGGCCACTTCTGCGCTGGCGGCGATATCAAGGACATGGCCGGCGCCCGAGCCAAAGGTGGCGATGCCTATCGCGAGCTGAACCGCGCCTTCGGTGCGCTGCTGGAAGAGGCCCAGGCCGCGCCGCAGGTACTGGTAGCGGTGCTGGAAGGTGCCGTACTGGGCGGCGGCTTCGGCCTGGCCTGCGTGTCCGACGTGGCCATCGCCACCAGCGGCGCCAAGTTCGGCCTGCCGGAAACCACGCTGGGCATCCTCCCGGCGCAGATCGCCCCCTTCGTCGTGCACCGCATCGGCCTGACCCAGGCGCGCCGCCTGGCCCTGACCGCCGCCCGCTTCGACGGTACCGAGGCCCTGCGCCTGGGCCTGGTGCACTACTGCGAGCACGATGACGCCGCCCTGCAGCAGCGTCTGGACGAGACCCTGGAACAGATTCGCCAATGCGCGCCACAGGCCAACGCCCAGACCAAGGCCCTGCTGCTGGCCAGCGAGCGCGAAGCACTCGGCCCCCTGCTCGACCGCGCTGCCGAACAGTTCGCCGCCGCCGTGACCGGTGCAGAGGGCGTCGAGGGCACCATGGCTTTCGTGCAGAAACGCAAGCCCAAGTGGGCCCAGTAGTAGCTCCCCTCTCCCGCTGCGGGAGAGGGAACAAATAGACCGTAGCCCGGATGCAATCCGGAGAGCGCCCCACAGGAGCACAAAGATGCCCGCATTCAACAAGATCCTGATCGCCAACCGCGGCGAGATCGCCTGCCGGGTGATGCGCACCGCCATCGAACTCGGCTACCGCACCGTGGCGGTGTACTCCGAGGCCGACGCCGACGCCCGCCACGTGCAGATCGCCGACGAAGCCGTGTGCATCGGTCCGGCCCAGGTCAACCAGTCCTACCTGCGCATCGACGCCATCATCGAAGCCGCGCGCAAGACCGGCGCCGACGCCATCCACCCCGGCTATGGTTTTCTCTCCGAGAACGCCGATTTCGCCCGCGCCTGTGAAGCAGCCGGCATCGTCTTTATCGGCCCGACCGTGGAAGCCATCCACCTGATGGGCAGCAAGCGCCTGTCCAAGATCGCCATGCTCGAAGCCGGCGTGCCCTGCATCCCCGGCTTTGAGGGCGCCGCCCAGGATGACGAGACCCTGGCCCGCGAAGCCGAACGCATCGGCTACCCGCTGATGATCAAGGCCAGCGCCGGTGGCGGCGGCCGCGGCATGCGCCTGGTGCACGAATCCGCCGATCTGCTGGGGCAGATCCGTACCGCTCGCTCGGAGGCGCAGAACGCCTTCGGTTCCGGTGAGCTGATCCTCGAACGCGCGGTGATCCGTCCACGCCACGTGGAGATTCAGGTCTTCGGCGACCAGCACGGCAATATCGTCTACCTTGGCGAGCGCGACTGCTCGGTACAGCGCCGCCACCAGAAGGTGGTCGAGGAAGCGCCCTGCCCGGTCATGACGCCGGAGCTGCGCAAGGCCATGGGTGAAGCGGCGGTCAAGGCTGCAGCCTCGGTGAACTACGTCGGCGCCGGCACCGTGGAATTCCTCCTCGATACCTCCGGCGAATTCTTCTTCCTGGAAATGAATACCCGCCTGCAGGTCGAGCACCCGGTCACCGAGCTGATCACCGGGCAGGATCTGGTGGCCTGGCAGATTCGCGTCGCCGAAGGCCAGCCCCTGCCGCTGCAGCAGGACGACATTCGCCTCACCGGCCACGCCATGGAAGTGCGCCTGTACGCCGAGGACTCGGCCGCCGGCTTCCTGCCGCAAACCGGCCAGGTGCTGCGCTGGGAGCCCGAGCTGCTGGCCAGCGTACGCATCGATCACGGCCTGGTCGAGGGCCAGGCCGTCACCCCCTTCTACGATCCGATGCTGGCCAAGGTCATCGCCTACGGCGAAACCCGTGACGAAGCCCGGCGCAAGCTGGTGCGCGCCGTCGAGCAGTGCGTGCTGCTTGGCGTGAATGGCAACCAACGCTTCCTCGCCAACCTGCTCAAGAATTCGGAGTTCGCTGCCGGCAACGCCACCACGGCGTTCATCGCCGAACACTTCGCTGACGACCCCAGTCTGCATCCACACACGGCCAGTCTGGCCGAGCTGGCCATGGCCGCCGCCCTGCTCTACCAGGTCTCGGCCGACGCCCGTGCACACCAACCCGGCCTGTCCGGCTGGCGCAGCGCCGGCAGCGCGCCCTGGCGTTTCGTCCTCAAGCAGGGCGAACACAAGCACGCCGTGGAACTGGACGTGATCGCCAGCGGCAAGCAAACGCAGCTGCGCGTGCGCCGGGGCGAAGAACAGCTGTCCCTGCGCCTGCTGGCCAGCGACGGTCGCTGGCTGACCCTGGAATTGGACGGTGTACGCCGCCGCCAGGCTTACCACATCGAAGGCGAGCACCTGTGGTTGTATGGTGAGCACGGCAACCTGGAGCTGGTTGATGTCACCCACGAGCCGGCCGGCGGCCAGAACGCCGCCAGCAGCGGCGCGGTGAAGGCACCGATGGATGGCGCCATCGTCGACGTACTGGTCGCCGAGGGCGCCAGCGTGAGCAAGGGGCAACTGCTGGTGGTGCTGGAAGCGATGAAGATGGAGCACCCGCTCAAGGCTGGCGTCGACGGTATCGTTCGCCGCGTCGGCGTGAGCCAGGGCGACCAGGTGAAGAATCGCCAGTTGCTGGTGGAAATCGAAGCCGCCGAGGTTTGACCACATCACCGTGGGAGGGGCTTTAGCCGCGAGCGTTGTTCATCGCGGCTAAAGCCCCTCCCACGCCCCATAACAACAAGAAGGAGCACGCCCATGTCACTTTCCGGCAAGACCCTGTTCATCACCGGCGCCAGCCGTGGCATCGGCCGCGAGATCGCCCTCAAGGCCGCCGCCGATGGCGCCAACATCGTCATCGCGGCCAAGAGCGCCGAGCCACACCCGAAACTGGAAGGCACCATCTTCAGCGTTGCAACCGAGGTCGAGGCTGCTGGCGGCAAGGCGCTGGCCCTTCAGCTGGACGTGCGTGACGAACAGGCCGTGGCAGCGGCCATGGCTCAGGCCGCCGAGCATTTCGGCGGCATCGACGCCCTCGTCAACAACGCCGGAGCGATCAAGCTGGTGGGCGTGGAAAAACTCGAACCCAAGCGCTTCGACCTGATGTACCAGATCAACACCCGCGCGGTGATGGTCTGCAGCCAGGCGGCCCTACCCTATCTGAAGAAGAGCGCGGGCGGGCATATCCTCAACCTCTCGCCGCCACTCAACCTCGATGCCAAGTGGTTCGCCCAGCACGGCCCCTACACCGTCACCAAGTACGGCATGAGCATGCTCACCCTGGGCATGAGCGAGGAGTTCAAGAAATACGGCATCAGCGTCAACTCGCTGTGGCCGAAGACCATGATCGCCACCGCTGCCATCGAGTTCGAGCTGGGCAGCCGCGACGCCTTCAAGCGCGCGCGCATCCCGGCGATCATGGCCGACGCAGCCCACGCGATCCTTGCCAGCCAGGGCCGCAGCATCACCGGCCGCCTGCTGATCGACGAGGACATCCTGCGTGAACAGGGCGTCACCGACTTCGAGCAGTACCGCTTCGATCCCGCGGGCGGCAGCCTGGTGCCGGATCTGTTCGTTGATTGAAGCCTTGGATGCGTTGGTTTCGTAGCCCGGATGCAATCCGGGGATCCCATGCGCGGATCTACCCGGATTTCATCCGGGCTACGGGCGCCTGACCCGTAGGGTGCGCCGCGCGTGCCGAAACAACCTTGGGATTTGCGCCTGGCCCGGTGCGCACGGCGCACCCTACGAACGGCAAGGCTATTTGCCGATCTGCCCGCCGCTCAGCGCACCAGAGCCATGGTTGCTGCGCACCGGGCTGACTAGAGTCAGAACTCGCCTCCAATTCATAACAGCCCAAGTGCGAGCCCCATGAGCCAAGCCGATCTGATTTCGCCCTTCCGCTTTCTGGCCCACCTGCCACAGCACCTGCCGCGTGTACCGCGCATGCTGCGTGGCCTGTACTACGCCGGCATCCGCAACCGCGAGAAGAGCCTGTCACTGGCCTGGGCCCTGCAACGCGCCGCCGAACGCCACCCCGAGCGCCCGGCGCTGATGGATGAAAACCGCCAGCTCAGCTATCGCGCCTTCAATGCCTGGGCCAACCGCCTGGCCTGGGCGCTCAAGGCCGAGGGCGTCGGCCATGGCGACGTGGTCGCGGTAATGCTGGAGAACCGCCTGGAATTGCTGGCGATCCTCGCGGCACTGAGCAAGCTCGGTGCGGTCGGCGCCCTGATCAACACCACCCAGCGCGGCAAGGTACTGGCGCATAGCTTCAACCTGGTAAAGCCCGGCTTTCTGGTCATCGGTGACGAACTGCGCGGCGCCTTCGACGAAATCACGTCGCAGCTGCACAACCAGCAGGCGTGTCGCTACTGGATCGCCGATCAGGATTGCCTGCGTGATCCCGGCCAGGCGCCAGATGGCTGGCTCAACCTCATGCAGATCGCCAGCGGCCAGGCCGAGGACAACCCGCCGGACAGCCTGAGCGTGCGCATGAAGGACGCCTGCTTCCTGATCTACACCTCCGGCACCACCGGCCTACCCAAGGCCTCGATCATGAGCCATGGCAAGTGGATCAAGGCCTATGGCGGCTTCGGTCATTCCGGCCTGACGCTGAACGAACGCGACGTGCTCTACCTCACCCTGCCCTGCTACCACAACAACGCCGTCACCGTGTGCTGGAGCGCAGCCCTGGCCGGCGGCGCGGCCATCGCCCTGCGCCGCAAGTTCTCCGCCAGCGCCTTCTGGAGCGACGTGGCGCGCTACCAGGCCACCTGCTTCGGCTACATCGGCGAACTGTGCCGCTACCTGCTCAACCAGCCCGTACACCCGGCCGAACAGGGCAACAGCCTGCGTTGCATGATCGGCAATGGCCTGCGCCCCTCGATCTGGGCCGAGTTCAAGCAGCGTTTCGGCATCGAGCAGATCACCGAGTTCTATGCCTCCAGCGAAGGCAACATCGGCTTCACCAACGTTTTCAACTTCGACAATACCGTCGGCTACACCCCGGCCACCTACGCCATCGTTCGCTACGACCTGGAAAATGATCGCCCCGTGCGTGGCAGCAATGGCTTCCTGCAGAAGGCCGACAAGGGCGAAGCCGGCCTGCTGATCAGCGAGATCAGCGCCAAGTGGCCGTTCGACGGCTACACCGACCCAGCCAAGAGCGAGGCGGCAATCCTGCGCGACGTGTTCAAGAAGGGCGACGCCTGGTTCAACACCGGCGACCTGATGCGCGACATCGGCTGCAAGCATGCGCAGTTCGTCGACCGCCTCGGCGACACCTTCCGCTGGAAAGGCGAGAACGTTTCAACCACCGAGGTGGAAAACGTGCTTGGCGCGTTCCCCGGCGTGGAGGATGCGGTGGTCTACGGCGTGGAGATTCCCGGCACCAATGGCCGCTGCGGCATGGCCGCGCTACGCCTGGCCTCATGTCATACGCTGGATGGCACGGCGCTGGCCGCTCACCTCGACGCGGAGCTGCCGACCTACGCCGCACCGCTGTTCGTGCGCCTGCTCGGCGAAGTCGAGACCACCGGTACCTTCAAATACAAGAAAACCGACCTGAAGCAGGCCGGCTATGACCCCAGCCTGGTCGATGGCGCGCTCTACGTACGCCTGCCCGGCTCGGACAGCTTCCAGCCGCTGAGTCGCGAAACCCATGCGGCCATCGAGCAGCAGCGTTACCGCTTTTGAGCTACTGCTTGAACTCGAACTGCACCTCGGCGCCTTCGATGGAATCCCAGTAGTCGTCCACTCGCTCGTTGCTGATCAGCCGGCCGCTGATCTGGAACGGACTCTGGACTTCGGGTTTCTCGCCAAACAACGGCGGCAAAAGCGGCGAGAGATCCTCGCGGGTTTCGCTTTCCAGCGCCTGCTCGAACAGCTCCTGCGGCACGCTGAGATCCAGCGCCAGCTTCGATTCGGGCTCGGCCGGCTTAGGTGACGCAACAGGTTTGGGCTTGGCGGCAACGGGCGCTTTGGCGGGTGCCGCGGGCCTGCTTTCAGCCACCTTGGCAGGTGGCGCCGGTTCGACCGGCTTGGGCTTGGCGGCCTCGACAACGGGCACAGGCTCAGGCGCTGCGACCGCAGCCGGTTCGGGCTCGGGTTGCTGCGCAACAGGCTCAGGCGCACGCTCACAGGCGCTCAGCCAACCCACACACAGCAACAGTAAAATGGACTTACGCATCATGGGACAAGGGTAACTCGATCAGTAACGCGCCCATGCTCCTCCGCCTGGGCGCGCCTGACAAGTCGACTTACACGACTTTTACCCGGCCGCTCATTCGGCTGACGGCTCGTTAGCCAGATGATCGAGCTCGGCTTCGATATCCAGTTGCGGGTAATCGGCCTTGAGCTGATCCAGCAGCCGCTGCGCCTCCTCCTGCTTGTTGGTCTTACGCAGCTCCAACAGACGCAGCAAGGCCTCGCGCGGTTCGCTCTGGATCACCAGCTCGGCCATCGGCGCGATTGCGGCGGTGCTGGTCATCGGCGTATCGGCAACCGCAGCAGGCGGCACCGGCCGCGCCATGGCCTCGGCCTTGAGGCGCTCCTGCGGGACGGCCATACGCGCCATCGACTCACTCTCGGCAGCACGCTTGGCTGCCATCGGCGCGGGTGCTGGCGCGGCGGGGCTCATCGCCACGCTGGGCGGCACGGCATCGAAGGCCTCCGGCGTTTGCTCCAGCGTACGCCAGGTCAGGCTGACGCCGATCCCCACACAAGCCAGCCCGGCCACCGCCACCGACCAGCGCTGGCGGCCACTGCCGAACAGCCATTGGTGCAGGCGTTGCGCCCATCCGGTGTTGTCACTGTCGATCCGGGCCTGCTGCGTTTCACGGGCAGCCGCACTGGCCGCCGCCAGAATACGTGTATCCAGCTCGGCCGAGGGTTCACCGCTGCCATGGGCACGGAAATGCGCCAACAGCTCTTGTTCGTGATCCAGCGGTTCTCGTTCATGGGTCATGCGGACAACTCCTCGGTGGCCAGCAGCCGGCGCAATTTCTGCAGGGCATAGCGCAGACGGCTCTTGACCGTCTCGGCCGGCGTGCGGGTCAACTCGGCAATCTCGTTCAATTCCAGGTCGCCATGGGCACGCAACAGGAACACTTCGCGCTGATCTTCCGGCAGGTCGGCCAGCGCCGCCTGCAGCCGTTCGCTATCGCGGCTCAGGCTCCACTGCTGCTCAGGGCCCGGTTGCGGGTCGGCCTGGGCGTGCTGACCCTCGTCGTATTCGTCATGCCCGGCCTGATGACGGCCCGTCTTGCGCCAGTGGTCGATCAAACGGTTGCGGGCAATCTGGTACAGCCAGGTCTTGAACAGCACCGCCTCGCGCTGCTCGCTCTGGCTGCGGATCAGGCTCATCCAGGTTTCCTGGAACACTTCCTCGGCCAGGGCATGATCGCCACACAGGCCGAGTAGAAAGCGGAACAGGCCAAGCCGATGGCGCTGGTACAGCGCATTGAAGGCCGCGGCATCGCCGCGGCGGTAACGCCGCAATAGAGCGGCGTCGTCATCCGTGAGAGGTGCGTTCACTGCTGAACTCTTACTGGTGTGGAGCCGGAAGTTTGCAGGCTCTGGGCAATTTCGGCCAGTTGGATGAACTCGCCGCGCAGGCCGAAGCGATCCTCACCCTTGGCCGAGCGCGCCAGTTCGATGCTCTGCGCCATAGCGAAGTCGCCGGTGTAACGGCCGTCCTTGAGCTGCTGGGCGAAAGCTGCGACCGCAGCGGCAAACCTCAGATCCTCGCTGGCGGCGTTCATCGTCTTGGCCTCGGCACGCGCGATGGGGCGTTCCAACAGTCGACTGCTCACCTCCCCCGGCGTCTTGTAGCGAATCCGCAACCAGGCCAGTTCGCCACTCTTGCTCGCGGGCTGGGCAATGGCCTGATAGCGCAGCGGCTCCAACCAGCCCTTGCCGCCGGCGGGGACAATCTCGTAGAGCGCAGTGACCATGTGGCCGGCGCCGATATCACCGGCATCGACCTTGTCATTGCTGAAATCCTCGCGCTTGAGCGCGCGGTTCTCGTAGCCCAGCAAGCGGTACTCGCTAACCTCGCTCGGGTTGAATTCCAGCTGCAGCTTCACGTCGCTGGCCACAGTGGCCAGGGTCGAACCGAGCTGATCCACCAACACCTTGCGCGCCTCGCGCAGGTTGTCGATATAGGCGTAATTACCGTTACCGGCGTCGGCCAGTTGCTCCATCAGGCGCTCGGTGTAGTTGTCCACGCCAAAACCCAGGGTAGTCAGCGAAACGCCGCTCTTGCGCTTGTCGGCCGCCAGTTGCTTGAGGCTGTCGAAGTCGCTGATGCCGACGTTGAAGTCACCATCGGTGGCCAGCAGGATGCGATTGATGCCACCGTCGATCAGGTGCTTGCTCGCCTGCTGATAGGCCAGCTGGATGCCCGACTCACCCGCCGTCGAGCCACCGGCAGTCAATTGATCGATGGCCGCACGAATCTTCGCCTTATCGCTGCCTGGCGCGGAGTCCAGCAGCACCTGGCTGTCACCGGCATAGGTGACCAGCGAGACGCGATCCTGCGGGCGAAGCTGGTCGATCAACAACTTCAGCGTGCCCTGCACCATGGGCAGGCCTTCACGGCGATGCATCGACCCGGACACGTCGACCAGAAACACCAGGTTGGCTGGCGGCAGTTCATCAACGCTGCGATCCGACGCCTTGATGGCGATGCGCAGCAGGCGCGTCTGCGGGTTCCACGGCGTCACCGCCACCTCGGTGCTGACGCCGAAAGGCACATCACCTTGCGGCAGCGGATAGGTATAGGGGAAGTAATTGACCAACTCCTCCAAGCGCACAGCATCCTTCGGCGGCAGTTGCCCGCCGTTGAGGAAGCGCCGTACGTTGGCATAGCTGCCGGTATCGACGTCGATGCTGAAGGTGGACACTGGCGTCTCGGCGACAGCGAACACCGGGTTGGCGGCATAGGCCTGGTACTGCTCGCGCGACTCGTCACGGTAGCTCGGCGGCAGGATATCGGCGATGGGGGCCGGCGCGTAGGCCATCGGCGCCATGCGCTTCTGACTGGCCTCTGCATGCATCTCGGCAGCCGCAGGCGCAGCCAGCCGCTCGCGGACGAGTGACGCCGCCGGCGCCGAGTTTGCCTGGGCTTCCGGCTCCGGGCCAGAGGCGCTACAGGCGGCGAGCAGAAGCAATGTGCCCGCCGAAAAACCGACGGTGAACGGACGAATTAGCAGCGAGGGATAAACGGACATGGTGCATCTCCTGAGCAATGGCACGAGACCTTCGCTCAGGTAGACGCAGACCTTCGATAAACCGGGTTAAGCCAGGAGGGTTATTTCAATCTTCCCAGGAACCGCCCGCCTCCTGACATAGCTGCGTCGCCAGCATGCCCAACGTCATCAGCGCCCGCTCCGCCTCGCGGTTCCACGGGATGCCGCAGTTGAGTCGTACGCAATGGTTGAACTGCTCGGTATTGCTGAAGATCAACCCCGGCGCGATGGAAATTCCCTGCTGCAGTGCGCGCACGTGCAGATCCTTGGTGTTGACCCGCGCCGGCAGGCTGACCCAGAGGATGAAGCCGCCCTTGGGCCGGGTTATCTGCGTGCCGGTCGGAAAGTACTGCTGTACCGCCAATTGGAAGGCACTGAGGTTCTTGCGGTACTCCTGACGGATATGTCGCAGGTGACGGTCATAACCACCATTCTCCAGATAGGCCGCCACTGCCATCTGGGTGACGCTGCACGCCGAATGGGTGGAGAAGGTCTGCAACCGCTGAATCTCGTCCTGATACTTGCCGGCGACGATCCAGCCAATGCGCACACCGGGCGAAAGCGTCTTGGAGAAACTCGAGCAATAGATCACCCGGCTGTCACGATCATGCGATTTCAGCGCCTTGGGCGGCCCCTGCTCGAACATCAGCTCGCCATAGATATCGTCTTCGACGATCTGGAAATCGTAATCGCCGGCCAGACGCAGCAACTGACGCTGACGTTCCTCGGGAATGGTGCCGCCGAGCGGGTTGGACAGTCGCGCGGTCAGCACCAATGCCTTGATCGGCCACTGGTTGGCCGCCAGTTGCAGTGCTTCCAGACTGATGCCGGTAGTGGGGTCACAGGGAATCTCGATGACCTTGAGGCCGAGCAGATCGGCCAGTTGCAGCAGACCGTAGTAGGTCGGCGACTCCACCGCGATCAAATCGCCCGGTTTGGTCAGCACGCGCAAACTCATCTGTAGCGCATCGACACAGCCATGAGTGATCACCACCTCGGATGGATCGACCACCACACCAGCATCACGCATACGGATCGCCACCTGGCGGCGCAGCGGCTCGAAACCTGGGCTGAACATGTAGCTGAAGGCACGCGGACTGTGGAAACGAGTGACCTTGGCTAACTGTTGGTGCAGTGCACGAACCGGTAGGTAATCGACATGCGGAACGGCCGCGCCCAGCGGGAAAACGCCTTCGCGGCGCGATTCGGTGAGCACCTGATTGATGATGCTGGAACGGGTGACCAGACCTGGACGCTCGACCTTGGCGATATCCGGCGTCGGTGCCGTCAGCGCTGGCGTCTGGTGCACGTAGAAGCCGGACTGCGGCCGCGCCCGGATCAGACCCTGGTCTTCGAGGTTGGCATAGGCCTGCAACACCGTGGCATGGCTGACGTTGAGCTGCGCACTCATCTTGCGTACCGAGGGCACTCGTTCACCCGGCTGATAGACGCCACGACGGATATCCTCGGCCAACTGCCCGGCGATACGTTGATAAAGCAACAGATTGGTCATGGCGGCCTCCTCCGGATCACTGAACCATAACAGTAACCTATTGCTACAAAATTGTACCGGCACAGATCACAACAGTCTTCGCCATACAGCCGTTTTCAAGCAGCTGTATTCCCGATACGACTATCGAGCAAGCATAAAAAACCCCGGACAAAGCCTAATGCCAGTCAGTTAAGCGCCAGGATAAGGCTACGCAGGGTGTCGCGGGGCCGCCCAGGCCGTGCGCACCAATGGTGGTGGCGCCGGCATTTCGGTGCGCGCAGCGCACCCTACAAAGGCCATCCGTGACAGACATTACGTCTTATCTGATCGGCATTAGGACAAAGCCGGGGTTAGGGATTACGCCAAAATCAACGTTCGGCGCCGAGCTGGCCTCGCTCATCGGAGAAGACGATCTCCACTCGACGGTTCTGCGCACGCCCTCGCGCCGAAGCATTCTCTGCCACGGGGAAGTCGACACCGTAGCCGACCACCTGAATACGCTTGGGGTCGACCCCAAGGTCGACCAGCAGATCAGCCACTGCCTGCGCGCGGGCGCGTGACAGCTCGAGATTTTCCTCAGCACTGCCGGTGTTGTCGGTATAGCCCTCGATGCGCACGCGACGCTGCGGGTTGATCTGCAGGAATTGTACAAGCTTGAGTACCGTGCGATTGGCCGCCGGCTGCAACTCGGCACGGCCAGCATCGAACAGCATGTCGCCCAGAGTCATGACCAATCCGCGTTCGGTCTCGCTGGTGGCGAGGCTGACCATCTGTTCTTCGAGCCATCCACTGTGCTGCTGCACGCTGAGCAGCTTGGCTTCGCGCAAGGTCAGTTGCAGACGTTGGCGCTCCAGCTCCAGCTTGGCAGCACGCTCTTGATTGAGACTGATCTCACTGTGCTGCCGGGCGATTTCGGCATAGCGCTGGCTGAGGTAGGCGTAATGCCGTACATCCTCCGCACTGCCCCAATAGCTCGACAGTCGCTCGGCACGCCCCAGAGATTCGCCAGCGCGAATCACATCCTTGGGTGCAGCGCGCAGTACATTGGGATCTTCCTTGACCGACTGGAAGCTGACGCGAGCCGCCTCCAATGCCTGCTCGCTTGCCGGCTGGTGAGCCGCACACCCGCCAAGCACGACACTGGCCAGCAACAGGCTAGAGATTGCTTTCAAGCCCCCCATCACATGGCCCCCAGTTGCTGACGCAAGCGGCTGATACGGTGGTTCAGCTCCGCCAGTTGTTCACGCCCCTTGCCATTGAGGTGCTCAGCCTCAGCCAAACGCGCATCCAGTTCAGCCTGCTCGGCCAGCAAACGCGCCTCCTTGTTCTGCCCGTCCTGCAGTGCAGCTTGCGCTCGCCCGAACTTGTCTTCGGCCAGACGCAGCGACTCCGATTGTTCGCCGTCCACACCGAGCGCCTTCGCCTGGGTCAGTGCCTGCTCGGTCAGACGCAGCTGTTCATTGGGGGCCGGGTCGCTGGCGCAGGCGGTCAGGCCCAATGCCAGCAGCACGAGAAGAAATCGATTCACAAAAATATCCTACTGATTGATGTCGCCGACCGGATCGGGCTGCATCTGCTGGGCTTTCCACAGTTCCAGATTGCGCTGCAGCAATTGCTCGGGCAGCCCGGCGGCGACCAATTCTGTCATTTTCCGCGCCAGCTGTCCGCGCAGCCAGGGCTCGTTGCAAGCCGAGTTGTGCGACAGGGTCAGATAAAGGCCCTCACTGGAAATCGGCGGATCCAGCACTTCGAGGTCATCTTCCATGCCCAGGGTTTCGGCCAGGGCCAGGCCAGGATAGCGCTCGTAGAGCACATAGTCGGTGCGCCCGAGCATGAGCTTCTGGAACGCCTGGGTCAGGCTGGACACCCCTTCCAGAGTGAGATTCTGCTTGGCGAAAGCGTCGAATTGCTGACCAAAGCTGTTGCCTACCAGGGTATCGCCGGTATGCCCCTGCAGATCGATCCAGCTGCCGTAGGGAAATGCCTCGCCCTTGCGCACCCAGACCACGCTGGGCGTGAAGAAGAACGCCGGGTGTACGTAGTCCATGCTATCGAGGCGCGGCAGCGTCAAGAAGGCGCCAGCGATCAGGTCGACCCGTCCGGTGCGCACCTCGTCCTGCGCCCGAGACCAGGGGCCGGTATAGATCACATCCACCACGACACCCAACTCTTTGGCCAGGTGCTTGAGCAGATCGGCATTCGCGCCAATCAGCTGCTGCGGATTCTGCGGATCGCGCCACAGGTAAGGTGGATACTCGGGGTTACCGGTCGCCACCAGGCGCTCGCATTTACCCACGGCCAAGGCAGTTGCCGGCATCAGAGCCAGGGCACACCACAGCAACAGTGACTTAAACAGACAACGCTCGGGCATTGGCTACTCTCGGTTCGTGCGGTGATCGGTAAGGTTGGGAGAGCTCCGGAAAGCTTCCGTGTTCATGCTAGCTTAATGGCGCCGCAATAATAATTCGCGATAAGGACGCGCCATGAAAAAACTGCTCTTTGGTCTACTCGTACTGCTCATCGGCATCGCGACAATACTGTACTGCTTCCCGGCGACTCAGTTGGCCAGCCTGCGACTGATCGAACAACAGCGCGCAGGTCTCAGCCCTCAACAGCTACATGTCCGCGATCTTAACATCCATTACTACGAGGGAGGATCGGCAAACGGCGAAACCCTGGTGTTGCTTCACGGCTTTGCTGCTGACAAGGATAACTGGCTACGCTTTTCCCGCCACCTGACCGACGGCTATCGAGTCATCGCCCTCGATCTGCCGGGCTTCGGTGAGAGTGATCGTCCAGCCGGCAGTTACGATGTCGGCACCCAGGCCGAACGCCTGGCCGACATTCTCGACGCCTTGGGAATCGAGCAGGCGCATCTGCTGGGTAATTCCATGGGCGGGCATATTGCCGCGCTCTTTGCCGCGCGCTATCCAGATCGCGTGCGCTCACTGGCGTTATTTGCCAATGCCGGGATCGACACGCCAAACAAGAGCGAGCTTTTCAAGCTGGTGGAGCGCGGCGCTCCAAACCCGCTGGTGGTCAGACGGCCGGAGGATTTTCAGCGCTTGCTGCAGTTCGTCTTCGTCGAGCCACCCTATCTGCAAGAGTCACTCAAGGGTTACCTGGCCGAGCGCGCCATGGCCAACGCCACGCATTACGACCAGGTGTTCCAGCAACTGATCGAGCGTTACATCCCCCTGGAACCCGTATTACCCAAGATCCAGGCGCCCACACTCTTGCTGTGGGGCAAACAGGATCGTGTGCTGGACGTCTCGAGCATCGACGTCATGCGCCCACTGCTGCAGAAGCCCAGCGTGGTGATCATGGAAGGTGTCGGTCATGCCCCGATGCTCGAGCGCCCCGAAGAAAGCGCCCTGCTCTACCGCCACTTCCTCGATAGCTTGAAATGACGCCCGCGTAGGCAGCTCATAGGCAGTAGCACGTTCGTAGTGCACGTGCGCCACAGCGCGGTCAGCAGGTATGGCTGGCAATAAAAAACCCGCTCCTGAGAGCGGGTTTTTCGTAGCTGAGAAAGCGGCTTACACCAGCTTTTCCAGCTCCGGTACAGCTTCGAACAGGTCAGCAACCAGACCGTAGTCTGCAACCTGGAAGATCGGCGCCTCTTCGTCCTTGTTGATCGCAACGATCACCTTGGAGTCTTTCATACCAGCCAAGTGCTGGATCGCGCCGGAAATACCGACGGCGATGTACAGCTGCGGCGCGACGATCTTGCCGGTCTGACCGACCTGCATGTCGTTCGGCACAAAACCGGCGTCGACGGCAGCGCGGGAAGCGCCAACGGCAGCGCCCAGCTTGTCGGCCAGGGCATACAGGTGCTTGAAGTTGTCGCCATTGCCCATGCCACGGCCGCCGGATACGACGATCTTGGCAGCGGTCAGTTCCGGACGATCGGACTTGGCCAGCTCTTCGCCAACGAAGGCGGACTTGCCGGCATCAGCCGGGCCGGAAACGGCTTCAACGGCAGCGGAACCACCTTCGGCAGCGGCGGCATCGAAGCCGGTGCCACGTACGGTGATCACCTTGATGGCAGCCGAGGACTGCACGGTAGCGATGGCGTTACCGGCGTAGATCGGACGCTTGAAGGTGTCGGCGCTTTCAACGGCGATGATCTCGGAGATCTGATCGACATCCAGCGCAGCGGCGACGCGCGGCAGGATGTTCTTGCCGTTGCTGGTGGCGGCAGCCAGGATGTGGCTGTAGCTCTTGCCCAGCTCGGCTACCAGCGGCGCGACGTTTTCCGGCAGCTGGTTGGCATAGGCGGCGTTGTCGGCAACCAGAACCTTGGCCACGCCAGCGATCTTGGCAGCGGCTTCGGCAGCAGCGCCAGCGTTGGCACCGGCTACCAGAACGTGAATATCGCCACCGATCTTCTGCGCAGCAGCAACGGTGTTCAGGGTAGCGGCAGCCAGAGCGGCATTGGTGTGTTCAGCGATAACCAGGATAGTCATTTAGATTACCTTCGCCTCGTTCTTCAGTTTCTCGACCAGTTCAGCCACGGACTTGACCTTGATGCCAGCGCTGCGAGCAGCCGGCGCTTCGACTTTCAGGGTCTTGACGGTGGAAGCGGTGGAAACGCCCAGTGCGTCCGGGGTAACGGTTTCCAGCGGCTTCTTCTTGGCCTTCATGATGTTCGGCAGCGATGCGTAGCGCGGCTCGTTCAGGCGCAGGTCGGTGGTGACGATCGCCGGCAGGTTCAGCGCAACGGTCTGCAGACCGCCATCGATCTCACGGGTAACGTTGACCTTGTCGCCAGCCACTTCGACCTTGGAGGCGAAGGTGCCCTGGGCGAAGCCAGTCAGCGCGCCCAGCATCTGGCCGGTCTGGTTGTTGTCGCTGTCGATGGCTTGCTTGCCGAGGATGACCAACTGCGGCTGCTCCTTGTCGACCACTGCCTTGAGCAGCTTGGCCACGGCCAGGGAGTTCAGCTCGTCATTGGACTCGACCAGGATGGCACGGTCGGCACCCAGAGCCAGCGCGGTACGCAGTTGCTCCTGGGCAGTGGCCGGGCCAATGGAGACGACGACGATTTCGCTCGCCACGCCTTTCTCCTTCAGGCGTACGGCTTCTTCCACGGCGATCTCGCAGAAGGGGTTCATGGACATCTTGACGTTGGCGAGGTCGACGCCGCTGTTGTCCGCCTTGACGCGAACCTTGACGTTGTAGTCAACCACTCGTTTGACAGCTACAAGAACCTTCATGGATTCCTCGTTACTCTCCGGTGAATAAGAATCTCGCCAAGGCGAGCCTGGTCAGCGATACAAATCGGCAGGAGCCGACCTCTAGCCCAGACGGCGAGCGCAAAACCGCCCGTATCTTGACCCCGCGGCCTGGCCCGGTCAATACAGCGAACTGGCCGGTCATCCGCGATGTAGTACGATTCTAACAGGCCTACAGAAAATTCAAACAAACGTTTGTATTGGCCCGTTGAGAGGGTGTAGATATAATGCGCACGCCGTGCTTAGGGAGCGAGCCGCGTCCTCCCACATAAAACATCGAAGAAGCCTGAGTAGGAGATAGCCTGTGGAACGCGAATTTATGGAGTTCGACGTCGTCATCGTCGGCGCCGGCCCGTCTGGCCTGTCCGCCGCCTGCCGACTGAAGCAGAAAGCCGCTGAAGCGGGCCAGGAGATCAGCGTCTGCGTGGTCGAAAAAGGCTCCGAAGTCGGTGCTCACATCCTCTCTGGTGCAGTGTTCGAGCCGCGTGCCCTGAACGAACTCTTCCCCGACTGGAAAGAACTCGGCGCTCCGCTGAACACCCCGGTCAAGCGCGATGACATCTACCTGCTGCGCGACGCCGACAAGGCTACCCGAATTCCCGACTTCTTTGTGCCGAAAACCATGCACAACGAAGGAAATTACATCATCTCTCTGGGCAACCTGTGCCGCTGGCTGGCCCAGCAGGCCGAGAATCTGGGTGTCGAGATCTATCCAGGCTTCGCTGCTCAGGAAGCACTGATCGATGAGAGCGGCGTAGTGCGCGGCATCGTCACCGGTGACCTCGGTGTCGATCGCGAAGGCCATCCAAAGGAAGGCTACTACACCCCTGGCATGGAACTGCGTGCCAAGTACACCCTGTTCGCCGAAGGCTGCCGCGGCCACATCGGCAAGCAACTGATCAAGAAGTACAACCTCGACAGCGAAGCCGACGCCCAGCACTACGGTATCGGCATCAAGGAAATCTGGGACATCGACCCGGCCAAGCACGAGCAGGGCCTGGTGGTTCACACTGCTGGCTGGCCGATGGACATCATGGGCACCGAGAACACCGGAGGCTCCTTCCTCTATCACCTGGAAAACAACCAGGTCGTGGTCGGTCTGATCATCGACCTGTCCTATGCCAACCCGCACCTGTCGCCGTTCGATGAGTTCCAGCGCTACAAGCATCACCCAGTGATCGCCAAGTACCTGGAAGGCGGCAAACGCGTTGCCTACGGCGCACGCGCTATTGCCAAGGGCGGCATCAACTCGCTGCCGAAGATGGTATTCCCAGGTGGCGCGTTGATCGGTTGCGATCTCGGCACCCTGAACTTCGCCAAGATCAAGGGCAGCCATACCGCCATGAAGTCCGGCATGCTCGCCGCTGACGCCATTGCCGAAGCCCTGGCTGCCGGCCGCGAGGGCGGCGATGAACTGACCAACTACGTAGATGGCTTCAAGGCCAGCTGGCTGTACGACGAGCTGTTCCGCAGCCGCAATTTCGGCGCAGCCATCCACAAGTACGGCGCCATCGTTGGTGGCGGCATCAACTGGCTGGATCAGAACATCTTCGGTGGCAAGATCCCCTTCACCCTGCACGACAACAAGCCGGATTACGCCTGCCTGAAGCCGGCCGCAGAGAGCAAGAAGATCGCCTACCCGAAACCGGACGGCAAACTGAGCTTCGACAAGCTGAGCTCGGTGTTCCTGTCCAACACCAACCACGAAGAAGAGCAGCCCTGCCACCTGAAGCTCACCGACCCGAGCATTCCGTTGGCGAAGAACCTGCCGCTGTACGACGAACCGGCGCAACGCTACTGCCCCGCCGGCGTGTATGAAGTGGTGACTCAGGAAGACGGCGAGAAACGCTTCCAGATCAACGCGCAGAACTGCGTGCACTGCAAGACCTGCGACATCAAGGATCCGGCCCAGAACATCACCTGGATCGCACCGGAAGGCACTGGCGGCCCGAATTACCCCAACATGTAATTCGCCTCAGACGAAAAAGGCTCCCTAGGGAGCCTTTTTCGTTTTTGCCAAATCTGCAACAGTTGTAGGGCGGGTGTAACCCGCCATAGTCTGCCGGCGGGATGCCCCCACCCTACCGCACTCAGTCCTGGTAGATCATCTTGCGACTCATGCCGCCATCGATCACGAACTCTTGCCCGGTGACGAAACCAGCCGCATCAGAGAGCAGCCAGGCGACCTGCGCCGCGACATCTTCCACCGTACCGACGCGGCCGACAGGATGCTGCGCGTGATCGAACACCGACAATGGCTCCAGGCGTTGTTGCGAAGGGTCACGGGCATCGATCCAACCAGGGCTGACGCAGTTCACCCGCACCTCCGGCCCCAGGCTGACCGACAGTGCATGAGTCAGCGCCACCAACCCGCCCTTGCTCGCAGCGTAAGCTTCACAATCGGCTTCGGACTGGTTGGCCCGGGTCGAGGCAATGTTGACGATGGCGCCACGATGGCCGCGCAGATAAGGCGCGCAATGCTTGGCCAGCAGCATGGGCCCAGTCAGGTTCACCGCCAGCATGCGATTCCAGCGTCGCAGATCGAGCGACTCCAGCGGCGGTGTATAAGGATCGGAAATGGCCGCGTTGCACACCAATGCATCGAGGCGACCGAACTGCCCGAGTATCTCGGCAACACCGACGCTGACCTGATCTTCCTTGGCTACATCCATGGCGACGAACCAGGCGTTGTCACCCAACGCACGCGCTACCTTGGAGCCCCGCTCACGGTCGACGTCCGCCAGCACCACCTGCCAACCCTCGGTGATCAGCCAGGCACTGATGCCCAGACCGATGCCACGCGCGGCACCGCTGACCAGCGCGACACGCCCGTTGTTGGGCGCGCCATTCGTCCCCCACTCCAGCATGCTCAGAGCGAGGCCAGGCCGCGCGCCAGATCCGCCTTGAGGTCTGCCAGCTCTTCCAGGCCCACGGCAACGCGGATCAGGCTGTCGCTGATGCCAGCGTTGGCACGTTCCTGCGGCGTCAGCCGGCCGTGCGAAGTGGTGGCCGGGTGAGCGATGGTGGTTTTGGTGTCGCCCAGGTTGGTAGTGATGGAAATGACACGCGTGCCATCGATCACCTTCCAGGCGGCCTCACGCCCGCCCTTGACCTCGAAACTGACCACCGCACCAAAGGCGCTCTGCTGCTTCTTCGCCAGCTCGTGCTGCGGATGGCTGGGCAGACCGGCGTAGTAAACGCGCTCGATCTGAGGCTGCTGCTCGAGCCACAGCGCCAGTTGCAGAGCACTCTCGCTCTGCGCACGCATGCGAATACGCAGGGTTTCCAGCCCCTTGACGAACAGCCAGGCGTTGAATGGACTGAGCGTCGGTCCGGCCGTACGCAGGAAGCCGACTACCAGCTCCATCTGTGCCTTGCGGCCAGCAACCACGCCACCCAGCCCACGACCCTGGCCATCGATGTACTTGGTCGCCGAATGCATGACGATATCAGCGCCAAGCTTGAGCGGCTGTTGCAGGGCTGGGGTGCAGAAGCAGTTGTCTACCGCCAGCAGCGCACCACGCGCATGAGCGATCTCGGCCAGTGCCGCGATATCCACCAACTCGGCCAAGGGGTTCGACGGAGACTCGACGAACAACAGCTTGGTGTTTGGCTTGAAGGCCGCCTGCCAGGCATCGAGATCAGCCAGCGGCACGTAATCGACAGAGATACCGAAGCGCTTGAGGTACTTCTCGAACAGGCTGATGGTCGAACCGAACACGCTACGCGACACCAACACATGATCACCGGCGCTGCACAGACTCATGACGATGGCGAGAATGGCCGACATGCCCGAAGCAGTGGCCACCGCCTGCTCGGCCCCTTCCAGGGCGGCGATACGCTCCTCGAAGGTGCGCACGGTGGGGTTGGTATAACGTGAATAGACGTTGCCCGGCACTTCGCCAGCAAAACGCGCGGCCGCATCGGCTGCGGTACGGAACACATAGCTGGAGGTCAGGAACAGCGCCTCGCCATGCTCGCCCTCGGGCGAACGGTGCTGGCCGGCACGCACCGCCAGGGTATCGAAACCTACGCCATCCAGGTCGCTGTCGAGTCGACCGGCATCCCATTCCTGGGTCATATCGCTACCTCACGAAAAGTAGCACGGATGCAATCCGGGAAATTCAATGTGATATTCCCCCGGATTGCATCCGGGCTACGGACTTCAGGGGGCGCCATGCGCGCCCTTGAAACGGACAGGATCACCCCTGCCCGCCTGCGTCAATTGTTGTACAGATCGATGATCGCGCTGACCGCTTGCGACTTGACCTTACTCGCATCGTTGCGCGCTTGCTCGATACGATTCAGGTAGGCCTCGTCGACGTCACCAGTCACGTACTTGCCATCGAACACTGCACAGTCGAAGTTGTCGATCTTGATCTTCTTGCTGCCACTGACCGCTTCGATCAGGTCCGGCAGATCCTGGTAGACCAGCCAGTCGGCGCCAATCAGCTCACAGACTTCTTCAGTGGTACGGCCGTGAGCGATCAGCTCATGAGCGCTGGGCATGTCGATACCGTAGACGTTCGGGTAGCGTACTGCTGGCGCCGCCGAGCAGAAGTAGACGTTCTTCGCGCCGGCTTCGCGAGCCATCTGGATGATCTGCTTGCAGGTGGTACCGCGGACGATGGAGTCATCCACCAGCATCACGTTCTTGCCACGGAACTCCAGTTCGATGGCGTTGAGCTTCTGCCGCACGGATTTCTTGCGGGCCGCCTGGCCGGGCATGATGAAGGTACGACCGATGTAGCGGTTCTTGACGAAGCCTTCGCGGAACTTCACGCCCAGGTGGTTGGCCAGTTCCAGCGCCGCGGTGCGGCTGGTATCAGGGATCGGGATGACCACGTCGATGTCGTGCTGCGGACGCTCGCGCAGAATCTTGTCGGCCAGCTTCTCGCCCATGCGCAGGCGCGCCTTGTAGACCGAGATGCCATCCATGATCGAGTCCGGACGTGCCAGATAGACGTGCTCGAAGATGCACGGCGCGTATTTCGGATTCGTCGCACACTGGCGGGTGAACAGCTTGCCGTCTTCGGTGATGTACACCGCCTCGCCCGGCGCCAGATCGCGGATCAGGGTGAAGCCGAGCACGTCCAGCGACACGCTCTCGGAGGCGATCATGTACTCGACGCCTTCGTCGGTGTGGCGCTGGCCGAAGACGATCGGACGGATGCCGTTGGGGTCGCGGAAACCGACGATGCCGTAGCCGGTGATCATCGCCACCACGGCGTAGCCGCCCAGGCAACGCTCATGCACATGCGTGACGGCGGCGAACACGTCCTCCTCGGTGGGCTGCAGCTTGCCGCGCTGGGCCAGCTCATGGGCGAACACGTTGAGCAGCACTTCCGAGTCGGAATTGGTGTTCACGTGGCGCAGGTCGGACTCGTAGATTTCCTTGGCCAACTGCTCGACGTTGGTCAGGTTGCCGTTGTGCGCGAGGGTGATGCCGTACGGCGAGTTGACATAGAACGGCTGCGCTTCGGCCGAGCTGGAGCTGCCCGCAGTGGGGTAACGCACGTGGCCGATGCCCATGTGGCCGACCAGACGCTGCATGTGACGCTGCTGGAACACGTCACGCACCAGACCGTTGTCCTTGCGCAGGAACAGGCGGCCATCATGGCTGGTGACAATACCGGCAGCATCCTGGCCGCGGTGCTGGAGGACGGTCAGCCCGTCATACAGCGCCTGATTGACGTTCGATTTACCGACGATACCGACGATGCCACACATGTGCCACGACCCCTGCTAGATAGTTCAGGCTAATTCAGCGACCGATGCGGCGGTTACTCCGCACCGGTCACTCTTTTAAAGCAGATCAGCTGGGTGAGCCGACCTACCGGTAAACCACTGATCGGACCACCCCAGAATGAGGTTCTTCGACCAGTCGGCAACCATCAGAAAATGCGGCACCAGTTGCGACTGCTGCCACCACGTATCCTGCTCCACCGGCGCCAGGCTGATCAGCCCCACCAGCAGCACCACCAACAAACCACCACGTGCGGCGCCGAATACCATGCCGAGAAAACGGTCGGTACCGGACAGGCCAGTCACGCGAATCAGCTCACCGATGAGGAAATTGACCAGGGCGCCCACCAGCAAGGTGGCGATGAAGAGAATGGCACAAGCCGCAATCACCCGCGCAGAAGGCGTTTCGATAAATTCGACGAGGTGCTGGGCCAGAGCGCCGCCAAACATCCAGGCAACCACACCGGCGATGATCCAGGTCAGCAGCGACAGGGCTTCCTTGACGAAGCCGCGCTTCAGACTGATCAAACTAGAAATGGCGATGACGGCGATGATCGCCCAATCGACCCAGGTGAATACCACGGTGCGGCCTACCAGCGGAAAAGGCGGAGCATTTTAGCAGAGCCCGGCGAATCGGGTAACCGGGCTTTGCATGTCAACGACGGGTTCAGCCCGCCTCAGGCTGGAAACGCACCACGAAACCGCTGAGCTTGTGCTGGCGATTGAGCTGGTCACGCAGGCGCTCAGCTTCGGCCCGCTCGATCAATGGCCCGACGAACACCCGGTTCATGCCGTCGAACGTACGGATGTAGGCGTTGTAGCCTTGACTGCGCAGGGTCTTCTGCAGGGTTTCCGCCCCAGCGCGACTGGACAGACTGGCCAACTGCACGGACCAACTGATTGGCAGGTTGTTGGCATCCAGGCGGTTATCAGGCTTGGCTGGTGCGCTTGTAGCCGCCTGCTCGGTCTTGACCGGCTCGGCAACAGGCGACGAAGTCGGCTTGGGCTGCTCCGGCACCTCGACAATCTGCGGATTCACCTCTTCGACGGGAACCGGCTCCTGCGGCAGCTCCTCAGGTTCAACGACCTCGGCAGGTTGCACGATGATCTCGGCAGTAGCCGGCGCTTGCGGCATAGCCGGCGCATCCACGACCACACGGCGCATCTCGTCTTCGCGCGACAACAGCATGGGTAGGAAAATCACCGCCAGCGCCACCAGCACCAGAGCACCGACCATGCGCTGCTTGAGCCCCTTGTCCAACAATGCCATCCCCTACTCCACAGTCTCAAAGCCTGAGGCTGCGATACTGCCATCGCAATGCCGTATGGCGCCAGACCCGATAGCCAAACTCAGCCCTGCCCGGCCAACCAATCCAGCGCTTCGGCGACGCAGAAGAACGAACCAAACACCAGGATTTCGTCCCCGCTCGCAGCCTTGTCGCACTGCCCTGCCAACGCGGCATGCACACTCGGATACTGCACAACGCGGGCGGCCTGCCCCTGCAGGTGAGCTGCGAGTTCCGCAGCCGGACGTGAACGCGGCGTATTCAACGGGGTAATGCCCCACTGAGCGACCTGAGCCAGCAACGGCGCAACGACGCCCGGTAGATCCTTGTCCGCAAGCAGACCAAACACTGCCAGGCGCTGCCCCGCAGGCGGCCGGGCCTCCAGACGCTGGGCAAGGTAGTCTGCGGCATGAGGGTTATGACCGACATCCAGCAGCAAAGTCAGGGATTTGCCCTGCCATGTCAGCGCACGCCGATCCAGACGGCCCGCTACTCGCGTCGCCAACAACCCGCGGACGATGGCCTGCTCATCCCAGGGCAGATCCAGCAAGGCATAAGCCTGCAGCGCCAGTGCCGCATTTTCCATCGGCAGATCCAGCAGCGGCAGACTCTGCAGCCTCAGCACCTGGCCGGCAGCATTCAGACCGAACCAGCTCCACTCCGTCTCCGAGAGGGCCAGATCGTAATCCCGCCCACGCAGGAACAACGGTGAATCCAGCGCCACGACCTGCTCGAGCAAAGGCGACGGCGGGTCGAGATCGCCACACAAGGCTGGCTTGCCCGCCCGCATGATGCCGGCCTTCTCGAAAGCTACCGATTCCCGGGTATCGCCCAGCCAGTCGGCATGATCCAGGCCGATGCTGGTGATCAGAGCGAGATCGGCATCGATCAGATTCACCGCATCCAGGCGTCCGCCCAACCCGACTTCGAGCACCACCGCATCCAGACCGGCACGCTCGAACAGCCAGAAGGCTGCCAGGGTGCCCATCTCGAAGTAGGTCAGGGAAATCTCGCCACGCGCCGCCTCGACCGCCGCGAAGGCCTGGCACAGCTCAGCGTCGCTCGCCTCGCGACCATCGATCACGACACGCTCGTTGTAGCGCAGCAGATGCGGGGAGCTGTAGAGCCCGACACGCTGGCCCTGCTCACGCAGGAGGCTGGCGAGAAAGGCGCAGGTCGAGCCCTTGCCGTTGGTACCGGTCACAGTGACCGCCAACGGCGCGGGTTTGCCCAGGCCGAGGCGCTTCGCGACTTCGCGCGAGCGCTCCAGGCCCATGTCGATGGCCGAGGGATGCAGCTGTTCGAGGTAGGCGAGCCACTCGCCCAGACTGCGCTCGGTCATGCAGTGGCCGGCAGGGAAACCGGAGATGGACGATTCATCAGTTGCGCCAGCAGACGCGCCAGACGCGGGCGCAGCTCGTTACGCGTGATGATCATGTCGATGGCGCCGTGCTCCAGCAGGAACTCACTGCGCTGGAAGCCTTCCGGCAGTTTCTCGCGCACGGTCTGCTCGATCACGCGCGGGCCGGCGAAACCGATCAACGCCTTGGGCTCGGCCACGATCACATCGCCAAGCATCGCCAGGCTGGCGGAAACGCCGCCGTAGACCGGGTCGGTCAGCACGGAAATGAATGGCAGGCCCTCTTCACGCAGACGCGCCAGCGCGGCGGAGGTCTTGGCCATCTGCATCAGTGAGATCAGTGCTTCCTGCATGCGCGCACCACCGGAGGCGGAGAAGCACACCAGCGGGCAACGCTTTTCCAGTGCGACATTGGCTGCCTGAACGAAACGCTCGCCGACAATCGCGCCCATGGAACCGCCCATGAAGGAGAACTCGAACGCGCAAACAGCGATCGGCATGCCTTCGAGGGTGCCGCTCATGGCGATCAACGCGTCCTTCTCGCCAGTCTGCTTCTGCGCAGCGCTCAGGCGATCCTTGTACTTCTTGCTGTCGCGGAATTTCAGACGATCGACCGGCTCCAGGTCAGCGCCCAGCTCCTCGCGGCCATCGGCGTCAAGGAACAGATCGATACGGGCACGGGCGCCGATACGCATGTGATGGTTGCACTTGGGGCAGACATCGAGCGTCTTTTCCAGCTCGGGACGATAAAGCACAGCCTCACAGGACGGGCACTTGTGCCACAGGCCTTCGGGTACCGAGCTTTTCTTCACCTCGGAACGCATGATCGAGGGAATGAGTTTGTCTACCAACCAGTTGCTCATGCTGTCATTTCTCCATAACCGTTGGTTCGGGTGAGCGACTCACGATGGACGCCCACCTCCAGCAATTCTTGTCCGCCATATCGGCAGGTCAGTTCAGGACTGCCTGCTGGCGGTGTGACAGGCTAATTGACGGCCCCGTTCGAGTCGCCGTCACATCGCAGATCATGCACGGCCTGAATGAACGCGCGAATCTTGCCTGCATCCTTTATGCCTTTACTGGCCTCCACCCCACCGCTGACGTCAACGGCATAGGGGCGCACCTGGCGAATCGCCACGGCGACATTGCCTGCATCGAGGCCGCCGGCCAGGATGATCGGCTTACCAGCATTTTCCGGCACCAGCGACCAGTCGAATGAAGCGCCTGTACCACCCGGCACACCCTCGACGAAGGTATCCAGCAAAATGCCTCGCGCACCGCTATAGGGCGCCATGGCTGCCGATACGTCCTCACCGGGGCGAACCCGCAGCGCCTTGATGTAGGGGCGGCCATGGCCCTCACAATCGGCCGGCGACTCATCGCCGTGGAACTGCAACAGATCCAGCGGCAAACGCTGCAACAACTGCTGCAACTCATCACGCGGCATGTCGACGAACAGCCCCACAGTAGTCACGAACGGCGGCAACGCCTGCAAGATCGAGGTGGCCTGCTCGATGCTGACTGCTCGCGGGCTTTTCGCATAGAACACCAGACCGATGGCGTCAGCTCCCGCCTCCACCGCCGCCAGGGCATCCTCGATGCGGGTGATCCCACAAATCTTGCTGCGTACGACCGTCACGTTCACACCTCTCACCATGCGGGTTCGGATGGTAGCAAAGGGTTATGGCTGTCGCACGTCCGGAAGGCCGGAGAGAAAATGCGGCCCAAGATAGCGCGGCGGCAATTCGAACTCTTCCGGGTAGTCGACCTGTACCAGATACAGACCATAAGGATGCGCAGTCACTCCACCGCTGTGCCTGTCACCACGTTCGAGCACCTCGCGCGCCCACTCCGGCGGCCGCTCACCCGCACCGATGGTCATCAACACGCCGGCGATGTTACGCACCATGTGGTGGAGAAAAGCATTGGCGCGAATGTCCAGAACGATGAAACGGCCATGCTCGATCAACTGCAGATGATGCACGGTCTTGACCGGCGACTTGGCCTGGCAACGCGTCGCCCGGAAAGCACTGAAATCATGCGTACCGACCAGCGCCAGAGCTGCTTCGCGCATGCGCGCCACATCCAGCGGCCGATGGTTCCAGGTCACTTCCTCGGCCATGTGCGCCGGACGAATCGGGTCGTTGTAGATCACGTAGCGGTAACGCCGCGCCATGGCCGAGAAGCGTGCATGAAAATGCGCCGGCATCACCTTCGCCCAGGTCACGCTGATGTCATTGGGCAGGTTCATGTTGGCGCCCATGATCCAGGCATGCAACGAGCGCTCGACAGTGGTATCGAAGTGCACCACCTGGCCACTGGAATGCACCGAAGCATCGGTGCGCCCCGCGCAGAGAATGCTCACTGGCGCACCACCGGCGACCTTGGACAAGGCCGCTTCCAGGTATCCCTGGATCGACGGAACGTTCGCGCCCTGGCGTTGGAAACCACGATAACGTGCGCCCTTGTATTCGAGGCCCAGGGCGATTCTGGAAAAGCCAGCGGCCGCCATTTCGGCGGCCGCTACAGGTACTGCGTCAGACATGTATCAATCAAACCATCTTGGCAATCATCTCGCGAGCTTCCTGCTGTTGGGCATCGCTGCCCTCGGCAATCACTTCATCAAGAATGTCACGTGCACCTTCGGTGTCACCCATATCGATATAGGCCCGCGCCAAGTCCAGCTTGGTCGCGGTTTCATCAGTACCGGACAAGAAGTCGAAGTCGTCGTCACCATCCAGATCACTCGACAGGCTGTCGAACGACTGCGGCGCTGCATTCGACTGCCCAAGGTCACCTGACAGCTGATCCAACTCTGCCGTCACTTCATCCAGCTGTGCGGCGAAACTATCGGTATTGGCAACAGGCTGCGCAGGCGCCTCGTCCTCTAGAGAGAGATCGAAGTCTGCCGGCAGATCGAGGTCGACCGCAGGGGTTTCGTCCGGCAGATCCAGGCCCAGATCACCCAGCTCTTCTACAGGCTGGGCAGTTGCAGCGATGTCATCGTCGAGGCTCAGCAGGAAGTCATCGGCCTCGTCGCTCGCGGCCGGAGCGGGCTCGTCCAGATCGAGGCTGAATTCAGAGAGATCGCTCGCAGGCTGGGACAGCTCGACCTTGTCGTCATCCAGCGCCAGATCGAAGTCCAGATCGTCGCTGGCAGTTGCCGGCGATGCAGTCGGCTCGTCGACCAGGCCGAAGTCCAGGTCGTCGTCCAGCGACAAGGTGGTGGCGCCATCCTGAGCCTGCGACGCGTCACGCCCCAGATCGGACTCAAGATCATCCAGGCTCAGATCGAAGGCATCGTCCATATTGTCGGCGGCAACCGGAGCATCTTTGCTCGGCTCGTCCAGCGTCAGGTCATCGAGGCTGAACTCACCAAGGTCATCATCAGCTGCAGCAACCGCAGCGACAGTGCCGGCGCCCACGAAGGCAGCCATAGCCGGGTACTTGGACTTCAGCTGCTCGGCTTCGGCATTGACGCCACCAATTTCACGCAGCTCGTTGTCCTGACGGGCAAAGCCCTCGCGATCACCCAACTCGGCATAGACCTCCATCAGCTTCAGACGTAGGTCGCTGCGCTGCGGCTCGTCATTGATGGCGTTCTGCAGCAGCTCTGCTGCCTGGTTGAAGCGACCATAGGCAATGTAGATATCCGCCTCACCCAAGGCATCGCCGGTTTGCGCCGTGACACGCTCTTCGCCGGCGAGCGGGCTTGCCTGCTGAGCATCGTCGACCAGGTCGGCAAAGCTGTCTTCCGGCATATCGAGGTCAGAAGCGAAAGCGTCTTTCTCGGCCAGATCGTCGGCCAGCTCTTCATGCAGCTCGGCCTCTTTCATGGCATTGCGACGCGAAAGCGCCATCAACGCAACCAGCAACAGCAGCAACGCGCCACCACCAGCCAGCCCCAGGGTCATGGGGTTGGCCATCAGGTCATCAACGAAGCTCTGCGGTGCTGGAGCAGGCGCCGGCGCTACCGGAGTGACTGGCTTGGCAGGCTGCTCGGCAGGAGCAACCGGCGCAACGGCATCAGCCGGCTCACTGGCCGGCTGTTCGGTGGCAGCGCTGTCTTCGACTGGCGCTGCTGGCTCCTCGGAGTAGTTATAGTCTGGCGCCGCCTCCTCGGGCGGCGAAGCTGGCGGAGTCGCAGCCTCCACAACGGGCGGCGCAGCTTCGGGAGCCGCGGCAGCGGGTTCTTCGGTGGCAACTGGCGCTGCCGGAGCGGCGGGAGCGCCAGCCATCTCGGCCTGCATCTTGGCCAGTTGGCTGTCCTTCAGTTCGATCAGGCGCTGCAGCTTGTCCAACTGACTCTGCAGATCGCCAACACGGCTCTGCAGCTCGGCATTCTCACGACGGGTCGAATCGAGGCTTTCCTGGGTAACCGCCAGCTTGTCGGTCAGTGCCTTGCTATCGGCAGAACCCGCTTCACTACCACGGGTAGAACGACCGGAGTCGCCAGCCACCAGCTTCAGGCTGTCGCCACTTTCAGCAGTTGCCGGCGCCGAGCCGGCGGTGGTACGACGGGTGGCGTCGAGCTGACGCGAAGCCACTGCACGGCCCTCACGCCAGGCCGCAGTCTGTTCCGCGACCTGAGCGATAGCCTCGGCATTGCTGCGACGGCGAATCTGCTGCTCATCGGGCAGACGCAGTACCTGGCCACTCTTCATGCGGTTGATGTTGCCGCCGATGAACGCATCAGGGTTCAGATCCTGAATCGCCAGCATGGTCTGATTGACCGAACCACCACCGACACGCTGAGCGATTTCCCACAACGTATCGTTGGCAGTGATTCTGTATTCGTTGCCAGAAATGGAACGCGAAGCAGGTGCGGCCGGTGCTGGTGCAGCCGGACGCGGAGCGGGTGCAGGCGCTGCACTGCTGGGTGCGGGAGCAACGGACGGGCGCGGAGTGGGCGCCGGAGCCGCGATCGGCAGTTGCGGGGCAGCAGCGGCGGTGGTTTGCGGGGAGTACAGCGGCGGATCGAGCAACAGGGTGTATTCACGCAGCAACCGACCATTCGGCCAGAGCACTTCCACCAGGAAGTTCAGATAAGGTTCGCGTACTGCCTTGCTGGAAGTGACGCGAATCACGCTCTTGCCGTTGGGTTTGAGTACGGGCGTAAACTTCAGGTCGGTCAGAAAGTACTGACGATCGACGCCAGCCTTAATGAATTCTTCAGGGGTCGCGAGGCTGGGAATGACTTCATTGGAGGCCAGGTCACGCACCTCCAGCAGTTCAATTTCCGCTACCAGCGGCTGATTCAGCGAGGACTGCAGGGTGACTTCACCCAACCCCAACGCATGCGCCATACCGGAAGACAGCGCCGAAGCAGCCGCAATTGCCAGCACCAGTTTGCGAACCCGAACCATAGCGTTATCCCTTGTTTTATCTTTTTTCTCGGCGCGCGAGAAGGTCTTGAGAATTGCCGCCTGCCTCCGTTCCAAGAACGGCTCCCCATTCAGCAATCAACTCAGCCAGTATTGCCAAGCTAGAAAGATTCTTCAAATTTCTAGGTAAGTATCTTTTACAGATAGTGTTTTATCAATAACTCGGCTATTTGCACAGCATTCAGGGCGGCGCCTTTTCTTACGTTATCAGACGCAATCCACAAATTGAGTTGCCGCGGATCACTTACTCCGGCACGAACGCGACCGACATACACCTGATCCTGCCCCACCGCATCGCCAACGGCCGTGGGGTAATCGCCCGCCTCCACCAGCTCTATACCTGTCGCGGCTTCCAGCGCCTCCTGCGCTGCCGTCACGTCAACTGGCGAATCGCATTGCACGCTGAGCGCCAGGCTGTCACCGAAAAATACCGGCACCAGAGCGCAAGTTGCTGAAACCGACAAATCCGGCAACTCCAACAGTTGCGGCAATTCAGCCGCCAGACGCTTCTCGAGTTCAGCGTGCCCCTGTTCGTCAACGCCACCAACCTGCGCCAGTAGATTGAAGGCGACCTGGCGATCGACACCCTTGGGCTCCAAGGGGCGGCCATTCAGCAACTCGGCGGTTTGTCGCGCCAATTCCTGCACGCCGCTACGACCAAGAGTGGACATCGACAACATGGCCGTGAGCTGCAATTGACGTGGCTGCACGACCGGACGAAGCGCCGTTAGCACCAGGGCACATGCCACTGCAGAAGGCGTCGGCGCACTGACCTGAAAAGGCGCCTTCAGCACCGGCAAGCCTTCGCCCTCCAGTTCGGGCAACACACAAGGCGCCTGCGCCAGCGGCAAGGCTGCACTCATATCGATCAAGGAACAGCCAGCTGCCAGGACGCGCTCATGGTATGCCTTCGTCACTTCGCTACCAGCAGCGAAAAAAGCCAACTGCACCTGAGAGAAATCGAAAGCATCGAGCGAGCGAACCCGCACCTGACGACCACGAAACGACAGGCTCTGCCCCGCCGACTCACTACTGGCCAGCAGATGCAGCTCCTTGACAGGAAACTCGCGCTCTTCGAGCAATTCGACCAGCGCCTCACCGACGCTGCCGGTGGCGCCAATCAGGGCAATATTGATGGACTGGCTCATGGAATGGACCTGTGACGCAGAGGGAGCGGCACTGTAACCGCGCCCTCCCGCCCAGGCAATCAGCTTGCGCGCCCCAGAAAAAACAAGGCTATGCCTGCGTTAGCTGTTGCCAAACGGTTCTAGGAAGGCTCGGAGCCTTGTAGGGTGGGCTTTAGCCCACGCTGACCGCCGTTGGTGGGCTGAAGCCCACCCTACGGGCCTTTGTACCAACGCCCAACACTTAACGCAGACATAGCCAAAAACAAAGCCCCTCTGCCGAAGCAGAAGGGCCTTGTCTGGATCTGAATGCCTGCGGTGCGCGATCAGCGCTCCAGCAGAATCCGCAGCATGCGACGCAGCGGCTCGGCAGCGCCCCACAGCAGCTGGTCGCCGACAGTGAAAGCGCCCAGGTACTGCGACCCCATGTTCAGCTTGCGCAGACGACCGACCGGAACACTCAGGGTGCCAGTGACGGCAGTCGGGCCGAGATCGCGAATGGAGTCTTCACGATGATTCGGTACCAGCTTGACCCAGGGGTTGTGCTGACTGATCAGGCCTTCGATATCGGCCATCGGCACGTCTTTGTTCAGCTTGATGGTCAGCGCCTGACTGTGGCAACGCATGGCACCGATGCGCACGCAGATACCGTCGACCGGGATCGGGTTCTTGAAACGGCCGAGAATCTTGTTGGTTTCGGCCTGCGCCTTCCACTCTTCACGGCTCTGCCCGTTCGGCAGTTCCTTGTCGATGTAAGGGATCAGGCTACCAGCCAGAGGTACGCCGAAGTTGTCGACCGGGAAGCCTTCGCCACGCATGGCTTCAGCGACCTTGCGGTCAATATCCAGAATGGCGCTGGCCGGATCAGCCAGATCATCGGCAACAGCGCCATTGATCGCACCCATCTGCTTGATCAGCTCGCGCATGTTCTGCGCACCGGCGCCCGAAGCAGCCTGATAGGTCATGGCGCTCATCCACTCGACCAGGCCGGCCTCGTACAGACCACCCAACGCCATCAGCATCAGGCTGACGGTGCAGTTGCCGCCGATGTAGTTCTTGCCACCGGCATCCAGCGCCTGGTCGATGACCTTGCGGTTGACCGGATCGAGCACGATCACCGAGCTGTCATCCATGCGCAGGCTGGAGGCAGCATCGATCCAGTAGCCCTGCCAGCCCGCTTCGCGCAGTTTAGGGAAGACTTCGTTGGTGTAGTCGCCGCCCTGGCAGGTCAGGATCACGTCCAGGCCTTTGAGGTCGTCAATGCTGTAGGCATCTTTCAGCGCAGCGATGTCCTTGCCAATGGCAGGGCCTTGGCCACCGACATTGGAAGTGGTGAAGAACACCGGCTCGATCAGGTCGAAGTCCCGCTCTTCCAGCATGCGCTGCATGAGCACGGAACCGACCATGCCACGCCAACCGATCAGACCTACACGTTTCATAACGACTACACCTATATAAACAGCCCGCCGGAACCACCCCGGCGGGGCTGGGAAGATTACAGACTACGCAGCGCTTCGACTACTGCATCACCCATCGCAGCGGTACCGACCTTGATCTTGCCCTCGGACCAGATGTCACCAGTACGCAGGCCTTGATCCAACACCAGGCTCACCGCTTGCTCGATGGCATCGGCAGCAGCGACCTGACCGAAGCTGTAACGCAACATCATGGACACCGAGAGAATGGTGGCCAGCGGGTTGGCGATGCCCTTGCCGGCGATGTCCGGCGCAGAGCCGTGGCACGGCTCATACATGCCCTTGTTGTTGGCGTCCAAGGATGCCGACGGCAGCATGCCAATGGAACCGGTCAGCATCGAAGCCTCGTCGGACAAAATGTCACCAAACATGTTGTCGGTGACCATTACGTCGAATTGTTTGGGCGCACGCACCAGTTGCATCGCGGCGTTGTCGACGTACATGTGGCTCAGCTCGACGTCCGGGTAGTCCTTGGCAACTTCCTCGACCACGGCGCGCCACAGCTGGCTGGACGCCAGGACGTTGGCCTTGTCCACCGAGCACAGCTTCTTGCCACGCACACGCGCCATGTCGAAACCGACCTTGGCGATACGACGGATTTCACTCTCGCTGTACGGCAGCGTGTCGTAAGCCATGCGCTCGCCGTTCTCCAGTACCTTGCTCTCGCGCGGCTGACCGAAGTAGATGCCACCGGTCAACTCACGCACGATGAGGATATCCAGGCCAGCGACCACTTCCGGCTTGAGACTGGAAGCCTCGGCCAGTTGCGGGTAGAGGATGGCCGGACGCAGGTTGCCGAACAGGCCCAGCTGCGAGCGAATCTTCAGTAGACCGCGCTCCGGGCGGATGGCCGGGTCGATGTTGTCCCACTTCGGCCCGCCTACGGCGCCAAGCAGCACGGCATCGGCAGCGCGAGCACGCGCCAGGGTCTCGTCAGCCAGCGGAACGCCGTAACGGTCGATAGCCGCACCACCCAGATCATCGAAGCTCAATTCAAAGCCCAGGGAGAACTTGTCATTGGCCAGGTTCAGCACCTTCACGGCCTCGGCCATGATTTCCGGGCCGATACCGTCGCCAGGGAGAACCAGAATCTGCTTGCTCATCACATCCTCGATACGCAGTAGGGTGCGCCGTGCGCACCTTTTAAATAGAGAGTCAGTCGGTATGCACAGCCTAGGCGGCCCCGCACACCCTACTTGATCGCGCCGAACAGCCAGGGGCTGCTCTGCTGATATTTGCCTTCGAACGCCTTGATCGCATCCTGATCCTGCAGGGTCAGGCCGATGTCATCCAGGCCATTGAGCAGGCAGTGCTTGCGGAAGGCATCGATTTCGAAGCTGTACTGCACGCCATCCGGGCGCGTCACGGTTTGCGCCTGCAGATCGACGGTCAATTGATAACCTTCGGTCGCCTCGGCCTGTTCGAACAGCGCGTCGACCTCCTCGTCCTTGAGGACGATCGGCAGCAGGCCGTTCTTGAAGCTGTTGTTGAAGAAGATGTCGGCGAAGCTCGGCGCGATCACCGTGCGGAAGCCATACTCGTCCAGCGCCCACGGCGCATGCTCGCGACTCGAACCGCAACCGAAGTTCTCGCGCGCCAGCAGCACGCTGGCGCCCTGATAACGCGGGAAGTTGAGCACGAACTCCTTGTTGATCGGGCGATTGGAGTTGTCCTGGTTCGGCTGGCCGATATCCAGATAACGCCACTCGTCGAACAGGTTCGGGCCAAAACCGGTGCGCTTGATCGACTTGAGAAACTGCTTGGGAATGATCTGGTCGGTGTCGACGTTGGCACGATCGAGCGGGCAGACCAGGCCGGTGTGTTGGGTAAAGGCTTTCATCTGTTTACTCCTCAGGCCTGGATCAATTCGCGCACATCGATGAAGCGACCGGTCACCGCAGCAGCGGCAGCCATAGCCGGGCTGACCAGGTGGGTACGACCGCCCGCGCCCTGGCGGCCTTCGAAGTTGCGGTTGGAGGTCGAGGCGCAATGCTCGCCGCTCCCCAACTTGTCCGGGTTCATCGCCAGGCACATGGAGCAGCCCGGCTCACGCCATTCGAAACCGGCTTCGATGAAGATCTTGTCCAGCCCTTCGGCCTCAGCTTGCGCCTTGACCAGACCGGAGCCCGGCACCACCAGCGCCTGCTTGACGGTGCTGGCGACCTTGCGGCCCTTGGCCACTTCGGCGGCGGCGCGCAGGTCTTCGATGCGCGAGTTGGTGCACGAGCCGATGAACACGCGATCGAGCTGAATATCGGTGATCGGCTGGTTGGCGGTCAGGCCCATGTATTTCAGCGCGCGGGAGATGGAGTCCTTCTTCACTGGGTCGGCTTCGACGGCCGGATCCGGCACGTTCTGGTCGACGGCCAGCACCATTTCCGGCGAAGTACCCCAGCTGACCTGCGGCTTGATGTCTTCGGCCTTCAGCTCGACCACGGTGTCGAACACCGCGTCGGCGTCGGAAACCAGGTTCTGCCACTGCGCCACGGCCTTGTCCCAGTCGCTACCCTTGGGCGCGAACGGACGATCCTTGACGTAGGCGATGGTTTTCTCGTCCACCGCCACCAGGCCCACACGGGCGCCGGCCTCGATGGACATGTTGCAGATGGTCATGCGCCCTTCCAGCGACAGGTCGCGAATCGCGCTGCCGGCGAACTCCAGGGCATGGCCATTGCCGCCAGCGGTGCCGATCTTGCCGATCACGGCCAGCACGATGTCCTTGGCGGTGACGCCGAACGGCAGCTTGCCTTCGACGCGCACCTGCATGTTCTTCATTTTCTTGGCGACCAGGCACTGGGTGGCGAGCACGTGCTCGACCTCGGAGGTGCCGATGCCATGGGCCAGGGCACCGAAGGCGCCATGGGTGGAGGTGTGCGAGTCGCCGCAAACGACGGTCATGCCCGGCAAGGTAGCGCCCTGCTCCGGGCCGACCACGTGGACGATGCCCTGGCGCACGTCGTTCATCTTGAACTCGAGGATGCCGAAGTCATCGCAGTTCTCGTCCAGGGTCTGTACCTGAATGCGCGAAACTTCGTCGGCGATGGCTTCGAGGCCACCCTGACGCTCGGCCTTGGTGGTCGGCACGTTGTGATCCGGGGTGGCGATGTTGGCGTCGATGCGCCACGGCTTGCGCCCAGCCAGACGCAGGCCTTCGAAAGCCTGCGGCGAGGTCACTTCGTGAAGAATGTGACGATCGATGTAGATCAGCGAGGAACCGTCGTCACGACGTTTCACTTCGTGCATTTCCCAGAGCTTGTCGTAGAGCGTCTTGCCAGTCATCAGCCTTACCTCATCAGCGCTTTTCGGACACTTCCGGAACTGCCTGCGTTATCACCGCCTGGCGTCGGAAGTGCCCTTTTCTATGCCAGGGCGAAAATGGCCCTTCGGCTTATGAGGAGAATGCTATGGCCGGGCACGAAATAACTCAAATTCATATTTTTTATTCAAAGGATTCCCCAATGGAATGTATGCTCAGGGCATCCTTCCATTCGCGGAGCGCTTCATGGATCTGGCCAACCTCAATGCCTTTATCGCCATCGCCGAAACCGGCAGCTTTTCCGAAGCTGGCGAACGCCTGCACCTGACCCAGCCAGCCGTGAGCAAGCGCATTGCCGGCCTGGAACAGCAACTGGGCGTGCGCCTGTTCGACCGACTCGGCCGCGAAATCGGCCTCACCCAGGCAGGCCGCGCCCTGCTGCCGCGTGCTTACCAGATCCTCAACGTACTGGACGATACCCGCCGCGCGCTGACCAACCTGTCGGGTGAAGTCAGCGGCCGCCTGACCCTCGCCACCAGCCACCATATCGGCCTGCACCGCCTCCCCGCCCTGTTGCGCGCCTTTACCCGCGCCCACCCGCAGGTGGCGCTGGATATTCAGTTTCTCGATTCGGAAGTGGCGTACGAAGAAGTCCTGCATGGCCGCGCCGAACTGGCGGTGATCACCCTCGCCCCGGAAACCCGCGAGCCGATCCGCGCCGTCGCTGTCTGGGACGACCCGCTGGATTTCGTCGCAGCGCCGGAGCACCCGCTGGCACGCAGTCAGGTGATCAGCCTGGCCGATGTCGCACAGCACCCGGCGGTATTCCCCGGCGGCAACACCTTCACCCATCACATCGTCCAGCGCCTGTTCGAAGCCCAGGGCCTGACGCCCAATATCGCCATGAGCACCAACTACCTGGAAACCATCAAGATGATGGTCTCCATCGGCCTGGCCTGGAGCGTGCTGCCACGCACCATGCTCGACGACCAGGTCGCGCGCCTGCCAATACCGGGCATACAGCTGACCCGCCAACTAGGCTACATCCTGCATACCGAGCGAACCCTGTCGAATGCTGCACGCGCCTTCATGGATCTGCTCGACAGCCAGAGGGACGACCTTGCGTAGGCAATCGACCTGACGCTAACGTGGCGCTACAACGATAAGAAAGCCCCCTGCATGCCTCTAACGCCCGTAACGCGCATCGCGCCTATCAGAGGAAGGTCAGGACATGGCCAGATCGACTGACCAGACTCCGCCCCTGCCACACATACCGGCGATGGATCCCGCCGAATTCGAGCAAACCTGGCAAGACGCGCCGCGCCTGCTGGCCGCGCTCAACGGCGCACATCTGGGCACCTGGTACTGGGACATTCGCAGCGGCCAGGTGAACTGGTCGCGCGGCGCCCAGGCGCTGTTCGGCCTCGACCCCAACCGCCCAGTCACCCGCGAGCTGAATTACATCGAGCTGATTCCCGAAGAGGAACGCGCGGAAGTCCTGGCAACCTTCCACGCCATTCTCCAGGGCGAGCAGATCACCAATGCCCTGCGGCATCGCATCCGCTGGCCCGACGGTAGCCTGCACTGGCTGGAGATCACCGGTAGCCTGCAGTACGAAGCCGACGGGCGGCCACGCATGTTCGGCGTGATCCGTGACATCAGCGCCCAGCAGGAACGCGCCGAGGCGCTACGTGCATCGGAGGAACGCTTCGTCAGCCTGTTCCGCCTGAGCCCGGACATCATGATGCTGGTGCGCTACGACAACAGCGAAATCATCGAGGTCAATCAGCACTTCACCCAGGCCTTTGGCTGGACTGCCAGCGACATTCTCGGTCGCCCCACCCATGAATTGAATCTCTGGGTACACGCCCAGCAACGTGACCACCTGCGCCAGCAGGCGCCGCTGAGCCGGGAACCGGTGATTCAGGAAGTGCAGTTACGTACGCGCAGCGGCGACATCCTCGACGGGGTGCTATCGAGCCAGTACATCGAACTGCAGGGCGATCGCCTGATGCTCTGCACGTTCCTCGACACCAGCGCGCGCAAGCGTGCCGAGAACGCCCTGCGCTTCAGCGAGGAGAAGTTCGCCAAGGCCTTCATGCACACCCCCGACGCGGTCTCCATCACCGAACGCGCCACGGGCCGCTTCATCGAGGTCAATCCCAGCTTCGAGCAGCAGTTCGGCTGGAGTTGCGCCGAGGCCGTCGGCCGCACCTCGCTGGAGCTGGGCATCTGGGCCGCCCCCGAAGACCGCCAGCGCATGCTCGAAGCCTTGCGCACCGGCCACCTGAACAATCTTGAAGTACGCCTGCTCAGCCGCGACGGCAAGGCCAGCATCAACCTCCTGTTCGGCGGCGAGATCGAACTCGATGGCAAAACCTGCCTGGTACTCACCGTGCGCAACATCACCGAACAACGCACGCAGGAACTGGCGTTGCAGGAGAGCAAGCAGCGTCTGAAACTGGCGTTGGAATCCGCCGATCTCGGCACCTGGGACTGGCACATTCCCACTCGCCGCCTGTTCGCCAGCGCCCGCGCATCGCAACTGCAGGGGTTGGAGCCGATGCCCTTCGAGGGAGATTTCCTGGCGTTCTTCCGCCAGGTGCCCATGGCGGATCGCCAGAGCCTGCGCCAGAGCTACCTGCAACTGGTCGAACAGGGCAAAACCCATTATCAGGTGACTTATCGGGTACAGCAGGGCAAGGGCGAACTGCGTTTTCTGGAAAGCACCGCCAAACTGCAGTTGGACGCCGCTGGCCAGCCGCTGCGCATGGTCGGCACCCTGGTGGACATCAGCGAACGCGTGGAGCGCGAGCTGCGCCTGAAAGGCTCCGAGGAAAAGTTCGCCAAGGCATTCCACTCCAGCCCGGACGCCATCACCATCACCGAGCGCGACACCGGTCGTTATATCGAGGTCAACGAGGGTTTTACCCGCATTACCGGCTATCAGGCCTGGGAAGTGGTAGGCCGTACCGTGCATGAACTGAACATCTGGGCCTACCCCGAAGAACGCACGCAGATGATCGAACACCTGCTGCAGCACGGTCAGGTTCTGCGCATGGAGATGCATGGGCGACACCGCGAAGGTGAAGTGCGCCTGGTGGACGTTTCCGTGCAACCGATCGAACTCAACGGCGTACCCTGCCTGCTGCTCACCGCGCGCGATATCAGCGAACTGAAGCAGGCGCAGGCCCAGGTGCAGCACCTGGCTTATCACGACGCCCTGACCAACCTGCCCAATCGTGCCCTGCTGATGGATCGCCTGACCCAGCAGATCTCCCTGCTCAAACGCCACGAGCTGCGCGGTGCCCTGCTGTTTCTCGACCTCGACCACTTCAAGCACATCAACGATTCGCTCGGCCATCCGGTCGGCGATAGCGTGCTGCGCCTGGTCACCGCACGCCTGGAGGCCAGCGTGCGCCTGGAAGACACCGTGGCGCGTCTCGGCGGCGATGAGTTCGTCGTGCTGCTGTCCGGTCTGGAAGGTAAACGCTCGGAAGTGACCCGCCACGTGCGCCAGGTCGCCGACAAGCTACGCCAGTTGCTGGCCGAGCCGATGCTGCTGGATGGCCACCGACTGCAGGTCACGCCCAGTATCGGCGTCGCCCTGATTCCCGACCACGGCAATACCCCGGCGGATCTGCTCAAGCGCGCCGACATCGCCCTCTACCGCGCCAAGGATTCCGGTCGCAACGCCATCCAGCTGTTTCGCACCACCATGCAGGACGCTGCCAGCGCACGCCTGCGCCTAGAGAACGACCTACGCCTGGCCCTGGCCCGCGGCGAATTCGAACTGCACTTCCAGCCCCAGGTCGATGCTCGCGATGGTCAGGTGGTCGGCGCCGAAGCCCTGTTGCGCTGGCAACATCCGCAGCTGGGTGCGCAATCGCCCGCCCAGTTCATCCAGGTACTCGAAGAGAGCGGCCTGATCGTCGAAGTCGGCGGCTGGGTGCTGGCCGAAGCCTGCCATTTCTGCTCGCGCCTGATGGCCGATGGCTTGATCGACGGCGAACGCTTCAGCCTGTGCGTCAACATCAGCCCGCGACAATTTCGCCAGCATGACTTCGTCGACCGGGTCGCCAGCAGCCTGCGCAACAGCCAGCTACCCAACGCCATGCTCAAACTGGAGATCACCGAAGGCATCGTCATCCAGAACATCGACGACACCGTCGGCAAGATGCTGCGCCTGAAGAAACATGGCGTGAGCTTCGCCATGGACGACTTTGGTACCGGCTACAGCTCGCTGACCTACCTCAAGCGCCTGCCGGTGGACATGCTGAAGATCGACCAGTCGTTCGTGCGCGACGCGACCTGCGATCCCAACGACGCCGAGATCATCCGCGCCATCGTCGCCATGGCACGCAGCCTGGGGCTGGCACTGATCGCAGAGGGCGTGGAGCAGCAGGATCAACTGGACTTTCTACAAGCGCAGGGTTGCCACCTCTATCAGGGCTACCTGTTCAGCAGGCCGTTGCCGCAGGAGGCATTTCGCGAGTTGCTGGACAAGCAGCGTCGAAAACCGGCCAGTTGAACGCTCCAGAGCGAATGAAAACGCACGGGTGAAACGAAGAAGGCGCCCCGCGGGGCGCCTTCTGATCATGCATCCATCACTGTCCGCTTTCCAACGCCGGGCGCTGGCTGCCGATGGGGATGCGCTTGGCCTTGGCCTCTTCCGGCACGATACGCTCCAGCTCGACATGGAGCAGACCGTTGGCCAGGTTGGCGCCTTTGACCTCGATATGATCCGCCAGGCGGAACGACAGCTTGAACGCACGCTGGGCGATGCCCTGATGCAGATAGCTGATGCTCTCGGCGCTGCGATCACGCTTGTTGCCCACAACGGTCAACACGTCGCGCTCGACTTGCAGCTCCAGGTCATCTTCCTGGAAACCGGCAGCCGCCACCACGATGCGGTAGTGATCCTCGCCGTGCTTCTCGACGTTGTAGGGTGGGTAGGAGCTGCCAGCATCGTTGCTACGCAGGGCAGACTCGAAAAGGTCGTTGAAACGGTCGAAACCGACGGACTGGCGGAACAGAGGGGCCAGAGACAGTACGTTGCTCATGAATATTCTCCTGAAATTTCAGCAAGTGTCATAGTGCGGAACCCGACTTCGGCATCCCGCAGTCACTTATCTGAGGTCGGTCGGAAAATTTTCAAGTGCAAAAAACCAGTAGGGTGCGCCGTGCGCACCAACGTTTGACAGGCGGTGCCACAGCGCACCCTACACGGAGAACGCCAGCAACTGGTCAATGCGCGCGCAATCCTGCTCACGCCGCACCTCAGCGAACAGCGCCACGGCCTCCGGATAGGTGCGCGTAAGCATCGCCAGCCACTGTTTCAAACGCCCAGGTGCATAGCGCGGCGCCAACTTGCGCCGCGCCTGCTGCCAGAAATCGAGCAACAGGGGCTGCAGTTCGGCCCAGCTCATTTCCTGCGGCTCCTCGCCGGCCCTGACCGCCGCAATCTGCCGCGCCAGACCAGGACGAGACACCAATCCGCGACCCAGCATGATGTCGTCCACACCACTGATTTCGCGGCAGCGGCGCCAATCCTCCAGCGTCCACACCTCGCCATTGGCGAATACGGGCACACCAACCACATCCTGCACCCGCGCCACCCACTCCCAATGCGCCGGTGGTTTGTAGCCTTCCACCTTGGTGCGCGCATGCACGACGATCTGGCTGGCCCCGCCCTCGGCGAGTGCGCGCGCGCAATCCAGCGCGCCCTCCTTGCCTTCGAAACCCAGGCGCATCTTGGCCGTGACAGGAATCTCGGCCGGCACCGTGCGCCGCACTTCGCGGACGATGGCGTGCAACAATTCCGGCTCCTTGAGCAGCACCGCACCGCCGCGCGACTTGTTCACCGTCTTGGCCGGGCAACCGAAGTTGAGGTCGATCACCGGCGCGCCAAGGCTGCAGGCAAAAGCGGCGTTGTCGGCCAGGCATTGCGGATCGGAGCCGAGAAACTGCACGCGCATCGACGTGCCAGCTTGCGTGCGAGCGTCCGTGAAGAGCTCAGGGGCGAGCTTGTGATAGGTGGCAGCCGGCAACAAACGCTCGCTGACTCGAATGAACTCGGTCACGCACCAGTCGATGCCACCGACGCGGGTCAGTACATCGCGCAGAATCTCGTCGACCAACCCCTCCATGGGCGCCAGGGCGATTTGCATGAGCTTGTCCGGAAAAATGGGGCGCACAGTTTAAGGGCTCGCACGCGCCGCGCAAGATGGGCCACACTGGCCACATCGCCAAAACAGGAGACGCGCCATGCGCCATCTCGCGCTGATTGCTCTCGGCCTGTGCTGCATGAACCTACAAGCCAGCGACGGGCTGTCTGCGGCTATCGAACCGGCGCCCGCAGATCCAGTGGCCGACGCCCCGGCTCGGCTGATCTTCAGCCGGGACAACAACGCGCCGAACGCCTGCGACGTGGAGCTCTACGTCAACCAGCAGGTGGTAGCGAAGCTGGGGCCCGGCGAACACACCAGTCTGGATCTGCCCAGTGGCGAACTGAGCGTGGCCGCAGCCATGTCACCAGACGGCTATTGTGGTGGTCGCGGGCCGGATGTCGCGCAGTCGGTCATCCTGCGCCCCGGCGAAACTCGCCAATTCGCCGTCACGGTCGAGCCGGAGCAGGTATTTCTCGCGCCAGTGCTCGACTGATCGCCGTTACAGCTCCGGCGGCAACAACGCCTTGCCGTAACCCTCGACGAACTCCGCAGGCATGCGCTTGGGACGCCCACTGGAAAGCTCGATGCAGACGAAGGTGGTCTTGGCCCGCAACAGCGTTGCCCCGTCTTCGGGGCGTACCAGTTGAAAGCGTCGATCCATCTTCAGACGTTGATCGGACTCGACGATCCAGGTCGCCATCTGCAAATCCTGCCCTTCATAAGCACTGGCCAGGTAATCGATCTCGTGGCGCACCACGGCCATGGCACGATCCAGGCAACGGTATTCGACCAGATCCAGCCCAAGAAACTGCGAATGACGCCAGGCACAACGCTCCAGCCAACTGACATACACCGCATTGTTGGCGTGACCGAGCCCATCGATATCATCAGCGCCGACCTGGATGTCGATGACGAAGGGGCTTGGCAGATCCCAATTCATGGTTGCGCCTCCAGGCTGGCAGCCAGCGCACGCGCCTCAGCGGCAAGCTGGGTAATCTGATCCCAGGCACGGGCACGCACCAGATTGCTCGGCGCCACCCAGGTTCCACCCACGCAGGCGACATTGGGCAGACGCAGGAAACTCAGCAGGTTGTCAGCAGTGACACCGCCCGTCGGGCAGAAGCGAATACCCGTGAACGGCCCCTTGAAGCTCTTGAGCATCTTCACGCTGGAGGCGCCATCGGCCGGGAACAGCTTGAGCGAGCGATAGCCATGCTCCAGCGCCAGTAAGACCTCGGAAGGCGTCATCACCCCCGGCAAATAGGGCAGCGCCGCATCTTCCGCCGCCAACGCCAAGCGCTCGGTGAACCCCGGGCTCACGGCGAACTGCGCCCCGGCATCGCGCGCCTCCTGAAACTGCTCGGTGTGGATCAGCGTGCCCGCGCCGACCAGCAACTGCGGCAGCTCACGGCGGATGGCAGCCAGCGCATCCAGCGCCCGCGGCGTACGCAAGGTCACTTCCAGCACGGTTATCCCTCCGTCCTGCAGCGCCCGAGCGAGATCCAGCGCCAGCTCGATTTCCTCGATCACCAGAACGGGCATTACCGGGCGGGCCTGGCGCAGCACCTCATCCATCGTCAGCTTCATTTCTCAACTCCCAGGTCGGCGTCACATCGACGGGCGGACTCCCCCGCCAATGCCGCGCATGATACGCCGCTGTTTTTTTCTCTGCAGCGCCGCCCTTTCATCGCATCTGGTCGGCGCGCCATAATTGCACCGCGCTCGCCCGAGCACATGAGAACCGAGCAATTGACTGCCACCCTGCGCTTACTGATGCTTCTGCTGCTACCCGTTCTCGCCTGGGCGGACAGCCTGCCGTTGCCAGCTGGACAGACCCAGGTTCTGCCCGGCCCTTACATGCAGCTCTGGAAAGACCCGCAAGGCGATACCGATTTCCACACGGTGCGCGCCCTGCCCGATTCAGCCTGGCAGGCAGTGGGCCGACGCGATGCCAGCTTTGGCTACGATAGCAGCACCTACTGGCTGCGCCTGGATGTGCACAACCCTCACGCCCGCGCCTTGAACTGGGTACTGCTGATCGGCAATCCACTGCTGGATCAGCTGGATGCTTATGGCCTGGACGGTGAGCGCGTGTATCGATCCGGCGACCAGCGACCGTTCGACTGGCGCTGGGTCGATCATCGCCAACTGGTGCTGCCGCTGACTGTGGCCGCGGGCGAACAACGGCGGATCTGGCTACGCATGCAGAGCAACGGCTCGGCCAACCTCAGCGCCAGCCTGATGACCCACGAGGCCTTCGACCATCAGGAGCAGCGCAGCTTGCTGTTTCAGGGGCTGTTCTTCGGTGCGCTGCTGGCGATGTTCGTCTACAACCTGTCGATCTTCTGCATCACCCGCGACCGCAACTACCTCTGGTACTGCCTGTTCGTCGCCAGCTTCAGTCTCTATGAGTTCATCCAGCTCGGCTTTGCCTTCCAATGGCTGTGGCCCAACGCCCTGACCTGGCAGCAGCTGAGTTTCCCGCTCAGCTCGGCGCTGGCCACCTTGTTCGGCATCCAGTTCACCTATGGCGTGCTGGCGCTGCGTGAAGCGCCAGCCGCCTATCGCTGGGTCGCTCACAGCCTGAAAGCCTGCGCCTGGCTGGTACTGGTCATGGCCCTGCTCGGCCCCTATCAGCCGGCACTGATCGCCAGCTTCGTCCTCATCATCGCCTGCGCCCTCGCGGCCTTCGTCATCACCCTGCTGCGCTGGCGTGCCGGTTACGCTGCGGCACGCCTGTTCGCTCTGGGCTGGTTCGTGCTGATTAGCGCCAGCCTGGCCAGCATCCTCACCGGAACGGGCGTGTTGCCCTATTCGCTGCTGACGCTACATGCCCAACAAATCGGCGGCGTGATCGAGATGACGGTCTTCTCCATCGCCCTGGCTGCCCGTATCCGCCAGGTGCAGGAGGCCGAGCGCATGGCCCAGACCAAACTGATCACCCAGGCGCGCCAGCTCAGCAACGAGCAGGCCAAACACCTGGAGCTGCAAACGCAGATCAGCGAGAACCTGGAACAACGCGTGAAGGAGCGCACGGCAACACTGGAGGAAACGCTGCAACAGCTGTCCAGCGCCAACCTGCGCCTGGCCGAACTGAATCGCCGTGACGGCCTGACCAACCTGTTCAATCGCCAGACGCTGAGTGAGGAGCTGGCACGCGCCTGCGCCCGTGCCGAACGCAGCCGCCAATCGCTGGCCGTACTGATGCTGGATCTGGATCACTTCAAGCAGGTCAATGACCGCTATGGCCACCTCGCCGGAGACGCCTGCCTGCGTCACGCCGCCCAACGCATCCAGCAACGCCTGCGCAGCAGCGACCTGCTAGCGCGATTCGGCGGAGAGGAATTCGTCGCCCTGCTCGACAGCACCGACCTGACTGGCGCACTCGACCTGGCCGAGCAACTACGTGACGACCTGGCCCGCCATCCCTGCCTCTATCAGCAACAGTCGATCCCGTTGAGTATCAGCATCGGTCTGCATGCGGGCATCCCCGACACCCCGGACTGCGGCGAAAGCTGGCTCGACCTGGCCGATCGAGCCCTTTACCGCGCCAAGGCGGCCGGTCGCAACCGTGTTGCCAGCTACGAAGCCAGCGCCCTCGACGGCGCCTGACGCACCTCTCCGAGCAGAGCGAGCACCGCCTGCAGCACTTGCGGGTCACCGAGCAAACGCTGATGACCACCCGCAGGCAGGCGTAGTAACTGGCTATCGAACCAGGCCCGGTGAATCAGCTCCGCCTCGCCCACCGGCACCAGCGGATCATCTTCGGCGTGTACGATCAAACCCGGCAACTGCAGTTGATAGCGCTGCACGTCGAGATGTGCGGCCGGAATTCCTGCCGTGCGCTCCACCTGGCTGATGAAATGCTCACGCGCCCGGGCCGGCAACCCCATGAAACGGGCGAAACCGCGCAACATGGTAAGAATCCTGCTCGGCGCTGAAATGCTCACCAAAGCACCAGTACGCAGCCCCATCTGCGTCGCCAGCAATGCACTGGCTCCGCCCATGGAGTGACCGATTACCGCATGCAACGGCGGCAACTCGCTGGCCGCTTCCAACAGCGCCCTGGCGAACAGCACCACATTCGCCTCTCGCCCCGGCGATCGACCATGCGCCGGCGCATCCAGCGCCACGACGCCATAACCCGCCTCCACCAGGCCACTGATCAGCCTTGCGAATTGCGTCGGCCGCCCCTCCCAGCCATGCATCAACAACACGGTGGGACCACTCCCCCAACGCAGCGCCGACAGGCCGAAGCGCAGCGTGATGCGCTCGGCACTGGCCAGCAGCGGCAGCTCCCAGTCCCGAGGCGGCAAGCTGCGCGGCGTCATGAAGCGCTCACGCAAACGGCCCGCCAACATTTGCGGAACCAGTCGCCCCAATGCCGCATTGACACCACGCACCCAGATCATCTGGTTCATCGCACTCTCCTACGCACCTGATTTCACTTGATCGCCGACTTGGCAGAACGCAGCAGACGATCGGACAGCTCACCTGGCCCCAACGCCCTGGCCAAAGCCAGGCCACCCACCATCAAAGCCAGATCAGCCAACGCGATGTCAGCCTCCTCCGGCGTCTCACTCATTTGTGCAGCCAGCAACTGAACATGTTCTGCAAGCGCCTGGCGAAAGCCCTCCGGCAAGCGCTCGATCTCACCGATCGAACTGGGTACGGGGCAGCGCTCATCGAGTGCATCGCGGTGTTTGCGCGAAAGATAGAAAGCCGCCAGCAACGCCCGGCGCTCCACACCATTGAGACCTGCGTCGACCGCGGCAAGGCGATCACGGCGGCGCGCCAATAGCTGGCGGAAGGCCTCCAGCATCAGGGCATCCTTGCTGGCGAAATGCGCATAGAAGCCGCCGACCGTCATCCCGGCGACAGCCATTACCTCCGCTACAGCCGGATCAGCGGGGCCGCGCTCCACAAGCAGGCCACTAGCCGCCTCAAGAATGCGTTGGCGAGTTTTAGTCTTGCGCTCACTCATGGCATTGCCCCTTCATATGAAGGACACAATATTACATTCATCATATTAAAAGACAAGACGACGCCCGAGCGTCAGCCAGACCGAATAAAGTCAGCACTTCAATATGAAAGCGTCGGCCACGTACCACGAACGACACAGAAGCAGCACTGGCATCACTGGCATCACTGGCAGCAGCCAGCAGAAACGACGGGCAATAAAAAAGGGCCACTTCCGAAGAAGTAGCCCCTGGTTCCGCAAATGCGGCAAGAAAAATGGCGTCCCCTAGGGGACTCGAACCCCTGTTACCGCCGTGAAAGGGCGGTGTCCTAGGCCACTAGACGAAGGGGACGAAACCTTCGAACGACAAGGCCAGCGCTAGGCTGGCCTTGTGTGATTGGTGGAGCTAAACGGGATCGAACCGTTGACCTCTTGCATGCCATGCAAGCGCTCTCCCAGCTGAGCTATAGCCCCGAAACCTTGCGGTCGGTTCGTAACGCTTGCGCATTACGACTGGAAAATGGCGTCCCCTAGGGGACTCGAACCCCTGTTACCGCCGTGAAAGGGCGGTGTCCTAGGCCACTAGACGAAGGGGACAAAACCTTCGAAGAACAAGGCCAGCACTAAGCTGGCCTTGTCAGTGTTTGGTGGAGCTAAACGGGATCGAACCGTTGACCTCTTGCATGCCATGCAAGCGCTCTCCCAGCTGAGCTATAGCCCCGAAACCTTGCGGTCGGCTCGTAGCGCTTGCGCGTTACGACTGGAAAATGGCGTCCCCTAGGGGACTCGAACCCCTGTTACCGCCGTGAAAGGGCGGTGTCCTAGGCCACTAGACGAAGGGGACGCAAGACCCTGATCGTGAACCGACTCACATCGATTCTGGCACTCCCGAAGGAGCCGAGATTGGTGGAGCTAAACGGGATCGAACCGTTGACCTCTTGCATGCCATGCAAGCGCTCTCCCAGCTGAGCTATAGCCCCATCTCGAGGACGGGGCGCATGTTAAGAGCGCCCCGATTTGCTGTCAACAACATTTTTCCTGCTAGCCCAAAGTTTTTGCCACTAGAACAATTACTTAGAGCTGATGCTGTGATCGAACGCCGGCCTAACCGTAGGGTGCGCCATGCGCACCGAGGCTCAACAGCACGACACTCGGTGCGCACGGCGTGCCCTACGAAGGCATCAAGCAATGGCTGCCAGCAGCTTCTCCCACTCCTTGGCTTCCTTCTTCGAGGTGCCGCCCAGCAGCTCCAGCGCCTGGCGCAGACGGAAGCGAGTCAGATCCGGGCCAAGGATTTCCATCGCATCGAGCACGGAAACCGAGCTCGCCTGGCCAGTGATGGCGGCGAACATCAGCGGCATGGCATCACGCAGCTTCAGCTCCAGGTGCTCGACCACGGCCTGAATGCAACCGGTGATGCGCTCCTTTTCCCACTGACGCAACGATTCGAGTTTCCACAGGATCAGCTGCATCAACTGGCGCACCTGATCAGCGGAGAGCTTCTTGTGCTCGAACAGCTTGGCGTCCAGGTTGAGGCCACCAGAGAAGAAGAAACCGGCCAGCGGTGCGATCTGGCTGAAGGTTTCCACCCTGCCCTGCACGTGCGGCGCGATCTGCATCAGGTATTCGGGATTGAGCGCCCACTTCTGCACTTCGGCAGCGAAGGTTTCCACCGGCAGCTCACGCAGCCACTGGCCATTGAGCCAGGACAGCTTCTCCAGATCGAAAATCGGCCCGCCCAGCGACACGCGGTTGATGTCGAAGTGTTCGATCATCTCGGCCAGCGAGAATTTCTCACGCTCGTCCGGCATCGACCAGCCCATGCGCCCCAGGTAGTTGAGCATGGCCTGCGGCAGGTAGCCCATGCGCTCGTAGAACGTCACACTGGTCGGGTTCTTGCGCTTGGACAACTTGCTCTTGTCCGGGTTACGCAGCAGCGGCATGTAGCACAGCGCCGGCTGTTCCCAACCGAAGTATTCGTACAGCTTGATCAGCTTCGGCGCGGACGGCAGCCACTCTTCGCCACGCAGCACATGGGTGATGCCCATCAGGTGGTCATCGACCACATTGGCCAGGAAGTAGGTCGGCAGGCCATCGGCCTTCATCAGCACCTGCATGTCCATGCGATCCCATGGGATCTCGACATTGCCACGGAGCATGTCCGGCACCACGCAAACGCCTTCGCTCGGCACCTTCATGCGCACTACATGGGACTCGCCCGCAGCGATGCGACGCTGCGCCTCGGCCGGCTCCATGTGCATGCAGTGCCCGTCGTAACGCGGGGTTTCCTTGTTGGCCATCTGCTGCGCGCGCACTTCATCGAGGCGCTCGGCGGAGCAGAAGCACGGGAAGGCATGGCCCTTGCCGACCAGTTCATCGGAGTACTTCTTGTAGATCTCGCCACGTTCACTCTGCCGGTACGGGCCGTGCGGGCCGCCAACGTCCGGGCCTTCGTCCCATTCGATACCCAGCCAGCGCAGCGCGTCAAAAATCTGCTGTTCGGACTCACGCGTGGAACGAACCTGGTCGGTGTCCTCGATGCGCAGGATGAACTGGCCACCATGCTGACGGGCAAAACACAGGTTGAACAACGCGATATAGGCGGTGCCGACATGGGGGTCGCCGGTTGGCGATGGCGCGATACGGGTACGGACGGTGGTCATGAATGCTCTCGGATGGAAGACACGAGGTTTGAATCAAGCGGGCGATGTTAGCAGGCCGGCGGCCCCTGGCTCCAGCAACCCGCCGCGGGTGATCGGCAAGCTGGCGATGAGGAAGTCGAGGAAAGTCTTGACCTTCATCGCCTGGAAGCGCCGCGACGGGTAGATGGCATACACCTCACCTACCGGCAAGCGCGCCTCAGGCAGCAGCTCGACCAGGCGGCCGCTGCGCACCGCCTCTTCGCTGATCATCACCGGCAACCCGGAAATCCCGGCGCCCGCCAGCGTCGCTTCACGGGCAAAAGTGATGTTGTTGCAGGTCATCACTCGCTGACATGGCAGATGCTCGCCCAACAACGGCCAGTAACGCGGCGCGTCGTGCTGCAACAGTATCGCCCGATGCCCCTCCAGCTCGGCGACGCTACGCGGTGTGCCGTGCGCCGCGAGGTAGGCAGGGCTTGCACACAAGCGTCGACCGCTTTCGAACAGCTTGCGCGCGATCAAGGTGGAATCCTGCGGTTGGCCAACTTGAATAGCGATATCCACGCCCTCCTCCAGCGGATCCACCAAGCGCGAGGTCAACTCCACCTCGGCGTCGATCTGCGGGTACTGGCGCATGAACTCACCCAGCACGCGCCCAAGAAAAAGCTGGCCGAACTCGATCGGCGAAGTAATGCGCAGCAGCCCCGAGGGCTCGCGCTGCAACTGCATCACCGCCTGCTCGGCCTCGGCGAAGTCGAGCATGATCTGCCGGCAGCGCTCGTAGTAAGCCTGCCCCACTTCGGTCAGGCGCAACTTGCGCGTGGTGCGATTGAGCAGACGCACGCCCAGGCGCTCCTCAAGCAGTGCGATACGCCGACTCACCGTCGACTTCTGCATACCCAGGCTGGTCGCGGCCTGCGTGAAACTGTGGCAATCCACTACCCGGGTAAAAATCAAAGCATCATCCAGCCCCATGATTGTTCCTCATACGCAACAAAGCATGCCAGGCCTAGAGTCTACTAGCGCAAAGGGAACACTGTTAAATTTACTTACATTTCCTTGCCGCATCTCGAGCCTCAAGCATGCCCGCCAAACTGCAACGTCGCCTTTTCGTCTTCGTGATCCTGCTGGTGCTGATTGCCGGCGCCCTGCTCGCCCATTGGCTGCTGGTCGGTCGCTACCATGAAAGTACCGACAATGCTTATGTGCAGGGCGAGATCACTCGGGTCTCCAGCCAGTTGAATGCGCGCATCGAAAAAGTGCTGGTGCGCGACAACCAGCATGTAGAAGCCGGCCAGCTCCTGGCGGTACTGGAAGACGCCGATTTCCGCCTGGCCCGCCAACGCGCCCTCGCCGCGCTGGAAACCCATCAGGCCGAGCGCACCCAGGCACAGAGCAAGCTTGACCAGCAGGCCAGCCTGATCGCCGCCAGCCAGGCCGACGTTTCTGCCAGCCAGGCCACCCTCGAGCGCGCCAAGCTCGACCTGGGCCGCGCCCAGACCCTGCGCAAGCCGGGTTATGTCTCCGAAGAACGGGTGACCACGCTGGCTGCCGACAACCGCGTGGCCCGCTCACAGGTAGCCAAGGCGCAGGCCGACCTGCAGGCGCAACGCCAACAAGTCGCCAGCCTTGAAGCCGAACTCAAGCGCCTGGACGCGCTGATCCTCTCCTCCCAGGCAGACCTGGAACAAGCCGACCTCAACCTCTCGCGCACGCAGATTCATGCGCCGATCAGCGGTCTAGTCGGCCAGCGCTCGGCACGCGAAGGCCAAGTGGTACAGAGCGGTGCCTACCTGCTGTCACTGGTGCCAGATCAGGACATCTGGATCCAGGCCAACTTCAAGGAAACCCAGATCGGCCGCATGCGCCCGGGGCAGAAAGCCGAGCTGCTGTTCGACAGCTATCCGGACACGCCTATCGAAGGCCGCATCGACAGCCTGTTCGCCGCCTCCGGCGCGCAGTTCAGCCTGCTGCCGCCAGACAACGCCACCGGCAACTTCACCAAGGTGGTGCAGCGCATCCCGGTCAAACTGACCTTCGCCGCTGACAACCCGTTGCGCGGACGGATCCGCCCCGGCATGTCGGTGGAGGTCACCGTGGATCTGCGCAGCGACGATAGTCATGGCGGGTGATGCGCTGATCCGCCCGACGGCGGAACCCAGCCGCCGCGACTGGATCGCCGTGATGAGCGCCATGCTCGGCGCGTTCATGGCGGTGCTGGACATCCAGATCACCAACTCCTCGCTGAAGGACATCCAGGGCGCGCTGTCCGCCACGCTGGAGGAAGGTTCGTGGATTTCCACGTCCTATCTGGTGGCCGAGATCATCATGATCCCGCTGACTGCCTGGCTGGTGCAGTTGCTCTCGGCACGCCGCCTGGCCGTATGGGTGTCGGTAGGTTTTCTGATCGCCTCGCTGCTGTGCTCCCTGGCCTGGAGCCTGGAAAGCATGATCGTGTTCCGCGCCCTGCAGGGTTTCACCGGCGGCGCGCTGATCCCGCTGGCGTTCACTATGACGCTGATCAAGCTCCCCGAACACCACCGCGCCAAGGGCATGGCACTGTTCGCCATCACGGCGACCTTCGCCCCCTCCATCGGCCCGACACTCGGTGGCTGGCTGACCGAGAACTGGGGCTGGGAGTACATCTTCTACATCAACGTGCCGCCTGGCCTGCTGATGATCGCCGGCCTGCTCTATGGCCTGGAGAAGAAATCGCCGCACTGGGAGCTGCTGAAGACCACCGACTACGCCGGCATCGTCACCCTGGGTATGGGCTTGGGTTGTCTACAGGTTTTTCTCGAGGAGGGTCATCGCAAGGACTGGCTGGAATCGCAACTGATCGTCGGCCTGGGCAGCGTGGCATTGGTCAGCCTGATCCTGTTCGTCATTCTGCAGATATCCCGGCCCAACCCGCTGATCAACCTAGGCGTGCTGCGCGAACGCAACTTCGGCCTGGCCAGCATTTCCAGCCTGGGGCTCGGCGTGGGCCTTTATGGATCGATCTATGTGCTGCCGCTGTACCTGGCGCAGATCCAGGGCTACAACGCCATGCAGATCGGCGAAGTGATCATGTGGATGGGCGTGCCGCAGCTATTCCTGATCCCTCTGGTGCCCAAGCTGATGAAGATCATCTCGCCGAAATGGCTGTGCGCCCTGGGCTTCGCCCTGTTCGGCGCGGCGAGTTTCTTCTCCGGCGTGCTCAACCCGGACTTCGCGGGCGAACAGTTCCAGCACATCCAGATCGTCCGCGCGCTGGGCCAGCCGCTGGTGATGGTCACGGTTTCGCTGATCGCCACGGCCTACATCATGCCGCAGGACGCTGGCTCGGCCTCCAGCCTGTTCAACATCCTGCGCAATCTGGGTGGAGCCATCGGTATCGCCCTGCTCGCTACCCTGCTGGATGCCCGCGCCAAGGTCTACTTCGACTACTTGCGCGAATCCATCGTGCCAACCAACCCGCAGGTAGAGGAACGCCTGCACCTGCTGACGCAGACACTGGGCAGCGAGCAGGCGGCTCTGGCCAAGCTCAGCCAGATCGTCCATGAGCAAGCGATCATCATGGCTTACAACGATGCCTTCCACTTCATTGGCATCGCCCTGGCGGTGAGCATGCTGGCGATCCTGCTGACGCGAAAGCTGCCGCAGAACATGGCGGGCGGTGGCGCGGCGCACTGATAGGCGGTAACGGGTAAAGCTGTAAGAGCGTGTTCAAAGTCTGCTGCGCGTCGGCCATGCAGCGTTGAAATCAAGCTGGAACGCCAGCCCGGTCAGAATGCTCATTTACAGCTCGTAAAGTCGAACGCGACTCCGAGCGTTCTTC